>JAESGK010000154.1_pt1 | contig 64007 bp, 58 predicted proteins | sample 9269681 | NCBI WGS metagenome assembly JAESGK01 (sample SAMN14515347, study PRJNA621673) | algae metagenome | isolation source: Timaviella obliquedivisa GSE-PSE-MK23-08B and co-occurring heterotrophs from... | place: USA: Grand Staircase Escalante National Monument, Utah | collected 2006-08-15
TCGCGCAGATCTCTCGAATACGGTCGTGCCATCCAGGCTGGCCTCCCAAAACCAGTAGATAGCTTGAATCAGATTCTTGACCGATTGGGAATCCCAATCGATTCCTTCCAACAGAGATACGCTCTAGGAGCGTACTATTAGGGCCGTGCTATCGTTCCGGCCTGTAACAGAAGAGGTGCCGCGTGGCAGACGTTCGCAAGGAAACCGACAGCCTCGGCGAGGTGAGCGTTCCGGCCGACAAACTGTGGGGCGCCCAGACCCAGCGCTCGCTCGAGCATTTCAGCATCGGCAAGGACCTGATCCCGCGCGAGATGATCACGGCCTATGCGATCCTGAAGAAGGCCGCGGCCAATGCCAATCACGACGGCAAGCGTCTGGACGATACGGCGCACAAGTTGATCGTGCAGGTCTGCGACGAGATCCTGGCCGGCCAGCATCACGACATGTTTCCGCTGCACGTCTGGATGACCGGCAGCGGCACGCAGTTCAACATGAACGTGAACGAGGTGATGTCCAACCGCTGCTGCCAGATCGCGGGCACGCCGCTCGGCAGCAAGAAGCCGGTCCATCCCAACGACCACGTCAACATGAGCCAGTCGTCCAACGATTCTTTTCCGGCGGCCATGTACATCGCGGCGGCGGTCAACGTGACGCAACGCCTGGTGCCGTCGGTGACGGCGCTGCGCGACGCCATCGATGCCAAGGCCAAGGAATGGGACGACATCGTCAAGATCGGCCGCACCCACATGCAGGATGCGACGCCCATCACCCTGGGTCAGGAATGGTCGGGCTATGCCGGCATGCTGTCGGACGACCTCGACCGGCTGAAGGACGCGCTGAAGGGCGTCTATCATCTGGCACTGGGCGGCACCGCCGTGGGCACCGGCATCAATGCCGCGCCGGGCTTTGCCGAAGCCTCGGCAGCGGAAATCGCCAAGCTGACGAAGCTGCCGTTCATCACGGCACCCAACAAGTTCACGGTGCAGGGCTCGCACGATGCGTTGGTCCAGCTCTCGGGCACGCTCCGGACCCTCGCGGTCTCGCTCTACAAGATCGCCAACGACATCCGCCTGATGTCGTGCGGTCCGCGCGCCGGCTTTGCCGAACTGGAAATTCCGGAGAACGAGCCCGGCTCCTCGATCATGCCGGGCAAGGTCAACCCGACCCAGTGCGAAGCGCTGACCATGCTGGCGGTGCAGGTGATGGCCAACGACGTGGCGGTCGGCATGGGCGGTGCCGGCGGTTATCTCGAGATGAACGTCTACAAGCCGCTGATGATCTTCAACATCACTCACTCGATCACCCTGATCACCGACGGCTGCACCAACTTCCGCAGATTCCTGGTCGAGGGCACCAAGCCCAACCTCAAGAAGATCAAGGAGTACGTCGACCGCTCGCTGATGCTGGTGACCGCGCTGGCGCCGGTGATCGGCTACGACAAGGCCTCGAAGATCGCCCACTACGCCATGGACAATGATCTCACTCTGAAAGCCGCCGCGCTGAAGCTGGGCTTCGTGACGGAGGCCGAGTTCGACAAGGTCGTCGATCCCAGGAAGATGGTCAGGCCCTACGTCGCCACCGAGTGACGGCTATCGCTCGATCATCCACTTGCGGTCGCTGATGAACCGTGCAGCGGCCAGGCCCAGTGCCATGGCGCCGACGATGAATCCGCAGGTGCCGCCCGCCTCGATCGCGGACAGCATGTCGCCCTGGTTGAAGAAGACGACGGTGTGGAAGGCATAGATGCCGGGCGTCATGATGATGATGCTGGGCACGGTGAGCACGATGCGCGGCACGCCCATGCCGGAGCGCACCAGGGAGGCCAGCAGGCCCACGAGCAGGGCGCCCAGGAACGTGGCGGGCGGCAATTGCATGCCGACGTCGTGCAGCCACAGGCGAAGCTCGTTGCCCAACAAAGCGAGGCAGCCGACGACCAGCACGGTGCGCTGCGAACTGTTGTAGAGAATGGCAAAGCCGCAGCCGCCGGCGAAGCTTGCGACGGCCCGCAGCAGAAGGGTGAGCCCTGCGACGTCCGATGTTGCAGGTTCGGAAGAGATGGCGGTCAGGCTGGCGATGGCGACCACGGTGGAGAGGCCGAACGCGGCGGCCAGCAGGACCATGATGCCATAGGCAAGCCGAGCCAGGCCGGCCATGGTCTGGTGCTGCAGCAGATCGAGCAGCGACGCGACCAACGGAAAGCCGGGCACGAGGAAAAGCACCGACGAGATGAGGCCCACGGCATGGCTGGGCCCGAAATCTGCGCCGGCAAAGCTCACCACCAGCAGGCAATAGAAGCCCGATGCCAGGATCGCGCAGAGCGCCGTGACGGCATACTGGTTGAGCCGACGGCCAAACATCAGGCTGCGCGCAAGCTGGCCGAGGCTGCCGGCCGCGATCGCCGCCACTATGCCCAGGAGGTCGCCGCTGTTCAGATAGCAAAAGGCGCCGGAGGCGAAGCCGATCGCGATGGCGACGACGAGGATCGAGTTGAACGGCGGTGCCCTGTCGATGGCATCGAGGCTGGCGGCGAGTTCGGCCGCGGTCAGGCCGGGCCGACTGTCGCGCGCCAGGCGCTCGAGGGCGCCGATGCGGCCGGCGTTGATGCCGAGCGGGGCGATCTCGATCGCCGTCGTCACGGCCTCCGGGCCGCGCCGGACCGTGGCGGTCATGCCACCGATCGTGACGTGCAGCGCCAGCGAATCGAGCCCCATGTTCGTGGCCAGCAGGCCCATCGACTCGCGGACACGAAACACCGTGTCGCCGGCGCGCAGCATCATCGTGCCGAAGCGCAGCAGGCCGTCGAGGGCCTCACCAAGAGAGGGAGGAGCTTCGCTCAAGCGACCTGCAGCTTCAGGACTTCCGCCGTCTCGGCCCGCACGCGCGCGCAAAGCGCGGCATCTTCCTTGAGATTCTGGCCGTAAGAGGGAATCATCTCCTTCAGCTTCGGTACCCAGTGGCCGACGAGCTGCTCGTGGAAGCAGTTCTCCAGCATGTGGACCATGATCCACACCGCAGTCGAGGCGCCCGGCGAGGCGCCGAGCAGGGCCACGATCGACGAGTCGGCCGAGGCGACGATCTCGGTGCCGAACTCCAGCTTGCCGGTGCGCGCCTGGTCCCTGCGGATGATCTGCACCCGCTGGCCGGCAACGTCGAACTCCCAGTCGGATTCCTTCACGTTGGGATAGAAGTCGCGCAGCGCCTTGAAGCGGTGGCTTTTGCTCTGCAGCACTTGGCCCACCAGATATTCCTCCAGCGGGAAATTGTCCCGCGCCACGGCCAGCAGCGGCAGGAGGTTGTCGGGCCTGAGCGACAGCGGCAGGTCGAACAGCGAGCCGTGCTTCAGGAATTTGGTCGAGAAGCCGGCATAGGGACCGAACAGAAGCCAGCGCTTGCCGTCGATGATACGGGTGTCGAGATGGGGCACCGACATCGGCGGCGATCCCTGGGCCGCCATGCCATAGACCTTGGCGGCATGGCGCTCGGCTACCTCGGGCTTGCCGCAGCGCAGCCAGATGCCGCTCACCGGGAAGCCCGCAAAGCCCTTGGCCTCCGGGATGCCCGACTTCTGCAACAGCGTGAGCGCTGCACCGCCGGCGCCCAGGAAGACATAGTGGGTGTCGATCGTCCGCTTCTCGCCGGCGGCTTCGTTCTTGACCTCGACGCGCCAACCGCCGCCCGACAGGCGATGCAGATGGGTCACCGTCTGCGAGAAATGGATCGTGAAGTTGTCCTGGCGCTTGAGGTAGTTCAGCAGGTTGGTGGTGAGCTGGCCGTAGTTCACGTCGGCGCCGCTCACGATGTGGGTGGCGGCGATGGGCTGCTTGGGATCGCGGCCTTCCATGATCAGGGGTGCCCATTCGGCGATCTTGCCGTGATCCTCGGAATATTCCATGCCGTGGTAGCAGTGATGGGCGCTCATCGCCGCGTGGCGCTTCTTCAGGAAGGCCTGGCGGTCGGCGCCGATCACGAAGCTCATGTGCGGCACGGGATGGATGAAGTTGTCGGGCGAGGCGATGGCGCCCTTCTTGATCAGGTACGACCAGAACTGCCGCGACATGTCGAACTCGACATTGACCTCCAGCGCCTTGGCGATGTCGATGCTGCCGTCGGCGCGCATCGGCGTGTAGTTCAGTTCGCAGTTGGCGGCGTGGCCGGTACCGGCGTTGTTCCACGCGGCCGAGCTCTCCTGCGCTTCACCGGGCATCTGCTCGATCATCTCGAGCCTGAGGCGGGGCTGCAGCTCCTTCAGGAAAACGCCGAGGGTGGTGCTCATGATGCCGGCACCGACCAGCACCACGTCGACCTTCTCGTTGCTCATGTATTCACCTCGGTAGCCTTGAAGGGCACATGCGCCCCGTGCGCCAGCACGACATAGAGGCGCCGCCACGGCTGGGAATCGACCAGCTTCCAGGAGTGCCCACCGCCCACCGTATCCTCGGCCAGCAGGACCGTGCCGGGCTTGAGGATGAAGTGCTGGTCGGAGCGGGTCTGAAAGTCGAGCGTGCCGGAGAGCGTGACCACGAACTGTCGGGTGGGCGCCGTGTGCCAGGCAAAGGTGCCGCCCGGCACCGTCTCCTGGAACGATACGCTGGTGACCGGGATGGTGCCGCTCATCAGGTCGCCGCGAACACCCGATCCGAGGTCGATCCAGCCTTCCTGGAAATGCGAATTCTGGTCGTCGCCGGTCCACAGCCGAATGCAGCGGATCATCTCGTTCTTCCTCGCATCGTCGACGACACTTGCCGCAGACGACCGTAGTATGGGGCTGTTTCACTGGCAAGAAATCAGGGTACGGCGTGTCTTCATCCGACAACACTGTCTGGCAGGCCTGCGTCCTGGCGATCGTCGCGGGCTATGCCGACGCCATCGGGTTTCTCACCTTCGGTGCGTTCGCAGGCGCAATGACCGGCAACACGGTGCTGCTGGGCATCGCGCTCGCCGGCGCGCAATACGCCGATGCCGTGCAAAGTGCCATCATCATCGCGGCGTTCATGGTGGGCGTCGCCTTCAGTGCCGTCCTGGGCGGCAAGCTGCCGCTGGCGGCGATCCTGGGCATCGAGGCCACGGCGATCGTGGGCGCGGCGCTGATCGCTCCGCATTTCGCGGCGCCGGTCCTCGCCTTCGCCATGGGGCTGCAGAACGCCACCATGACGCGCTTCTCAGGCACCAGCCTGAACACCGTCTTCCTGACGGGCAACCTGCAGAAAATGATGCAGGACTTTCTCGGCCGCTTCACCGGCTCGCCGAAGCCGGCCCAGGCTGGGTCCGCTGCCTCCGCGACGATCGGCTGGGTATGGATCGCCTATCTTGCCGGCGTGGTGGCGGGCGCGTTCGCCGACCGGCAACTCGCCTATCCCCTGCTGCCTGTCGTGGCGCTTTTGCCCCTGGCGCTGATCCGCCGCCCGGCATTTCCAAACAAGCCGGGGATACGCTAAGAACCCGCCACGTCCCCGTAGCTCAGCCGGATAGAGCAGCGGTTTCCTAAACCGGAGGTCGGAGGTTCGAATCCTCTCGGGGACGCCAACACTCATTTTCGACCGTTCCAAGTTGTTCCCGGCGGCCCAGAAAGTGGCATTGTCGTCGATTTGTTGTCCCGTATTTGTCGGCATTGGCGTTGCGTTCGTTGAAGCCTAAAGCCAAGCCCTATAAGGTGTTTGACGGAGAAGGGCTCTACATTCCCGTGCGCCCGCACGGGAGCCTTGTGGCAGATGGCCTATCGCTTCAGCGGCAAGCCAAGACCCTGTCTTTCGGTTCGTACCCCCGTACAACTTGGCCGACGCTCGGGCGAGGCGAGAGAAGGCGAAGGTTCTCTTAAAGAGAGACCGCGGACGATGCCTCCTTCATCCTATGTCACTGCGGGCATTTACTGTGCGGTGATTGATGAAGGCATCAGGCCGTATTCGTGATCGCCAATGGCCTTGGTTATCTGGCATTATCGCGCATCTCAGATGCGAGATAATACTTGCCAGCGTGAGAAAGGTGTCTGATTATCACGCATCTAAGATGCGAGATAATACATGGGCCTCCACCTAGTCGGCGAGACGCTTGACGCGAAGCGTGCCCATCAGCGCGCAAAAGCGGGTGAACTCACCCCGCTAGTGCGTGGGGTCTATGTTGATCCAGGCGATATCGACGCCACAGTGATGGGGCATGCCGTGCGCATCGCCCGCTACCTCTATCCCAAAGCATATCTCGCCTCGGCCAGCGCCGTGCTGCTTGGGCCAACATCAGACGGCAAACTCTACATTAGTGGGGCACGTAATCAGCGCACTCGGCTGCGCGGGCTAGAGATCGTCCAGAATGAAGCTCCTCCTTATCCTTCTGTCGTCAATGCTGTAGTCGGCGACGATCTTGGCGAACTACGAGTAGAAGCTTCCTCGCCGCGACAGCGCTTTCTAGAAGCCTTCCGCCGTCGAAGCGAACACGCGGCAGCCATAGGCGACGCCACGCGTAGAGCAATGGCTAGGCGTCTAGTCGAGGAATACGGGACGTCGGAGAAGGCTGCAGACGCTGTCCGTGCCCTCGCCCGGGAGAACAAATGGTTCCATGAAGCTGAGAATGCGGAACGCTACCTACTAGATCAACCAGCTAATCGCGAACTGTTAGCTAACAAAGCCGCGCTTAATCTCATCGTCGCTTGGCACGGAAAGCCAATAGGGAACCTCGTCCATGACGGATACGAGTGGAGATGGCAGCCCGACGCAAACTGGACCGGGCCACCGCTAGTCCGCGCGACAATACCTGGCCGTTTGCCGCCCTTCATCGAATCGCTATTGCCGGAAGGCTGGCTCGCCGAGGTCTTGGGTCAGCGTGACGAGCGCGACATGCTGCGCCAGGGCAGGCGTTACATGTCCAACATAACCATTGCTCCTGACATGGCAGAACTCGCCACCCTTCCGGCAGACGTTTTGCAAGTCCGCCTAGAGCGCTTTATTCGTGGCGGCCGATTTAGCGGGACCTATGCTGGCCCTGAACGAGATGAACTTGAACAAAGCTTCGAGGAGAACTTGGCGCGGATTTACGCGAATCGCCAAGCGCCGCGATTGTCAGGGGTACAGATCAAAGCGCCGATGTACCTTGCGTCCGATGGAACGCTGGTCCCAGCCGATAGATATGCGTTCACCCACATCCTTAAACCTGCAGGAACTGGCAGCTACATCAACCTGCCAGTCGTCGAGTGGTGCTGTCTACAATTCGGTCGTTACGCTGGCTTTGAGGTGCCCGCGGCAGCGTTAGTCGATATGCCTGACGATATGTGGCCGGCGCTATTGATCGAACGCTTCGACATTCGCGGTGACGCACGCGATCATCGCCTGTTGGCGATGGAGGATTTCTGCTCCGTACTCGACCTGCCTCCATCAGCTAAATACGACGGTACGATCGAGCGCATGGCAAGGGCTTTGCGCCCCCTGTCAACCGATCCGACTGACGATTTGGAAGTCCTGTTTCGGCGAGCCCTATTCGCCTGGATTATTGCCGACGGGGATATGCATCTAAAGAATCTAGCACTATTAAAGATCGCGGGGCCGCGCTCCCGGCAGTTCGCAACTGTAAGATTCGCACCCCTGTACGACCCCGTGACGACATATGTGTTTCCGGAACTGGATAGAAATATGGCGTTCAAACTCGCCGGCAAAGATAGTCGTTTAGTACGCAAAGACTTTTTGACCCTTGCCCGCACCATAGAATTGTCCGTAGAGCGCGCCGAAGCTCTGATAACAGAGATGGCCGTGGCTCTAGAGAAGGCTGCTATCCAGCTTCGGTTGCCGTTGGTTGCCAACCGAAAGGCGAGGAAAGAAGCAAGCTCAATCATTGAGAAAGTAGCAACAATCGTTCGGACACGCGCTGAAGCGATGGGGTAATCAATCGAACGACATCATCTCACCAACGTTGCTGAATGCCTTCGACGCTCGATCACTTCACATTCGCATGCCGATGCGCGCAGATGGAAGAGCCTGTCTAAATCAACGCGATGTCCGAGCTTGCGGTGAATTCGTGCACTGGCAATCCGGTTAGGGCATTGAGGTTCGAATTCCATGAATGGCAAATAGCTATTGTAGGCAATTGCGTAGGTAACGAACCTTCAAACTTATCGAAAAACCAGGACTTATAGGATTCGTTTGATTCACCAAGAATCCTCTCGGGACGCCATTCACACCACGCAGCCATGGTGCGCCGACGACACCAGCCGGATGTACTTGTCGTGGACCGAACCCGGCCGCACCCGTCCGGCCGTATCGGGCGCGCGCCACTCAGCCATGCGCTTCGCGATCTCCTCGGCCGGCAGCTCGACGTTGAGCGTGCGCGCGGCCGGATCGATGACGACGATATCGCCGTCGCGCACAGCGGCGATCGGACCACCACGTGCCGCCTCGGGCGAGATGTGGCCGATCAGGATGCCGTGGCTCACGCCCGAGAAGCGGCCGTCGGTGATCAGCGCCACGTCCTTGGCCAATCCGCGGCCCTGGAGCTGGATGGCGAGCATCACCATCTCCGGCATCCCGGGTCCGCCCACCGGGCCGACATTGCGCACGACGATCACGCTGCCGGGCTTGATGTCGTTGGCGCGAATCGCCTTCATCGTGTCGGCTTCGGAGTCGAACACGCGGGCAGGGCCGCGGAACTCGCCGTTCTCCAGCGTCTTGCCCGAGAGCTTCAGCACGCAGCTCTCCGGTGCGATGTTGCCCTTGAGCACGCTGATATGGTTGTTGGCCGGCGCGAACGGCTTCGAGACCGGCCGCACGATGTCCTGGGCGCCCAACTGGTCGAGCGTCGGCACGTCCGCCAGGTTCTCCGCCAAAGTCCTGCCTGTCACCGTCATCACGTCGCCGTGCAGGAGGCCCGAGCGCAGCAGTTCCTTCATCACCACCGGCACGCCGCCGATCTGGTGCAGGCTCACCATGGCGTAGGGCCCGTGCGGCTGCAGGTTGGCGATCAGCGGCACACGCTCGCCGATCGCCTGGATGCGCTCGATACCCATCGCCGCAAGCCCCGCCTCCCGCGCGATCGCCAGCAGGTGGAGATACATGTTGGTCGAACCGCCCATGGCATAGACGGTCGTCACGGCATTCTCGAAGGCGCGCTCCGTCATGATGTCGCGCGGGCGGATGCCCTTCTCGATCAGCCGGTAGAGCGCCTCGACCGACGCCTTCGCCTGGGCGCGCACGTCGGCGTGGATGTCGGAGCCCGCATCGTAGTCGGCGGGATGCGACGCCCCGCGTGGCAGCATCATGCCCATCGCCTCGGCGATGGTGCTCATCGTGTTGGCGGTGAACATGGCGCCGCAGGTGCCGCTGCCAGGCATGACGTTGCGCTCCAGCTCCAGCGCCTCCTCGGCCGAGATGCGGCCGGCCTCGTGGGCAGCGCGGCCTTCGACATAGTCCATGATCGTGAGGTTGTTGCCCTTGGCCGCCCAGGCACCAAACGCCACCTTCCCAGGCGAGCTGGTGCCAGGATAAAGCACCAGCCCGAAGGCATTGGTCCGCGCCAGCGGCATCAGGGCGGCGGCGCCGGTCTTGTCGCAACCGGAGATCACGATCATCGCGTCGCCATGATGGGCGTAGTGACCGATCTCGAAACAGTCCGCGACGACATCGCGCGAGACGAGGCTGTAGCCGGCCGTGGGTGTGCCTTGCGTGAGCGCGTCGGACACCGCCGGCGCGCCGACGACCAGACCCTGTCCGCCGCGTTCGGCGAGGATCTCGATCAGCAGGTCGGAGATGGTGCGCACCCGGTTGTTGCAGCGATGGGCGTTGGTCCAGGCGCTGGCGATCGTCACCACGGCCGTGGTCTTGGCGGCCTTGTCCGGTTCGAATCCGGCCGCCCGGAGTTCGACCCGGGACTTCTTCCAGAAGGTGCTGCTGTCCTGTGTCATGAGGCATCCACCTTGTGTGGCTACTGCTTGGGCGTGGCTGTGCGCTGCAGCCCCGGCGGCAGCTTGTGCCAGGCCTTGCCGTCTCGGCCCTCCTGGAAGCCGTAAGCGTAGAGCGCACGCATGTAGGCCTGGTCGAACTCGCCGGTCTTGGGGGCGCTGAAGTCCGCGCCGATGTAGGCGAGGTTGTAGTCGACGCCGTCGCGCTGGCTGACGAAGTACGTCCGTAGCACGTCGTTCTGGCCGCTGGCCGCGAGCATGGTGTTGATGGCGCGGCCGGCGATGGAGATGGTCCGCCGCTCGCTCGCCGCATAGTCGGGATCGAGCCGCGCATTGCGAATGATGTAGGCGTGCCGTTGGCGGCGGATTCCGCTGGTGGAGATGTTGATCGACGGCGGGTAGAGGAAGAGCTGGGCAATGGCGCCGCCATCGACGTGCATCTCCTGGTATTTCTTGCCGTCGATCTCGACGTCGAACAGAACCGGCTGGAAGAGGCCGGGGATCGCCGCCGAGGCGCGCAGGATCTTGCGGAACAGCTCGAGCGCGCCGGGATGGCCGCTGGCGGCAATGGCACCGATGTTCCAGATCACCGGCCGTTGGGCGTCGAGGTGGGTGGTGCCGATCAGTAGCAGGCGCCCCCTCTGGTACTCGCGCGCGATGGCATCCAGCATCTTCTGGTCGGCATAGCCTTCGATCACCTGGGCCAGCGGGCCGGTGTCGGCCATGGCGTCGTCGAACAGCGCAGCGGCGAGGCCGCGCGCTCGAAAAACCTTGTCGGGGGTCATGGTCGTGTAGACGTCGCGGAGCGCGTCGTCGTAGCTGGGTCCCAGAAAGGCGAAGGGTGCGATCAGGGCGCCGGTGCTGACGCCGGTCACCATCTTGAATTCCGGTCGCGTGCCGAGCGCCGTCCAGCCGTTCATCAGCCCGGCGCCGAAGGCGCCGTTATCGCCGCCGCCGGAAACCGCAAGATAGGAGACAGGGGGCAGCCGCGTGGTCGACTTGCCCTCGGCGCGTAGCGCTACCTGCTCACGCTCCAAGGCGCGGGTGGCTTCGTCGACGATGGCTTTTGGATCCTCGTCGGCAAAGAACCGCGCATTGGGAATGCCGAGCGGCAGGGCGCGGGCGGTGTCGGCGGCCGGCACCGCGGTGCCGCGCTCCGGGATCGAGCAGGCGCCGAGGGCCAGGATGCCAACCAGCAACGCCGCGAACGACAAAGATTTATGCGGACCCAAATGTCCCTCCTTAATGATCGCCGCGGTTAGGGGGATGCGGCGGCTACCTCGGCGGGCGATGCCTTGGGAGCCTTCTTCTTCCGCTCCTCGAAGCGCTGCAGCACCGTGAAGAACGACGGCACGAACAGCACGGCGAGGCAGGTCGAGGCGATCATGCCGCTGAATACGCAGAGGCCGAGGGAAATGCGCGAGTTGGCGCCCGCACCGGTCGCCGTCACCAGCGGCACGACGCCCAGGATGAAGGCGAAGGATGTCATCAGGATCGGGCGAAAACGCGTCCGGGCCGCCTCGATGGCCGACTCGACGATATCCTTGCCGTCGATCAGGCGTCGCTCACGCGCAACCTCGACGATCAGGATGGCGTTCTTGGCGCCGAGCGCGATCAGCAGCATCAGGCCGATCTGGGTGTAGATATTGTTGGCGAGTCCGACGGCGGTGAGCGCGATGGCCGGGCCGCTGAGCGCCAGCGGCACGGCCAGGATCACGGCGAGCGGCGCCACCCAGCTCTCGTACTGGCCCGCGAGGCAGAGATAGACCAGCAGGATGGCCAGCGCGAACACGTACATGAGCTGGTTGCCGACGATGTTCTCCTGGTAGGCCATGCCGGTCCATTCGTAGCCGGTGCCCGGCGGCAGGATCTGCTTGGCGATCTGGTCCATCAGGGCGATGCCCTCGCCCGAGCTGAAGCCCGTCGCCGGCGAGCCCACGATCGCCGCCGAGGGATAGAGGTTGTAGAGGCTGATGAGCGGCGACCCCAGCACCGGGCGCAGCTCGGCGATGGCGCCGATCGGCACCATTTGCCCGTCGAGGTTCTTGACCTGGAGCCGCAGGATGTCCTCGGGTCGCGTGCGATACTGCGAATCGGCCTGAATGAAGACCTGCAGGCTCAGGCCGAACTTGTTGAAGCGGTTCACATAGGCGGAACCCAGATAGGCGGAGAGCGTCGAGAATACTTCGCCGACCGGGACCTTCAGGGACTCGGCCTTGACGCGGTCGACGTCGACGCGGACGTGCGGCGCGCCGGCGCGGAACGAGGTGACGAGGTTGGTGAGCGCGGATTGGGTACCGGCCTGCTCCACCACGGCGTCGGTCACGGCCTGCAGCTTGGCGTAATCGAAGCTGCCGTCCTTCTGCTCGACCTGCATCTGGAAGCCGCCGGCATTGCCGATGCCCTGGATGGCGGGCGGGACGATGACGAACGCCCTTCCGTCCTGGAGGACCTGCAATTCCTTCATGAAGGCGAGCACGATCGATCGAAGGTCCTGGTCCTTGGCTTTCAGGCGTACGTCCCAGTCCTTCAGGATGACGTAGGAGACGGCGGCGTTCGCCAGGGCGGAGTTGCTGTCGAGCACCGACATGCCGCCCAGTGCCACCACGTTTTCGACGCCCGGCATGGCCATGGCGATCTTGCTGACCTGATCGAGCGTGGCACCGGTGCGCTCCAGCGAAGCGCCGTCCGGCAGCTGCACGCCGATCATCAGGTAGCCCTGGTCCTCGTTCGGAATGAAGGCCGTCGGCAGGCGAGCGACGCCCCAGGCGCCGATCCCGGCCAGCACCAGGGCGAGGCAGACCATCAGGCCGGCGCGACGGACCATGGCGCCGACCAGCGCCGCATAGCCATCTTCCAGCTTCTTGTAGACCTTGTTGAAACCTCGGAAGAAGACGTTGCGCTTCTCCGGCGGCACGGCCGACCGCAGCCACATCGCGCACTGCGTCGGCTTCAGCGTGGCGGCGTTGATGGCGCTGATCAGAGCGGTGGCCGCGATCACCAGGGCGAACTGGGCGAACATCTGCCCGGTCAGGCCGGGCAGGAAGGCGGCCGGCAGGAACACCGACATCAGCACAAGGGTGATGCCGATGACCGGCCCGAACAGCTCGTCCATCGCCTTGATCGCGGCATCGTGGGGCGTCATGCCGCGCTCGATGTGATGCGCCACGCCTTCGACGATCACGATGGCGTCGTCGACCACGATGCCGATCGCCAGCACGATGCCGAACATGGTCGTGGTATTGATGGTGAAGCCCAGCGCCGCCATGGCCGCGAAGGCGCCGATGATCGTGACCGGGATCGTCGTTGCCGGCACCAGCATGGCGCGCCAGTCCTGCAGGAAGATCACGATCACGATCAACACCAGGATGCCCGCCTCGATCAGAGTCATGAAGACCTCCCTGATCGATGCATGCACGAAGCGGGTGGTGTCGAACGGCACGGCGTAGGCCAGGCCGGGCGGAAAGTTCTTGGAAAGCTCGGCCATCTTGTCCTTGACGCGCTTGGCGACGTCGAGGGCGTTGGCATCGGGGAGCTGATAGATGGCGATGCCGGAGTTGGGCTTGCCGTTGATCTGCGAGGTCTGGGCGTAGGTCTGGGCGCCGAGGTCGACGCGGCCGATGTCCTTGATGCGGACGATCCGGCCGCCGTTGCCCTGGTCGGCCTTGACGATGATGTTGCTGAATTCCTCGGGCGTGCTGAGGCGACCGACGACGTCGATCGTGTACTGGAAATCCAGTCCCTTGGGCGCCGGCGGCATGCCGACCTGGCCCGCGCTCACGTCCTGGCTCTGCTGCTGGATGACGCGGCTGACGTCGGACGGCGTGAGGCCGTAGGTGTAGAGCTTCTCCGGGTCGAGCCAGACGCGCATCGAGTACTGGCCGACGCCGAGCACGTTGACGTTGCCGACGCCCGGCAGGCGCGACAGCTCGTTGACCAGGTTGATGGTCGCGTAATTGCTGAGATAGAGGCTGTCGTAGCGTTCGTCCGGCGAGGTCAGCGACACGATCTGGAGGATCGATGTCGACTTCTTTTCGACGACCAGCCCCTGTGCCTGGACGGAGGGAGGCAACGAGGCGAGCGCCGCGCTCACCTTGTTCTGCACCAGCACCTGGGCGAAATCGAGGTCGGTGCCGATCTCGAAGGTCACCGTCAGCGTGTAAGTGCCTGCATCCGTGCTGTAGGACTGCATGTAGATCATCTTCTCGACGCCGTTGACCTGCAGTTCGACCGGCAGGGCGACGTTGTCGACGACGACCTTGGCACTGGCGCCCGGGTAGGTCGTCGTGACCTGGACCGTGGGCGGCACGACGTTGGGATACTGGGCGACTGGCAGCGTGATCAGCGCCACGCCACCGATCAGCACGATGATGATGGCAAGCACGTTGGCCAGAACCGGCCGGTTGATGAAGAACGCGGAAATCATCGGTGCGCTTCCGGGCGTGTCACTTCGTGGCGCCGGCAGCGCCGTCGGGCGGCACGGCGATCGTGGTGGGCTTGGGAACCACTTTGCCGCCCGGGATCGCGCGGCTGTTGGTGCTGAGCACGACGCGGTCGTCGGCCTTGAGGCCGGTCGCGATCACCCTGAGGCCGCCGGGGAGCAGCTGCCCGGTGGTCACCCGCACCTGCTCGACGACATTGTCCTTGTTGACGACCAGCAGGTACTTGCCGGCCTGGTCCTCGGCGATCACCCGGTTGGGCACCAGCAGCGAGGCCGTCGGGCCGAGGCCCTTCGGCACCTTCACGCGCACGAAGAAGCCGGGGATGAGCGCCCGCGTCGGGTTGCCGAACAGGCCGCGGACAAGGATCGTGCCGGTCGTGGCGTCGATTTCGGGCGAGACGTAGTTGAGGAAGCCCTGATGGGGAAAGCCGTCCTCGTTCATCAGGCCGATGCTGAGCGGGATCTTGCCGAGCTCCTCGACGTCGAGGCGACGCTCCTTGAGGTTCTGGCGGATCTGCAGGACATCCTGCTCGCTCATGTTGAATTCGACGTACATCGGGTCGAGCTGCACGATCGTCGCCAGCTTGGTGGCAACGCCGTTGCCGACCAGTTCGCCGACCGTGATGAGATGCTTCGAGACGATGCCGTCGAACGGCGCCAGCACCGTCGTATAGCCCAGGTTGGTCTGGGCGACGGTGAGGTTGCCTTCGTTGTTCTCGACATTGGCGCGCGCGCTGTCCCGCTTGGCCTTGGCGACGTCGAAGGTGGCCTGCGCCGACACGTTCTGCCGCAGCAGCGTTTCCTGGCGCGTGAACTCGGCCTCGGCCTGCACCAGCGCCGCCTTGGCGGCGTCGAGCTGGGCCTGCGCCTCCTTGACCTTCGCCTTGTACATCGTCTGTTCGATCACGAACAAAGTGTCGCCCTTCTTCGCCAGGGCGCCGTCGACGTACTTGATCTCGGTAAGGAAGCCCTCGACGCGGGCGACGAGGTCGACGGTGGCGAACGATACCGTATTGCCGGTCAATACCTCGAAGGGGGCGACCTGTTGCTGCAGCGGGGGTGCCACGCTGATCTCGGCCGGCGGCGGCGGCATGAACTTGTTCTCGGGCTTGCAGGCGGACAGCGACGCCGCCAGGAGCGGCAACGCGATCCAGCCCTTCAGGCTGCGATTCAACATGGTTCCGACGACGCTCCCCCACGGGTTCCAGCGATCCAAGCGTTACCGCATCCCTTGCCGGATTGCCACCGCCGCGGCCTTCAAAGACGCTTGAACACCAGCGACAGATTGTTGGCCGGCATGTCGACGATTTCGGGCAAGCCGAAGCCCCGCGCCTCGGCCAGCGAGGCCACGGCTTCGAGGTCGCGCACGCCCCAGGCCGCATCGCGCCGCCGGAGATCGAAATCGAAGGCCTCGTTGCTGGGCGCGATATGCCGGCCGCCGCGACGATAGGGTCCGTAGAGATAGAGCGTGCCGGCCTTCGGCAAGATGCGACCGGCGCCGGCGACCAGCCCGACCGCTGCCTCCCACGGTGCAATGTGGATCATGTTGCAGCAGAGCACGGCGTCGGCGCGCGCGAGCGGCCAGACATCGCCCGCGGCATCGAGCGCCAGGGCGGGGCGGACATTGCCGAGGGCCAGCGTCCGTACCCAGTCGTCGATGCTGGCGCGGGCCTCGGGGCTGGGATCGCTGGGCTGGAAGACGAGGTCGGGCAGTGCTTCGGCGAAATGGACGATGTGCTCGCCGGAGCCGCTCGCGATCTCGAGCACGAGGCCCTGCGCCGGCAGGCGAGGGCGCAGGACATCGAGGATGGGCTGGCGGTTGCGCGCGGTCGCGGGGGCATGACGTTTCATCGGGCGCGCTCCATTGCCTGCCATATGTGTGCCGGACTTGCGGGCCCGTCGAAACCCTGAACGCCGAGCGGTGCCAGCGCATCGAGGATGGCGTTGGCGATGGCGGGAAAGGCCGCGATGGCGCCAGCCTCGCCGCAGCCCTTCACGCCCAGCGGATTGGTCGTGCACGGCGTGCCGTTGAAGCCGAGGTCGAACGACGGCAGGTCGTCGGCGCGCGGCAGGGCGTAGTCCATGAACGAACCCGCCACCATCTGGCCGGACCCGGGATCGTAAGTCGCGTGTTCCAGCAGCGCCTGACCCGACCCCTGGGCCATCGCGCCATGCGCTTGGCCGGACGCGATCGTGGGATTGACCAGCACGCCGTAGTCGTCGACCGCAGTATAGCGCACGAGTTCGACGCGGCCGGTATCGCGGTCGATCTCGACCTCGACGACGTGCGCGCCATTGGGAAAGGTCATGTGCTCGCGCTTCCAGCCATGGAAGGTGTCGAGCGGCGCGCCCTTCGCGCGGCCCAGCACCGCGACCTCCTGCAGGCCGATGGCGCGGTCGGTGCCCGAGACGACGAAGCGCCCCGCCTCGAAATGCACATCGGCCTCGGCGGCTTCCAGTGCGTTGGCCGCCAGCGCCGTTCCCTTGGCGACGATTTCGTCGGAAGCGCGCCAGATCGCCGTGCCGCCCATGTAGGTGGCGCGCGAGCTGCCGTGGCCACCACCGGCTGGAATCAGATCGGTGTCGCCCTGGCGCAGCCGGATGCGCTCGTTGGGGATGCCCAGCCGATGCGCCAGGATTTGCGGGAACGTCGTCTCGTGACCCTGGCCGATGTGCTGCGTACCGGTGATCAGCGACACCGTACCATCGGCCTCGAACCGGATGTCGACGTTCTCGTCCGGCGGGCCACCCGTGGCTTTGATGTGATAGGCGAAGCCCAGGCCGCGCAACAGACCGCGTGCCGCGCTCTGCCGACGTCGTTCGGCGAAGCCCGCTACGTCGGCGCGCACCAGGGCCATGTCCAGGGATTCGGCGAAATGGCCGCTGTCGACCTGGAAGCCGAAGCTGTTGGTCATGGGCATCGCGTCGGGCGGCACCATGTTGCGGCGGCGCAACTCGGCGCGATCGATCCCGGTCCGGCGCGCCGCGGCATCGATCAGCCGTTCGACGATATTGATGGCCTCGGCGAAGCCCGGCCCTCTGGTGACGCCGATCGGCGCGGTGTTGGTCACGACCGCCACCACGTGAAGCGCGATCGACGGAATGCGATACACCGATCCCTGCAGGTGGATGTACTGGTAGGTCTGCACGCCGCCGCCGGCGCCGGCCATGTAGGCCCCGAGGTTGGCAACGCTCGCGACTCGCAGCGCCAGGAACTTGCCCGCCGCATCGAGGGCGAGGGAGGCCTCCGCCTGCATGTCGCGCGCGGCGTGATCCGACAGGAAGACTTCGCTGCGGCTTGCGATCCATTTGACGGGCCGGCCCGTCTTCTTGGCCGCCCACAGGATCAGCGCATGCTCGACATAGGCGAAGTTCTTGGCGCCGAAGCCGCCGCCCACGTCGGGCGCCACGAAACGGACGTCCCTCGGCTCGACGCCGAGCGAGCGGGCCACGAAATTGCGATTGATATGGATGTTCTGGCTGGAAACGTGGAGCGTGTAGCGCCCGGTCGTGGCATCGAACGACCCGACGCCGCCGCGCGGCTCCATCGGGTTCATGACGATGCGGTGGTTGTCGAGCTTGAGCGACACGACATGGGCCGCCGCGGCAAAGGCTGTGTCCGCGCCGGCCGCGTCGCCAGTGTGCCAGTCGAGACAGATATTGCCCGGGATTTCCGCGGCAAGCTGCGGCGCGCCGGGTGCGCGTGCCGCTTCCGCGGCGGTGACTGCCGGCAAGGTCTCGTAATCCACGACCACCAGCTCGGCGGCGTCGAGCGCCTGCACGAGCGTCTCGGCCACGACCATCGCCACCGGCTCGCCGCCAAACCGCACCTTGTCCTGGGCGAGCAGCGGCTGCGGCGCGAAGGCGAAAGGCTCGCCGGTCTGCACATTGGCCTCGGCATAGGGCCTGAGCGGCTTTAGCCCGTCGGTGGCGGCATCCGTTGCGGTCAGGACAGCGATCACGCCCGGCGCGCGCTGTGCGATGGCGGCGTCGATCGACCGGATCGAGGCGTGCGCATGCGGCGAGCGCAGCACGACGGCATGGGTCAGGCGGTCGAACTTCAGGTCGTCGAGATAGGCACCCTGGCCGGTGACGAAGCGTGCGTCCTCGCGCCGTCGCGGCGAATCGCCCATCCGTTCGATCGTCATGTCCGCAACGTCTCCGCGTTCTCTGCCTGCCGCTTCTCGTCCCACCAGTCACGCGCCTGAAGGTGCCAGTAGACGAGTTGCGTGGCGGCCCGTCCGAACGGCCCGCCGGCCCATCTTGTGCCGAACGGCGCGAACAGGCGCCAGCGCGCATCGTCGCCCAGGATGCCGGCGGCGACGGCATCGGCGCCGGCCGCCGTTTGGGCAAGGCCATGGCCGCCGAAGGCCGAGCAGACCCAGAGGCCGGGCTCGATCTCGCCGACCTGCGGCATCTTGTGGGGCGCGTAGCCCATGATGCCCGGCCAGGCGTACTCGATCCGGATGTCGCCAAGCCGCGGGTAAACGGAAAGGATGTCGCTGCGCATCATCTCGCGCAGGCGCGGCGGCTCGCGAGTGTCGGTGGTGATGCGGCCGCCCCACAGTAGCCGGTCGTCATCGACCACGCGGTAATAGTCGCCGGCGCGGCGTGTGTCGGAGATCGCGCCGGACCAGCGAATCGCTGCGGCAAGTTTTGGTCCGATCTTCTCGGTGACGGCCACGTAGGTCGCGACCGGCAGCACGGCGCGCGCGATCCGCGGCTGCACGCGGCCGAGATCCGCGTTGCCTGCCAGGACGACATGGCGCGCGGCGATCTCGCCGCGTGGCGTGCGCAGCAGCCAGCCACCGGCTTTGCAGGACAGCTCGGCTGCTTCCGTTTCCTCATGGATCGTGCCGCCATGCGATTCGATGTCGGCGGCCAAGGCCAACGCCAAGTTGAGCGGATGGATGTGAAACGACAGCGGGTCGTGGATGGCCTGATGGTAGCGCGATGTGTCGAGGAGGGCGCGCACACGGGCGGTGTCCCATGGCTCGAACGTGGCGCCGAGCTTTTCGGCCAGGGTGCGTGTGCGGTCGGCGAAGCCCGGGCCCTGGTCGGTGCGCGACACGCTGAGCTTGCCAGACCCCATGAGGAGGGCGCCCATGCGAGTGTCGGGGCGGCCCAGTTCGTCGATGGCCTCGCGCACGACGGCGACGCCCCGTTGCGACTGGGCATAGAGCCCGCGCGCATGTTTCAGGCCAAGCCTGTCGATCAGCGCCCCCGATCGCTCGGCGAACCCCGGCCCGACGAATCCGCCGTTGCGGCCCGATGCGCCCCAGGCGATGCGGCGGCGCTCGACGAGGACCACCTCTTGTCCCTGCCGCGCCAGCAATCGCGCCGTGTGCAGGCCGGCGAAGCCGCCGCCCACGACCGCGACATCGGCCTCGATTCTGGCCGCGAGGGATGGCCGGCCGGCGCTCGCGTCTCGCGTGGCGGCATACCAGCTTGCCGGGTAGGCGCCGTCGCCCATCGGTCGCGTTCCTCTCTTCAATTCCTGTCCGCAACTGGTGGCACAGGAAGGCTTGCGCGGCCATCTCCGCTGTCGCAGTAAGCTTGCCACGGATCCACGCTGTTGCTGGAGGGCGTATGTCGGTCGATTTCGATGCGGTGATCATCGGCGCGGGCTTTGGTGGCATGTATATGCTGCACCGCTTGCGCCAGAAGGGCTTTACGGCGCGCGTGATCGAAGCCGGCAAGGGCGTCGGCGGCACCTGGTACTGGAACCGCTATCCCGGCGCGCGCTGCGACGTGGAAAGCGTGCAGTATTCCTACCAGTTCTCTTCCGAGCTGGAGCAGGAGTGGGAGTGGACCGAACGCTACGCCACCCAGCCCGAAATCCTGCGCTATGCCAACCACGTCGCCGACCGCTTCGACCTGCGGCGCGACATCCAGTTCGAGACCCGGATTACTGCCGCGGTATTCGACGAGACGGCGAACGTGTGGAGGGTCGAGACCGACAAGGGCAGCAAGCTGGTGGCACGCTTCGTCATCACCGCCATGGGCTGCCTGTCGTCGCCCAACACGCCCAGGATCGAGGGCCTCGCGGATTTCCAGGGCCCGACCTATCACACCGGCAACTGGCCGCACGAAGGTGTCGATTTCACCGGCAAGACGGTGGGCGTCATCGGCACCGGCTCGTCGGCCATCCAGTCGATTCCGATCATGGCGCGACAGGCCAAACACCTCAGTGTGTTCCAGCGCACCGCCAACTACACCGTCCCGGCGCACAACAAGCCGCTCGACCCGGCCTACGTCGCCACGGTCAAGGCCCACTACCCCGAGATGCGCAAGCGCGCCAAGACCAAGCCGGCCGGCATCGATTTCACGATCAACATGGCTTCGGCCATCGAGACGACGGAAGCCGAGCGCCGCCGCCTGTTCGAAGAGCGCTGGGCCTACGGCGGACTGGGCTTCATGGCCTCCTTCGCCGACCTGCTGCTGAACGATGAGTCGAACAAGACCGCCGCCGACTTCGTGCGGGCCAAGATCCGCGAGGTGGTGAAGGACCCGAAGACCGCCGAAATCCTGACGCCGAAGAACATCATCGGCTGCAAGCGGCTCTGCGTGGACGATGGCTACTGGGAGACCTTCAACCGACCGAACGTGACGCTGGTCGATATCGGCGACGCGCCGATCGAGCGCATCGTGGCCCATGGACTGCGCACCAAGGGGCAGGACTACAGCTTCGACTGCCTGGTGCTGGCCACCGGCTTCGATGCCATGACCGGCGCGCTGCTGAAGGTCGATATACGCGGCCGTGGCGGCGTCGCGCTCAAGGACAAGTGGCGCGAGGGGCCGAAGTCCTATCTCGGCCTCACGATCGTGGGCTTTCCCAATCTCTTCACCATCACCGGACCGGGCAGCCCCTCGGTGCTGACCAACATGCTTCCTTCGATCGAGCAGCACGTCGACTTCATCGCCGATTGCCTGGAGACGTTGCGTGCCAAGGGCGTGAACGTGATCGAACCGGTCGACGAGGCCCAGGAAGCCTGGGTCGGACAGGTCGGCGACTTCGCCAACATCACGCTGCGCTCGACCTGCAGCTCCTGGTATGTCGGCGCCAACATCCCCGGCAAGCCGCGCGTGTTCATGCCCTACATCGGCGGCCTGCCGGCCTACATCGCGGCGTGCGACGAGGTGGTGAAGAACGACTATGAGGGCTTCGCGCTGGCGTAGTTCGGCGGACCGCGGGCCTCCAGGCCCGCCCTCATGAGCGGGCCTCCAGGCCCGCGGTCCATATGAGCTAATACCCGATCGCCGCGCCGTCGCTGCGCGGATCGGCGCCGCCGACCCTGAGGCCGCTCGCGGGATCGATCGTGATGCCGTGGGCGTGGCCGGCGAGTTCGTTCCACGGCCCCCAGCGATTGACGACGTGGCCGCGCCGTTCCAGCTCGGCAATGGTCTCGGGCAGGAAGCGGCCCTCGATATGCAACGTGTCGCGCGGCTCGCCGATGGCGAAGCGGCCGGAGAGAAACCGCGGCGTCTCCAGCGCCTCCTGGATGTCGCGGCCGTGGTCGATCATGGCGAGGTAGGTCTGCAGGTGGATCTGCGGCTGACCGTCGGCGCCCATACAGCCCACCGCGGCCCACAGCCTGTCGTCGCGGAAGGCCATCGAGGCGATCAGCGTATGCATCGGCGTCTTGCCGGGCTCGACCCGGTTGGGGCTTTTCGGATCGAGCGAAAAGTAGGCGGAGCGGTTCTGCAGCACGACGCCGGTGCGCCCCGCCACCACCGCCGCGCCGAAACCGCCGTAGAGCGAGTGGATCAGCGATACCGCATTGCCCTCGGCATCGACCACGGCGATGTAGACCGTGTCGCCGGCCAGGCTGCCGTGAGAGGGGATGCGGTCCCAGGGAACGGCCCGCGCCGGATCCATCAGCGCGCGCCGTTCGTCGGCGTATGTCTTCGAGATCAGTCGCTCCATCGGCACCGAGGCGAAGCGCGGATCGGCGAGATGGCGGTCGCGGTCGTGATAGGCGAGCTGCTTGGCCTGCACCATGAAATGCACATAGTCGGGGCCGAGGAAGGGCTTTTTGTGAAGCTCCAGCGGCTCGAGCAGGTTCATCATCTCCAGCACCGCAAAGCCCTGCGTCGGCGCCGGCGTCTCGTAGATCGTAACGCCGCGATAGGTGCCTTTCAGCGGCTCGCCCCAGCGCGCAAGCTGTGCCTCGAGATCGTCCGGCGTGAACAAGCCATCGTGCGCGGTCGACCAGCGCACGAGTTCGCGGGCGACTTCGCCCTCGTAGAAACCGTACCAGCCGTCGCTGGCGATCGCTTCCAGCGTGCGGGCGAGGTCGGGATTGGTGAGGGTGGCGCCGTCTCTCAGGAAGATCGCGGCGGCCTCCGGACTCTTGGCCAGTTCCTCGCGTGCAAGCTCGCGCCAGTAGGCCAGCCGCGCTGTCACCGGGAAGCCGTGGCGGGCATAGCCGATGGCGCTTTCGAGGCAGCGCTTCAGCGGCAGGCGGCCATAGGCGGCATGGGCTTCGCCCCAACTCGCGACGGCGCCGGGCACGGTGAGAGTACCCGGCAGGACGCCACGATACGGCACCTCGGCGAGCCCGCGCCGGGTGAACGCCTCGACCGTGCCGCCCGAAGTGGCGCGGCCACCGCCATCGATGTAGCGCACGGTCCCGGTCCTGGCGTCGTGGATTAGCCAGAAGGCATCGCCGCCCACGCCCGTCATGTGCGGATAGAGCACGGAGAGCGCCGCGCTGGCGGCAAGGGCGGCATCGACCGCCGATCCGCCGGCCCTCAACACGCCGACGCCGGCCTGCGACGCCAGTGAATGGGGGCACGTCACCATGCCGTTCGGCGCGAGGGTGGCCGGACGGCCGGTGCGTATGTCTACCATGATGATTTCTTAGGTCGTTTTGCCGGCGGTTGACAGCGCGTCGCGAAGTTTCTAACACTTAACTTATAAGTTAAGTGTTATCGGAGTATCGGAGCGATGCTGAAAATTCTCACCTATGTCGCCGCCGCCCTCGTCGTCGTTGTCGCCGGCATCCTGATCTATGCCTCGACCGGGCCCGACACGTTGCGCGTGCAGCGTACGGCGACCATCAAGGCGCCGCCGGAAAAGATCTTCGCCCTGATCAACGACCTGCGCAGCTGGGGCGCCTGGTCGCCTTACGAAAAGAAGGATCCGGCGATGAAGCGGACCTTCAGCGGCCCGCCCAGCGGCAAGGGCGCCGTCTATGAATGGGACGGCGATAGTAACGTCGGCAAGGGGCGGATGGAGATCACCGAGGCGACGCCGCCTGGAAAGATCCTGATCAAGCTGGATTTCATCAAGCCGTTCGAGGGCCACAACACCGCCCAGTTCACGATGGAACCCAAAGGCGACAACACGGTTGTCACGTGGGCAATGTATGGTCCGGCCGTTTTCATGACGAAATTGATCGGCATCTTCATGAACATGGACGCCATGATCGGCAACGACTTCGCCGCAGGTCTCGCCAATCTGAAGGCCGCAGCCGAAAAATAAGTCCTCGATACTGGAGTAAAGCCATGAAGGTCGCAGCCTCTTCGATCGCGCGCGCTCTGTTGCTCGGCGCCGTACTGTCACAGCTTCCCGCCGCCGGCGGCCTCGCCCAGGGCGTTTGTCCGCCCGGAATGCCGCCCGGCGTCTTCTGCGGCGAGCGCAACATCGCCCATGCGACGGCAGGCACCTACGCGCTCGATCCCGATCACTCGTCGGTCCTGGCTCGCGTTTCGCACGTTGGCTATTCCTACAGCGTTTTCCGCTTCGATCGCGTGAGCGGCACGCTGGCATGGAACCCCGATGCGATCGGGAGCTCGAAGTTATCGGCTCAGGTGGTGACCGAATCGATCACGTCGAACGTCAAGGGTTTCGCCAGCGATCTTGCGAGCGAAAAGTTCTTGAATGCGCCTCGTTTTCCCGAGGTGACCTTCGTGTCGACCGCGTTTCGTCAGACCGACGCCGTCAGTGGCAAGGTGGATGGCAATCTCTCGCTGATGGGCAAGACCGCGCCGGTCACCTTCGACGTGAGCTTGATTGGCGCCGGCAAGGGCTTCGGCCATCCGCGCCTCGGCGTCCGGGCCAACAGCTGGATCAAGCCGCAGGACTTCGGCATGCCGGCGATGTTCTCCGAGGCCATCGAAATCGTCATCGACGCCGAGTTCGTGCGTAACCCATGAATGTCCCCCCATGAACATCATGTCGAAGCCGGCCGGGTCCGAACTCGTGCTCACGCGCGACTTTGCGGCGCCGCGCGAGCGGTTGTTCGCGGCGTGGAGCGACATCGGGCAGGCATCGATCTGGTGGGTGCCGCGGGATTTTACGCTGCTGTCCTGCGAGATGGACGTGCGCCCTGGTGGTGTCTGGCGCCGCCGCATGCGTTCGCCCAGTGGCGGCGTGATCCTGAAGTACGGCACCTATCGCGAGGTGGCACCACCCGAACGCCTGGTCTTCACCTACGTCACCGAGCATGCCGATGGCACCATCGATCCCGAGACGCTGGTGTCGGTCGGCTTCACCGATCTCGGCGGTGGCCGGACCCGGCTGACGTTGTGGCAAACAGGTTTCGAAACCGAGGCTTCCCGCGACGATCATCGCGGCGGCTGGACCGGCGGCCTCGAGCGATTCGCGGCCTTCATCGAGAAGATTTGAGCAGAGGTCCATGAGCCCGGGGTTTTCCATGGCGCGACTGGACCGTCTGCGCGAGACGCTGTCCCGGCATGTTGGCGATGGCGACGTGCCGGGCCTTGTCACGCTGGTGAGCCGGCGCGGCGAGACGCATGTCGAGGCGATCGGCATGCAGGCTATGGGTGGCAGCGTGCCGATGAAGCGCGACACGATCTTCCGCCTCTCTTCGATGACCAAGCCGGTCACCACCGCCGCGGCGATGATCCTGATCGAGGAATGCCGGCTTCGGCTCGACGAGCCCGTCGATCGGCTGCTGCCGGAGTTGGCCGACCGCCGCGTGCTCAAGAGCGTTGAGGCTCCACTCGACGACACCGTGCCCGCCCACCGGCCAATCAGCGTGCGCGACCTGCTGACATTCCGGTCGGGCCACGGCGCGGTGATGGTCTGGCCGGCGAAATACCCCATCCAGAAGGCGCAAGCCGAGGCGGGCGTGGCGCCTGGACCCGACCAGCTCGATATCGCGCCCGACGAATTCATGAAACGCCTGGGCAGCCTGCCGCTGATCCATCAACCGGGCGAACGCTGGCTTTATCACACCGGCTCCGACGTTTTGGGCGTGCTGATCGCCCGCGCGTCGGGGCAGGCTTTCGGCACGTTCCTGGAGGAGCGCCTGTTCGGGCCGCTCGGCATGAAGGATACCGGCTTTCAGGTGCCGGCCGACAAGCTCGACCGGCTGGCGAGCGCCTATCGGATGGACTACGAGACCAACGCCGTCGTCACCTTCGACGATGCCGCGAGCAGTCGGTGGAGCCGGCCGCCGCCGTTTCCCGCCGGCGGCTCGGGTCTGGTCTCGACCATCGACGACTATCACGCCTTCTGCCGCATGATGCTGAACAAGGGCCGGCACGGCAGCCAGCGACTCCTGTCGCGGCCCGCGGTCGAGACGATGACCACCGACCAGCTCACGCCGAAAAACAGGATCGGAACCGAACTGTTCTTCGGTGAAGGCGCGAGCTGGGGCATGGGCAACGCTGTCGTCACGCGACGCACGGATCTTTCGACCACTCCGGGACGTTTCGGCTGGGACGGCGGCTACGGCACCTCGGCCCACTCCGATCCGGCCGAGGACATGGTCGGTATCCTGATGACCCAGCGGATGATGGACTCGCCGCAGCCGCCGCGCGTGTTCACCGATTTCTGGACGTCCGCCTACCAAGCCATCGACGATTGATTGACCAGAGGAGGAAGCAATGACGATCCAACCGTATCTGTTCTTCAACGGCCGCTGCGAGGAGGCGCTCGATTTCTACAAGACGGCGCTCGGGGCCAAGATCGACATGGTGATGCGCTTCAAGGAAAATCCCGACAAGCCTTCGCCCGAGCACATGCCGGTCGATCCCGAGAAGATCATGCATGCGAGCTTCACGGTTGGCGGCGCCATGGTGATGTGCTCGGACGGCATGCAGCCGGGCGAGCTGAACTTCCAGGGTTTCTCGCTGGCGCTCGGCGTGGCCAACGAGGCGGCAGCCGACAAGGCGTTCGATGCTCTGGCCAAGGAAGGCACCATTCAGATGCCGATCGGCAAGACGTTCTTCTCGCCGCGCTTTGGCGCCGTCGCCGACAAGTTCGGCGTGAGCTGGATGGTGATGGTTGCCTCATAAACTTGCAAGTTCAGCAGGTTTTGTGCTATAAGAACGTCAAGTTGACGAAGGTCTGGCAGCGGCCCGCCCGGTTTTCCGGTGCGGGCCGTTCGTTTTCGAGCGAACAGGTCCGCGATTCGGGCGTGTGTCGCGCCGAGGTCGGCGCTGTTTCGCGGCGCCGGCCAAGTCCTTGAGGATTCGAGACAATCCGGCTGTGGCGGCACACGCAGCGGTACAGCTGGCGGCTTTTTGCGGCACGTTTCGTGTGCCGCTGCCGCCGCCGGTTCAGCCCTTGTCGATGTTGGCGCTGCGCAGCGGCACGCCGAACTCCTTGCGGCAGACTTCTGCGAGCACGGCGACACCCTCGCGGATCGTCTCGGGCTCGGGATTGGCAAAGCAGAGGCGGAGCCTGTTCTTCGAATAGGCCTTGTCGGTCGACCATTCGGGGCCGGGGTTCAGCGACACGCCGGCGGCAAGTGCTGCCTGCGCCAGCTTCTGGGTGTCGACCTGCTCGGGCAGCTTGATCCAGAGATAGATGCCGCCCGCCGGGTCACCGAATTCGGCGGCCGTGCCGAACTGCTCGGCCAGCGCCTCGCGCAGGACCTGCAGTTTGGCATGCAGCGCCTCGTTGAGCTTGGGCACGTGGGTGGCGAAGTGCTGGGCGCAGAACTCGGCCAGCACCATCTGCTCCAGCGCACCGGAGCCCGCGTCCTGCTTCAGCCCGAGGATGCGGGCGAGAATGTCCCACTTGGCGACGATGTAGCCGACGCGCAGCGCCGGGGCGATCGACTTGGAGAAGGAGCCGATGAAGATGACGCCTTCGCCGTTGGCCATGGAGTAGAGCGAGCGCGGACGCTCGCCGCTCCAGATCAGGTCGGAATAGCATTCGTCCTCGAAGATCATGACGCCGTATTCGGCGGCGAGCTCGATCAGCTGGGCGCGCCGCTTCTCGCCCACGATGGCGCCGGTCGGATTCTGCACCGTCGGGATGGTGTAAATGTATTTCGGCGTCACGCCCTTCTTCTTGAGGTCGGCCAGCGTCCGTTCGACGATGTCGAGGCGCAGGCCCTCCTCGTCGAGCGGGATGCCGATGACGTTGATGCCGAGCTTGTTGAGCTTGGTGAGCGCGCCGCTATAGGTCTCCTGTTCGATCAGGACCGTGTCGCCCTTGGTCAGCAGCAGGCTATTCACCAGGTCGAGGCCCTGCATCGAGCCCGAGGTGATCAGGATCTCGTCGGCCGAGCAGGCGATGCCGGCATGGCCCGCAAGCTTCTTGGCGAGGAATTCGCGCAACGGCCGGTAGCCCAGGGGGCCGCTGTTCAGCCCGTAGGTCGCCAGCGTCGCGCCCTCGCGCTTCAGCACCGTCGTCGCCGCGGCAAGCAGCGCCTCGACAGGCACGTTCCTGGCGTCGTTGTGGCCGCCGATGAAATTGTACTTGGGAAAGCCCTTCCAAGGCATGGCGGGGGCGGGCGTGCCCGGCGCAAGCAGGGGCGCGAAGTCGAATGGGGTGGTCATGGTGCTTCCTCGGCGTTTCTTCGGTCTTCTTCCGTCGCCATTGCTGAGCCAAGATCGCCCGGTTCGCAACTGATTTGGCCGGGTCCGGTCACGGCGCGAAATGGGCCGGCGTCGTGAAGCGCCGGATCCGGGGAAGGATGCTGCGTGCCGGCACATGCCGATATTGAGGTCGAACTCCTACCTGCCGCTCCGCTGCTACTGCATGCTCCGCCCTTGCGGCGAACGGACTCCAACTCGCCCCTGCTGCGTCGAGGTGGCCGGACACTGGCCTTCGTGTCCCACTACCTACCACGCGGCCACACCTATCGGCGGACCGGCGAAAACGTCCTCTGGCCAGGCGGTGCTCTGGACCCAGTGAAGCTGATCGACGACCCGACGCCTGAGGTCGGCAAGTGGATCCAGTCGGTCTGGCGCGCACCGGACGGCAGACTCTTCGGCTGGTATCACGCCGAGGAGGTCGTGCCCTGCGCCAAGCCGCTCTTTCTGCCGCATATCGGGGCGTTGCGGTCGGAGGACGAGGACAAGACCTGGCGGACGGTCGGCGAGGTGCTGCGGGTGCCCCATGCCGAGGCCGACTGCAGCTATCGGAACGGCTTCCTGAAAGGCGGCTACGGCGACTTCTGCGTCGTGCCCGACCGCGCGGCAAAGTGGTTCTACCTACACTATTCGTCCTATGTGCCCGAAGAGCGGGTCCAGGGCGTGTCGGTCCTGCGCTATCCCGTGTCCGAGCGTGAACATCCGGCGGTACAGGAGCTGTGGCGTGACGGCCGCTGGCAGCCGAAGGTTGGCCGGCAGGATGGCACGCCGATTTTCGGTGCAAGGCGCGGCTGGCGGCATCGCGATCCAGCTGCCTGGTGGGGGCCGGCGGTCCATTACAATCATCATCTAGATTGCTTCGTGATGATGCTGAACTGGACCGCGGACGGTGACGGCGACATCGTTCAGCGCGGTGTATTCATTTCCTTCAACGACGATCTGGCAAATCCGGCGGGCTGGTCGGCGCCGCAGCGGATCGTCGAAGGCGGCAGCTGGTATCCGCAGGCGATTGGCCTCGGCCCCGACGATGGAGACACGCTGGCCGGCGCCGAGGCGCGCTTCTTCATGTCGGGCTATTCCGCCTGGACGATCCGGTTCCGCCGCGGCGGTACCCGCCCGCAATTCGCGCCGCTTGCGATTTCACGGCAGACATTCGCCGAACTCTTTGGCATCGCGCCCTGGTGAGTCCCGTCAAGTGACGGCGCGGAACGAATGGGCCTGGGCCATGTCCCAGGGCCGGCGCCAGCGCGGATTGCCGGAGCCCGCCACCAGCTCGCCCTCGGCCAGGGATGGGTAGAGGTCGGCGAAGGTGATGACCTCGCTCGGCGAGATGCGCCGGGAGATGTGCTCGGGCTTGAATTCGCTGGGATGGTCGAGGCCTGCCGCCGCCGTCAGTTCGGCCAACTCATGAAGCGTCGCGCGGTGGAAATTGTAGACCCGGTCGATCTTGTCGGGCACGACCAGCGCCCGCTGACGGGTCGGGTCCTGGGTGGCGACGCCGGTCGGGCAGCGGTCGGTATGGCAGGACTGCGACTGGATGCAGCCGACCGCGAACATGAAGCCGCGGGCCGAATTGCACCAGTCGGCGCCCAGCGCCATGGAGCGCACGATGTCGAAGGCCGTGATGATCTTGCCCGCGGCGCCGAGCTTGATGCGGTGGCGGGCGCCGATGCCGATCAGCGCATTGTTCACGAAGTAAAGACCCTGCCGCATCGGCTTGCCGATATGGTCGATGAATTCCATCGGTGCCGCACCGGTGCCGCCTTCCTTGCCATCGACGACGATGAAGTCGGGATAGATGCCGGTCTCCAGCATCGCCTTGCAGACAGCCAGGAATTCCCATTCGTGGCCGATGCAGAGCTTGAAGCCGGTCGGTTTGCCGCCGGACAGTCGGCGCATCTCGGCGATGAACCTCATCATCTCGACCGGCGTCGAGAAAGCGGAGTGGCTGGACGGCGAGATGCAGTCCTCGCCCATCGGCACGCCGCGGGTGAGCGCGATCTCCCGGCTCACCTTGGGGGCAGGCAGCACGCCGCCGTGTCCGGGTTTGGCGCCCTGGCTGAGCTTCAGCTCGACCATCTTGACCTGCTCGTTGGCGGCGCCGGCCGCGAACTTCTCGGGCGAGAAGGTGCCGTCGGGATTGCGGGCGCCGAAATAGCCGGAGCCGATCTCCCAGATGATGTCGCCGCCGCCCTCGCGGTGATAGGGACTATAGCCACCCTCGCCGGTGTCGTGCGCGAAGCCGCCGCGTTTGGCGCCGCCGTTCAGCGCGCGGATGGCATTGGCGCTGAGCGACCCGAAACTCATCGCCGAAATGTTGAACACCGAAGCCGAGTAGGGCTTCGCGCAGTCGACATCGCCGATCGTGATGCGGAACGGCTCCTTGCCGACCGGCCGTGGCGAGATCGAGTGCGACATCCATTCGAAGCCGTTGCCGTAGACGTCGTAGTTGGTGCCGAACGGCCGCACATCGAGCGTCATTTTCGCGCGCTGATAGACGACTGCGCGCCGGTCGCGACTGAACGGCATGCCGTCCTTGTCGCCCTCGAAGAAATACTGCCGCATCTCGGGCCGGATCGATTCGAAGATGAAGCGGAAGTGCGCCATGATCGGGTAGTTGCGCAGAATGGCGTGCTTCGTCTGGAAGAAGTCGTGGATGCCGACGCAGGTCAGGAATAAGCCGATGCCGAAGGGGATCGCGAGCCAGTTCGCATCGGGGATCGCCACCCAAAGGGCGGCGAAACCCAGGGTTGCCGACGACGCGACGGTGAATGCGATGAAGCGACCCCTGAAGGGCAAGAGCGAAGGCGTCATCGGATCCTCTTTGGTGACGGCCTACCTCTCTAGCCTTCTTTCATGACATCTGGAAATCGCCTGTCGGGAACGTCTCCGGCTCTTAGCTGCGCTCGAAGGAAACGCTTTTGATGACCGCGAACACCGGCCGGCCAGGTGCCAGGGCCAGCCGCTGCACCGACTTGGCCGTGAGGCGCGCCATCAGGACGGCACCGTTGCAGTCGAGCCGGATGTCGGCCTGCGCGCCGTTGGGGTTGGGCATGATTGCCGCTATGCGGCCGGGCAGCACGTTGAGCGCGCTGATCTCCTCGGGCGATCGCAGCGAGATCATTACGTCGCGCGCGCGGATGTAGGCCCGCACTGGGCTGCCGACCGGGGCGGCCAGCCGCGGCACCTGCAACTCGCCCGCGGCCGACGCCAGGACCGTGAGCTGGAATGTCTCGTCGTGGCGCGCCACCATGGCATCGAGCACGCTGCCGGCATCGCCGGCGTCGGCGAGCGGCAGGATATCGAGGACGGGCCCGACCGCCGTGACCCGGCCCTCGGACAGGATCACGACCGTGGTGGCCAGCCGTGCCACTTCGGCGACGGAGTGGCTCACGTAGATGATCGGTACGCCGGCTTGGTCCCGGAGCCGTTCGATATAGGGCAGAATCTCGGCACGCCGGGCCTCGTCGAGCGAGGCGAGGGGCTCGTCCATCAACAGCAGCCGTGGATGGGCCAGCAAGGCGCGGCCGATGGCGACCCTTTGCCTCTCACCGCCGGAGAGCGAGTCTGGCTGGCGGTCGAGCAGGTCGCCGATGCCCAGCAACTCGACGACCGACGCCAGATCGCCCGCGCCGCCGCCGCTGTTGCGCGCAAACCAGCGTCCATAGAGCAGGTTGTTGCGGACGCTGAGATGCGGAAAGAGCCGGCTGTCCTGGAAGACATAGCCGATGCGTCGCCGATGCTTGGGTACGAACAGGCCGCGGTCGGTATCGACCAGAACCTGGCCGTCGACCGCGACCCGGCCGCGTGTCGGCCTGATAAGGCCCCCGATGATGTCGACCAGGGTGGATTTGCCCGACCCTGACCGGCCGAACAGCGCCGTGAGGCCGGGGGCCGAAGAAAAGCGTGCCGTCAGCCGGAAATGTTCCCGCGCATGATCGACATCGACCTCGAAGCTCACGTCGCGGCTCGCCGGGCGCCGATGCGACGTGCCAGCAACTCGGAGCCCAGAAGCGCCAGCATCGAGATGGCGATCGATATCAAGGTGAGGCGAAGCGCGCCGGCATCGCCACCGGGAACCTGCGTCAGCGTGTAGATCAGCGACGGCAGGGTCTGCGTCTCGCCCGGGATGTTCGACACGAAGGTGATGGTGGCGCCGAACTCGCCCATTGCCTTGGCGAAGCACAGGATCGCCCCGGCGATCACCCCCGGCAGGCTGAGCGGCAGGGTGACGGTGGCGAACACCCAGAGCGGGTTGGCGCCGAGCGTTCCGGCGGCTGATTCCAGCCGCGTGTCCACCGCCTCGATGGAGAGCCGAACGGCCCGCACCAGCAGCGGGAAGCCCATGACTGCACAGGCGAGCGCCGCGCCGGTCCAACGGAAGGAGAAGACGATGCCCAGCTCGTCGGCCAGAAAGGCGCCGATCGGCGTGCGCCGGCCAAAGGTGAGCAGCAGCAGGTAGCCCGTCACAACCGGCGGCATGATCAGCGGCAGGTGGACCAGTGTGTCGACCAGGCTCTTGCCCCAGAACCTGCCGCGCGCGAGCAGCCAGGCGACGGCGATGCCGAGAGGCAGGCTGGCCGCCGTGGCCGTTGTCGCGACCAGCAAGCTCAGCTTCACCGCCGTCCACTCTTCTTCGGTCATGCCGACCCTTCGTCAGGAAGTCGGTATAGTCCGTTGGATATAGCGCTTCGTCCAGAGTCTATTCGCAGCAAGGAAGCTGCGGCGTCCCGCCACGATCGCGATGGCCGTCAGCGATGCTGCAAGGACTTTTTGCGCCGGTCTCGGCATCAGGTCGGGATCGATGTTGGCGGCCAGCACGCGCATGGGATCGATGCCATTCACCAGGCCGTACCAGGTGGTTTCGAAGACGACGGTGGCCAGCGTGGCGCCGATAGCCAGCACGACGAGGCCAGAATAGCTGGCGCGCAGCTGCTGCGGCAGCACCCGCCACAGCATCAGCCAGGCGAACAGACCGGCGGCAAAGGCCGCTTCGCCGATCTTGAGCTTGGACTGGATGAAGAAATGCACGATCGCCAACAGCGCCGCCGGATAGATCAGCCAGTGCAGGCGCTTCCAGTTGCGCTTGAGCCGCTTCTGCCAGCCGTCGGTCGAGGTGACGGCGAGCGCGATCAGTGCCAGCAACGCCACGAAACCGATGGTGAGATAGAAGCGCTTGGCGATCTCGGTGACGACGACGATCAGGTTCCACTTCTGGTCGAGCACGTAGATCAGGAGATGGGCAATCGCATAGAGCGCCGCGGCGACACCGATGCGACGGCGGACATGCACCAGCGGCATCCAGTCGAGCGTCGCACGGAGCGGCGTCATCGCCAAAGACATCAGCAGGAAGACGACGGCCCAGTCGCCGGTCGCGTGCGTCGCCACGGTGACAGGACGGGCCCCTAGTTCGTCGAGGTACCATCGCCAGGCGAGCTCCGCTGCCGGCAAGCAGAGGCCGATCAGCATGACGAGCCGCAGCCAGAAGATCTTTTGTTGGGTAGTCACACGACCAGCCTACGCGATGGCCCGATCAACGGAAGGTCAAAGTTCCGTCATCTCTGATTTCCGAAGAGCAGCCGGTAAGTGCCGATCGTCGGCGCGGCCGTCACGCCGAACGGTCTCAGTGCCGCAAGCTTGAAGCGGGTCCGTGCGGCAGCGCTCACGGAAGCGGCGTCGGCCCCTTCGATCATGACCACCCATTCGGCCTCGTCTCCCTTGGGATGATCCATGCTTTTTGCCTGCAGCGGAGCATTGGTGACTTCCAGATCGGTCTCGGCGGCGAACGCGCCCAGCAGGCCGGGCCGGGTGATGAGAGTCGGCAGGGCCGTTTCCTGCAACCACGCGACCAGTGGCTTGCGCTCGCGCGGGTCGGGCACGAACCGCACGCAGGCGACTGCGCCGCCGACACCGTGCGTGAAGTCGACCTGGAGGCGGAGCGTCAGGCGGTGGAAGTAGGTGAACTTTGCCATCACCGCCTGGCTCCAGGGAGTCTGATTGGCCAGGAGATGCAGATAGCCCGGCGTCGCGAGATCGCCGACGGTGTCGCATTCGTAGGTGGCGAGATACTTGGGTGAGCCGCGCACGGAGACGTAGCGGCGGGCGCGGTGGAAGCCCGGCAGGTTGATCCGCTCGTCGATATGCTCGCGGTTGTACCACTCGTTGAGATCGCGTTCGTCGCGTACCTTCACCTCGGTGAAGACGACCAGCATTCCCTTGCCGAGTAGGGGCATCGATTCATCCCTCAGTGGCCGTCGGCTAGTCTATGCTGTGGCCGACCCGGGAGGAAACACCATGAAAATCGCAAAGATCGAGGATTTGCATTGCGACGCCGGCTGGCGCGACTTTTCATTCCTCAAGATCACCACCGACGACGGCCTGGTCGGCTGGTCGGAATATAATGAGGGTTATGGCAGCGCCGGCCTTACGGCCGTGATCCGCCGCATGGGCCAGGACCTGATTGGCCAGAACCCGCGGCCTGTCGAACGCATCATGAGCCGCATCTACGCCATCACCCGCCAGGCGCCGGGCGGCATGAACCAGCAGGCTATGGCCGCGATCGAGAACGCGCTGCTCGACGTCAAGGCCAAGGCGCTGGGCATTCCCGTCTGCGAGCTGTTCGGTGGTCCCGTGCGCGACCGCCTGCCGCTCTACTGGTCGCATTGCGGCAGCTATCGGTTTCGCAATGCCGAGGTGATGGGGGTCGAGCCGGTCCGCTCGTTCGACGACGTGGTGAAGCTCGGCAAGCATGTGAAGGAGCGCGGCTTCAGGGCTCTAAAAACCAACATTTTTCGATTCGATCTCGATCCGCCCAACATGCACCAGCCGGGATTTGGCCGCACCGCGGGTGGGCCCGAGCTAAATGCCGATGGCGCGACCCTCGCGGCGATCTCCGACGGACTCGCGGCCTTCCGGCAGGGTGCCGGCCCCGACATGGGCATCCTTCTCGACACCAACTTCAATTTCAAGACCGAGGGCTACATCAAAGTCGCGCGGACCTGCGAGCCCTACAATCTCTTCTGGCTGGAGATCGACTCCTATGATTCCGAAGGACTGCGCCTCATCCGAGATCGGGCGTCGATGCCGATCGCCTCCTGCGAATCGCTGTTCGGACGTCGTCAGTTTCGGCCGTTTTTCGAGAATCGCTCGATCGACGTGTCGATCATCGACGTGCCATGGAACGGGTTGGCCGAGTCCTTCAAGATCTCGACCATGGCCGAGGCCTATGAGATCAACTGCGCGCCGCACAATTTCTACGGCCATATGTCGACTTTGATGAGCGCCCACTTGTGCGCGGCCATGCCCAACTTCCGCATCATGGAAATCGACATCGACGACGTGCCGTGGAAGGACGATCTGGTCACGCATCCCCCGGTCATCCAGAATGGCGAGCTGATCGTTCCTACCCGGCCGGGCTGGGGCGCCGACATCAACGAGGAGGCGGTGCGCGCGCACCCGCCCAAGAATCCCCATCCCTGAGAGGAAACGACATGGTCTACGAACTTCGCTGCTACACGCTGAAGCCCGGCAAGATGCCGGAGTATCTCAAGGCCGCCGAGACGATCGGCCGACCGGCCCGCGGCCAGAATTTCGGCGTGAACCACGGCTACTGGACGGCCGAGTTCGGCGCGCTGAACCAGATCTGGCATCTGTGGAAGTACGACAGCTACGAAGAGCGCACGCGGCTGCGCGGCGAACTCGCCAAGCACAAGCCATGGACCGAAGGCTACGTGCCTGTGATCCGCCCGCTGATCGAGCGCCAGGACCTGCGGCTCATGAATGCCGTGGTCGACATCAAGCCGTCGGACAACACCACCGGCAACATCTACGAGTTGCGCATCTATCGCTGCAACATGGGCGGTGCTGCCCAGTACGGCAAAGATTTCAAGGAAGTGCAGGCTGCGCGTGAGAAGTACTCGCCGATCTGGGGCGCCTGGACGGGTGAGTTCCCGCAGCCCAATGAGTGGATCCATCTCTGGCGCTACAAGAACCTGCAGGAGCGCTTCGAGGCGCGCGGCGCGGCGATGAAGGATCCGGCGTGGCAGGCCTATCTCGCCAAGGGGCCGGAGAAACTGCAGGCGATGCACTCGACCTTGCTGTTGCCGACGAACTACTCGCCGAACAAGTAGGTCTTGCGTACCGGGGGCGTGCCACGTGTTGGCGCGCCCTCAATTGTTTTGAGGTTGTCATGGATGCGTACGACGATACCGAGCTCGCGCTGATGAAGTTCGGTGTTGGCGAGTCGGTGCCGCGCTCGGAAGACTCCAAGCTGCTGCGCGGCGAGGGCCGTTACACCGACGACGTCAATCTGCCGGGCCAAGCCTACGCCGTGATGGTGCGCAGCAGGATCGCGCACGGTGTACTGAAGGGCATCGACGTGTCTATCGCGAAGGCGATGCCGGGTGTGCTTGCCATCTACACCAACGCCGATCTCGAGGCGGCGGGCTTCGGACCGATGAGATGCGGTCTCAATATTCCCGACCGCGACGGCAAGCCGATGAAGACGCCGCCCCGGCCGTCGCTGGCCAAAGGCCGCGTGCGCTTCGTGGGCGAAGCCGTGGCCTGTGTGGTGGCAGAAACGGCCGTGCAGGCCAAGGACGCCGCCGAAGCCGTCGAACTTGACATCGAGGAACTGCCTGCGGTCACCACTCCGGCCGACGCCCTGAAACCCGGTGCGCCGCAGATCCACGAGGACGCGCCCGGCAATCTAGTGCTCGATTTTCACTACGGTGATGCCGAAGCGGTGAAGAGGGCTTTCGCCGAGGCGGCGCACATCACCAGGCTCGAAATCGCTTCAAACCGCATTGTAGTGAATGCCATGGAGCCGCGCTCGGCGGTCGACTCCTATGATCCCAAGACCGAGCGCTGGACCTTGCATGTCGGTTGCCAGGGCGTAATGGGCCTGCGCGGCGGCCTCGCCAAGGACGTGCTCAACGTGCCGCCAAACAAGCTGCGCGTGCTGACCGGCAATGTCGGCGGTTCGTTCGGCATGAAGTCGCAGGTCTATCCAGAGTACGCGCCGCTGCTGCTGGGCGGCAAACTGCTCGGCCGGCCAGTGAAGTGGACCGACGAGCGCTCCGAGAGTTTTTTAAGCGACCATGCAGGTCGCGATCACCAGCGTATTGCCGAGCTGGCGCTCGACAAGGACGGCAGGTTTCTCGCCGTTCGACTGAGCGGGACCGGCAACGCCGGTGCTTACATCTATCCGCCGATGCCGGCCACGACCAACGCGGTCAAGAACGTCATCGACGTCTACAAAACGCCGGCCATGGAGGTGAATTCCAAGGTCGTGTTCACCAACACGACGCCGGTCGCGGCCTATCGCGGCGCCGGACGGCCCGAGGGCAATTACTATATGGAGCGGCTGATCGACACGGCGGCGCGCGAGATGGGCATCGACTGCATCGACCTGCGGCGGCGCAATCACATCACGCCGGAACACATGCCCTACAAGGCGCCGTCAGGCATGAACTACGATTCGGGTGAGTTCACCTCGGTGCTCGACAAGGCGCTGAAGGCCTCGGACTGGTCGGGCTTCGAGGCGCGCAAGCAGGAGAGTGCCGCGCGCAACAGGTTGCGCGGCCGTGGCCTCGGCTCCTACCTCGAGGTCACGGGACCGCCGGCCAAGGAATATGGCGGCATCCGCTTCGAGGAGGACGGCACGATCACCATGCTGAGCGGCACGCTCGACTATGGGCAGGGTCACGCCACGCCCTTCGCGCAGGTGCTGGGCAGCCAGCTCGGCATCCCGCTGGAGCGCTTCCGCCTGCTGCAGGGCGACAGCGACCAGCTCAAGGTGGGCGGAGGCACCGGCGGCTCGAAGTCGGCGCTGGTGGCCAGCCAGGCGTTCCTCGAGGCCGGCGACATACTGATCGCGCAAGGCAAGCGGATCGCGGCCCATGTGCTCGAGGCTGCAGCCGTGGACATCGAATTCGCGCAGGGCCGCTTCGTGATCGCCGGCACCGACCGCGGTGTCAGTATCCTGGAACTCGCCGACAAGCTGCGCGGCGGCCTGAAGCTGCCGGCCGACGTGCCGCAGTCTCTCGACGTCAGCCACATCTCGGACAATCCGCCCTTTTCCTTTCCCAACGGCTGCCATGTGGCCGAGGTCGAGATCGACCGCGACACCGGCGTGATCGAAGTGGTGCGTTACTTCATGGTCAACGACTTCGGCACGGTCATCAATCCGATGCTGGTCGCGGGCCAGGCGCACGGCGGCGTCATCCAGGGCATCGGCCAGGCACTGATGGAGCGCACGGTCTACGATCGGCAGGGCCAGCCCGTGACCGGCTCCTACATGGACTACGCCATGCCGCGTGCGTCGGACGCGCCCGATTTCTCGATCGAGAACCACTCCGTGCCGTGCAAGACCAATCGCCTCGGCGTCAAGGGCTGTGGCGAGGCGGGCTGCGCCGGCGCGCTGCCGTCAGTGATGAACGCGGTGGTCGATGCGCTGTCCGGGCTAGGCGTCACGCACATCGACATGCCTGTCACACCGGAGAAGGTCTGGCGGATTTTGAATCGCTAGCGCGGCAGCGAGGACGGAACCTTCGCCTCGGCCTCGATGGTCTTCTTGACCGCCGGCCGCTGCATCGTGCGGTCGTAGTGGGCGTGGACCGAGGGATGGTCCTCGGGCTTCAGTCCGAACCTCTCTCTGAAGCGCCAGTAGAGGCGGAAGAGGTGGATGTCGGCGATCGAATACTTGCCGCCGACGCAATATTCCTTGCCGCGAAGCTTCTGTTCAGCGATGCGCCAGACCTCGGTGACACGCTCCGGCCCCTGCGACACCGCCGTGTGGACCGTCGAGGCGACGAACGACATCCACGCCACGGCTTCGGCCTCGCCGAGTGGGCCCGTGGGCATCAGGCCCGCCTGCGGGAAGGCGCGCGCCAGATAGAACAGCGTGCCCGCCACCTCGGTGAGGATCGTGCCGTCGACCACCAGGGTCGGCACCTTGCCGTTGGGATTGACCTCGAGGAAGCCGGGCGCGCGCGTGCCTTGCTGCAATGTCAACGGGCGCGCCTCGAAGGGCGCGCCCGTTTCGTGCAAGGCGATGTGCGTCGCCATCGAGCTCGATCCGGGCGAAAAATAGAAAGTGAGCATGCGGCTGTCCTAACTCTTCAGGAAAATTTTCCGACGCCGAAGATGAGGCCTTTCAGCGATCGATCCACACATCTTCGAAGCGCCAACCGTTGTAGATGCTGTTGGTGTGGATCGTCACGTTCTTGACATACGGCTGCCAGCAGCCTGCCGCCCTGCCGTTCGAGATTATCGGCCGGGCGATGTCTTCCTGCAGCTTGGCGTCGATATCCCATACCATCTGTATGCGCTTCTTCTGGTCGAGTTCGCGCGACTGCGCCTCGAACAGCTTGGTCATCTCGGGATCGCAGTAGTTGTTGTAGTTGCGCAGGCTGCCGCAGGCGTAGCCCTCGAAGAAGGTGACGTCGGGATCGTCGACCGCGCTGCCAGTGAGGTTGAGCGCCACGGTGTAGTCCTTCTTGAACACGCGATTGTAGTAGACTGCGGTATCGATGATCTCGAGTTCGGAGTCGATGTAGATGTGCCGCAGATGGTCGAGCAGGATCGTCGCCGGATCGCGGAAGGTGGCGATATTGCGCGTGCTGACCTTGAGCTTCAGCCGCTTGTCGGGGCCATAGCCGGCTTCCCTCATCAGCGCTCGGCCTTCCTCCCGGCTCTTCTCGACGTCGCCATAGCCGATGATGGTTTTGAGCCTCTCCGGCGGCAGTCCCCATACGCCGTCCGGTGGCACCAGCATGGCTCCCCCCATCGTGCTCTCGCCCTCGCTCAGGATGGTGATGAACTCCTGCCGATCGAGCGTCAGCGCCATGGCGCGTCGGATCTTCGGGTTGTCGAACGGCGGCAGTTCGCGGTTGACGATGAGGTTGGTGGCGACGCCGGTTGCCCGCATGGTGCATTGCGCCTGCGGAGCATCCTTCTTCAGGTTCTTCAGGAGCGGCACCGTGACGTCGGTCGGGAAGGTCATGTCGAATTTGCCGGCGACGAACGACAGCATGCGGGTGGACCGGTCGGGGATGATGGTGAATTCGATGCCGTCGAGATAGGGCCGTCCCGGCTTCCAGTAGTCGGGGTTCTTCGCCAGCTTGATGCTCTCCTTCATCTTGAATTCGACGAACTTGAACGGGCCCGTGCCGATCGGGTGGCGGCGCATGTCCGCTACGGGAACATGGCAGGAATAGATCGGCGTGTAGCCCGATGCGAGAAGCGCCAGCAGCGAGGGCTGCGGAGCCTTGAGGTGGAACGTGGCATCGACATCGCTGTCGGCCGTCACCTTCTCGACGTTGCTATACCAGGCTTGGCGTGGGTTGCGCCTGAGCTTGTCGGCGCCAAGCAGCAGTTCGAACGTGCATTGGACGTCCTTGGCCGTGAATGGCTTGCCGTCGTGCCACTTCACGCCTTGCCGCAGCTTGAAGGCGAGCTTGGTGCCGTCGCCGCTCCACGACCAACTCGTGGCGAGGTCGGGCACGATCGATTCGAAGCTGTTTTTGCCGACGTTCTGGTCGAACATCACGAGGTTGTTGAAGACGCTCATGAACGGCACTGCCGTGGAGACGGTCGCCTCCTCGTGGATCGAGGCGCTGGGCGGCGTGTCCATATGCTGGATCTTCAGGATGCCGCCGGCTTTCTGTGCCCAGACCGTAGCCGCGGTTGCAACCGACAACGCCATCAAGCCAACCAACGCGAAACACGCCAACGCAAGACAATGCATTCGGTTTCTCATGGTGTCCTCCCAGTCACGGGCGGCGCGCTGTCCGCTTTGTCGCGGGCTGCGGCGTGCGGCCCAGGCCTTGGTGTTCGGTCTCGACTCTCCTTTTCGCATAAAAGCCCTGAAGCCTATCGCTCTTCTATCGGCGAGACCAGACGACTCGCGGCATCGGCGTCGGTGCGATTGCAGTGCAGCATGAGGCAGGGTAAGCACGCGGCCCGCATGGCATCGTTGATCGCGAGTAGAGTTTAATGAAGCGCAAGACCAGCAAGGCATTCGTCTATCTCGGCCCCTCCAGCGTTCACGGCATTGGCTGCTTTGCCGACCAGGACATCAAGAAGGGAGAAATCGTCCGCATCTGGGATGGCGAGGACAGCCGCTGGGTTTCGACCCGGCAGGTCAACGCCTCGCCGCATGTCGCGCTCTACAGGAAGTTCGGAATCCGCAGCACCGGAGGATATTGGGTGCCGCTCGATTTCCTGCGCATCTCGACCGGCTGGTACATGAACCACGCCGCCGAGCCCAACCTGGGTTCCGACGATGGCGACGTGACCTACCATGCCGTCCGGAACATTCCGGCCGGCGAGGAACTCACGATCGATTACCGCCGCATGGACGACAAGCACGACAACCTCCAGCGCGACGTTCGTGTTCCTCCGACGTCGGTCCGGAAGCAGTCACGCGGCAAGGCGTTGAGGAAGCGGCAAGCCAGTCGGTAGCCCGCCCGTTTCTGCTATGCTGGGCGCATGTCCCGACTGGGAGGATTACGGCGATGTCCAGAACGCTCTTCATCGATTCAACTCCGGATATCGATCGCGTCTGGAAGCAGGTCCATGGGCCAGGCGACATAGCCGTCGCGGTCAACATGGGTCCTGTCGGCGAAGGCGACATCCCCGGCAAGGTCGCGGGCTACGAAACGGTGATCAACGACGCCACCTATTTCAACGCAGCGACGCTGAAGCAATGCAGCGGACTTAAGCACATCGTCTTTCTGGGTACGGGGGCGACGAGCTTCGTCGACCTCGCGGCCGCCCAGCGTCTCGGCATCAAGGTCTCGACCATCGGTGGCTACGGCGACACCACGGTCGCAGAGCATGCGATGGGGCTGGTCTTTGCCGCCGCGCGCCACATCGCCACCATGCACGGCATCGTCCGGTCGGGCGGCTGGCGGCCGATGCAAGGCATGGAACTCAAGGGGAAGACGTTGGGCATCGTTGGCCTGGGCGGTATCGGCCGCGAGATGGCGCGCGTTGCCCAGGGTGTCGGCCTGAAAGTGATCGCCTTCAATCGTTCGGCCGTTGCCAGCGCCGCCGTGCCGCTGATGCCGATCGACGAGTTGCTGGGGCGCGCCGACATCGTGAGCCTGCATCTCGCCTTGAACGACGCGACACGCGGGTTCCTCGACCGCACCAGACTGAGAAAGACGAAACCCGGCGTCATCGTTGTCAACACGGCGCGGGCCGGCATCATCGACGAACCGGCATTGGTCGATCTCCTGCACTCCGGCCATATCGGCCACTATGCGACCGATGTGTTCGCCAAGGAGCCGGTGTCGGCAGACGAGCCGCTGCTGAAGCTCGATAATGTCACGCTCACGGCGCACGCCGGCTACAACACCCCGGAAGCATCGATGACGATGTATCGCCGTGCCATCGATCTGGCGGCCGCCGGCCCGTGAGCCCGCGCTGGGCCCTAGTGGTTGAAATCAGACACACGAGTCCCATGAGCGCGCAGGATGCGCGCGGTCCAAAAGATCATGAATCTTCCGGATCGCGCGCATCCTGCGCGCTCATCTTCGGGTCTTGGGCCGCGGAACGCACGCTTCAAGACGCGGTACCTTACGTTAGATTCGATCCACTAGGTCGACGAGCGCGTCGCAGCCCGTGGCGCGATAGCGGCGATCGCCTTTCTGATTCTACTTCTCGCCCAGCCTTATTTCTCGCCCAGCCACGCCGGCCAAAGGCCACGGCCGGCTTTGCGCGCCTCGGCTTCGGCGCCGGCATAGCGCTGACCGGCCCGTGGCTCCCACGGCAGCGCCTCCTCCAGATGGAAGCCGTAGGCGAGGCCGCTCGAGATCAGGTAACCGCCGAGGTCGATGGGCGCCGGCGAGGACTCGACCATGCACTGCGCCACGGCGCGGCACTCGCGATCCCATCGCATCGTCCGGCACTTCACCTTGTGGCTGCCCTTGTCGAGCATGTCTTCAAGTGCCGCCCGCGCCCGCATGCCGGCGACTGTCTCTTGACCGCTCTGCCGGTCGCGCAGTTCGCCCGCCTGCACGCCCCATAGCCGGAGCGGCGGCTTCAGACCGCCGCCGCCCAGGGTGACGCCGTCGAGTGCATAGGCCTCGCCGTTCCAGTCCTTGGGCAGTGCGCCCATGCTCGCCGTGCAATCGGGCGACTTGTCGGTCGTCCTGTCCGGTTCCGGCGGGCGTCGCTGCTGGGCACCCGCGGCATTGGCTGCGACGACCAGCAGGCAGGCGAGGAGCAAGACCTTCATTGCCTAGTCCGGCCGAGGTGGCGTGGCCGGCAGCATCCGGTCGATCGCGGTGCACCAGACGGCCTGGGCTGCCTCCGTCGAGAGGTTGTAGTCGACGCGCAGCTGGTTCCAGCTTTCGAAGCTTGTGAGCGCCCCCAAGGCAAACAGCATCTGTTTGCGTTCCGGAGTCGGCAGGACCGAGAGTTCCGGCTCGTACATAAGCTTTAGCCGCGCGAGGCTGCCCCGCCGCACCAATGCGACGCGCTCCTTCAGTTCGGCCAGCTGTTCCTGCATATCGATCATGGCCCGCCACATCGGCAGCCACTTTTGGCAGGCTACGGCGCGGGTCCTGACGTGCGCCCCGATCCGGGTCGGCCGATCACCATCGACGTCTTGTGCCGCGGCCTCCGCCTGGCCGGCGGCAATGGCGTGGTCCGCTGCCGCAAGGCCGAGCGCGGGCAGATCGGCGAAGCGCTCGAAGATCGACCGCACCGAGTATCCGGCCTGCTCCGCAATCTGCGACGCCGTCGGCGCCCGCACGTTCGCGGCCAGCAGGTGCAGATAGGCTTCGATGATCAGCTGCCGGGTCCGCTCGCTCCGCAGGCGGCGGCCGTCGAACCGACGGCTCGGGGCCGGCGGCCTGGGCAGGACAAGATCGTGAACCATCCCTGAAAACGCTCCGGACCGCGGCCTCGAGATCATGAGGTGGCTGCTTACGACTCTCCGGACACTCACAGCGAGCATCGGAAAGGAAGGAGACCATCCGGCCACTCTGACGGCTTTCGGAGCGATATTCCAGCAGCCCGGGCGTTTACGGGCGATTTCGGTCGGCCGGGCGCTTGTTCGCTGATAGAAGATCACCACCTCCACCTTGCGTGCTGCATCGCGCGCGCTCAGCGTTCGCCCCCAGAACCCCCGACAATCAGAGAGAAACGCCATGAAATTCAGGCCGCTGCACGATCGCGTGGTGATTCGCCGAGTCGAGGAAGAGGGCAAGACCAAGGGTGGAATCATCATTCCCGACACCGCCAAGGAAAAGCCCACGGAAGGCGAGGTGGTGGCCGTTGGCCCTGGCGCCCGCAACGAGACCGGCGCGTTGGTGCCGCTCGACGTCAGGAAGGGCGACCGCATCCTGTTCGGCAAGTGGTCGGGCACCGAGATCAAGCTCGATGGCGAAGATCTCCTCGTCATGGCCGAGTCCGACATCATGGGCGTCGTCGAAGGATCGCCCGTCGCCAAGAAGAAAGCCGCCTGAGCCACCCGGCTCGGCGCTCCAGGCATTCAGAGATAAGGAAGAACAACCATGTCAGCCAAAGAAGTACGTTTCGGCGCCGATGCGCGCGCCCGCATGATCCGGGGTGTCGATCTCCTGGCCGATTCGGTCAAGGTCACGCTCGGTCCCAAGGGACGCAACGTCGTGATCGACAAGTCCTACGGCGCGCCGCGCATCACCAAGGACGGCGTCACCGTCGCCAAGGAGATCGAGCTCAGCGACAAGTTCGAGAACATGGGCGCGCAACTGGTGCGCGAGGTGGCGACCCGGACTTCCGATTCCGCTGGCGACGGTACCACCACGGCGACCGTGCTGGCGCAGGCGATCGTGCGGGAGGGCGCCAAGTCGGTGGCCGCCGGCATGAACCCGATGGACCTCAAGCGCGGCATCGACCTCGCCGCCGAATGGGTGATGGAAGACCTCAAGAGCCGTTCCAAGAAGGTCTCGACCAGCCAGGAGATCGCCCAGGTCGGCACCATATCGGCCAACGGCGACAAGGCGATCGGCGACATGATCGCCAAGGCGATGGACAAGGTCGGCAAGGAAGGCGTGATCACGGTCGAAGAGGCCAAGAGCCTCGACACCGAACTCGACGTCGTCGAGGGCATGCAGTTCGATCGTGGCTATCTCTCGCCCTATTTCATCACCAATGCCGAGAAGATGATCTGCGAGCTCGAGAACCCCTATATCCTGATCCACGAGAAGAAGCTCGCCAGCCTGCAGAACATCCTGCCGCTGCTCGAGTCGATCGTGCAGTCGGCTCGGCCGCTGCTCATCATCGCCGAGGACATCGAGGGCGAAGTGCTCGCGACCCTGGTCGTCAACAAGCTGCGTGGCGGCCTCAAGGTCGCGGCCGTCAAGGCGCCGGGCTTCGGCGATCGCCGCAAGGAGATGCTGGAGGATCTCGCGATCCTGACCGCGGGCCAGGTGATCAGCGAGGATCTCGGCACCAAGCTCGAGAACGTGACGCTAGACATGCTGGGCACCGCCAAGCGGGTGCGCATCGACAAAGACAACACCACCGTCATCGACGGCGCCGCCAAGAAGAAGAACATCGAGGCCCGCATCTCGCAGATCAAGAAGCAGGTCGAAGATACGACCTCCGACTATGATCGCGAGAAGCTGCAGGAGCGGCTGGCCAAGCTGGCCGGCGGCGTTGCCATCATCAAGGTGGGCGGTTCCACCGAGATCGAGGTCAAGGAGAAGAAGGACCGCATCGACGACGCCATGCATGCGACCAAGGCCGCGGTCGAGGAGGGTGTCGTTGCCGGTGGCGGTGCCGCACTCCTCTATGCGACCCGCGTGCTGGACGGCAAGAAGGGCACCAATCACGACCAGCAGGTTGGCATCGATATCGTGCGCCGCGCGCTGCAGGCGCCGGTGCGCCAGATCGCCGAGAACGCCGGCTTCGACGGCGCGGTGGTCGCGGGGCGCATGCTCGACCAGAAGGACGTCAACTTCGGCTTCGACGCCCAGAAGGCCGAGTACGTCAACTTGATCAAGGCGGGCGTCATCGACCCGACCAAGGTCGTCCGCGCCGCGCTGCAGGGCGCGGTCTCCGTGGCCGGCCTTCTCATCACCACGGAAGCGATGGTGGCGGAGATTCCGAGTGCCAACGGCGGCGGCGGTATGCCCGGCGGGGGCATGGGTGGCGGTGGCGGCATGGGCGGGATGGGCTTCTAGTCGGCCTTTCGGACATGGGCCGGCGGCCATGAAGCCGGGCACGGAGAAATGGCTCGTCTGGGGCGCGGTGTTCATGGCCGTGCTCTGGATGACGCTCTATCTGCAACCCGACAACAATCTCGAACCTTCGGGCGCCGTCACCGGGGAACGCGTATAAGCGCGCTCCCGGTCGGCGGACCGACCCCAAGCGGAGGCTCCCATGGCGAAACCCGGCAAGCGGATGGAATACGTCTTCTTCAACGTCACTTACGAGGACGGCAGCCAGCGCTCCAACCGCCGCGTGCCGCTCGATGCCCTGGCGGGCGACGATACCGACCATTCCGCCCGTGCCGCCATCGAGGCGCAGGACCGCGAGGTCGCGGAAAAGTCGGGCAAGGCGCCGCTCGCCATCAAGACTCTTGCGCGGGTCGGTGGCCGTTAGCTCACGCTCTTACGACGCGATCGCGGCGAGATAGGCCTCCGCCTTGGGCTGGTCGCTGGCCGCGCCGGCGAAGCCGACATAGCCGTCCGGCCGGATCAGCCGCAGCGCCGTCTTGTGGTCCGGCTCCTTGGCCGGCGATGCCGTCACCAGCTTCGGGAACTTCGCTGCCAGCGCCGCCACTGTCTCGGCCGGCCCCAGCGCGGTGAAACGCATGCCGCCGACGCCGGCCGGCAGCCGGTCGGGCCATCGCTCGCCCGATTTCGGGCCGCTGGCGACGGCGCCGTTCTTCACGGTGAGCGGGCTCGCGGGATAGCCGATATCCATCTCGGCCAGCTGGTCGGCGATCTTGTGCTGGATCGCGGGAAAGCCCGTCGCGAATTTCACGATCGTATTGCGCAAGCCCTGCGCCACGGGATTGCGCAAGGTCGCGGCCTCGGTGAGGCGGCCGGCGTTCTTCAGCACTTGTTCGCCGACGGCGCTGCGTTCCGGCGAATAGCTGTCGAGCAGCGTCGGCTTTGCCGCGCCCTCGATCACCAGCGCCAGCTTCCAGGCGAGGTTGAAGGCGTCCTGCATGCCGGTGTTCATGCCCTGGCCGCCGGCCGGGGAATGAATGTGGGCGGCATCGCCCGCCAGGAACACTCGGCCCTTGGCATAATCCTTCACCTTGCGTTCGTTGATTCGGAACGCCGCCAGCCAGAACGGATCCTTCATCACGATCGACGGCGAGCCGCGATGCGCCATCAACGCGTTGATTTCGGCCAACGTCGGATCGGGATGCTTTTCGTCGCCCGTGGCCGGCCCCAGGTCGGCGATCACGCGCCAGCGGTCGCCGGCGATCGGGAAGAACGCCAGGATGCCATCCCTGTGCCAGAAGATGTGCAGCCGGTCTTTCGGATCGAGGCCGCCGACGTAGCCGTCGGCCAACGCCCAGTGACTCTCCAGGGTCGAGCCCTCGAAGGCGAAGCCCAGCCCGTGCCGCACCGCCGAATGCGCGCCGTCGCAGCCAACCAGCCAGTCGGCCTGGAGCGTCTCGCCCGAGCCGTCGGCCTTCCTGAGCGTCGCCTCGACCGAGGCGCCCTTGTCGGTGAAGCCCGCCAGCTCGACCGTGCGCTCGACTTTGACGCCCGCCGCCGCCAGTCGCTCCTCCAGCACGCGCTCGGTCTCGCTTTGCGCGATCATCAGCGCATAGGGAAAGCGGCTGTCGATCGAATCGAGCGAGATCCGGGCCATGATCTCCTTGCCGGTCGAGATCTGGGCGCCGTGCGCGATCATGCCGGCCGGGATGAATTCCTGGGCGTAGCCCGCATCGTCGAACAGTTCGAGCGAGCGGCTCCACAGCACCAGCGCCTTCGACTTGTCGGTGCGCTCCGCGTTCTTGTCGACGATGCGCACGTAGATGCCGTGCCGCACCAGCTCGTTGGCGAGCGTCAGCCCGACCGGCCCGGCGCCGGCGATGAGGACCTTCGGATTGTTCGGCATGCGCGTCTCCCGGGATGATCTCAGTCAGGCGCGGGAGACTAGGATGGCTCAGGCCGCCGTGAAAGGTCCGATCCGCGCGATCGCAAAGGCCGGCCGTGCCTGGATCGCGGCCCACCACGCCGCGACCCGGGGATGTCTTGCCGCCGTCATCTCGTCGGGCGCGATTTCCTCGTCGAGGCGCTTCACGAAGGGCACGGCGCCGATGTCGGCCAGCGAATAGCGATCGCCCGCCAGCCACGAGCTCTTGCCCAGCGTCGCTTTCATGCGGTCGAGCAGCCCGACCTTGAGCTTGTCGCGCGCCTCCTCGCGCTCCTCCTCGGTGTAGGGTCTACGCGCGGTGCGCAGCCACGCCTCGCGCCGCTCCCTGCTGGGCACGTTCTTGAGTTTCTCGGCGAGTTCGGCGTCCGACCATTGCGTCGCCACCTTCGCCATCGAGTGCGCCCAGTTGAAGATGATGAGATTGCCGATCAGCCCGTCGACATGGCGGATCCAGTTGCGCATCGTGGCGCGCTCGAACGGATCGGCGGGACGGAGCGGCGGCTCGGGATGGGTCTCGTCGAGATATTCGCAGATCGTGCCGCTCTCGTAGAGCGAGCGGCCGTCTTCCAGGATCAGCAGTGGAATGACGCCGTTGGGATTGAGCTTCAGGAAGGCCGGCGCGTGGTGCTCCATCTTCGCCAGATCGATCACCTTGCTCTCGAAGGAGAGACCCTTCTCGGCGAGGCAGAGCCTGACGCGGCGCGACGCCGACGATCTCCAGCCATGGCACAGCACATACATCGGGAAACTCCGGCCACTATCGCGGCTGGTTGCAGATCCATTTGCGCGCCGGCCCGACCTGACGGAAGACACGCATCGGCCGCTCGGCTGCGGCCAGCATGCCGAGCACGCGGCCGATCGCTTCGACATGGCCCTTGGGCACGACCACCGCCAGCGGACCCATCGGCCCCCGCTCGTGCATCGCACGCATGCGCACTCCCAGCGCCAGCATGTCCTCGGCTCCCATATGCGTGTCGCCATGCCCGCCGTCGAACAGCTTGCGATAGCTGTCGGCGCCGGCGCGGGCCATGTCGTCGAGAAAGGCGTCGAATTCGACACGTGTGACATCGCCTTCCGCGACGGCGGTGACCAGTTTCTGCTGCGGGTCGATGGTCCAGCGAAGCGGCATGATGAACGAGACAATAGCACTCAGAGTGCAATAACACTAGAAGCCGTGCCGGAAGACAGTGAAGCTGCCGTGGGAGACAGTCGGCGCGCACATGAGCGAGACCAACAATAAGACGGACAGTTCGTTCCGGCACGTACTGCGGACCAGCCCGATGGATTTCTGGCGCCTGTGGTACGTCGGCCTGGTCGTCTCCATCGTGCGCTGGCTGGAGACGGTCGTCATGGGCCTCGTCGTCTATCAGCAGACCGGCTCCGCCCTGATCGTCGCCATGGTCACCATGCTGCGCCTGGTTCCCATGGGCCTGTTCGGTGCTTTCCTCGGCGCCCTGGCCGAACGCTTCGACCGCCGCCTGACCCTGGCCGGCATCGTCGGCCTCATGACCGTCACCTCGGCTCTGCTCTCCGTCGTTGCGTTCACGGGAACGCTGGAAGTCTGGCACCTCGCCGTCGCCAGTTTCATCAATGGCTGCGGCTGGGCCACCGACAATCCGCTCAGGCGCGTGATGATGGGCGAGGTCATGGGCCGCGATCGCATGGCCACCGCCATGGCGCTCGATGTCGGCGCCGCCAACGTGAGCCGCATGATCGGCCCCGCCGCGGGCGGCCTGCTGCTGGCCGGTGTCGGCATCGAAGGCGCGTTCCTGCTGAGCGTGGCGCTGTACGCGTCAGCCGTCGCCGCCACGCTTCTGGTCCAGAGCCACATCCCGTCATCGCCCGGATCGGGCGCCGTGCTCGCCCGCACCTGGGAGGGCGTGGCGCTAATCTTTTCCGACCGGCGCCTCGGCGCCATCATGGCGGTGACCGTCATCTACAACGTCTTCGCCTGGCCCTTCACCAGCATGATCCCCGTGATCGGCACCGACCGCCTGTTGCTGGGCCCCGAAGGAGTAGGACTCCTCGCCAGCCTCGACGGCGTCGGTGCCTTCGCCGGCTGCATCCTGCTGGCGCTGTGGCTGACGCCGGGCTGGCATGCCCGCGCCTATGTCGGCGGCACGGCCGCCTACCTCGTGGGATTGATCGCCTTCGCGGCTGCCCCCACGCCGCTGCTGGCCGGCGCCGCGCTGCTGCTGACCGGACTCGCCGGGGCGGCCTTTTCCACCCTGCAGGCGACGCTGGTCTATCTTGCGGCGCCGGTCCACATGCGCTCGCGCATCCTGGGTGTCCTCAGCGTGTGCATCGGCACCGGGCCGATCGGCTTCGTCTGGCTGGGCTGGCTCGCCGACCGGATCGGCGCGCCGGAGGCCACGGCCATCACCGGCGCGATGGGCCTGCTGGCGCTCGCCGTCACCTGGCCGCTGTGGCGAAGGATTTGAGACCTGCTATAGGCGAGGCCCAACCGAAACATCCCCCACCGGAGGTCTAAAAATGATCCACGCCATCGTCGTCGGCCAGTTCACCAAGATGCTGAACAATCTGCTCGTCATTCTGGGCGAGGCGGAGAAATTCGCGGCCGAGAAGAAGTTCGACGTCGGCATCCTGCTGCAGTCGCGCCTCTCGCCCGACCAGTTCAGCCTGGTGCAGCAGATCCGCACCGCCTGCGACACCGCCAAGCTCGGCGCCGCGCGCCTGGCCGACCGCGAGAAGGACGTACCGGTGCATGCCGACACCGAGCAGACGATGGCCGAGGCGAAGGCGCGCATCGAAAGCGTGATCGCCTACCTGAAGGGCTTCAACGCCGATGCCTTCGCCAAATCGGCCGAGCACCGCATCACCCAGCCGCGCTGGGCCGGCAAGACGCTGTCGGGTCAGGAATTCCTGGTTCAGCACGTCATTCCCAACTTCTATTTTCACGTGTCGACCGCCTACGCGATCCTGCGTCACAACGGCGTCGTCATCGGCAAGAAGAACTATCTCGGCGACATGCCCTATCGCGACGTCGCTTAGAGCTTGCAGTCGACCTTCGTCTGCCGTGGCTTGAAGGTCGGCAGCGCGGTCGAGGCGCCGGGCGGCCAGACCCGCGGCCACGCACCTGCGGCGAGGTTCTGCTCGATCGTGGGCAGCAGCTGGTTGAAGGCGGCCCAGGCCCGGATACGGGTGCCGGCATAGTTCGTGTGCACGGCATCTGTAAAGAGGTCGGGCTCCAGCGGCATGCTGCCGGCGACATCGACGAACGGCAACTTGTGGACGGCGGCGTACTTGGCGAGCAGGCGGTTCTGGAACACCGCCAGCCGCTCGAGATCGCGGTAGCGGAAGGGCCAGTTGGCGGCGTTGAGCTGTTCCAGGATGTACTTGTGGCGCAGCGGATCGACGACGAGCCCGTCCTTCACCATCCACACGAACGAACTGACGGCGAGTTGTCCGCCGACCGACTCAAGGTCCGCCCGGATCCGGTCGAGATCCTTCTGGATGTCGTTCAGGTTCACCGGCAGGGTCGGATAGGCAAGATCCGGATCGGCCTCGTCGAGGCCGGCGGGCCAGGCCACGCGATAATCCGGCTTCGGCCATTCGCGGCCGTCGGCATCGGACCCCGTGGCGCGCAGGGCTGCCTGGACGCGCTCCATCAGGGCAGAGTAGCGGGCGGCCTCCCGTAGCCAGGACGCCGAACCGGCGGCCCGATACCCGGACGGGCGGACGACCGGTTCGTCCGGTACCTTTTCCACGATGGACGCCGGCCGGAATTGATTGCCGCCCTCGTGATAGACGACGAGATCGGGACGGAGAGGCAGGACCTCGGTGCGAACGATGGCGGCGATGTCCGTCGAGACGACGCTCTCGCGGCCGGCATTCAGGACCTCGAACCTGATCGCCAGCCGCTTCGACTTCGCCCAGACATTGAGCCAGTTGCCGATGAACTCCGGCCACGAGAAGGGAAAATGGTGCGACTCGACCACGGTCGAGGATCCCACGAAGACGATGCGTATCGTCTTCTCGCCGCGCGGGTCCTCGATGGGGGCGCCGCGCCAGCCGATCTGGTTGGTCGTCAATCCGCTGGGCAGCGTGGCGTCGGGCGGGAAGCGATAGGGCGGCGTCGCCCGGCCGTCGCGCGGGTCGTAGAGAAAAAGCTGACCGGGCGCAAAGCGCAGACGCCCGTTGGCGCAGGGGTCCCCGGCAAAGACGGTGTTCCAGGCCTTGAACGCGTCCGAGGGCAGGAACTCCAGTCCGCCGACGGGATGGGCCACGACGAAGCGGTGGAGCCGTTCCCACGCCTCTGGCACGGGCCGCCGGTTGGGCAGAGGAGCGGGCTCGGCGAAGAACCAGTCGCGCTCGACGCCCGGGGCGCGCGGCACCCGGTCCACCGTCTCCCGTCTGACGCTGGCCACGCCCAAGGGCTGGCTGAGCGGCATCGACAGCAGGTTGTATCCGTCGATGTAACGGACGACGGCTTCGGCAATCGTCAGGCTCGCGACGATCGATGCCAGCATCAGCAGGGCGTTCTTGACGTGCGGGCCGATACCTGCCGGGGAGACGCTCGCGGAAGAATCGTCGCGCGCGGTCATCTAGCAGCCCTTGCCCCGGTCGCGGCACAGACGATCCAGGTGTGCCGTCAGTTCGGGCACCATCTGGCGCGTGAAGGCGGTCGCCGCCCTGCCATTGGGATGCGGATCCGGCACCGTCACCCACAGGCTCGACGGCTCGAGATCGCGCACGGCGGGTAGCAGATCGACGAACGGCACGCCGAGACCTTCCACCTGCGAGCGGATCTTGGCGCTGATGTCGGCAAACGGATAAGGGTCGAGTTCGCGCAGCTCGGGTACATTGAAGACGACCAGCGTGGCGTCGAGATCGCGCGCCGTCGTGGCAAACCGGGCAAGGGCCTTTCGGGTTTCCGCCCAGCCGCTGGCGTCCTTGTCGTAAAGTGCCCGGTAGTAGTGTTTCCAGTCCGGCGCCTCGCCGAACTGGCGCAACAGGACGTTGAGCCGGTAGGTCAGGACCACCCATGCCGCGGAATGTTCGGTCAGCCAGGCGCTCTCGGGATACTCCGGCATCGGCTCGGCGTCGTTGATGAAGTAGGCCAGTACGATGATGTCGGGCCGGAGCGGCGCGCCGGCGTCGCGGAACAGCGTGAGTTCCTGCAGCGTGTTGAAGTTTCCGACGCCGAGGTTGAACGAATCGACTTTGCGTCCGGCGGCGGCAAGCTGGGCCGTGACCCGATGGGCGAAGGTCTCGCGCTCGGCAACGCCCCAGCCCATCGTGATCGAATCGCCCACGAAGGCGATGCGGGCCACGCCGTCACCGGCCTTTGCGTCGATCCCCGCGCCGATCCCGGCCGACCGGAATCCGCGCGAGTCGGTCCGGACGTCGACCCCCATCAGCCTGGCTTCGGCCTTCGGGCGATGACGATGTCCCAGGTCCGGCTGCCGGTCGCGCACTTTGACTTCGCGCGCGTACTTCCACATCTCGAGCTCGTACAGCATGCCGTCGTCGAGAACGAGACGCGTGAAGCCCTCCAGGGAGAGCAGGCAGATAAGCGAAAGACCGGCGACCAGAAGCGCGTTCGTCAGCGCGGACTTTGCCAGGGAAACGAATCGCTGCTTCCGGCGAGGACGACGGGAATCCGTCGCGATGCTTTCGGGGTACGCTCCGGCGGATTCTGTCATCCAACAGTCTCGAAATGGACTTTCGACGGGACGCAAAAACTAGCATTCAGCCGACGCGCCGAAAAGTCATGGGAGAACTGCACTTCGAAACGCCGAACCGCTGCTCAGTCGAGGACGCCGGCCGTCACGTCCAGAGGTGCCCCATCGACGCCCGATGCCCTCAGACGTTGCCGCCCGGCCGTGCCCGGCCCGGCATGGCCAGGGCCGCGGCGAACTCGCGCTTCAGCTCGTCGACGGTGAGCATGCCCGGCCGCGGCGGAAACTTGGAAACCGCCGCGTTGCGCCGGTTCTCGTCCGGCCACAGCGCCTGGCGCGCCCGGGTGCGCGCCTCGTTGACCTTGCCGCCGCGCAGGCTGGTGATCGCCGCCGCGAGGCAGCGCCGTTCCCAGTCGCCCAGCGTCACGACCCCGCTTTCGATCGCCATCAGGATCTTGGCGATGGCTTCGTGGGCCAGTTGCTTGGAGTTCTCCGGGGTGGCGCCTTCGGAGGCTTCGGCGAGGGATTTGCGCAGCGCGAGGAGTTTGGGCGAGTCGGACATGGGGCCAGTATAGCCGTCCGGCGCCCGCCGCACCCCTCTATTGATTCACGCCCCCCGAGCCACCACATTGTCGCAGGACAGGAACCCGAGACGGGATCCTGCGGAGGCTAGGCAAAATGGCAAACGAGAACTTCAACACATTCAACAGGGCCGGCGGCATTGCCGACCAGGCGACGTTCGATGTCGGCCTGCGCGCCCACATGATCCGGGTCTACAACTACATGGCCTCGGGCCTGGTGCTGTCGGGCATCGTGGCCTTCGGCCTGTTCAGCTCGCCCCAGCTCGCCTCGGTCTTCTTCCAGGTGAGCGGCGGCTATGTCGTGGGCCTCACCGGCCTGGGCTGGGTCGCGACCCTGGCGCCCCTCGGCCTGCTGCTGCTGGTCTCGTTCCGCGCCGCCACCATGAGCGTGGGCGCGATCCAGGCCGTCTACTGGACGGTCACCGCCTTGATGGGCGTCAGCCTGTCGATCCTGCTGTTCACCTACACCGGGGCCTCGGTGGCGCGGACCTTCTTCGTGACGGCCGCCGCCTTCGGCGCGCTCAGCCTCTACGGCTACACGACCAAGCGCGACCTCACGGCAATTGGCAAGTTCCTGTTCATGGGCGTGATCGGCCTGATCCTGGCCAGCATCGTCAACATGATCTGGCCGTCGGGCACGATGAGCTTCGTCATCTCCGCCGCCGGCGTGCTGATCTTCTCGGGCCTGATCGCCTACGATACCCAGAAGATCAAGGACCAGTACTCCGAGGCCTACGGCACCGACACGGCCGAGAAGGTCGCCATCTTCGGCGCGCTCAGCCTCTACCTCGACTTCGTGAACCTGTTCCAGTTCCTCATGATGTTCCTGGGCCAAAGACGCTAACCAAGGCCCTACCAACAAGCAGACGCCCGGATCGAAGGATCCGGGCGTTTTGCTTTGGGCGGGCGGCTGGGTCACTCTGTGCCTCATGAACCGTCCATTGAGAACATTGGTCGTGCTGCTGGGCCTGGCGGTCGCGTTGGTCTCGCCGGCGGCGCGGGCGGCGGACGCCGTCGATATGCTGCTGGTGCTCGCCGCCGACGTCTCGCGCAGCGTCACCGCGCCCAAGTTCAAGCTTCAGCGCGAGGGCGCGGCCGCCGCCATCACCCATCCGGAGGTGGTGCGCGCGATCACCTCGGGCCCGAACCGGCGCATCGCCATCTGCTTCGTCGAATGGGCGACCTCCGGGCAGCGCAACGTCGTGATCGACTGGACGGTGATCGCCAGCGACGCCCACGCCCGCAGCTTCGGCGACCGGCTGATCGAAACGCCGCGATCCTTCTCCGGCAGCACCTCGGTCAGCGACGCCATCGACTTCGGCGTGAGCCAGCTCGAGCGCGCGCCGTTCGCCTCGGAGCGGCGCGTCATCGATATTTCCGGCGACGGCACCAACGTGTCCGGCCGGTCGGTCACCGACGCCCGCGACGAGGCCGTGGCGAAGAACATCGTCATCAATGCCCTGGTGATCCTGACGCCGCTCGCCGAATCGTTCCGCCCGGACCACACGAACCCGCCGGGCGGGCTGGAAAAATACTTTCAGGACAATGTCATCGGCGGTCCCGGCGCCTTCACCGTCGTTGCCGAAACACACGCCTCGTTCGGCCGGGCGCTCACCAAGAAGCTGATCCAGGAGATCGCCCAGGCCGAGCCCAGCTCGGCCCGATAGCGACAGCACATTGCGCGGCAATGTGGGGGAAGAGCGCCTCCCGCTCTCGCGGGTTGCCCAGCGTGAGTTGCATTGTGCGCGGCAGGAGGCGCACACTCCCGGCAGGGGAGAGCATCATGACAATGGTCTATGTGCTTGCCGCGCTGCTCGTGCTCGCAGCCGCCTTCTTCGCCATCCGCTTCATTCCGAACCCGGTCAGGGTGATCCCGCACCGGCCCGAGCCGGCCGGCGGCATGCTGACCTGGAAGGTGGACTTCCGGTTGTTGTTTCGCGCGCGCCGCAACGGCTACATCGTGCAGCACGTCCGGGTCCTCAAACGGTCGACGACCTGTGCGGACGCCGCCTTCGCGAACACGACCGACGAGCGGACCGAGTTCTGGGAGGCGTGGCCGGTCCAGGCCGGCACCGTCATTCCCTGGGATCGTCTCGGCCCCGTGCCGGCCGCCCGCGATTTCGACGACGCTTTCGTCATCCGCATCCAGGCCACCGACCTCGCGTTTGGCCAGGGGCGTGTCCGGCTGGAAGTCCGCGCCACCGTCCGCTTCTACGCGGGCGTCGCGCTGCCGCCCACGTTCGTCGCCAACAACCCGAACACCCAGGCAGGCCAGGCACTGTCCGATGCCACCGCGCCGCCGTTCTGGCGCCCCGGCGGCACGCGGCACGATCTGACCGCCGAGTGGGACAACTGCGCCGGCGAGCCGCACTGGGCCATCGACGAACATCCGAAGTTCGAGGAGTAGGGACCATGCCGCTGCCCGAGGCCCTGTTCGCCGGCGTGCAGACCGACGCCGGCACCGACGAAACGCTGACGACCGAGCCCACGCCCGTTCCCTTCGACATGAACGGTGATCCGCTGGGCGGCGTGCCGCCCAACATGCTCGACGCCAACGGCGCCTTGCCGGCGGGCATCCTGATCCGGCGGCGGCACACGGTCCGCTGCGCCTTCCGGCGGCCCGCCGCCAACGAGCCGCCGGAGCCGGTCTACGAGTTCGAGAACGGCTGCAAGCTCTACAGGGTGAAGCGCGTCTGCCACCGCACGACGCAGGTCTTCTTCGTCTTCGGCATCGCCGAGTACGGGATCGGGGTCGCGCACGCGCTCGAGAGCGAGACCGACATGGCGGTGCGCGTCTGTCCGGACCGTTTCGACGTCATGGGGACCTATGGCGACGTCGCGGGCGATCCGGCGACGCCGCCGCCGCTCGGCGGCCGGGGCGACGACTATGTCTGGGTTCCGGCGACGACCCTGCCGCTCGGCGTCGGCAGCGCGCACTTCACCCCCGGGCCCGCGGCCGGCGCGGAGGGCGGCCGCCTGTGGAACGACGAGTACCTCTGGCGCATCGTGCCGCCGACGCGGCGGGAGCGTTGCAGGATCGTCGCGCGCTACCGCCTGGTCCGCGTGCGCCGCTGGGTCCGGCCCGACGGCACGCTGGCGGGCCCGCCGGAAACGCTCTGGCTCGACCCGCCCCAGTGGCACCACGCGATCGAGGACATTCCGGGCTGCCGCTGAGTGGGCGTGGAGGGGGGATGTAAACATCTCGTCGGACGCCGATTTTCTGCCAGTTCCACCCTCGACCTCGTGCTGAGGAGCACCCGCAGGGTGCGTCTCGAAGCATGGGAACGAGCACCGTGTCTGTTGCCCATGCTTCGAGACGGGCGCTTCGGGGCATTCACATGCCCCTGTCGCGCCCTCCTCGGCATGAGGTTATTGTTGGATCGAGCCGCAGTGTGAATCCGATAGTCCACGCAGTGGGGAGGAGACCGATCCTCCCGGCAAATCTTGCCACGCCCCCTCGGTCTGGCGCATCTTCCCGGCCCTGACTGAACAAGCTTAATCGCACCAATGTCATCCTAAGGGCCGCCGCAATGAAACCGACCAACGTGCTGATCGACCGCCATCCCGGCCGCTCCACCCAGACGATCGGCATCGCGCGCGCGCTGGGCACGGACCCGGACCTGATCCACGAGCCGTCGGTCGGCGTCGTCGGCACCAAGGGCGACAGCCAGTGCTATCTCGGCGTCCTGGCCAAGGTCGACGCCATCCACGAGAAGCTGAAGGCGCGCGTCGGCGCGGGCCAGGGCCAGCTCAAGCTGCGCCTGGTCCAGCCCGAGTTCACCATCGCCACCTCCGACGGCATCAGGAACGGCACGCGCGAGATGCGTTACTCGCTGATCGGCCGCGAGGTGACCAACGATGCGCTGTGCGAGCATCTGAGCGCGACCGGCCTCGCCGGCACCATCGCGGTCGTCGCCTGCGACAAGCCGCCGGTCGGCACGCTGGCGGCGCTGCTGGAGCACAACAAGCCCGCCATCATCATGTCGGACGGGCCGATCCATCCCGGCCACGATCCCAGGACCGGCGAGACCATCGACCTCGTCAGCGCCTACCAGGTCGCGGGCCACCCCGACGCGGCGTTCCGCCAGCACATCGCGCTCCACGCCTGCCCCGGTATCGGCAGCTGCGGCGGCATGTTCACCTACAACACCATGCAGACCTTCATCGGCGTGGTCGGCATGCAGCCGCTGCACATGGTGGCGCCGCCGTCCGACGATCCGCGCCGAAAGAATGAGTTCGCCGACGAGCTGGTGCGGCTGCTCGCCGACATGATCGACAAGGACCTGAAGCCGCGCGACATCGTGGGGCGCGATTCGATCCGCAACGCCGTGATCGTCGCCATGGCGATCGGCGGCTCGACCAACGTCACGCTGCATGCGCCGGAGATCGCGCGCGCCGCGGGCTACGCCGATTTCTGGAAGGACATCGTCACGCCCGAGGAGTTCAACCACCTCTCGCAGCATGTCGTGCCCGTGCTCACCGACGCGCGGCCCTACGGCAAGTATTCCATGGTCGACATCGACAGGGTGGGTGGCATCCAGGTGATCGTGCGCGAGTTGCTCGATGCCGGCCTGTTGAACGGCGACGCCATGACCTGCACCGGCGAGACCCTGGCCAAACAGGTCGAGCGCCTCGACTCGAAGAAGGCCGACGGCAAGGTCGTCTATGCCGTCGAGAAGCCATATAAGCCGACCGGCGGGCTCCGCGTGCTGGGCGGCAACCTGTCGCCGGATTTCTCGGCCATCCTCAAGCTCGCGGGGGTCGAGGGCGGTCTCGAGAAGAACGCCTTCCGCGGCAAGGCGCGCGTCTTCGAGGGCGAGCGCGGACTGCTGGAGGCGCTCGACAAGGCGCCGGACTCTTTCCAGAACCACGACATGGTGATCGTGCGCTACGAGGGCCCGAGCGGCGCGCCCGGCATGCCGGAGATGCTCGATCCGACGTCGCGCATCACCGCGCTCTGCCGCGAGCGCGGCATCACCGTCGGCCTGATGACCGACGCGCGCTTCTCCGGCGGCTCGGTCGGCCTGGTGATCGGCCATGTCGGTCCCGAGGCGGCGCTGGGCGGTCCGATCGCCTTCATCGAGGACGGCGACGAGATCGTGGCCGACCTGAACACCAACGAGCTCAACTGCCCCGCACTCGACGATGCCGCGACGCTCGCGAAGCGCAAGGCCGCCTGGGACAAAGTGGTGGCCGCCAACGGCGGTCTCCATCCCAACTGCGGTGCCGCCGATACGCGCCTGCTGCACCGCGCCCGCGCGACCGCCGTGCCCGCCACGCGCGGCGGCGGCCTGCACCCCAACCGCGAGGTCTGGGTCCGCGAACCGCGCAAGGCCGAGCGGTCAGGCTTCAAGGTCCAGAACAGGCACCGGCCCCAGTCGAACAAGGCGTTTTAGGCCTCCCCCGGTCATCCCGACTCGCGCGGAGTAATCTTGCCCTTTGGTGGAACCAGCCTTGATGTCGCCCATGCTTCGAGACGCCACGCTACGCGCGGCTCCTCAGCATGAGGGGAGTTTGTCCGGGCGCCTGGTGAATTTCAGAGGTGAATTTTCAGACTGGCGGAAACGAGACAGTAGAAAGTTCACCGCGTTGCCATCTCCGGTTGCGCCGCCCCGAAGCTCATGCACAATCCCGTAAGGGGAGAGCAACATGACCATCGTCTATGTGCTTGCCGCGCTGCTCGTTCTCGCAGCCTCCATCTTTACGATTGCGGCCCTCGCGAGCCCGGTCCGCGTGGTCCCGCGCCGGCCCGATCCACAGGCTCTCGGCATCTCGTGGAAAGTGGATTTCCGGGTGTGGTTTCCCTCTTGGCGGGGAGGCTACATCGTGCAGCACATCCGCATTCGGGAGCGCGTGACCGATTGCAACGACCCGCAGTTCGCGCAACCGTTCATCGACAAGTCGACCGAGTTCTGGGAGGCATGGGAGGTCAGGCCAGGCCGGGCGAGGCCCGAGCCCGCGCCACCGCCGGCGCCGGCCCACGACTTCGATGACATTTTCGGTTTCGCCATTCCCCGCAACCAACTGGCCATGGGTGGCAGTGGCCGCGTGCGGCTCGAGGTGCGAGCCGAGGTCCGCTACTTTCCGGGCGTGACACTGCCGGCCACGTTCATCCGAGGGAACCCCGACACCCAGGCCGGTTACGCCTTGTCCGATGTCAACCGTCCGCCGTTCTGGCGGCCGGGCGGCACGCGGCATGATCTGACGGCCGAATGGGAGAACTGCAACGAACTTGGGCAACACTGGAAGCTCGTCGACGAGGTCCCGAAGTTCAGGGAGTAGACCCATGCCTCTTCCCGACGCCCTGTTCGCCGGCGTGCAGACCGATGCCGGCACGGACGAGACGCTGACGACGGACCGGACGTTCGTTCCCTTCGGCCCGGACGGCGAACCGCTGGGCGGCGTGCCGCCCAACATGCTCGACGCCGATGGCGCGTTGCCGCCGGGCATCCTGATCCGACGGCGGCACATCGTCCGCTGCGCGCTGCAGCGGCCGCCGGCGAGCGAGGAGCCTGTGCCGGTCTTCGAGTTCGAGAACGGCTGCAAGCTCTACGCGGTGAAACGGGTCTGCTTCCGCACGACGCACCTCTTCTTCGTGTTCGGCCTCGTCGAGTACGCGATCGGCACCGAGCATGTGCTGGAGAGCGAGACCGACATGGCGGTGCGCGTGTGCCCCGGCCGCTTCGACGTCATGGGCCCGCTCGCCGACGTGGCGGGCGATCCCGCCAGGCCGCCTCCTATCGGCGCCAAAGGCGAAGACTATGTCTGGCTTCCGGCGCGGACCCTGCCGCTCGGCGCTTCCGGCGCGCATTTCGAGTCCGGGCCCGCGGCCGGCACGTCGGGTGGGCGCGTGTGGAACGACGAATATCTCTGGCGCATCGTGCCGCCGACGCGCCGCGAGCGCTGCCGGATCGTCGCGCGCTATCGCCTCGTCCGCGTTCGCCGCTGGGTGAGGCCCGACGGCACGCTGGCGGGCCCGCCGGAGACTCTCTTCCTCGACCCGCCGCAGTGGCACCACGAGGTGAAGGACATTCCCGGCTGCCGCTGACGGAAGCCAAAGCGCGACCGTGTTGGCGGCAGTCCTCTTCTGCTGCAGATTCCGATCCATGAAATCCCCTCCGCCGGTGAAGCGGTTGAGCCTGCGGGTCCAGCCGGGCACGACCGTCTCGGCGCTCTATCGCAAGGCCCCCAACGCCTCGGTGCTGCTGGTACTTGCGCACGGGGCGGGCGCCGGCATGTCCCATCCGTTCATGGAAGGCATGGCCGATCTGCTGGCCGGCGCCGGTGTAAGCACGCTGCGTTTCCAGTTTCCCTATATGGAAGCCGGCTCCCGGCGGCCGGATCGCCCGGCCACCGCGCACGCGGCCGTGCGCGCGGCGGTCAAGCGGGCGGCCAGGCTGGCGCCGGCGCTCCCTCTGTTCGCGGGCGGCAAATCGTTCGGCGGTCGCATGACCTCGCAGGCGCAGGCGCTGGAGCCGCTGCCTCATGTCCGGGGTCTTGTGTTTCTGGGGTTTCCGCTTCACCCGCCCGACAAGCCCTCGGTCGAACGGGCGGCGCATCTCGGCGACATCCACGTTCCCCAGCTCTTCCTTCAGGGAACGCGCGACGCACTCGCTGAAGCCGGCCGCCTTCGAGGAGTCGTCAAGCGCCTGGGCAAACGGGCCAGGCTGTGGCCGGTAAAAGGTGCCGACCATTCCTTTGGCGTTCTGGTTCGGTCCGGCCGGACCCACGAAGAGGTTCTTCGGGAAATGGCCGGCGTCGTGGCCGGCTGGATAAAGGGTGAAGTCGTCTGAAGAAACCGGCGAGGCTTCAGCACCGGGCAATGCGTTGACGGTAACCGTCGTAGTACTGGCTGCCGCAGAGGACCTGCTGCTGCACGACCTGGTCGGGATACCCGTTCTGGCCGCGGTTCGTCACGGTCACCGTCGTGTAGCGCTGCCCGTTGTTCTGGTTGTTGGGCGGCCAGCCCTGCGCCTGCTGAGGGCCGTAACCGTTGTTGTCGTAGCCTCGCGGCGCCCCGTGGTCCTGGCCCACCGCCCCGGTGATGCCGATACCTATGACGAGCGCCATCGTGAGAGAGAGCTTCAACATATCCGTTCCTCCCGGAAGATTGTTGCTTCTAGAACACGGCAACGGCCTGGGCATCAAATAGGTTCCTGCGTACCGCCGAAGAGTGCATGCACTGCTAGCAGCCCTGCGAAATCCGCGACCCTGATTTGCAATCGGAGATTCACAGGTTCAGCCGAATTTGCCCTATCTTTTCGCTATCGTCGCACGAGGCCTGACTTCGAAGGCCGAGCCGCCCGTTCGCTTGCCCGGGACGGCTCCCCTATAATTCCATGTCGTGACTGGGTGGCGTTCCCGCTCTCCACGCGGGCGATGCAAGGGGCCAAGTCCACGGACGCGGTCGCGCAGCCACTTGGGGCAGGGTGTGTTCCCTGCCGATCAATAACACTTCCGACACCCGTTTCGAGTGTCAGAAGTTGTTCGGGAAACCGTCGCCCCGAACCTCGAGGTATTCCGAGAGGCTCGGGACGACGGGAAAAAGGCGTTTGTGCCACCGGAACTCCCTCCGGCGTGCCCTAAAAGCTCTTCGGAGAGCGCTGCGCCTGGCATGGTCCTGACCATGCTTCCGACCGCGAGAACGAGACCCAAACAGCAAACAATGCCGACGGCGAACGTCGGTCCCGGGCGACCGGTTTGCGACGCTGCTCTGGACAGGTTTTTAGACAGAACGCGTTACATCCGAGCGTCTTCAAATAATCCGAGAATTCCGTGAAAACACGGCATCGAACGGTGTCCGACGCCGCGAAAAAGCGTGCGGGACTTGGCCGGGGACAGGGGCAGGGAGTTTGCCCGCGTCTCCAGCCGCCTACTGGCCGACGCGTCCGATCGGCCGGCCCAGGACGGCGGCGGCAACGACCCCCGCGACCACGAACAGCAGGGCGACGACGATCATGATCCGCAGCAGCGGCTTGCTCTGGCGCGCGAAGACGAGTTGCAGGAGGCCCTGGACGGTCGAGGCGGTGCCGAACACGAGGAGGGCGAAGGCGATGGCGGCGAGGCTGGCCTTCTGAAAGCCGGAAAGACCCTCGCCCGGCGGGCCGCGCTCGATCCTCGTGCCGGACGGCAGCCAGCTCGCGGGGATCGGGAGATCGATCGGCAGCCAGCCGAACACCGCCGCGCCGGCCACGATGAAAAGCCCCAGGGCCACCATGAGGGCGCCGCCCCAGCGCAGCTCCCTCGGTGTCTGCGGGCGACGGGTGCGAAAAATCGAAGAGTCGAACACCGGCGGAGGGTCGCACGCGCCTCCTGCATTTGACAGGTCCGCGATTCGGGCATGAGTCCGGATTGCGTGCGGCGCTGTTCGGGCCGCCGGCGTAACGGCTTGAACCGGCTCGCGACTCGGCGGGCAGCGGCACAGGCTTAGCCCGGATATCTCACCGTGTTGAGGGTTCGACGGTTTGCCATGCTGACGCGATAGCAGCGTCGCGGAAGCGTGCCGCGGAAGGGTTTCCGGGTTTATCTGGACGAGCCTGAGCATCCGCAGAGAG
>JAESGK010000157.1_pt1 | contig 63133 bp, 56 predicted proteins | sample 9269681 | NCBI WGS metagenome assembly JAESGK01 (sample SAMN14515347, study PRJNA621673) | algae metagenome | isolation source: Timaviella obliquedivisa GSE-PSE-MK23-08B and co-occurring heterotrophs from... | place: USA: Grand Staircase Escalante National Monument, Utah | collected 2006-08-15
AAGCATCGCGCCAGTCAGCGATGATCCCACCGTCAGCCTGCCCTTGGCGGCAGCCTGACCGATCCGGCGACAGCCCGGAGGTCGTCGTGAGCGACGATCAGCTACACCACGCATCGGGACACGATCCCACAGATTTGAATTTGGCGAGGGGCCGACCTTCTGGAAGGGTGCTGGGGATGAAGTGCTCTTCTCGAAAGTCATCAAGTCCCCGCTCGACGCGATGGCGTCTATCCATGCGCTTCTTGAAGTGATGAAGGAGCACAGGAAGCAATTCAGCTCGAAGCCGCAGACAAGACGTTTAAACGTGAAAGGCGCTGCTTGGTTGGCCGGATTTCCAATCAACAACGCGGAGATTATCTTGGCTGCTCGCAGCCAACTAGACACTGCTGGCTATCTAGACGATCCGGTGGCCGAGAACTACCGCCTCTTGGACGCTCACGAAGTTAGGGATTCAGCCAATCTTTATCTCGCCGACTACATCGGTCCTTCTGTAGATTTGGGTTTTCGTTTACGGGAACATGCAACGCCGAGGCGACTCATCATCTCTGCCGACTTGGCGTGGCTACTCTGTTTCGGCCATAGAGAAATTGCGGCAAGTGAGCAGGGGAAGTCGAAGTACTCGAAAATGCCGTACATCGGCTACGATGGGCGTCACGGCCTCAAAGGGATACTTGGTGGCGAGCCGTACCCGCTAGTTTGGATCGAATCAGATATTGGAAACGCGATTGATAAAGCAGAGGATCGTTTGCTACGGCGCGATCATCCAGACGAAGCGGGTCCGGCCCTCCACTCAGTCGATCCGCTTTGGGAGTTCTGTGAGGCCTTTCTGACAGGTCAGGGCCCACTACGGATGTGTCCCTATATTCCCGACTACCCGTCGAAAAGAGTTGGAACGATAACAGCTGAGCATCAGAAGCGACTGCAAGAAATTGAAGAGATCGTAAACGGACCAGCCACGCAGTTGGCTAGTATAGATCAGTCCGACAATGGAAGCGGTAAGATTCCGAAAGAAGCGAGTGATTTTGCCTATCTCGTTTTGAACGACTCCGAGGGCCCTCCTGGAGGTGCAAAAACCACACTTCCTTCAAAAGGGAAATCTACTCGATCTCGAAAGTCGTCTTCGTAGGCCAATAGTTCAAGGTTTCGGCAGCGCCGCGGGTTCTTCGCCGAGATCGACGTCCAGGATGCGCTGACCGCGCTTGGTGATGCGGTCGGCCGAGATGTCGACCTCTTTCAGGTCCTTCTCGGTCATCGCGAAGTGCGACTTCAGCTTTTCGACCCGCTCGTCCAGCCGCTTCACATCGTCGAGCAGCAGCCCGACCGTCTTCTGGATCTCGCCCGCCTGCTCGCGCATGCGCACGTCCTTCAGCACGGCGCGCACGGTGTTCAGCGTCGCCATCATGGTGGTGGGCGACACGATCCAGACGCGGGCCTTGTAGGACTCCTCGACCAGGCCGGTGAAGTTGGCGTGCAGCTCGGCGTAGACCGCCTCGGAAGGCAGGAACATCAGCGCCGATTCGGCGGTCTCGCCCGACACGATGTACTTGGCGCGGATGTCGCCGATGTGCTTGCGGATCGCCTGCTGGAAGCTGCGCTGGGCGATGAGCAGCGCGGCCGTATCGCCCACCGCCACGGCGCGCAGCGCGCTGTAGCTTTCGAGCGGGAACTTGGCGTCGATGGCGATCGGCCCCGGCGGGTTGGGCAATTTCAGCAGGCAGTCGACGCGCGCGCCCGACGACAGCGTCGACTGGAATTCGTAGGCCGAGGGCGGGAGCGCGTTCTGCACCAGGTCGTTGAGCTGGACCTCGCCGAAGGCGCCGCGCGCCTGCTTGTTGGACAGCACTTCCTGCAGGCTCACCACCTGGGTGGAAAGCTCGCCGATTTTCTTCTGCGCCTCGTCGATGCGGACCAGCCGCTCGCGCAGGTCGGTGACGATCTGGCCGGTCGCCTTCTCGGTACGGTCCAGGCGTTCTTCGACCACTTTGCTGAGGGCCTGTTCCTGCTCGCGCAGCGAACGCTCGACCCGCTGGACGGTTTCGGCCTGCTGGCTGAGGGCGAGGGCAAGCTGCTGGCGCATGGTCTCGGCTTCGCTGCTGCCGCGGCGGGTCAGCGCGAGCACCAGCACCAGGATCAGCAGCGCGATGGCCGCCAGCAAGACGATCGTCAGGGTATCCATTGGTTCCTTTATAGGCTGGCGGCCCCAGAAGCGCATCGACAAGCGCACGACCGGCGGCTAATCCAGCCGCATGCCCCCTCTTCACGATCCAGATGTCTGGCTGTTCGACCTCGACAACACGCTCTATCCGGCGCGCTGCAACCTGTTCGCCCAGATCGACGTCCGCATCGGCCGCTATATTTCCGACTGGCTGAAGGTCACGCCGGAAGAGGCGCGGATCGTTCAGAAGCAATACTGGAAGGATCACGGCACTTCGATGCGCGGGATGATGACCCTGCACGGCGTCGACCCCAAGCACTACCTCGACTATGTCCACGACATCGACTACTCGCCGGTGCCGCATGCGCCCGATCTGGAAGCGTCCCTGGCCAGGCTGCCGGGCCGCAAGCTGATCTTCACCGCCGGCGACGTGCCGCATGCCGAGCGTGTCATGGAGAAGCTCGGCATCGCGCACCATTTCGAGGCGATCTTCGATATCGTCGCGGGCGACTACTGGCCCAAGCCTCACCGCAAGATTTACGACGAGCTGGTGCGGCGGCACAATGTCGACCCGACCCGCGCCGCCTTCGCCGACGACATCGCGATCAACCTGAAGCCCGCCGCCGACATGGGTATGCGCACCATCTGGATCCGCACCGACGAGAGCGTGTCGCGCGCGGCCGGCCTCGATCTCGATCTCGATCATATCCATCACCAGACCGACGACCTCGCGACCTGGCTCGCCGAGTGGGTGGCGGAACGGAACACGACGGAGAAAAAAGCGTGAAGATTCTCATTCTCGGTGCCGGCGCGGTCGGTGGCTATTGGGGTGCGCGGCTGCATCAGTCGGGCGCCGACGTCACCTTCCTGCTGCGCGAGAAGCGCGCCGAGAAGGTGCGGAAGGACGGCCTGGTCGTCAAAAGTCCCAAGGGCGATGCCGTCGTGCCGGCAAAGGTCGTCAACAAGGGTGGCGAGGGTGGGCCCTACGATATCGTCGTGCTTGCCTGCAAGGCCTACGACCTCGACTCGGCGATGGAGTCGATTGCGCCGGCGGTCGGCGGCGGCGGCACCATCGTGCCGATGCTGAACGGTCACGCCCATTTCGCCACGCTCGACGCCAGGTTCGGCGCGGCCAGGGTGGCCGGCGGCCTCGCCCGCATCTCCGGCATGCTGGGACCCAGCGGCGAGATCCTGCACTCGGGCGCGTCGGGCGTGTCCTTCGGCGAGCGCGACGGCAAGCCGGCGCGCGCTTCGCTCGTGGAACTCGAGGCGGCCTGCAAGAAGGCCGGCATCGAGGGCGGCATCAACGCCAACATCAACCAGGATCTCTGGGACAAGTGGATCATGCTGGCCACCATCGCCGGCATGTGCGCCTCCATGCGCGGCACCGTCGGCGACGTCATGGAGACCGAAGACGGTGCGGCCATCGTTCTGGAAACCCTGGACGAGAGCTGCAAGGTCGCCACGGCCGAGGGCCACGCGCCCAGCGACAAGGTCCTGGCCGGCCTGCAAACCATGCTGACGGCCAAGGGCTCCAAGGCCGTGGCGTCGATCCTGGGCGACATGGAAAAGAGCGGTGCGGCCGAGGGCAAGCAGATCGTGGGCGACATGCTGGGGCGGGCCCGCAAACACGGGATCGCCGCCCCCAACCTGCGGTTTGCCTACACGCATCTTCAGACCTACGAGGCGCGCCGGGCGCGGGGCGGTCTCAAGTGAAAATTCTCATCCTGGGTGCCGGCGCGATCGGCGGCTATGTCGGCGGCCGGCTGCACCAGAGTGGCGCCGACGTGACCTTCCTGGTGCGCGACAAGCGGAACGAAGCGCTGCAGCGCGACGGACTGGTGATCAAGAGCACCAAGGGCGACATCACCCAGAAGGTGAAGACCGTCATCAAGGCGAGTGACGGCGGGCCGTACGATATCGTGCTGCTGACCTGCAAGGCCTACGACCTCGACTCGGCGATCGATGCCATCGCGCCGGCGATCGGCGCCAGCACTACGATCGTGCCGCTGCTGAACGGCATGCGCCATATCGACGTGCTGGCCACTAAGTTCGGCGACGCCAAGGTGGTGGGCGGCCTTGCCCGCGTGGGCGTCGCCATGAACGACAAGGGCGAAATCCTGCACACCAGCCCGTTCGCCGCGATCTCCTTCGGAGAGCGTGATGGCAAGCCTGCGCGCGCGGCGCTGGCCGAACTCGATCCCGCGATCAAGAAGTCGGGAATCGACGGCGGGCTGAACCCGCACATCGTCCAGGATCTCTGGGACAAGTGGATCATGCTCTGCACGCTGGCCGCGACCTGCTGCCTGATGCGCGGCGCCTCGGGCGACATCCTCGAAGCCGACGAAGGCCAGGCGATCGTGCTGGAGACGGTCGACGAGGGCCGCAAGGTCGCGGCCGCCGCAGGCCACGACCCCGGCGAGAAGGGCATCGCCACCATTCGCTCGTTCCTGACGGTGAAGGGCTCGAAGTTCACGGCCTCGATGCTGCACGACCTCGAGAAGGGCGCGATGGTCGAGGCCGACCATGTCGTGGGCGACATGATCGAGCGGGCGAAAAAAGCCGGAATCGCCACCCCCAACCTGCGCATGGCCCATGCCCATCTGCAGGTCTACCTGGCGCAACGGGCCCGCAAGCGGGCTTGAAAAGCCGGCAGCCCGACCTACCTCCTTGATATGAGTATCGAGGCCACCCTTTCGTTCGTGCCGCGACGGAACCATCCGATCGCGGAAGCGTAATCCCCGAGCCGGTGTCCCGGCATCGGGGCACCAGGTCGCGCGTGCGACCGACCGATTTCTCTTTTCAAGTCTCAACGATCAGGAGCATCCAGGATGCCTGCTCTCGTGCGTAACCGTTCGGTTCCCAACATCGTCGTCAGCAACGCCGACTACGAGCGCCTGACCGATCTCGCCACCGCCTCGCTCGAGCGCCTGCCCGAAGTGGCCACCGAGCTGCTGGACGAGATGGACCGCGCCAGGATCGTGAGCGACGGCACCGTGCCGGCCAATGTCGTGCGCATGGGCTCGACCGTGACTTTCCGGTCGGACGACGGGCGGGAGCTGACCGAGACGCTGGTCTATCCGGTCGACGAGGACAGCGACGCCCACAGGATCTCGGTGATGACGCCAGTGGGTGCGGCGCTGATCGGACTGGCCGAGGGCCAGTCGATTTCGTGGACGGCGCGCGACGGCCGCAGCCACCGGCTCACCGTCGAGAAGGTCCGGCAGTAGGCGGACGGCGGGAGGAGATTTCCCGACACGGTTCGCATTCTTCGACACGCAGGTGTCGGAAAACGGCCGGCGAAAAGCCTTGTCGATCAATGCCTTGAATTTTCCGACAGGATTTTCCCGACACCGGGGCGTCGGCAAAAAGCTTCGGCATCCGAGGACTGCTGGTCGGTCGGCATCGCACTTGGGCTTGCGCGGCCCCTCATTGCGCAGCTATCGCGCTGTGGCTTCCCAGCGAGTTGTTGAACCTGTCGAGCACGTGGCCGGGGCCCTTGGCGTGCTTCGCATAGTCCTTGCCGTCGAACGTCCTGACGCCGTTGCAGAAGACGCCATGCACGCCGGTCGGCCGGCGGATGGTGCGACGGCCGCCGCCCGGCAGGTCGGCGACCCGCTCGGCCGGGCTCACGCCCACCGTGGCCGGATCGAACAGCAGCAGGTCGGCCTGGGCGCCCACCGCGATACGGCCGCGGTTCGGGATGCCGTAGAGATCGGCGGGATGGCTGGTGAGGCGGCGGATGCCTTCGACGATGTCGAAGTCGCCGCGCTCGCGCACCCAATGGCTGAGGAAATGCAGGCCGAAGCCCGCGTCGCACATGTAGATGAGATGGGCGCCGGCGTCGGAGAGCGCCACCACGCCCGCCTCGTGCTTCAGCAGCCTGGCCACGCCCTCGTCGCCGACATTGAGGAAGCGGCCGAGGAAGGCGGTTTCCAGGTTCTCGTCGAGGCTGAGGTCGAGCATGACGTCGAGCGGATCGCGGCCTTCGGCCTTGGCGATGTCGTGCAGGTAGCGGTTCACGTACTTGGCGTTGGCGGGCTTCTGCGCGACCGCCACCATCACGCGGTCCCAGTTGCCCTGGAAGATCATGCCCGGCCGCGGGTTCCTGGCATTCTCGCGGAACTTGGCGCGCCACGACGGATCGCGATAGACCGACGCGAGCTGCTCGGGGGTAAAAGCCTTGATCGGGTCGAAGGCCGAATGGCTGTAGAACGGGTAGGCATTGGCCATCGTGAAGTCGAACGACAGCGGCTGGCAGGGGATCTGGATATAGAGGCCGTTGCCGCGGCGGAGCGCGGCGGCGCAGGCGTCGAAGATGCCGAGCGCGCGCGCCGGTTCCTGCTCGTTGTACATCGCCATGCCGGTGCCCTGGAAAAACGGCCGGCCGTATTTGGCGGCCATCGGCTCCAGCTCCGCTGGCGTCTTGACGCCCGAGGCGATGGCCACGACACCTTTGCCGCGCGGACCCATGGCGCCCACGAGCGCGTCGAGCTCCGACATGGGCGCGATGGTCGATGGCATCGGCACGCCGCCAAATCCTGAATGGTTGAGCGAGTAGGAGGCGCCGAGACCGATCGCGCCGTTGGCCATGGCATCGGCCACCATTGCCTTCATCTTCGCGAGTTCCCCGGGCGTCGCGTCGGCGCGCTGCGAGGCCGCCTCGCCCATCACGGCGGTGCGGATGGTCGAATGGCCGGCCAGCACCGCGAGGTTGGCGTAGGCACCGCGCCGGCGCAGCATCGCCATGTAGTCGCTGAAGCTCTCGAAGTCCCAGGCGATGCCCTGACGGAGTGCATCGAGATCCATGCCTTCGACGACCGAGAGGTTGCGGATCACCAGGTCGCGCACGGCAGGCGGCGCCGGCACGATCCCGAAGCCGCAATTGCCGATCACCGCCGTGGTGACGCCGAGCGAAGGCGACGGCGACAACGTCGTGTCCCAGGTGACCTGCGCATCGTAGTGGGTGTGCACGTCGACGATGCCGGGTGCCAGCACGAGGCCGCCGGCATCGATCGTCTCTGCGCCTTTGTCCTTTATCTCGCCGATGGCCGCGATGCGGCCGTCCTTGACCGCGAGATCGGCGCGCCGGGGCTCGTGGCCCAGGCCATCGACGATGGTGGCGCCGCGAATGACGAGATCGGCCATCGCTACCTCCCTGTGCTCAGTGCGCCGTACGCCGCGAGCGCGGCGTGATTGACGAGGTCGCTCACCGTCGCGCCCATCTGGACGATCTGGACGGGTTTCTGCAGCCCGTCGATCACCGGGCCGATCACCGTGACGCCGCCCAGCGACTGCATCAGCCGCGAGGAGATATGTGCCGAATGCAGGCCCGGCATCACCAGAACATTGGCCGGGCCGGTGAGGCGCGTGAACGGGTAGGTCGACTTCAGCAAATCGAAGTCGAGCGCCATGTCGGCCTGCATCTCGCCGTCATATTCGAAATCGACTTCCTCGGCGTCGAGCAGGCGGATCGCCTTGCGGATGCGGTCGATGCGCTCGATCTCGCGGCTGCCGAAGTTCGAGAAGGAGAGGAACGCAATGCGCGGGGCGTGGCCCATGGTGCGGGCGTTCTTGGCCATCTGCTTCGCAATCGTCGCGAGCTGATCGGGCGACGGCGTCTCGTTGATCGACGTGTCGGCGAGGAAGACCGTGCCCTGGCGAGACACGACGATGGAATAGCCCATCGGCACCTTGCCCGGGTCGACGTTGATCACCCGTTTCACGTCGGCATAGCACTCGGGAAAGCGTCGCGTGATGCCGGTCACCATGCCGTCGGCATCGCCCGCCGCCACCATGCAGGCGCCGAACACGTTGCGGCCCTGGTTGACCATGCGCTGCACGTCGCGATGCAGATAGCCGTCGCGCTGCAGGCGCTTGTAGACGAGATCGGTGTAGGGCGCGTTCTTGGTCGACAGCCGTGCGTTGTGGATCTCCATGCCGTCGGCGTTCTGGATGCCCAGGGTCTTCATGGTTTCGCGCACCTGCTCCTCGCGGCCGATCAGGATCGGCGTGCCGTAGCCGTTGTCGCGGAACATGACGGCGGCGCGGATGGTGCGTTCCTCCTCGCCTTCGGCGAAGACGATGCGGCGCGGATTGGCCTTCACCTGCTCGAACAGGCTCTGCAGCCAATGGCTGGTCGGATCGAGGCGGCCGGAGAGGCTGCGCTTGTACTCCGCCATGTCGGCGATCTTCTTCTTGGCGACGCCGGAATCCATCGCTGCCTGGGCGACGGCCGCCGATACCTCGACGATCAGGCGCGGATCGAACGGCACCGGCACGACATACTCCGGCCCATAACGCAGGCGCCGCCCGGAATAGGCGCGGTCCACTTCGTCCGGCACGTCCTCGCGGGCGAGCTTGGCCAGCGCTTCGGCCGCGGCCACCTTCATCTCCTCGTTGATGGTGCTGGCACGCACGTCGAGCGCACCGCGGAAGATGTAGGGAAAGCCCAGCACGTTGTTGATCTGGTTGGCGTAGTCCGAACGGCCGGTGGCGATGATCGCGTCGGCACGCGCCGCGCGCACATCCTCCGGCGTGATTTCGGGATCGGGATTGGCCATGGCGAAGATGATCGGCTTCGGCGCCATCGACCTCACCATCTCCTTGGTGACGGCGCCCTTGACCGACAGGCCGAAGAAGACGTCGGCGCCCTTCATGGCTTCTTCCAGCGTGCGCGCCTTGGTCCGCACCGCGTGGGCGCTCTTCCACTGGTTCATGCCCTCGGTGCGGCCCTGGTAGATCACGCCCTTGGTGTCGCACAGGATGGCATTCTCGTGCGGCATGCCCATCGCTTTCACCAGTTCGATACAGGCGATCGACGCGGCACCCGCGCCGTTCACCACCATCTTGATGTCCTTGATGTTGCGGCCGGTGAGATGCAGCGCGTTGATCAGCCCGGCCGCCGAAACGATGGCCGTGCCATGCTGGTCGTCGTGGAAAATCGGGATGTCCATCAGCTCGCGCAGGCGCTGCTCGATGATGAAGCACTCCGGCGCCTTGATGTCCTCGAGGTTGATGCCGCCGAATGTCGGCCCGAGATAGCGGACGCAGTTCACGAACTGGTCGACGTCCTTGGTGTCGACCTCGAGGTCGATGCAGTCGACGTCGGCAAAGCGCTTGAACAGCACGGCCTTGCCTTCCATCACCGGCTTGCCGGCCAGCGCTCCGATGTCGCCGAGGCCAAGCACTGCGGTGCCGTTGGAGATCACGGCCACAAGGTTGCCCTTGATCGTGTAGTCGTAGGCGGTCGACGGATCCTTCTCGATCTCGAGGCAGGGTGCAGCCACGCCCGGCGAATAGGCGAGCGCCAGGTCGCGCTGCGTGACCAGCGGCTTGCTGGCGATGATCTCGATTTTTCCCGGCCGGCCGGAGCGATGCATGATCAGCGAATCGCCGTCGAGATCGCCCATCTGGTTGCTGACCATTTCTTCCGAGCTTTTGCCCGCCATATGCATTTCTCTCCCGATTGAGGAGGCATATTGGCGGTAATCCAAAGCGCGTACCAGCCGGCCATCCCGCGCTGCAGCGCACGCTTTGCCCAATTCCCGTCCACCTGTCGTCCACATGGCTCGCACAGCGGCCTGTGCTAGACGGGGTGCCACCCGAGGAAACCCGTGCCGGACAGTTCCAACATCCCCGCCGATGCGACGCCGATGATGCGCCAGTACCTGGCGATCAAGGCGCAGCATCCCGATCATCTGGTGTTCTACCGGATGGGCGATTTCTACGAATTGTTCTTCGACGATGCCGTGAAGGCGTCGGCGGCGCTGGATATTGCGCTCACCAAGCGCGGCCAGCATATGGGCGAAGACATCAAGATGTGCGGCGTGCCGGTGCACAGCCACGAGGCCTACCTGTCGCGGCTGATCCGCCAGGGTTTCAAGGTCGCGGTCTGCGAGCAGGTCGAGGACCCGGCCGAGGCCAAGAAGCGCGGCGCGAAATCCGTCGTCGAGCGGGCCGTTGTGCGGGTCATCACGCCGGGCACGCTCACCGAAGACTCTCTGCTCGATGCGCGCAGCCACAATTATCTCGCCGCCATCGCCGAGGCCCAAGGCGAGCTGGCGCTGGCCTGGCTCGACCTCTCGACCGCCGATTTCGCCACTCAGCCCGTGCTGCCGTCTCAATTGGCCGCGGCGCTGGCGCGTCTGGCGCCGGGCGAGTTGCTGCTGCCCGACCGGCTTCTGGCCCGCGAGCCGTTGAAGGCGGCGCTCGAGGACTGGTCCTCGGTGCTGACGCCGCTGCCCTCGGCGCGCTTCGACAGCGACAACGCCCGCAAGCGGCTGCAGTCCGCGTTCAATGTTGCCGCCCTGGAGAGCTTCGGTTCGTTCTCGCGGGCCGAGGTCGCGGCCTGCGGCGCGCTGCTCGACTACGTGGAGCTGACACAGGCCGGCAAGCGGCCGGCCCTGGCGCCGCCGCGCCGCGAACGCGCCGACGGCACGATGGAGATCGACCCGGCGACGCGACGCAATCTGGAACTGGTGCGCAGCCTCGACGGCAGGCGCGACGGCACTCTGCTGGCCACCATCGATCGCACCCTGACCGGCCCCGGCGCGCGCCTGCTTGCCGAACGCATCGCCGCACCCCTGACCGACCGCGCCGCGATCGAGCGGCGGCTCGACCTGGTGCAGCTCTTCGTCGAGCGTCCCACCGTGCGCGAGCGCGTGCGCGAGGCACTGAAGCGCACGCCCGACATCGAGCGCTCGCTGACACGTCTCAGCGTCGGCCGGGGCGGCCCGCGCGATCTGGCGGCGCTGCGTGACGGCCTCGATTCCGGCGAGGCGCTGGCCGCCATGCTCGGCGCCGAACCCGAAGCGCTGGCGCCCCCACCCACGCCGCTGGGCGAGATCTTGACGGCCTGTTCCAATCACAGGTCTTTGATCGACGCGTTGGCGGCAGCACTCGCCGACGAGCCGCCGCTTTTCGCAAGGGACGGCGGTTTCATCCGCACCGGCTACCGCGCCGAACTCGACGAGCAGCGCACCTTGCGCGACGACAGCCGCAAGACCGTGGCGGCGCTGGAGGCCAAGTACCGCGCCTCGACCGGCGTCGCGACGCTGAAAATCCGGCACAACAACATGATCGGCTACCATATCGAGGTGTCGGCGACGCATGCCGACAAGCTCGATCTCGCCGCGTTGGGTTTTGCGCGCCGGCAATCGATGTCGAACGCCACGCGCTTCAACACGCCCGAGCTGGCCGATCTCGAAACCCGCATCGGCCGCGCCGCCGACCAGGCGCTGGCACTCGAACTGGCGATGTTCGAACAGCTGGCAGTCGGCGTGCTGGCCGCTTCGGCCGCCGTTGCCGCCGCCGGTCGTGCGTTGGCGGCCCTGGACGTGGCCGGTGCACTCGCCGAACTCGCGACCAGCGGCCACTACACGCGCCCGGTGCTGAGCGACGATCCCGCTTTCGTCCTGAAAGGCGGTCGCCATCCTGTGGTCGAGGCGGCGCTGCTGCGCCAAGGCGGCAGCGGCTTCGTGCCCAACGATTGCGATCTCGGATCCGAACGCCGGCTGTGGCTGCTGACCGGCCCCAACATGGCCGGCAAGTCGACCTTCCTGCGCCAGAACGCGCTGATCGCCGTGATGGCGCAGGCCGGCTCCTTCGTGCCGGCCGAGGCCGCTACCATCGGCATCGTCGATCGCCTGTTCAGCCGCGTCGGTGCCGCCGACGACCTGGCGCGCGGCCGCTCGACCTTCATGGTCGAGATGGTCGAGACGGCGGCCATCCTCAACCAGGCGACGGCGCGGAGCCTGGTGATCCTCGACGAGATCGGCCGCGGCACGGCCACCTTCGATGGTCTTTCCATCGCCTGGGCGACGCTCGAGCATCTGCACGACGTCAACAAATGCCGCGCGTTGTTTGCCACGCACTTTCACGAGCTGGGCGCGCTGAAGGAACGGCTGGCCGCGCTAGCGCCGCACACGATGCGCGTCAAGGAATGGCAGAACGAGGTCGTGTTCCTGCACGAGGTGGCGCCGGGTGCCGCCGATCGTTCCTACGGTATTCACGTGGCGCAACTCGCGGGCCTGCCCGCCGCCGTCGTGGCCCGCGCGGAACAGGTGCTGGCGGTGCTGGAGAAGGGCGAGCAGTCAGGTGCGGTGACGAAGCTCGCCGACGACCTGCCGCTGTTTGCCGCAGCACCTGCGCGTCCGGCGAGCGGCACGGCCAAGGCTGCCGAGTCGGAGGTCGAGAAGGCGCTGGCCTCGGCCAATCCCGACGAGCTCTCGCCCAGGCAGGCGCTGGAACTGCTCTACGAGCTGCGGCGCAAACTGCCTTAGATCGACTTGCGGGCCAGCGCCGCACCCTCGGCCAGGGCGCGCAGCTTGCCGTAGGCGACGCCCATCGTCATCGGCGCCATGCCGCAATTGGTGCAGGCCTGGATGCGCTCGGGGTCGACGAACCTGGTCGCGAGCTTCAGCGTCGCGGCCACGTCTTCCGGCGTCTCGATCTTGTCGGAGGCGACGTTGATGGCGCCAACCAGCACGGTCTTGGTCTTCAAGAGCTTCATCAGTTCGGGCGGCACGTGGCTGTCGCGGACTTCGAGCGAAACCTGCTGGATCCTGCTGCGGTCGAGCGCCGGGAAGGTCTGTTCGTACTGACGCCAGCTCTCGCCCAGCGTCTCCTTCCACTTGTTGTTGGCCTCGATGCCGTAGCCGTAGCAGATGTGGACGGCGGTCGTGCATTTGAGACCCTCCGCCGCCTTCTCCAGCGCCGGCACGCCCCAGTCGACCGTCTCGTTCAGGTAGACGTTGAAGGCGGGCTCGTCGAACTGGACCACGTCGACGCCCAGCTTCTCGAGGTCCCTGGCTTCCTGGTTCAGCAGCTCGGCAAAGGCGAAGGCCATCTTCACCCGGTCGCCATAAAAACCGTCGGCCAGCGTGTCGATCAGCGTCATCGGGCCGGGCAGGGTGAACTTGAGCTTGCGCGCGGTGGCGGCGCGGGCCACGCGCGCCTCGCGCTCGTGCACGAACTTGCGGCGCTTGAGCGGCCCGGTGACCGTGGGGCAGTCGGCATCGTAACGGTTGTTGCGGATGCCCATGCGCACCTTCTTGTCGAAGTCGACGCCGTCGACCTCGGCCAGGAAGCCATGCACGAAATGTTGCCGCGCCTGCTCGCCGTCGCTCACGATGTCGAGGCCGGCCTCTTCCTGGCGACGGATGGCGAGCAGCGTCGCGTCGTCCTTGGCCTGGAACAGCGGCGCGCCCGACAGCGTCCACGGCGCCCACAGCACGTTGGGCGTGGCCAGCCACGAGGGCTTGGGCAGGCTGCCGGCAAGGGTGGTCTCGAACATCTTCAGGCTCCAGTCGTCGACGGCAGCGCGGCGGGCCCCTGAAGTCCGATTTGCAGATCGGGCGGCAGGATCTGGCCATAGGTGCCGGGCGCGCGCCACTGCAGCGTCCCGAAGGCGCCGCAGCTCTCGCAGACCGAGCGCCAGGTCTCGTGGTGCGCGCCGCAGGCGGTGCAGGACCATGAACGATCGGCCGGCGCTTCGGCTGCACGGGCGAGCCAGTCGTGCACCTTGGCCTGGTCGGAATTGGCGCGTTCCTCGACTTCGGCCATCAGGCGGCAGACGCGGACCGGCGGCGAGGTGCCGCCTGCCGTCTCGAGCTGGCGCCGCGCCTCGCCCCACAGGCCGGCGTCGAGCGACGCCTTGGCCAGGGCCAGGTGACTTTCGATGTCGTCGGCATTGCGCGTCACCAGCCGGCGGATGACGCCGATGCGCTTCAACGGCTCGGACTCGCCCGAGGCTTTCAGATAGAGCTCGGCCAGGTCGGGATGCGGCGCCACTGCCCAACCGCGCTCCAGCGTCTTGGTTGCGTGCTTGGCATCGCGGGCCTTGATCTGCAGCTCGGCCAGCCGTGCGGTCGCCGCGATCCGCTCCGGTGCGAGCGCGAAGGCCTCGCGTGCCAGCGCCAGGGCATCGGCCTCGCTCCCGCCCCGTTCGGCCTCGCGGCTGCGCTCGACCAGCAGCAGCGCTTTTAGCGCGCGGCCCTTGTCGGCGGTGACGACCTTGCGGCGGATGCCCGAGTCCAGCGTCTCATGGGCTGCCTTCCACTGGCCGGCCTGCGCCTGCATGTCGAACAGCGAATGCACGACCCAGGGCGTCTGCGGCCGGAGCGCAAAGGCGCGCTCGGCATAGCCCAGCGCCTTGGTCTGGTCGCCGTCGCGCAGCGACTGGCCGATCAGGCCGCGCAGGCCGAGAAAGGCCATCTGGTCGTCCTTGAGCATGGCGTCGAACGCCCGCCGCGCGCCGTCGCGATCGCCGGTGAGCTGGGCGGCCTGGGCCGACAGCAGCAGCGTGAGCGCCGGCTCGGCCAGAAGCTGCTCGGCCTTGCGCGCATGTTTCTGCGCCTCGACGCCGTCGCCGGCCGCAACCGCGGCCAATCCCTGGGTCAGGGCGCGATAGCCGCGCTGGCGGCGGCTCTCGCCCCAGCCTTCGAGCAGGGCGAAGGGAGCGCCCACGATCCAGCGATAGAGCAGCCATGCCGCGATGCCGACCAGGATCAGCACCACGACGGCGATCAGCACCACGCCGACATTGGTGTCGAGCCGCCAGCCCTGCCACTCGGCGGTGAGCGTGCCCGGCCGCTCGGCCAGCCACACCGCGCCCAACATCGCGGCCGCGGCGATCGCGAACCAGATCAGGATGCGTATTGTCGTCATCGCTGCTTACCGCGCCGCGCCGAGCAGGGCGACGGCATGCGACGAGAGCTGTTCGACCGCGCGCCTGGCCGCGAGATGCGCCTCGGCCCGCGCCAGCCACGTGGAGGTGGCCTTGGCGGTCTGCGGCGGCAGCGACTTCACGAGATCGACGGCCTTGGCGATGTCGCCGGCTTCGAGCGCCGCTTCGGCGCGGGCGAGCTTGGCGTCCACCGCGTCGCCCGGGACGTCGGCGCCGACGCGGCGCAGCGACACCAGGCTCTTGATCTTGCCCAGCAGGCGCTCGCCGAAGGAATCGTCGGCGAGATCGTCGGCCAGCGCCGCCTTGGCGACGGCGGGGAAACTTGCGGCGAGCGACGTGCGCGAGGCGACGCCGGTCTGCGCATAGGGCTGCAACGCGGCCACGATCTCGCCGAGCTTGGCGTCACCCTGTGCCAGCGGCGTCAGCAGGCCGAGTTCGGCGGCGAAGGGCAGGCCCGACTCCAGCGCCGAGCTGAGACGCGCGGCCACGCCGACCACGGCCGATGCACGCGCGGCACCGAGCGCCTTCTTCTCGCCGGCGCCCACCGCGCTCGCCTCGGCGCGCGCTTTGTCGACGGCTTCGGTCAGCGTCCTGGCCTGCTCGCGCTGGCGGGCCGTCTCGTCCTTCTGTCCGACCATCGCCTGGTCGAGCGTCTGCAGCGCCGAGCGCAGTGTCGCGATCTCGACGCGAAGGGCCGCGATGTCCTTGTCGGCATCATACGTGCCCGGCGTGGACGAGGGTGTGTTGGGGGGGGCGGTCGGGGGCGTGGGCGGTGACTTTGCGGCCAGTATCCCGGTCAGCGCTTCCAGCGCTTCGACCTTGGAGCGCAGGGGAGCGACCGAGGGGTCGGGGGCTGCGACCGTCGGGCGTTCGGCGGCGGCGGCCGACAGGGCGCGCACGCGCTTCTCGAGATCGTCGATGCGCGCCCCCAGATCGCGCCGAGAGGTCTCGACCGCGGCTGTGGCCACGGCGGTGGCATCGGCGCGCACGGCCTGCAGGTCGATTGCCGGTGTCGGCGCGGCGGCGGGGCTCTGGCCGCGCCACATCGCGCGGATTTCCTCGGGCCAGAAGGGCAGCGAGATGACCGCGCCGGCCAGTACGAGCACGGCCGCAACGACGCCGGTGACGAAGGCGCCGAACACGCCGAGGCCGCGTCGAGCCGTGACGGGCGGCGGTGCGGGGGGCGCCGATGATTCGGGCACCGAGGAGGATGTGTCGCTCATGGTCTGCGCTCCTTGTACGCCGGCTTCGGCCAGCCGGTCGATCTCATCCAGCACGGCTTGGCGGGTCGGTCGTGCCGCGGCAACGGCCGCCTTGAAAGGCAGGCCCGCGAGGGGAACGAGGGCCGCGGGGCTGATGGCAATCGCGGTCACCCCCCGCAGCGAATCGGCCAGGCCCGCGTCGCCGACCAGCCTCGTGAACACGGAAGCCGCGCGCGGCGACAGGAACGTCGCGGCATCGAGCGCGCGGGCTTCGAGCGCGGCCCGCGCCGATTCGGGCAGCACGCTTTCCGCGCGGGCATCGTAGAGGACGAAACGACGGACCTCGAACCCGTCGGGCGCGAGCGTGTCGGCGAGATCGAGTGCGACGTCGGCACCCGAGACATGGACCAGCGCGCCTTTCTTCGGATCGAGGCCGCGGCGCACCAGCTCGGCCAGGGCCGGTCCGTCGCCCGCCGCCGAGACGACGGCGGCGAAGCCCAGGCCTTCGGCAGTGGAGGCCGTGGTGTCGCCGACGGCGACGATCGGCTTGGCGCGTTGCTCGCTCGCTTCGGCGAGCGCGCGCGCGCCGTTGGCGCTGGTCAGCAGCACGGTCTGGCAGGCGGCCAGGGCCTCGGCGAAGTCGGGCGGCGGCCGCAGGATTTCCAGCCGGAACAGCGGCGCGACGACGGGCGCGTGACCGCGCTCGATCAGCGCCGTCGCCAGCGCCGTCGCCTCGCGTTCGGGCCGGGTGATCAGCACGCGCATGCGCTCTCCGTAGCCGGGGCTCATCGCCGACGCAACGCCTGGTGCAACGACGGGCAGGCTAGAGAAGGACCACGCCCTCGAGCGCCAGGAGCTGGCGCTTGGTGGGCAGGCCGCGTCCGCCGGAGAAGCCGCCTTCCTTGCCGCCGGCGCCCAGCACGCGATGGCACGGCACGATGATGGGAATGGGATTGCGTCCGCACGCCATGCCGACGGCGCGCGGTCCCGAGCCCAGCGCCGCCGCCATGCCGCCATGGGTCGCGGTCTCGCCGAACGGGATGTCGCGCATCATCGCCCAGACGCGCTTTTGATGATCGGTGCCGCGAGCGGCGAGCGGCAGGTCGAAGCGGCGGAGCTTGCGTTCGAAATAGCGGTCGAGCTGGCGCGTCGCTTCCTTCAGGACCGCGTTCGGCGCTTCGTTCGGCGCCCGCTCGCCGGCGCTCGCCCAGCGCACCGAGGTCACGCAATCGTCATCGGCTTCGAGTGCCAGACGGCCGACTGCACTGTCCATGTAACAAATGGGCATGCGGGAAGCGTAGCGCCGCCCTCGGGCATTTGCCAACATGGCGCCAATGTCTGGGGGAGAGAAAACCAGGGGCTTTGGGCCCGGGCGACGCGCCCTGCTCGGCGCAGCGGCAACGCTGTTGCCGCTGCTGGCGCCGGCGATCGTGCGCGCCCAGCAGACGCCCCCCCAATCGCCGCAGCAACGTCAGGCGCCGGGGCCGCGGCGTCCGCCGGCGACCGAGCCGGGGCTGCCCCCCGTCGTGTTCGTGCACGGCAACGGCGATTCGAGCGCCCTCTGGGTCAACACCCTGTGGCGCTTCGAGGCCAACGGCTATCGGCGCAACCAGCTCTTCGCCATCGACTTCAACTACCCCAACGCCCGCCGCGACGACGCCAGGCCCGAGCCGTTCCGGTCCTCGACCGAGGACCAGATGAAGGAACTGGCCGCCTTCGTGACCCAGGTGCGCGCGGCCACGCGCCGCCGGCGGGTGGCATTGGTCGCCTCGTCGAGGGGCGGCAACGCGGTGCGCAACTACCTCAAGAACGGCGGCGGCGCGGAGTTCGTCAGCCATGCCGTGCTGTGCGGCACGCCGAACAAGGGCATCGTGATCTCCGAGACGCTGCTGCCCGGCAGCGAGTTCAACGGCGCCTTCCCGTTCCTGAAGGGTCTCAATGCCGGCGCCGACGATCTGATCGCCGGCGTCGAGATGATGGCGATCCGCTCCGACAAGAACGACAAATTCTCGCAGCCCGACGGCCGCTTCATCGGCGCCCCGGGCAAGCCGACCGGCGTCGGCTTCGACGCCAGCGAGTTGCGCGGCGCCAGGAACGTGATCCTCGACGGTCTCGACCATCGCGAGGTCGCGTTCCACAAGCTCGCCTTCGCCGCCATGTACGAGCACGTCGCGGGCAAGCCGCCGGCCAGCATGTTCATCGCCCAGGAGCCGCTACCGGTCCTGAACGGCAAGGTCACCGGCGTCGCCGAGGGTCTCTACACCAACATCGCCGTCTCCGGTGCCGAGGTCGAGATCTACGAGGTCGACGCCAAGACCGGCGAACGCAAGAGCGCGGTGGCGGTGCATCGCAAGACGACCGGCGAGGACGGCCTGTGGGGCCCCTACATCGGCCGCTCCGACATGAACTACGAATTCGTGCTGCGCACCTCGGCGCAGCCGACGACCCACACCTATCGCTCGCCCTTCCTGCGCTCGAGCGACGTCGTCCATCTGCGTCCGGCGCAGTTCGCGAGGGGCGACGAGGGGGCGGGCGCAATGGTGACCATGAGCCGGCCGCGCGGCTATTTCGGCGTCGGCCGCGACAAGTTCTCGCTCGACGGCAAGATGCCCGCGGGCATCAACGACGGCGTGCCCGGCGCCTCGACCGGCAAGCTCGTCTTCGACGCCCAGCCGCGCACGGTGATGGCGGTGTTCAACAACGAGACCATCCCGACCCGGACCTGGCCCGCCAAGGACAATCACATTGTGCTGGCGGAGTTCCTGAACTGATCGGCGCGGCAGTTCTCCGTGCGGCAGGCCTCTAACGGGCCGGATTGAATTTGTAGCTCGCCTGCACGAACATGCCGTAGCGCGCGGCCTCGACGGTGAACAGGTTGGTCGGGGCGTCGCTTTGCGCGGCGTTGTTCGTCCACATGCCCCAGTAGCGGCCGCCGACACCGACGCTGAAGGCATCGCTCGTCTGGTAGGACAGGATGAACTCGGCCTGCACCCCTTGCCCGGTTCCCGACATCGGGAAGTAGACGGGCGGGTTTCGCGCCCGATGGATGTCGAGTCCGGTGTAGGCGACATAGGGCAGGTACGCGACGTCGGCGCCGATCTTCACGCGATCCCAGACCCGCGTCTCCGCCGCCACGCCGACCCGCACCGACTGCCAGGTGTCGTATTGGCTGATGACGTTCTGCGTGGACGGCGAGGGCGGCGCGCAGACACCCGACGCGGGGTTGACGAGCTGCGTACAGCCCATCGCATTCATGGCCGCCTGGTAGAGGTTGTAGCCGACGAACAGTCCCACCTTGTGGTCGCGCCCGCGCGCGACGTTGTAGCCGATGTCGCCGGTCAGGTAGTGGAGCGTGCCGCTGACATCCGACTGCGTGACCTCGTAGGCGGTGGGCGTGGAGGCCAGGGTGGAGGCGAGGCCCCAGTCCTCGTCGTACATCTTGCCGTTGGCGAGGCCGCCGCCGCCGAGGAAACCTTTCACGAAGATATCGACCGGCGTATCGACCCGGGCGAACAACTCGCCCGACTGGCCCGTCACGCCCTCGTAGGTCAGCCGCGACAGGAGATTGGGCGAGGCGTTCGCATTCTGGTTCTGGCTCTTGCCCCAGCTGTACCAGTAACGCGTCCCGGCCTCGACCTCCCAACCCGAGACCCACGGGGCGTCGGCGCTCCTGCCCGAACCGCTGGTCGCCGGCTCGTCGGTCGCCACGTTCGCCGCGGCGCCGAAGCGGAAATTCAGGCCGACCTTGAACATGTGCATGTCCAGCGTCATGCCCGACGGGCCGCTGGAGGGCAGATTGTTGACGGTGCCGCCGTCGGTGACGGTGTTGGTTTGGGGCGTCGCAATGCTCATGCCGCTGAAGCGCAGGTAGTCGTACTGCATTTTCAGCGACCATGCGGGAGAGAGCGCGTGCTCGACGCCGGCGCCCGCCGTCCACCCCCAGGCGCCGATGCTCCGGCTGGTCGGCGCGGCCTGGTCCGGCGTGTCGCTGAAGTTGATGCCGTCGTCGAGGAAGCCCTGATCGGAGGAGTCGACGGCATTGTTGGGATTCATCGAGACGTCGGCGCGCATCCAGGCGACGCCGGCCTTGCCGAACAACATCGTGCGGCCGCGCGGTTCGGTCACGAAGCCGAGGCGGCCGGTGAGCGTCGCCAGTTCGCGCGGCGTCACCTTGCAGTTGGAGCCGTTGATCGTCGACGACGACTGCAGGCAGGTGTTGCTGCCGGTGGCGGCCAGCAGGCTCGCTTCCCCCTCCAGCCCGACGACCCATTGCGGCGCCACCTGCCGGTTGTAGCCGGCCTGAAGGCCGGCCAGGAAGCCGGGCGCGGCGACCGTGCCGCCGAACAGCGGCGGTCCGAGCGGATCGGTAAAGCTCGCGAGCCCGGCCGCGGCGCCGGCGTGGGCGCCGACATAAAAGCCCGTCCAGCTCCAGGGCGCGGCCGCCGGGCCGTCGTTCGCGGCGGCGGGCGCGCAGAACAGGAGTACCGCGAGGCCTGCAATTCCGGCCGGGGACTTGTCGATCACGGTCGTTCTCCGTGCGGGCGCGAGCGTGCCGCCTCCAGGCGCCGCCTTCCCTACCAAATTCGCCCTCCGTCAACTTGACTGGACGTCCCAAAAACATTGACTGTGGGCCCCGTACAGTCAGGGCCGCCGGATTGGGGAGAGTCCGGCGGGAAAGAGCATGCAGGACGCCGTCAAACTCCCGTTTACCCGTTTCTCGACCGCGCACCTGGCGTCGCGCGACCAGTTCGACGCCTGGCGCGACAGCATCTCGGTCGTCTTCGACGTGGCGCCGTTGGCCGGACGCCGGGCCGAGGACGGCTTCGCGGCCTCGGTGCGCGCCCATCATCTGGGTGCGCTGGTCGTCACCCAGGTCGATTTCGATGGCCAGCGCTTCCTGCGCGAGAAGCACCGGGCCGCGGCCGACGGGCTCGATCACTATCTGGTGCAGCTCTATGCGAGCGGCGGTCTGGTGGGCACCGCCGACGACCGCGAGCGCGTCCTGCGCGCCGGCGACGTGCAGATCCTCGATCTCGCCCGGCCCAACGCCACCGAGGCGGGGGCGTCTGCCACGATCGCGATCGTCGTGCCGCGCGATACTTTGCGTCGGGCGCTGCCGGCGGCCGGCGACCTTCACGGGCTGGTGCTGCGGCGCGACGGCAGCGCCGGCGGGCTGCTTGCCGACTACATGCGCGCCCTGGCGGCGCGGGCGGACACCATCGCCGTGGCCGATGCCGCCGCCATCGCCCGCGCCACGACGGGGATGATCGCCGCGTGTTTCCACGCCACCGCCGAGACGCGCGCCCGCGCCCGGACCCAGATCGAGGCGACAACGCTCGGGCGGATCCAGCGCCACATCGCCGCCAATCTCGACGCGCCCGAACTCAATGCCGAGGCGCTGTGCGGCGCCTTCCGCATGTCGCGCTCGCGGCTCTATCGTCTGTTCGAGCCGATGGGCGGTGTCGCCGCCTATATCCAGGAACAGCGCCTCGCGCGTGCCCATGCCGAATTGTCCGACCCTGCGCACGCCCATCGCCGCATCTTTCAAATCGCCTTCGACGGGGGCTTCTCCAGCGAGGCGCATTTCAGCCGCGTCTTCCGGCGCGCTTTCGGTCTCAGCCCGAGCGAAGCCAGGACCCGTGGACACGATCGGCCTGCAATTCTCGGCCGCATGGCTTCGAACGACACAAAGCCAGCCGGAGGCTACGAAGAATGGATTCGCGGCCTGCGGCGCGCGGGTCAGTCCTCGTAGCGGTACTTGAAATCGCAGTGGCTGGCGCCGCCCATGATGGTCTGGCTGCGCTCGAGTTTCAGCTTGGGGTCGTAGCCTTCGCAGAAGGCGCCGTCGCGGTTGCACGACAGCAGCGCGCCGATCTCGCCCAGGCCCATCGCCTTGTAGGTCTCGGCATACTGGCAGCGCACGACGTTGAAGGTGAAGGTGGTGTCGGTCTGCTCCTTGACCTCGATCTCCAGCGCGCCGCCCTTGGTCCAGAGCGGCATCACGTCCTGGAAGGCTTTCAATGAGGTGCCGCCGGGTGCGGCCGCGGCGAAGGCGCGGGCCTGCTCGATGGCCGAGCGCCGCACCGATTCGGAGACGGTCTGGCGGGCGACGGCCTCGCCGTGGCTCGCCTTCAGGGTCTCGTAGACCTCTTTCAGGATTTCGGCCTCGATCTTGCGCTTGTCGAGCATCGACAGGCCGTCTGGATGAGGGGCGGGAAGGGGGGACTGGCTCACGGGCTACCTCCAGACTGGATTTTCGAGCCTACATCGTTCCAAGGTGACAGGTCAGTTTGAATCTTCGACGGCTGGACACATGGCTCTCTACGACAGCATCGGACGTACCTACGCGGCGTTTCGCCGGCCCGATCCCCGGATCGCGTCGGCGATCGAGGCGGTGCTGGGCGACGCCACGAGCGTGGTGAACGTCGGCGCCGGGGCGGGCTCCTATGAACCGTCCGGCCGAACCGTGCTGGCGGTCGAACCCTCCGAAGCGATGATACGGCAACGACCCGCGGGGGCGGCGCCCGGCGTGCGGGGATCGGCGGAGGCGCTGCCCGTGGCGACGGCCTCCGTCGATGCGGCCATGGCGGTTCTCACCCTTCATCACTGGACCGACCTCGAACGGGGCCTCGCCGAGCTGGCGCGGGTCGCGCGCAAGCGCGCCGTTCTGCTGACATGGGTTCCCGATGCGGTGCCCGATGCCGGGCCCTTCTGGCTGACGGCGGATTATTTCCCCGAGATCGCGGCGCACGACCGCACGATTTTTCCCGGCACCGCCACCCTGGCCGCGATGCTGGAGCGCACGATCGGGCCGGCGCACATGGCGCCGGTTCCCATTCCGCACGATTGCATCGACGGCCTCCTCTGCGCCTACTGGCGCCGGCCGGAATTGTACCTCGACGCCGACAGACGACGCGTCATGTCCAGCTTTGCGCGGATCGATGCCGAGCCCGGCGTGGCAAGGCTCCGCGCCGACCTCGCAAGCGGCCGCTGGGCCGAGCGCAACCGAGCCTTGCTGGCGCGGGAAACGCTGGACCTCGGCTATCGCCTCGTCCGTTGCGAACGGCGGCATCTTGACATCGGGGGCCGGCGATGAAATATCCGCCCCACCATGAAGCCGTTCGCCCTCCTCCGGTCGCGACGTCGCCGCTTTGAAAAGCGGTTCGATAACGCGCGCGCGTAACAAACGCGCCGTATCGTGAGGCCGCTGGAGAGGATCAGGCGGCTTCCCACTTTCCTTCTTCTCCAGTCGGCCCTCTTCAAAAGGCCCTGAATCCGAGAGAAAGAAGTCCAATGACCACGAACAAGACCAAGGTTTTCATCGACGGCCAGCACGGCACCACCGGCCTGCAGATCCACGACCGGCTGAAGGCCCGGCCCGACATCGAGCTGCTCGAGCTGCCGATGGCCGACCGCAAGGATCTGGGCAAGCGCGCCGAGATCGCCAAGGCCGCCGACATCGCCGTGCTCTGCCTGCCCGACGCCGCGGCCAAGGAACTGGTGGCCGCCCTCGGCAACGCCGACACGGTCGTGATCGACGCCTCGACGGCGCATCGCGTGGCCGACGGCTGGACCTACGGCTTCCCGGAGATGACCAAGTCGCATCGCCAGAAGCTCAAAGACTCCAACCGCATCAGCAACCCGGGCTGCTACCCGACCGGCGCCATCGCCATCCTGCGGCCGCTGGTCGATGCCGGCATCGTGCGTGCCGATTCGACTCCCGCCGTATTCGGCGTCTCGGGCTACACCGGCGGCGGCAAGGAGCTGATCGCCGTGCACGAGCAGGAGGGCGTCGAGCCGTTCGGCCTCTACGGGCTCGAACTCACGCACAAGCACGTGCCGGAGATGAAGAAGTATTCCGGCCTCAGCCATGCGCCGCTGTTCGTACCGTCGGTCGGCCACTACGCCCAGGGCATGCTGATCACCGTGCCGATCACGCGCGACATCACGACGAAGCAGGTGACGGCCAAGGACGTGCACGGTATCCTGGCCGAGTACTATGCCGGCGAACGGTTCGTGCCGGTGCGGCCGCTGGCCGATCGGGCGTGGCTGGAGCGCGACCGGTTCCTGCGGGCCGACCGGCTGATCGACACCAACACGATGGAGCTCGCGGTCTACGGCAACGATGCCGAGGGCAACGTACTGGCCGTGGCCTCGCTCGACAATCTCGGCAAGGGCGCGTCGGGTGCAGCGGTGCAGTGCATCAATCTGAAAACCGGAGTCGACGAGGCGACGGGCCTCGCCGTCGCCTGACGGTGGACTCCGGGACACCGACGCTGCGGCAGGCCGCGGCGTCGGATGCCGCTGCCGTGCGGGCGCTGGTGCGCGCCGCTTACGCCAAATGGGTGCCGCTGATCGGCCGCGAGCCCAAGCCGATGGGCGCGGACTACGAGAAGGCGGTGGTCGAGCATCGCGTCGACCTTGCCTATCTGGGCCGGGAACTCGCGGCGCTGATCGAGACGATTTCCGCGCCCGACCACCTGCTGGTCGAGAACGTCGCCGTGGCGCCCACCTCCCAGGGGCAGGGCCTCGGCCGCTTCCTGATGGCACATGCCGAGCGGCTGGCGGCGGCGCAGGGCCTTGCCGAGATGCGCCTCTACACCAACCAGCGCTTCGCCGGGAACGTCCGGCTCTATCTCGCGCTGGGCTACCGCATCGACCGCGAGGAGGAATCCGCGCTCGGCGTCACGGTCTATATGTGCAAGCCTGTCCGGACGGCTTGAGAAAGAGCCCCTTGTAATCGGCCGCGAGGGCACCACCTCCTTTGCTGGGGGGACACAGAACGGCCCCACGACCTTCGGCTCGAAGGTCCCCGTCGTTCACATCAGGGTATCGACCGCGCCGTAGGGCGGCGGACCTGATCGATCTCTTCAAGCATCTGCAGCGCCAATTCCTCGATTTGGAAGCGTTGATGTCGATCGAGGCCGAGGCCTGACGCCGGTTCCGCGTTACCGGCACCCGATCGACCAGCCCAGCCTGCACCCAACGCTGCATTCACTTGCGCGAGATCGGATACGAACATGTCCATTCCCCAGACAATTACGGGCGACTTCCACGTCGACCTCAAGGCTCTGCTGCCGCGCCTGCGCATCTACGCCCTGTCGCTGACCCGCGATCGCGATCGCGCCGACGACCTGGTCCAGGACGCCGTGGTCAAGGCACTGGCCGGCCAGCGCTCCTTCCAGCCGGGCACGAACTTCCCGGCCTGGGTGTTTCGCATCCAGCGCAACGAATTCATCTCGGGCCTGCGTCGCCAGCGGCCGACCGTGCCGCTCGACGATGCGATTGCCAGCACGCTGTCGCACGCGCCGGTGCAGGAAAGCGGCCTGATCATGCGCGAATTCACCAAGGCGTTTGGCCTCCTGGCCGCCTGCCAGCGCGAGGCGCTGCTGCTCGCGGTGCTCGAAGGCTGGTCCTACCAGCGGATTGCCGTGCTGTCGGACGTGTCGGTGGGCACTGTCAAAAGCCGCATCTCGCGCGCCCGCACGGCGCTGAAGCAGACGCTCACCGGCGAGGAATCGGCCGCGGGTGGCGCGGCCTCGACCGATGCCTTCGTCCGCGCGCTCGGCGACTCCGGCGTCGCGGCCGCCGCCTGATCGATTGCGGCGCCGCCCGGTCTGCGCGAGCCGTCATCAAGGCGCAATGCTCCCCTGATTAGGAGGAGCGATGCAACTCGACATCGCTTCCCTGGGCGAGCCGGCCCTGAGGCTCGGCCTCGCCCTCGTCCTGGGATCGGCCATCGGCATCGAGCGCCAGTGGCAGCAGAAGATGGCCGGGCTGCGCACCAATGCCCTGGTGGCGCTGGGCGCCTCGGGCTTCGTGGTCTTCTCCGGCCTGGTGGGCGAGGGCGATCCGACCCGCATCGCCGCGCAGATCGTGACCGGCATCGGCTTTCTCGGCGCCGGCGTCATCCTGCGCGAGGGCGTCAACGTGCACGGCCTCAACACGGCGGCGACGCTGTGGTGCTCGGCCATGGTCGGCACCATCGCCGGCGCGGGCTTCGTCGGCCCCAGCCTGCTCGCGGCGGCCTTCGTGATCGGCGCCAATCTCCTGCTGCGGCCGCTGGTGCGGCTCGTGAACAAGCGCCTGCCGGCGGCCGGCGACGCCGAGACGCATTACACGGTGGAGATCGCCTGCCGCGGCGCCGACGAGGCACAGATGCGCTCCGTCCTGCTCGACGCCCTGTCGCAGGCCGGGCTGGGGCTGCGGCGTCTCGACAGCGAGGACGTCCCCGACACGTCGAAGGTGACGGTGACGGCACAGGCCGTCGCCGCCAAGCGCAACGACGCGGCGCTGGAACGGATCGTGGGCCGCCTCAGCCTCGAGCCCAACGTCTCGGCCGCCACCTGGCAGATCGACCGCTCGATCCCGGAGGCGTGACGGCAAGACCGAGGGTGCTGCTAAACAAAAAGTTGCAAATCAAGCAAGTTTATGCTAGAAATTTCGATAGGCTGACGCTTGGACCGTGCCGGCCTTTTCTTTGGCCCCGCGGGCGCCGGCATCTCGGCGCGCCACGCGAGACCGTGAAAATGGAGAGACGGGAATTTCCCGACAGCGAGAGGCCTAAATCGACAGTCAGGTGTCGGAAAACGAACGGAATTCGTGAGGCTTTTTAGGCACTTGGCCGGGCAGGCCGGCATTTCTCGACATCCAGGCGTTGCGAAAGCAGGGCGCCGCCCGCCCGCTTAGCCGAGCGCTCCTGCGGCGCGAAGTGCCGCGATCTCGGCCGGGGCGTAGCCCAGCTCGCCCAGCACGGCGTCGGTGTGCTCGCCGTGGCCGGGACCCGGGCCGGGCGGCACCGGCTCGGGCGCGAACGAGAGCCGGAGCGGGGCCGAGAGGGTGCGCGGCATGTCCTCGAGCGTGCTCGGCACCACGGCGCCGTTGGCCACCGCCTGCTCGTCGTGCGGCACGTCGCGCATGACGCCCAGCAGGCCGAAGGTGATGCCATGGTGGCGGAGTTTTTGCCGCCAGTGCAGCCAGGGGTGGGACGCGAACACCGGATCGAGGATCGCCGCCAGCTCGGACGCATGGGCGCGGCGGTCGTCCGTCGTCTGGAAGCGCGGGTCGTCGAGCAGCTCCGGGCGCTCGATCGCCTGGCAGAGCTCGGGCCACAGCTTGTCCTCGCGCACGATGGTGAGCTGGATCCAGCGATGGTCGGCGGTGCGGTACTGGTTGGCGAGGGCGCTCCTGGGCTGGGTGCGCGGCGGCCGGGGCGTCACGTAGGTGCCGAGCAGCGCGCCCTGCGCGAGGATCGCGTTCGACCACAGGCCGCTTGCATGCAGGGACGTTCCGACCTCGCTGCCTTCACCGGTACGCTCGCGGTGCAGCAGCGCCATCGCGATGGCGGCGAACAGGTTCATGCCGGCCATCTGGTCGCCCTGCGCCGGCAGCGAGAAGGCGGGCGGTCCGCCCTCGTAGGTGAGCGCGTCGAGCAGGCCGGAGCGGGCGAAGAAGGCGGTCGAATCGAAGCCCGGCTGGTCGGCATCGGGGCCCAGCTCGCCGTAGCCGGTCATCGAGGCGTAGATCAGCTTCGGATTGAGCGGCGCCACGTCGGCGTAGCGCATTCCGAGGCGCTCGCGGACTTTCAGGGGGAAGTTCACCACCATGACATCGGCGGTGGCGACCAGCCGGTCGAAGGCGGCGCGGCCGCCCGCGGTCTTGAGGTCGAGCACGATCGCCCGCTTGTTGCGGTTGGTCAGATGCCAGCAGAAATTGACCGGATGCTGCGGGATCGAATGGGCTTGTCCCAGTTTGCGTTGCGGGTCGCCGTCACCCGGTGGCTCGATCTTGATCACCTCGGCGCCATAGTCGCCCAGCACCGTGGTCGCCACCGGCCCGGCGATGAAGCTCGCGAGATCGAGCACCCGGAGGCCCTTTAGCGGCAGTTGCCCGCGCATTGATGTTTTCCTTTCGACCACGTACATCGCACCCTACTCCGGGGAGACACGTTGAGGTCAATGGCCGGCGGTCGGCGAAACTACGGGATTGCGGCGGGGCTGTTGGTCCTGCTGGCGATGGGCACGTCGGTGCTGCCGTCGGCGCTGTGGGCGTGCATCCTGGCGGCGCTGCTTGGCCTGGCGGGCGTCGTGCTGCTGCGCGGCAATCGCTGGCGGACCGGTGCGCTGCTCGCCACTGCCGTCGCCGTCAGCCTGGGGTTGCTCGATGCCGCTGCCGGTCTGCTGTCGCCCGCACCGATGGGGCAAGGCCTCGTCAAGACGACCGATCCGAAATGGTGGCCGCCGCCCGATCCGATCCTGGGCTTCCGGCCGAAGGCGAACAGCGAGGTCGTCGCCACGGCGACCTTCGGGCCGGAGCTGATCTATCGCCACACCTATCGTTTCGACGGCAGCGCCGCGCGCGTGACTCCGGTCGGGCCGGCCGGCGCCGACACCTACCTGTTCCTGGGCGATTCCTTCATCTTCGGCCAAGGGCTTGTCGACGATCAGAGCCTTGCCGCGCAGTTCGCCAAGGCGAACGACTACAAGGTGCGCACCGTCAATCTCGGCGTGCCCGGCTATGGGCCCAACCATCTGGTCCGCGCCCTCGAGGCGGGCCTGCTCGACCGCTACGCCGGCCAGCCGGTGAAGGCGGTGGTGAGCTGGATCATTCCGGCGCAGCTCGCCCGCGTCACTGGCGATGGATCGTGGCTGGGGTCTTCGCCGCGCTACCAGCTCGAGAACGGCGTGCTGCGCCACACCGGCTCGTTCAGCGAGTATCGCTGGACCCATCCGATGGCCGGCCTGAAGTACCTGCTGGGCGAGCAGTTCCTGTTCGTCGATGCGATCGGCATGCGCCAGCGCCAGGAAGAACAGGCCGACCTTTTCGTGGCCTTGATGGCGCGCCTGCAGGCGCTGGTGCGCGAGAAATTCGGCGCGCCGCTGATCGTCGTCTATTCATGGCCGGACGAGAGTTCGAAGGACAGCTACGGCGCGTCGTCGGGCTTCCTGGTCGCCGTGCTGAACAGGTTGCGCAAGCTCGGGATTCCGCTGGTCTCGGTCGACAACCTGACGAACCAGATCGACGTCTCCCGGCTCCTCATCCCCTACGACGGACATCCCACCGCCTATACCTACGAGTTGATCGCGGAGGAGCTGAAGCGCCGTCTGAAGACACCCTGAACTCGCGGTGCGGTCGATGGCTCTGGACAGGCGAAGGGGCAGGCTCAAGTCTACCGTCCAATCACTGTTTCCACCGAGGAGTATCCCGAATGGTACGGCTAGGATTTGGCGCCTTTCTCGCCCCTCATCATCCCATCGGCGAAAATCCGATGCTGCAGTTCCGGCGCGACATCGCGTTCGTGAAGCATCTCGACGAGCTGGGTTACGACGAGTTCTGGTGCGGCGAGCATCATTCCTCGGGCTGGGAAATGATTGCCTCGCCGGAGATGTTCCTGGCCGCGGCCGGCGAGCACACCAAGCGCATCAAGCTCGCCACCGGCGTGATCTCGCTGCCCTACCACAACCCCTTCAACGTGGCGCAGCGCATGGTGCAGCTCGACCACATGACCGGCGGCCGCGCCATCTTCGGGTCGGGCCCCGGTGCGCTCCCCTCCGACGCCTATGCCCTCGGCATCGATCCGATGACCCAGCGCGACCGCCAGGACGAGGGCATCGACATCATCCGTCGCCTGTTCCGCGGCGAGCGCGTGACGCAGAAGGGCGAGTGGTACGACCTGCACGACGCGGGCCTCCAGCTCCTGCCGCTGCAGGAGGAGATGCCCTTCGCCGTCGCTTCGCAGATCAGCCCGTCGGGCATGACGCTGGCCGGCAAGTACGGCATCGGCATCATCTCGCTGGGCTCGATGTCGACCGAGGGCCTGACCGCGCTGCCGACGCAGTGGGGCTTCGCCGAGAGCGCCGCCAAGAAGCACGGCACGACCGTCGACCGGAAGAACTGGCGCGTGCTGCTCAACTGGCACATCGCAGAGACCCGCGAGAAAGCGCGCGAAGAGGCCAAGCACGGGCTGATGCGCTGGCACAACGAATACATCTACGGCACCCTGCAGCGCCCGGGTTCGCAGCCCTACAAGAGCCCCGATGCCGCCGTCGAGGAGATGTCGAGCCCCGGGTCGGCCGCCGTCATCGGCACGCCGGACGATCTGGTGAAGATGATCAAAGCCGTGGTCGACCAGAGCGGCGGCTTCGGCACCTGCGTCGGCTTCGTGCACGACTGGGCCAATCCGGAAAACACCTTCCGCAGCTGGGACATGGTCGCGCGCTACGTCATCCCGGAGATCAACGGCTACGTCACCAAGCTCCGCGAGTCGGAGAAGTATCTCCAGACCAACCGCGCCGTCTTCGACCGCGCCGGCCAGGCCATCATGGCCAAGATCATGGAGAACAAGGACGCGGCCGAGGCGCTCAAAGTCACCACCAATCCGCGCGTCAGCGCCGCAGCGGCGCAGGTGCCGAAGGGTCTGGGCAAGGCGGCGGAATAGAGCGATGAAGTCCGCCTTGTGCAGGAAGCTCGGGATCGAGTTTCCCCTGTTCGCCTTCAGCCATTGCCGCGACGTCGTGGCTGCCGTGTCGAATGCCGGCGGCTTTGGCGTGCTGGGCGCCGTCGCCCACACCGCGGAGAGCCTGGAAATCGATCTCAAATGGATCGACGAGCATGTGAACGGCAAGCCCTACGGCATCGACCTGCTGATTCCCAACAAGATGGAAGACAAGGAGGGCGGGCTGACCGCGGCCGACCTCGAGGCGCGCGTGCCGCCCGAGCATCGGCGGCATGTCGCCGGCCTGCTGGCCAAGCACGGCATCGATACCGCCGATCTGTGGACCGCCGGGCAGGGCGGCCACGACTATACCGACAACATGCGGGAAGGCGGCGCGGCACGGCTGCTCGACGTCGCTTTCGGCCATCCCATCAAGCTGTTCGTGAATGCCCTGGGCGTGCCGCCGCCTTCGATCGTGGCGCGGGCGCGCGACAAGGGCGTCCTGGTGGGCGCCCTCACCGGTGCCAAGGAACATGCGATCAAGCACGCCAAGGCCGGGGTCGATATTCTCGTGGTCGCCGGCACCGAAGCGGGCGGGCACTGCGGCGAGGTCTCGACCATGGTGCTGGTGCCCGAGGCGTTGCAGGCGGTCGAGGGCTACAAGGATATCGACGTACTGGCGGCCGGCGGGATTGCGACCGGGCGGCAGATGGCGGCGTGCATGGCGATGGGCGCCGCCGGCGTCTGGACCGCCTCGGTGTGGCTGACGACGGCGGAGGCCGAAACCACCCCGACCGTGAAGAAGAAGATGCTGGCCGCGACCTCGCGCGACACCGTGCGATCGCGCAGCCGGACGGGCAAGCCGACACGGCAACTCAAGTCGGCCTGGACCGACGGCTGGCACGGCGAGAGCGCGCCCGATCCGCTGCCGATGCCGCTGCAGGGTCTCATCAGCCGGCCGGCGATGGCCAAGATCGACCGGCTTGCCGCCAACGGCCACGAGGGCGCCCAGCGGCTCGCCACCTATTATGTCGGACAGGCGGTCGGGCTCATGAACACCGAACAGTCGGCACGCTCGGTCGTCTACGATTTCATGAAGGACTATGCCGAAGCCGCGGAGCGCCTGGCGGGCACGCTCGAGGATTAGCCGCGGCCCGTTCGCCGTCGCCGCCGGTTGAAAGGGATGGACTGCGTGAGCGATGCGGCCTCGATGTGCGTGCCCAATGAGCTTTTGCCGATGGCCATCGACCGGCTGCAACAGGCCGCCGAAAGCCACACCCCGCGACATTTTCCTCGCCGGACACGATCTGACGTGTGCCGGGGCTTGGGTGCGGACTGGCGTCGTTGCCTTATGGCTCATTGCACAAAGGTTCGGGCCGCAAAGCGCGCCGGTGTTCTGGCCGCCGTGCTTTCACCCGCCCCTTTTCTTTGTCGGGCAATTTTGCCGACGTTGACCGTGCATTCGAGGTTGTCGAGCCGGCGCTGGTCTTAGCGCAGGACTCCCGGGTCCACGGCGCCACGCTCGACCACGGCGCCCAACGGCGTGTTGTCGTAATAGAAGCAAGAGGCCGAAGAATACAACTTTAACGAGATTTACTTGTCAATAGATCGTTCTATAATTGTTCTCCTGATGTGACCGGGAGAACGATATGCAGGCAAAGGTGCGGACCGTGGCTTTCCAGGGCGTCGATGTCCTGCCGGTCGATGTCCAGGTGATGATCGCGCCGGGAACCGTCGCCTTCGCCATGGTTGGCCTGGCCGACAAGGCGGTGGGTGAAAGCCGCGAGCGGGTCCGGGCGGCGCTGCGGGCGCTGGGCCTGGCACTGCCGCCCCAGCGCATCTCGGTCAACCTGTCGCCGGCCGATCTCGCCAAGGAAGGCAGCCATTACGATCTGCCGATCGCGCTGGCGCTGCTCGCCGCCATGGGCGTGCTGACCCGCGAATGCCTGGAAGATTTCGTGGTGCTGGGCGAACTGGCGCTGGATGGCTCGTTGAGCCGCGTGCCGGGGGTGCTGCCTGCTGCGATCGCCGCGGCCTCGTCCGGGCGCGGCCTGATCTGCCCCGCGGTGTGCGGCGGCGAGGCGGCGTGGGGTGGATTTGGGGGCGGCTTCGAGTCCGACGATTCCGATCGTCCCGCCATCGTCGCTGCGCCCTCGCTGCTCTCCCTGATCAACCATTTGCGCGGCCAGCAGACCCTGGCCGCGCCTGAGGCGTTGATTGCCGATGATCGATCCGTCTATCCCGACCTTTCGGAAATCAAGGGCCAGGAAAGCGCCAAGCGTGTACTCGAGGTGGCCGCGGCCGGCGGCCACAACCTTCTGATGATCGGCCCGCCGGGCTCGGGCAAGTCGATGCTGGCGGCACGGCTGCCCGGCCTGCTGCCGCCGCTCGAGCCGGACGAGGCACTGGAAGCTTCCATGGTGCGGTCGCTGGCCGGCGACCTCACCGAGGGCAAGCTGAGCCGCCGGCGCAATTTCCGCGATCCCCACCATTCCGCGACCCTGCAGGCGCTGATCGGCGGCGGCCAGCGCGTGCGGCCGGGCGAGGTTTCGTTGGCGCATCACGGCGTGCTGTTCCTCGACGAACTGCCGGAGTTCAGCCGCGCCACCCTGGAGGCGCTGCGCCAGCCGCTTGAATCGGGCCGCGTGACCGTGGCGCGCGCCAACGCCCACGTCACCTATCCCGCGCGCTTCCAGCTCGTGGCGGCGATGAACCCCTGCCGCTGCGGTCATCTGATGGAGCCATCGCAATCCTGCGGTCGCGCGCCGCGCTGCGGTGTCGACTATCAGGGCAAGATCTCGGGGCCGTTGCTCGACCGCATCGATCTCTGCATCGACGTGCCGGCGGTGGGCGCCGCCGATCTGGCGCTGCCGCCGCCCGCCGAAAGCTCGGCCGATGTCGCCGCGCGCGTGGCGGCGGCGCGCGCGGTCCAGCGCGAGCGCTTGGCCGAACTCGACCGCAAGGGCCGGCTTCAGGCGGTCGAGGCCGATCCTGCTGCCGGTCTGCTGTCGGACCGGGCGCGCGGCTGGTCCAAGGCGCGCTGCAATGCCGACACCGATGGCGCCCTGCTTGCCGCCATTGCCGAACCCGACGCCGAGGGCCGGGCGCTGCTCACGCGCGCCGCCGAGCGTCTCGGCCTGTCGGCCCGCGCCTGGCATCGCACGCTCCGGGTCGCACGCACGCTGGCCGATCTCGACGGCTCCCAGTCGGTGCGCCGCCTGCATATCGCCGAGGCACTCAGCTACCGCCGTCCACAACCGCGCGCCGCGATGGCGGCATGATAGCTGGCAAAGCTCTCTGCAACTGAATAGACTTTCTTCAACGTGATGCTCGGCCCCACGTTGGCGGATGTCTTGATAAGACTCTACGTAGCGAACACCGATCCCAGATGGTTTGATTTCCTATCGCGGCAACCGCCGCTCGACGAGGTCAATCACTGGCAGCCTGGCGGGATTCAGCAATTCAGGGCCTTAGTCCCAGGCGAACTTTTCGTCTTTCGACTTCGATCGCCGATCAATCGAATTGCGGGGTATGGGGTCTTCGCGAGGGCAGCCCTTCTGCCCATGCAGCTCGCGTGGTCGTCCTTCGAACTCAAGAATGGGCAGCCCGACTACGAAGCGTTCCGCGCGGCTATTCTTCGACTGAATCCCAACAATCGCGGGACCATCGGCTATCGAATTTTGACACAGCCGGTATTTCTGCCCCGAGAGCAATGGTTTGCGCCGCCGCCCGATTGGCCCCTCAATACAGTCGGAGGAAAACGCTATTCGACGGACACCGTTGAAGGCCGGCAGCTTTGGGAAGAGCTGGTTTCAAGAACCGCGAAACCGGTGATGCCGGGATTTGCTGAGCCACGACCGATGTTCGGTGAGCCCGTGCTTGTACGACCGAGGTTAGGTCAAGGAGGCTTTAGGGTTAGCGTCATACAAGCCTACGAACGGCGTTGCGTCGTTACAGGAGAGAAGACCCTACCAGCGCTCGAAGCTGCACATATCTTGTCGGTGAAGGATCAAGGAGTTCACGAAACGACCAACGGCCTATTGTTGCGACGAGACCTGCATGCGCTGTTCGATCAGCACTACGTCACCATAACTCCGGACAAGTCGTTGGTCGTAAGCAAGCGGATCAAAGAGGAGTTTGAGAACGGTCGCGACTACTATGCTCTACATGGACGGCGAATCCGCGACCCACAGTCGATCGAGGATCGGCCGTCCATTGAAGCTCTACGGCGCCACAACGATCTGTTCGTTGAATAGGCTCACGGATCGATCAGCACACCCGGGTTCATCATTCCCTTGGGGTCGAGTTCGCGTTTGGCCCCGCGCAGCGCTCGGGCGAACAACTCGGGCCGCTGCTTGTCGTAGAATGGCCGGTGGAAGCGGCCGACGGCGTGGTGATGCGTGGTCGTGCCGCCATGCTCGACGGTCGCGGCCGTGCAGGTGCCCAGCACCTCCATGAACTGGTCCAAAGCCTTGGTCTTGTCGAGGATGCCGCCGAAGGTGAAGTAGAGGCAGGGCCCATCGGGATAGACGTGGGTGAAGCGGCAGGTGACGGTGCCCTCGCGGCCGGTCACGCGCTTGATCGTGTCCTTGGCGATCTTCGTGATCTTGCCGTGGAAATCGGGGACGCGCTCCCAAGTCATCGACGTCTCGAAGGTCGAGCTGAGAATTCCGCGCGCCACGGCATGCTCGCTGTAGTGCGGCGCGCGGATGAACTTGTTGCGCCAGGCGCCGGCGGCGCCGCTGCGATGGGCGTTCTCGTCATCGCCTCCCGAGGCATCGGCCACGCCGCCATGATCGCGGCAGATCTCCAGCGCGCGGGCCATCCAGGCGTCGAGCGGGTGGTCGGCCGATTCGAAGGCCAACACCAGCACCGCCTCCTCGTTGCTCCACGGAATTCCGGGCAATGCCTCGCGGGCTTCGAGCAGGCGGCAGTTGGCGGGATAGAGCCCCGCCTGGGTGATCTCGCGCACCGCGTCGGCGCCGGCGAAGAAATCCCTGAAGCGCACGCTGGCCGAGGCGCGGAAGGTCGGCTTCTTGCGCAAGCGCACCCAGGCCTCGGTGATGATGCCCAGTATGCCCTCGGAGCCGATGAACAAGCGGTCGGGGGAGGGGCCGGCGCCGGAGCCCGGCAGGCGGCGCGATTCCAGCGTGCCCTGGGGCGTCACCACGCGCGTGCTCTCCACGAAGTCGTCGATGTGGGTGTAAAGCGTGGCGTAGTGGCCGCCCGAGCGCGTGGCGATCCAGCCGCCGAGCGTCGAGCAACGATAGGCCTGCATGTAGTGACGCATGGTGAACGGCGTGTCGCGCAGCGCGTCCTCGATGGCGGGGCCGTAGATGCCGCCCTGAATGCGCGCGGCATGGCTGGTCGCATCGACCTCCAGCACCTTGTCCATGTGGCGCATCGAGATCGTGACGACCTTGTCGAACGACGCCGCGGGCTCGATGCCTTTCACGACCGACGAGCCGCCGCCATAGGGAATCGCCTTGGCGCCGATCCGGTCGCACCAATCGAGGATCGCGACCACATCCTGTTCGGTCTCAGGGAAGGCCACGGCGTCGGGCGGGTTGGGCACGGACCGCATGAACATGCGCGTGGCATCGAAGCCCGCTTTGCCGTAGCTGTGCTCCAGCCGCGTCAGATGATCGGTCCGCACCAGGGACTGCAGCGCCGCCGGCACGTCGACGCGCGATCTCCGCAACGTAATTTCGTCGGCCTTGGGCGGCGGCGTGACGTCGAAGCCCGAGAGGCCGTAGCGCTGGGCGATCTCCGCCTCCCAGGGCCTGATCTCCTCGGGCGAGAGATCTTCGTCGGCGTAACCCCAGGCATAGAATTTTTTCTGCCGCCTCATCGTATTTCTCCGAAGGCCACGAGCTTGTGCGAGCCTTTGATCTGGGTGCGGTGCATGACGCGTCGCTGCGAGCTATCGAACGGATCGCGGCGATGCATGGTCGAGCGATTGTCCCACATCACGAGGTCGCCCAGCTTCCAGACGTGCTCGTAGACGAAGCGCGATTGCGTGACGTGTGCCCACAGTTCCTCGAGCACCGCATCGGACTCCGCGCGCGAATAGCCTTCGACATAGGAGTTGCGCCGCCGGCCGAGATAGAGCGTGGCGCGGCCGTTGACCGGGTGGCGCAGGATCGCGGGATGCCAGGCGCCCGGCGCCGCCATCGGATCGTCGGTCGGCGTCACGCCCTTGCGGAGATAACCACCGGAATTGTAGGTGCCATCGTGCTTGACCCGGCGGCCTTCGATCTTGCGCTTGAGGTCGGCCGGCAGGGCGTCGCAGGCGGCCTGCATGCTGGTGAACCAGGTGTTGCCGCCGGTCGAGGGAATTTCCAGCGAATAGAGCATCGAGGCGTCGGGCGGCGTGTCGAGATAGCTCATGTCGGTGTGCCAGACGGCTTCGCCGTCGCCCAGCGCGCCGATCGGGTCGCCCTTGGCATCGAGCACGTTGGAGACGACGTAGATGTCGGGATAGCCCGGCGGGCTGATGCGGCCGCGCTCCTGGTTGGGCGGCGGATCGAGTTCGCCGAAGCGCCGACTGAATGAGAGGAGGTCGTCGTCGCCGAGCGTCTGGCCGCGCAGCAGGATCATCGAATGATCGTACCAGGCGCGTTCGATGGCGGCGAAATCCTGATCGCTCAAGCGCCTGAGATCGGCGCCGGAAATCTCCGCGCCGACAGCAGATGTCACTGGCTTCACCGTCACGCTCATGCCGCTTCCTCTATCTTTGCCGGGGATGATCGACCTCTCGTCGCGCGCGATCAAGCGCCCAGCAGCGGGCGCAGCCAGCTCGCGAGCTTGTCGGCGACGGCCGGCGCCACCGGCCCGGCGAAGCCCGGATCGCCGGCCTCCGTGACGCGTTTGAGGTTGTGGCTGACCGACGCCACGATCACGGCCTCGCCCGGCCCGTTGCGTTGACCGAGCGTGTCGATCAGCGGCTGGACATCCATCATCGGCACGACCTGGCGGTCGGCACCGCCCTGCAGGATCAGGCAGGCGAGATCGAGACTGGCCAGCGCCTTGGCCGGATCGAAGGCCAGCACGCTTTGCAGGAACGGCCCGGCATAGGGTGGAAACAGTGCCTGTTGCTCGCGCGGCAGGCCGGCGGGCACGCGGCCGGTCGCCATGATCGTGCTCATCGTCCGGTCGACCGGCTCGACCAGCGACGGCGCACTGCGGGCAATCTGGGCGCGCACGATGTCGGCCAGGGGACGCCCCGGCGTTGCTGCCAACACAAGCCCATGCAGCTTGCGAGATCCCATCGCTTTGGCCGATAGCGCCCCGGCGGCGGCCAGGGCGAGCAGGCCGCCCTCGCTGTGTCCCAGCAGCGCGGTGGCATAGGACTTGATCTCGTCGTGCCTCAGCAATTCGCGATGCGCGGCGGCGACGTCGCCCACGAAATTGTCCCAGGCGAAGAATCGTTCCTGCTCTTCCAGCGTGTCGGTGGGCCGCGGCGTCGAAGCGCCGATGCCGCGCTTGTCGTAGCGCAGGCTGGCGATACCGGCTGCTGCCAGAAGCTCGGCGATCTGCTTCAGGAGATCGAGACGCCCTCCTGACACCGAGATTGGCACGAGCGGGTTGTTGCCGTCGCGATCGGTCGGCCCGCTGCCGGCGATCAACACCACGCCCGGCACCTTCTGCAGCTCGCTCCAGCGCGGCAGCAGCAAGGTGCCCGCGAGCGTCGCGCCATCGCTGCCGGCAAACCGCACCGCGCGCTCTGTCGCGCCGGTCGCGTAGTAGCCCTTCCATGGACTTTGGGCGCGGGTGGCCAGCGGCGTCAGCAGGCCCGCCGCGACCAGCGCACGGCGACCAATCATTCCCGGCTTTCCGGGCCTGGTGCGTTACCCATGCGATGGCTCATCGCCCGTCCACCGAAGAGATGGACATGGAAATGGAACACGAGCTGCCCGCCATTGGGTCCGTGATTGGCGACCATGCGGTAGCCGTCGGGTTCGAGACCGAGGTCCTTGGCGACTTTCGCCACCGCCCGCCAGAAGCCGACGAGCAATTCCTGTGGTGCCTCGGCGCAGAAGTCCACCTGGCTGACATACTCGCCCTTGGGGATCACAAGCACATGCACCGGCGCCAGCGGGTTGATGTCGTGGAAGGCCAGCGCGAACGCGTCCTCGTGGACTTTCTTGCACGGCAACTCGCCGCGCAGGATGCGCGCGAAGACGTTGTTGCGATCGTAGGCAGGCATGACGGCCTCCGGAGCCATTGTCGTCCCGACAACTATACCGAAGGTCGCTATCTCTTGCGGCTTGCCTTCTCGGCGATGCCCGACAGGCCCTCGCGGCGTGCCAGCTCGGTCCACACCGCCTTCGGCCTCACGCCGGTCGCGGCCCACAGGGTCAGCAGGTGGTAGAGCATGTCGGCGCTTTCGGCGACCAGCTTCGGCCGGTCGCCCTTGATGCCCTCGATCAGCGCTTCGACCGCTTCTTCGCCCAGCTTCTTGGCGATCTGGGCGCGGCCGCGGCTGAAGAGGCGGGCCGTATAGGAGGACTCGGGGTCGGCGCCCTTGCGGCTGTCGATCACGACGTAGAGCCGGTCGAGCACATGCTCGTCGGCGCTCGCGACATCGTCCTGGCGTCTTTTCTTCGACGCCTTCTTCTTGGCTTTCTTGTCTTTGGCCATCGAGGGGGAGAACTCCGCCGCCCCAAAGTCCAAGGGCGACCCTACGCGATCCTGGCGCCTCTTGGTCGGACGCTGCGGTTATTTTACGCCAATTTCACGCCGCGCGCGAGATTTGTCGTGTCGGAACGCCGGCGCGGGCGAGATGTTCTTTCGCCTGGGCGATGGTGAACTCGCCGAAATGGAAGATCGAGGCAGCCAGCACGGCCGAGGCGCCGCCCTTGGTGACTCCGTCGAGCAGGTCGTCGAGCGTGCCCACGCCGCCCGAGGCCACCACCGGCACCGGCACGGCATCGGAAACCGCCCGGGTAAGTTCGAGGTCGAAGCCGGACTTGGTGCCGTCGCGATCCATCGAGGTGATCAGCAGCTCGCCTGCACCCGACCGTGCCATGCGGCGCGCCCAGTCCAGCGTGTCGAGGCCAGTGCCCTTGCGGCCGCCATGGGTGAAGACCTCCCATTTGCCGGGAGCGGTCTGCCGGGAGTCGATCGACACCACGATGCACTGGTCGCCGTACTTCTCGGCGGCTTCCTTGACGAACGCCGGCCGCGTCACGGCGGCGGAGTTGATCCCCACCTTGTCGGCGCCGGCCAACAGCAGGCGGCGGATGTCCTCGATGGTCCGCACGCCGCCGCCCACGGTCAGCGGCATGAAGCACTGTTCCGCCGTCCGGCCGACGACGTCGAGGATGGTGTCGCGGTTCTCGTGGCTGGCCGTGATGTCGAGGAAGGTGAGCTCGTCGGCGCCGGCAGCGTCGTAGACGCGGGCCTGCTCGACGGGATCGCCGGCATCGCGCAGGTCGAGGAACTGCACACCCTTGACGACGCGGCCGTCCTTGACGTCCAGACAGGGGATGATGCGGACCTTAAGCATCACTCGCCTTTCAGCACGCGGATGGCGTCGGGCACCGTCACGCGGCCGTCATAAAGTGCGCGGCCGACGATGGCGCCCACGATGCCGTGCTCCTCGGCCGGTCGCAGTTCGCGCAGGTCGTCGAGCGAGCTGACGCCACCCGAGGCGATCACCGGTGTGGTGAGATGCTGGGCCAGCGTCACCGTGGCATCGACGTTGACGCCGCCCATGGCGCCGTCGCGATCGATGTCGGTGTAGATGATGGCGGCCACGCCCGCGTCCTCGAAGCGGAGCGCAAGGTCGAGCGCGCGTACCGTGCTCTGCTTGGTCCAGCCGTCGACCGCAACCATACCCTCGCGGGCGTCGATGCCGACCGCCACCTTGCCCGGCCACTGCTTGCAGGCGGCCTTCACCAGGCCGGGCTCCTTGACCGCGACGGTGCCCAGAATGACGCGGCTGACGCCGGCATCGAACCACTGGGAAATGCTTTCGATGGTGCGGATGCCGCCGCCGAGCTGCACCGGCACCTTGATCTCCTTCAGGATCTCGACCACCGCGGCGCGGTTCACCGGATGGCCTTCTACGGCGCCGTTGAGGTCGACGAGATGCAACCATTCGCAGCCGGCCTGAGCGAAGGTCTTGGCCTGGGCCGCCGGGCTGTCGTTGAACACCGTGGCCCGTGCCATGTCGCCGCGCAGCAGGCGAACGCACTTGCCGTCTTTCAGATCGATGGCCGGAAAAAGGATCATGGCGGCGGGGGTTTAGCGCGGCAGGCGGCGCCACGCCACCCCCGAAGCCGTCAGCTTCTGTCGATGCCCAAAATCCCGCCGATCAGGCGGCCGACATGAAACTTCGTCCATATGTCCGCGGCGGAAAAACTCGGACGCGCCTGCAGGACGCCCCAGTAGCGCGCGAGCGCCGGCCGTTTGGAGATCTCCGCGCCGAGACCGGCGAATTCCATGCGCCCGAGAAACACGGTCCAGACGACATCGGCGACCCCATAGGCAGGCGGCACCAGCACTGCACGGCCGTCGCCCAAAGTCTGTTCGAGCCGGTCCATGAAGCCGATGGCCTCAGTGCGCCGGCGCTCCGAAAGCTTTACGACGGCATCCGGGTCGAAGGTGCTGACGCGCTCGGCAAAGACCGCGGCGCGCGCCTCGTAGACGGCCGCGAGATCGGGATTTCTGGCGGCATGCGCGAGGAGTTGGCGGCGGGTCGCCTCGAGCCGCTTCGGGATCATGATCCGCGCCAGGGGATTGCGGGCGAGAATCCCGCCGAAGGTCAATTCCTCGATCGGATAGCCGTAGTGAAGGTCGAGCCAGGCTTTCGTCTCACCGTCGGGCGTCGATCCGAGCGCATGCTCGGCGATGTCGCGACTCTGAACGAGGATGCGATCGGTCAGCACCAGTGTCGGCACGGTCATGCCCGGATTGATCCGCACATAGTCCGGCTGCTGCTGGCTCAGCCGGAAGTGGATGTCGACGAAGATGCGCTCGTGAGCGATGCCGCCTTCGGCGAGCGCGAGGCGCGCGATCGTCGAATAGTAGGATGATGGCGTATGATAGAGGCGGGGTTTTGCTCCGGAGAGCTTGGCGGGCTCTGTCATGGCCGATCATCATGGACGAAGGAGCAGCGGACTGTGCAGGAGGCAAGCGACGCGCACAACCGGCCTTAGCGCATCGACGGGCCTGCGCCACATTCCCTTGTGGTGTGCTGGATTCAATCCTCGTTATCCAGCCAATCCACCGGAAAGCCTTTGAAACCGGGCTTGCGAGCTTGGGCGCCTGGGCAGAAAGTTTCTCTCAACGAAGCGTGGTGGTCGCATCACGCGGAGAGGGACCGAAAGGTTCCTCGCGGTGGCGAAAGCCGCTGAAGGGTTCTCGGAGTGCCCTGCGAACTCGTCCGACGGGACGACGCGCCCCCTTCGCGAGGGAGGCGCTGGCAGGAAAAAGCGGCCGGGGATTCGTTGTGGAAAGTCCATGCGCATGGACGGTCTGCACCCGAGGATGGTGATGGCGAGCGGGGATCTCGCAACTTCACTAGCCCGTCGTGGTCCTTCCAGGGCCGCGGCGGACCGCGCCCCGCGGAGGAACGTGACGAGCGTTCTTTCAGGGACGTATGAAGCGGCGAAGTCGGGCAACCGGCTTCGCCGTTTTCTTTTTGGGCCGTTTTCTTTTTGCGCCGGGCACCAGTAGTCTCCGGCCATGACCCGTTACACCCCCGATCTCCTGGCCGCCGAACTGGCCGACCTCACCGCCATCCGCCGCGACATCCATCGCCACCCCGAGACGGCGTTCGAGGAGGAGCGGACGGCGCAGATCGTGGCCGACAAGCTCACGTCCTGGGGCATCGAGGTCCATCGCGGCCTGGCCACGACGGGCGTCGTCGGCACCCTGAAGGGCAACCGGCCGGGGCAGAAGACGATCGGTCTGCGCGCCGACATGGACGCGCTGCACCTGCAGGAGAAGAACGACTTCGACTACACCTCGACAGTGCCCAACAAGATGCATGCCTGTGGCCATGACGGCCACACGACCATGCTGATGGGCGCGGCCAAACAGCTCGCGGCGGCACCCGACTTCGCCGGCACGGTGCATTTCATCTTCCAGCCCGCCGAAGAGGGGCTGGGCGGCGCGCGGGTGATGATCGAGGAGGGGCTGTTCGACAAGTTCCCCTGCGATGTCGTCTACGGCATGCACAACATGCCGGGCTTCCCGGTCGGCCACTTCGCCATCCGTCCCGGCGCGATGCTCGCCTCGTCCGATAGCTGGGAGGTCACTTTCAAGGGCACCGGCGGCCACGGCGCCATGCCGGATCGCGGCACCGACCCGACCTTCGTCGCGGCGCAGTTCATCGTGGCAGTGCAGGGCATCATCGGCCGCAACGTGTCGTCGAGCCAGGCGGCCGTGCTGAGCGTCGGCCATATCGCGGCGGGCACGCCGGGCTCGCCCAACGTCATCCCCTCGGAGGTGTTGATCCGCGGCACCGCGCGCAGCTTCTCGCCCGCCGTGCGCTCCTTGCTCGAGCGTCGCCTGGCCGAAGTCGCGGCGGGCATCGCCCAGGCCGGCGGCTGCGAGGCGGTGAGCAAGTACCACCGCCGCTATCCCGCATTGATCAACGCCGTGGAGCAGACGTCGATTGCGGTGGAAGCCGCGGCGGCGACGGTCGGCCGCGAAAATGTCGAGCCCAACGTGACACCGATCGCCGGCGCCGAGGACTTCGCCTTCATGCTGGAGAAGAAGCCGGGCGCCTACATCATGATCGGCAACGGCGGCACGATCGAAGGCGGCTGCCACAACGTGCATTCGCCGCTTTACGACTTCAACGACAAGATCCTGACGACGGGCGCCGCCTACTGGATGAACCTCGTCCAGCTCGAGCTGGGCGACGCGGCCTGACGGCCGCCCGCACTAGCGCCCGGCGTTGCCGGTCGCGGGCTGGACCACCAGTTCGCTGCCGCGCTTTTCGATCGTCCGCTCGATGGCGGCGCGGCCGAGACGGGTCTTGTCGTCGCCTTCGATCAGCCAGGCGACACCGCCGGCCTGGCCGACCTGGTTGGCCCGGCGCAGCGCATCGTCCAGCATCTCGTAAGTCGCGGGCAGCAGGCGGTGCTTGGCAGCCAGGAATTCCTTTTCCGAGGTGCAAACGTAGCCGACCGTCCACCAGAGCCTGTAGGTCATGCGAAATCCTCGCTTGTGCGACCCACTGTGGACCGGACCCTACCCTACATCTTTTGATTGGCCGTCGATATGCGCCTGCCGCCGCAGGCGCGCACATTATTTGATTTGCAAGTTTCGCAAGTTTGTGCCATATTTCCAGTCAGGATGGGCCTTGTGCGCCCTCCCCCAAACCCCTGAACAGGACATTCCACATGACCACACCCACTTTGCCGTGGACGCGGGAGGGCCGTTTCCTGCGTACCCTCGCCAAGACCTGCAATGTCGCCGCGGCCTGCCGCGCGGCCGGTCTCGACCGGCGCTTGGCCTATCGCTGGCGCGCCCGCGATGCCGACTTTGCGCGGCGCTGGAAAGAGGCGGCCTCCCGGGCGGCTGACCTGGTGCACGACGAGCTGATGGAGCGTGCGCTGCTCGGTCGCGAGCGCATCGTCTACCGCTACCGTCCGACCGCTGCGCATCGGGCCGTCCGGCGGGAGATTTTTGGAACCGAAGGCGGAGTCACTTTTTCAGACACGCATCCTGAAAAGTGACGGGGCCGATTGTGTGGCAGAGCCGGCGCCAATCTGCGTGCGGGCTCAAGCACTTGGAGCCCAGCTCCAGACACTGACATCAGACAAACAAGCCCCGTTCAGCCGAGGCAGGAAATGGTCCACTCAGGCGGTGTAGTCGAAGGCCCAGGCGTCGATGGTGGAGTCCCAGGCGCCGCCGTCCTGCAGATGCACCACGGCGAAGGAATCGATGCCGACATCGAAGATCGTCACGATCTCCGGCGCCTGCTGGGCGCCCGACGGCAGGGCGAGCGCGTCGCTGCTCTCGGCGGCGGGCAGGATCAGCCCGTCGGACAGACCGCCCAGGACGACCAGCGGATCCTCGGACGGCAACGCCGTCGCCGCGAGGGCGGCGGCCTGCTCCGCCGCGCCGATCGGGCCGCTCATGAAGAAGACGCCGGGTTCGCCGAACAGCCGGTCGAGCGACGCGCCGTACGAGGGCGTGTCGAGGCCGGCATCGGCCCAGCGCGATTCGGCAGAGGTGTAAGGGGAGGCATAGATGGGAAGGTCGTGGCGATCGAACTCGACCAGTTCAGGACCGACGAGAAACGTCGTATCGATGGTCGAGCTATCGGAGGGGACCGAAGGGCTCATGGAAAATGTCTTTCGTTCTGAAATATTAGTTCAAGTATACTGAATAAATCTTTGAGAATAAAGAGAGAACATGGATAAACAATCACCCGACATGCCCGCATCCTGGAATTTGCGAGTAATCGCAATGGCTTGGCCCCGGTCAACGGCCTACGGTGCGCCCCTTGTTTCAGTGTTCGGGGGCGGTCGATGAACGGTGCGGAGAGTCTGGTACGGACCCTGGTCAAGGGCGGCGTCGAGGTGTGCTTCGCCAATCCCGGCACGTCCGAGATGCATTTCGTGGGCGCCCTGGACCGTGTCGAAGGCATGCGCTGCGTGCTCGGCCTGTTCGAAGGCGTGTGCAGCGGTGCCGCCGACGGCTACTACCGCATGACCGACAAGCCGGCCTCGACCCTGCTCCATCTCGGGCCCGGTCTCGCCAACGCGGCGGCCAACCTGCACAACGCCAAGAAGGCGGGCTCGGGTGTCGTCAACATCGTGGGCGAGCACGCGCTCTATCACATCAAGTACGACACGCCGCTCACCGCCGACATAGAAGGCATCGCGCGCCCGTTCTCGCATTGGGTGAAAACCTCGCCCACGTCGAAGACCGTGGCCGGCGACGGCGCGCTCGCGACCCAGGCCGCCAACGTGGCGCCGGGCCAGATCGCGACTTTGATCCTGCCGGCCGACACCGCGTGGGGCGAGGCCGATGGCGTGGCCGAGACGCCGGCGGCGCCTGCCGCGCCCAAGCCCTCGAAGGAAGAAGTCGTTGCCGCCGCCAAGGCGCTGAAGAAGCCGAACGCGATGCTGTTCATCGGCGGCCGTGCCTTGCGCGCGCGCGGCCTCGAACTCGCCGGCAAGATCGCGGCCAAGACCGGCTGCAAAGTGCAAGGCGCCGGCGGCACCGCGCGCATCGAGCGTGGCGCGGGGCGCATCCCCGTGCTGCGCCTGCACTTCGTGATCGAGAACGCGCAGGCCCAGCTCAAGGGCACGCAGCAGATGGTGCTGTGCGGCGCCAAGGCGCCGTTTGCCTTCTTCGCCTATCCCGGCAAGCCGTCGGTGCTGACGCCGGACGGCTGCGAGACGACCGTCCTCTGCCCGGTCGAAGGCGATATCCTGGGCTCGCTCGAGGCGCTCGCGATGGAACTCGACGCGATGAACGAGAAGGCCGCGGGCGCTGCCCAGCCGAACCGTCCCGAACGTCCGAGCGGCAAGTTCACGCTCGATGGTCTCGGCCAGGCGCTGGGCGCCACGATGCCGGAAGGCGCGATCGTGGTCGACGAGTCGGTGACCACCGGCCGCGGCTTCTTCCCGTTCTCGGCCGGTGCGCCGCCGCACGACTGGCTGAACAACATGGGCGGCTCGATCGGCTTCGGCGGTCCCGTTGCCGTGGGCGCCGCGGTGGCGTGCCCGGACCGCAAGGTCATCTGCATGATCGGCGACGGCTCGGCGATGTACACGATCCAGTCGCTGTGGACGATGGCGCGCGAAAATCTCGACGTCTGCGTCATGATCTTCTCGAACCGCTCCTACAACATCCTCTACAGCCAGCTCGCCGATGTCGGCGCGGCCAATCCCGGCCCGCGCGCCATCGACATGCTGACGCTCGATCGGCCGACGCTTCAGTTCACCGATCTGGCGAAGGGCATGGGCGTGCCCGCGGGCAAGGCTGCCAACCTGGAAGAGCTCACCAAGCAGCTCACCTACGCCATGTCGCAAAAGGGTCCGTATCTCATCGACGTGATCATGTGAGCGAACTCCGCGAGCGCACCCTCTACGGTCGGCGCCGCGGCAAGAAACTGCGCGACGGGCAGCAGTCGCTGCTCGCGACGCTGTTGCCGCGCCTCGCGTTCGTCGTGCCGCCGGAGCCGGAAAGGATCGACCTGGCGGGCCTTTTCGGCGGCGCTCTGCCGGCCGATGGCGTGTGGCTCGAGATCGGCTTCGGTGCGGGCGAGCATCTCGTCTGGCAGGCCAGGGAACATCCGAAGGTCGGCCTGATCGGCTGCGAGCCCTATATCAACGGCGTCGCCAAATGCCTCGCTCGTATCGAGCGCGAGGGCGTGGAGAACATTCGCCTGTTCACCGACGATGCGATGCTGGTGATGAAGGCGCTGCCCGACGTTTCGTTGTCGCGCGCCTTCGTGCTGTTCCCCGATCCCTGGCCCAAGTCGCGCCATCACAAGCGGCGCTTCGTGCAGCGCGCCAATCTCGACGTGCTGGCGCGCCTGCTGAAGCCTGGCGCCGAGCTGCGGCTGGCGACCGACGATCCGAGCTATCTGCCATGGATGATCGAGCATGCCTGTACGCATGCCGCGTTCGAGTGGCTGGCGGAGCGTCCGGCCGACTGGCGCGGACGTCCGGCGGACTGGCCGCCGACGCGCTACGAACAAAAGATGCTGGCCGGCCATCGGCCGGCATTCCTGCGCTTCAGGCGTCGATAGGCCGGGGACCGGGCCGCAGCAGCACCAGGATGGCGGCGGCGACCTGCAGTATCAGGCAGGCGATCAGCGAGGTGCGATAGTCGCCCGACAGGCCGTACAGCACGCCCAGGATCGACGGGCCAATGGCTGCAACAAGCTGGGTGATGGCAACGTTCAGGCTGACGCCGCGGGCGAAATCGCGGCGCGGGAATTCCTGCTGCACGATCAGGCCGGGCAGCGTGATCAGGTTGCCGACGCCGAAGCCGAACAGGATACAGCCGAGATAGAGACCGAACACCGACGAGGTCTGGAGCAGCACGATCATGCCCACGATCTGTACCGCGAGGTTGGCCGAGGTGGCACCGCGGCGGTCGACGCGATCGATCACAAGGCCGACCGAAAAGCGCCCGACCAGGGCCGATAGCGCCGTGACGCTGACGACCAGGCCGGCCTCCTTCAGGCCGAGCGTCGGCTCGAGGAAGGCCGCCTGATGGGCGATGAAGCTGATCTGCGCCAGCAGGCCCAGCGAAAAGGCGCCGACCATCGTGAGATAGCGCGGCTCGCGCAGGAACTGGGCGCGGCTCCTCGGCGTGCCGGCAGGCTCGACCGAGTCGGAGGGTTCGTCGCCCGCGTCGTGCTCCTCGGGCCGGCGCGGACGCAACGCGAACGCCGCCAGCGGCCACAGGGTCGCCAAGACGATGGCGACCGCGGCGACGCACGCCGTGGCAAAGCCCAGCGTGTCGATCGCCCAGGCGAAGACCGGCGCGAATAGCAGGCCGCCGCAGGTTGCGCCGTTCAGCGCCAGGCTGGCGGCGAGGCCGCGGCGGCGGTTGAACCATTGGGCGATGATGGTGTTGATCGCGGCCCCGCCCAGCGCGGCCCAGCCCGGGATCATCACCAGGAAGGCGAAGTAGAGCTGCCAGGGCTGGTCGATGATCGTGAGGCCCAGCACGCCCAGTCCCATCAGGCCGGCGCCGGCCAGGACGACGACCCGCGCGCCTCTCTTCTGGATGGCGTCGCCGACCTGCATCACCAGGAAGGCGCCGGCTATATAGAAGAAGGTGATGCCGGCCGAGATGGTGGCCGGCGACCAGCCATGGATTTTGCTGAGCGCTACCAGATATAGGCTCAGCCCATAGAAGCCGAGACCCCACCCGTAGAGGGCCATGACAAAGGTACAGAAGACCACCCACCAGCCGTGGTAGAGCCTGTGCGAGCGGATTTCGGGCATCACTAAGAGTCGGTCCGGTTGCGGGAAAAGCTTGCCAGTTGGCGGCGCTGCGCCTATATCCGCGCCATCCTCATCGGGTTCGCGGGACGAACCAAACAAAAAGAGTGGGCCAAAAACCCGCTCTTTTCATTTGCCGAAACCCCGCTGCCCATAACGTCGAGAAGTTCTGCCCGCGTGACCGAGCTGCTGCGTCGAATCGAAGACATCGTCGCCCCGACCATCGTCGGCATGGGCTACGAACTGGTTCGCGTGGCGCTCAGCCGTGGCGGCACGCTGCAGATCATGATCGAGCCCGCCGATGGCCGGCCGGTGGACGTCGAGGATTGCGCCGGCGTATCACGCGCCCTATCTGCGGTACTGGACGTCGAGGATCCGATCGCCAGCGCCTACACGCTGGAGGTGAGTTCGCCCGGCATCGACCGGCCACTGACCCGGGCCAAGGACTATGCGCGCTGGACGGGCCACATGGCCCGCCTAGAGACCGCCGAGCCGGTCGAGGGCCGCCGCCGCTTCAAGGGCACGCTGCTGGGCCTCGAGGACGGCATCGTGAAGCTCCGTCTCGAGGACGGCCAGGAGACCGGCGTGCCGCTGTCGGCGGTCTCGCGGGCCAAGCTAGAGATGACCGACGCGCTGATCGAGGAACATCGCCTGGCCCAGCAGGGCGCCGGGCAGGCTCACTGAACGCTACGAACGAACACGATAGAAGCAAGAGGAACAGAGACATGGCAACGACTGCCGACATTCCGCGCCTGGAGATGCTGCAAGTGGCCGACATGGTCGCGCGCGAAAAGGGCATCGAGCGCGAGGAAGTGCTCGAGGCGATGGAGCAGGCGATCCAGAAGTCCGGCCGGGCCAAGTACGGGCTGGAGCACGACATTCGTGCCGAGATCGACCGCAAGACCGGCGAGATCAAGCTGCTGCGCTACATGCAGGTCGCCGACCCGATCGAGAACGAGAACACGCAGGTGCCGCTCGTCGAAGCGCAGCGCCGCAACCCCGAAGCCCAGGTCGGCGACTTCCTGACCGACGAGCTGCCGCCGATCGACTTCGGCCGCGTCGCCGCCCAGACCGCCAAGCAGGTCATCACGCAGCGGATGCGCGAGAGCGAGCGCAAGCGCCAGTACGAGGAATTCAAGGATCGCATCGGCGAGATCGTGTCGGGCGTGGTCAAGCGCGTCGACTACGGCAACATCACCATCGACCTGCAGCGCGCCGAAGGCGTGATCCGCCGCGACGAGACGATCCCGCGCGAGTCGCTGCGCGTAAACGACCGCGTCCGCGCCTACATCTTCGACGTGCGCGAGGAGCCGCGCGGCCCGCAGATTTTCCTGTCGCGCAGCCATCCGCAGTTCATGGCCAAGCTGTTCATGCAGGAAGTGCCGGAAATCTACGACAACATCATCGAGATCAAGGCCGTGGCCCGCGATCCCGGCAGCCGCGCCAAGATCGCGGTGCTGAGCCACGACAGCTCGATCGACCCGATCGGCGCCTGCGTCGGCATGCGCGGCAGCCGCGTCCAGGCCGTCGTGCAGGAGCTGCAGGGCGAGAAGGTCGATATCATTCCGTGGTCGCAGGACACGGCGAACTTCATCGTCAACGCGCTGGCGCCGGCCGAGGTCAGCAAGGTGCTGATGGACGAGGAAAAGAACAAGACCGAGGTCGTCGTGCCCGACGACCAGCTCAGCCTCGCGATCGGCCGCCGCGGCCAGAACGTCAAGCTCGCCTCCCAGCTCACCGGCTGGGAAATCGACATCATGACGGAGACCGAGGAAAGCGAGCGCCGCCAGAAGGAGACGCGGGAGCGCACCGAATTGTTCAAGCTGGCGCTCGACGTCGACGACGTGATCGCCCATCTGCTGGTCGCCGAAGGCTACGGCTCGGTCGAGGATGTGTCCGACACCGCTGTCGAGGATCTCGCCACCGTCGAGGGTTTCGACGAGGACATCGCCACCGAGCTGCAGCGCCGTGCCCGCGAGTTCATCGAGAAGCGCGATGCCGAGCTCGCGTCGCGCCTCGCCGATCTGGGCGTAAGCGAAGAAGTGCAGGCGGTCGAGGGCCTGAACCTAGCGATGATCGTGGCGCTGGGCGACGCGGGCGTGAAGACGCTCGACGACCTCGCCGATCTGGCCTCGGACGAGTTGCGCGAGATCGTGGGCGAGAGCGCCATGGATAACGACACCGCCAACGCCATCATCATGAAGGCGCGCGAGCATTGGTTCGCCGACGAGGCTGCTCCGGCCGCCGAAGCGGCCAAGGCCTGAACGGAGACTGCCGACCTTGATGCCTGCCATCGCCATGACCCAATCCGACCTTTCGGTGCCTGCCGCGCCCGTTTCTTCGGTGCAAGGACCGATGCGCACCTGCATCGCGACCGGCACGGAGGGAACGCCGGAGCGGATGATCCGCTTCGTCGTCGGGCCGGCAGGCGAAGTCGTGCCGGATCTGGCGAGGCGGCTGCCGGGTCGCGGCCTGTGGGTCCGGGCGGAATGGGCGGCGCTCGAGCGCGCGGTGGACAAGAACCTGTTCTCCAAGGCCGCGCGGGCTGCCGTAAAGGCACCGGCCGACCTCGTCGATCGGGTCGAGCGGCTTCTGCTGGAGCGGACGCTGGCCGATCTTGGCCGGGCGCGCCGTGCCGGCCGGGCCGTGGCGGGTTTCGTGAAGGTCGAGCAGATGATCGCCCAGCGCCGTGCAGGGCTGCTGATCGTGGCCGACGAGGCCGACGGCGACGGGCTGGGCAAGCTCACCGCCACCGGCCTGCCGCTCGCACGGCTGGGCGATGCGACGTCGCTGGGCGGCCTCTTTGGCCGCGAGCAGGCGGTCTATGTAGCGGTTGCCCGCGACGACGCGGGCGGCGAGTTCATTCAACGAATTGCGGTCGGTGCCGCGCGGTGGCGCGGGTATCGGCTGAATAGCGCCGGTTGACGGGCCGGAGCGGACCAAGGACAACACGCGACATGACGGAACAAAAAGAAGAGACCAAGGCCACCAAGCCACTGACCCTCTCGACCACGGCGCGTAGCGGCGCCGCGGCCAAGGCGGACGCGACCCAGGTGCGGCAGAAGTTCTCGCATGGGCGGACGCGCGCGGTGACGGTCGAGGTCAAGAAGCCGGTCAAGCGGACCCCGGGAGCTGCGGCTCCCGCGCCGGTCGCCGCGGCACCTGCCCCCGCGCCCGAAGCGCCGTCTCCCGCGCCGACTGCCCGGACCCTGAAGCTGGGCGGCAGCGCGGCGCCCGCCGCGCCGGCCCGCCCGGCCTCGCCCGGCCCCTCGGCGCGTCCGGGCGCCGGTTCGGGTGGCCCCGGCGGCCGCGGCATCGTGCTGCGCACGCTCACCGAGGAAGAAAAGGAAGCGCGCACCCGCGCCCTGGTCGACGCCAACAAGGATGCCGAGGTCGCCCGCCAGCGCGCGGCCGTGGACGCTGCCCGTCGCGCGATCGAGGACGAGGCGCGCAAGAAGTCGGACGAGGAGCATCGCAAGCGCCTGGCCGAAGAAGAAGTGCGCAAGAAGACCGAGGACGAGATCAAGCGCAAGGCCGATGCCCTGGTGCAGAAGCGTCTCGACCAGGCGGCAACCGCCTCGCCCCAGACGACGATCGCGCGCCAGGCGCAGGAGATCGAGTCCGGCGCCCAGAGTGCGGCCGCGCCTGCCGCTCCTCTCGTGCGCCGGCCTCCCGGCGCGCCGGGGACGACCCAGGCCACCGAAACGACGCTGCGCCGTCCGCCGCCGCGGCTGCCGATCGTCAACAAGCGCCTGCCGCAGCCGCCGGGTGCGCGCCGCGAGGCGCCCAAGCGCCGGTCCGACAAGATCGACGTCGGCCGCGCGGTCGAGGGCGAGAACGACTTCCGCAGCCGTTCGGCGGCGCAGATGCGTCGCCGGCTGGAGCGCGAGCGCCGCCAGCAGAATGCCGACGACGGCCAGCAGAAGGTCTATCGCGAGGTCACGATTCCCGAGACCATCACGGTCCAGGAACTCGCTGCGCGCATGACCGAACGCGGCGCCGACGTCATCAAGACGTTGATGCGCATGGGCGTGATGGCCACCATCAACCAGGCGATCGACGCCGACACCGCCGAGCTGGTGGTGACGGAGATGGGCCACAAGTTCAAGCGCGTCGCCGAGGGCGACGTCGAGACCGGCCTCGCCGAGACCGTCGATGCCGACGAGACGCTGGAGCCGCGTCCGCCGGTGGTCACGATCATGGGCCACGTCGATCACGGTAAGACCTCGCTGCTCGACGCCTTGCGCGCCACCGACGTGGCGGCGCACGAGGCCGGCGGCATCACCCAGCACATCGGCGCCTACCAGGTGACCCTGGCCTCGGGCCAGAAGATCACCTTCCTCGACACGCCGGGCCACGAGGCGTTCACCGCCATGCGCGCCCGCGGCGCCAAGGTGACGGACATCGTCGTGCTGGTGGTGGCCGGCGACGACGGCGTCATGCCGCAGACCAAGGAAGCGATCGCTCACGCCAAGGCGGCGAAGGTGCCGCTGATCGTCGCCATCAACAAGATGGACAAGCAGGGCGCTGACGCGAGCCGCGTTCAGAACGAACTGCTGCGCGAGGAGATCCAGGTCGAAGCGCTGGGCGGCGACGTCCAGGCGATCGAGGTCTCGGCGACCAAGAAGATGAACCTCGACAAGCTCGAGGAAGCGATCCTCCTGCAGGCCGAAGTGCTCGAACTGAAGGCCAATCCCAGCCGGATGGCCGACGGCGTCGTCGTCGAAGCCAAGCTCGACCCGGGCCGCGGCTCGGTGGCGACGGTGCTGGTCCAGCGCGGCACGCTCAAGGTCGGCGACGTTCTCGTCGCCGGCGCCGTATGGGGCCGCGTGCGCCGCCTGGTCGACGATCACGGCGTTGGCGTACAGAGCGCCGCGCCATCGGTTCCGGTCGAGATCCTGGGTCTCGACGGCACGCCGCAGGCGGGCGACGAGTTCCATGTGGTGGAGAGCGAGGCGCGCGCGCGCGAGATCGCCGACTTCCGCGTGCGGCGCGATCGCCAGAACCAGCTTGCCAAGGTCGCGGGCGGCCGCGGCACGCTGGAAGAAATGATGAAGGGCATCCGCGAGGGTACCGCCAAGGACCTGCCGGTTCTGATCAAGGCCGACGTGCAGGGTTCTGCCGAGGCGTTGGCGGGCGCGATCTCGCGGCTTTCCACCGAGAAGGTGGCGGCCCGCGTCGTCTACAGCGGCGTCGGCGGCATCAGCGAAGCCGACATCACGCTCGCCAAGGCGTCGGGCGCGCTGCTGATCGGCTTCAACGTGCGCGCCAATCCGCAGGCGCGCGAGATCGCCAAGCGCGACAAGATCGACATCCGCTACTACAGCATCATCTACAAGGTCACCGAGGACATGCAGGCCCTGATGCTCGGCCTGCTCGACCCGACCTACAAGGAAACCCTGATCGGCAACGCGCAGATCCGCGAAGTATTCAAGATCACCAAGGCCGGCAACGTCGCCGGTTGCATGGTCACCGACGGCATGGTCAAGCGCGGCGCCAAGGTCCGCCTGCTGCGCGACAACATCGTGATTCACGAGGGCACGCTGAAGACGCTGCGCCGCTTCAAGGACGAGGTCCGAGAGGTCCAGCACGGCTTCGAGTGCGGCATGGCGTTCGAGAACTACGAAGACATGAAGGTCGGCGACGTGATCGAATGCTTCGATATCGAGGAAATCAAACCCTCGCTGTAAGGCCATTCTCCTGCCCTTCGCGGAGCCGCGAAGGGGAGAGGAAGAGAAGGAACACGCCATGCCACGGCGTCGCTCGTCCGAACGTGAAAAGAATCGTGCCCCCGGGCAGCGCCAGCTCCGGGTGGGCGAAGAGTTGCGGCATCTGCTCGCCCAGCTTCTCGAGCGCGGCAACATGCACGATCACGACCTGCGCGATGCCTCGATCACGGTGACGTCGGTCGACGTCAGCCCCGACCTGCGCAACGCCACCGCCTTCGTCGTGCCGCTGGGCGGCAAGGACGAGGAGCGCCTGCTGGCGGCACTCCGCCGGGCGGCACCCTGGTTTCGCGCCCGGGTGAGCGAAAGTGCGGGCCTGCGCAGTGCGCCGGAGATCCGCTTCGAACTCGACCGCACCTTCGACGAGGCCGACAGGATCGGCGCCCTGTTGCGCCGGCCCGACGTGGCGCGCGACATCAAGGACGATTGAGTCTCAACGATCGAGCCTCAACGATTGAGATAGTACTCGTCGCGCGGGAAGAAATCGGTGTTGGGCGAGGCCGCCGGCACCGTCTTGCCGTCGTTCAGCACCTCGACGTTTTTATCCTCGAACCATTTGGCCAGTTCGGCGCGATCGACCCGCGCGGTGTCCAGGTGCTGGATCACGTCGGGCCGGGCGAGCAAGGCCGCCATCTTCTCGCGGCTGTAGGGGATCGGCCGTTCGCTGCCCAGCATCGCGGGATGGACCATGGTGACGTAAGGGAAGACCGAGCGGAACGTCTCGATCGAGCGTTTGGTCGGCGCCCACTGCACGTAGATGCCGCCTGGCGCCAGTTTCGACTTCACCTGCTCGAAGAACTCCTGGCTGTTCAGCAGGCCCGACAGCGCCGTCTTGGGCAGGATCGCGTCGGCCTCGATCACGTCGTAGCGTACGGGATCGAGCGCCAGCGAGTGACGGCCGTCGGCGACCACAACCTCGAAGCGGCGGTTCGACAGCAGCTCGTCGACGCCCGACTTGCCGCCTTGTCCCGCGTAGGCTTTTAGCGTTTCGATGACCGGAGCCACGATCTCGATCACCTTGACCTTCTCGGTCGCGGGATTGAGGCCCGCGGCATAGGGCGTGCCGCCGGTGCCGGAGCCGATGACCAGGACACGCTTCGGCGCCGGGTGTGTCAGCGGGCCGATGGCGCCCAGGAAAGTGTGCACGGTGTAGAAGGGCAGGCGGCTCTGGGAGTGGCCCTGGATGTAGAGCTTGCCATCCTGATTGTTGTCCAGCTTCAGCAGGCTGAGGCCGGTCTTGTCTTCGGCCACGATGGTCTTCTCGACGGTCAGGCCGTGAAGACGCCGCCAGAACGTCTCGCCGCCGGGAAAGAACGCCAACCCCGCCGTCAGCAGTGCCGCAGGCAGCCACGCCCAGCGCGTCGATCGCGCACCGAAGAGCTGCAGCACCGCAAAGACGAGCCCGATCGCCACCAGCAGCGTCAGCGTGCCGGCCGTGCCCACCAGGTCGAGCAGCAGCAGGCCCGCGACCAGGCTGCCCATGCTGTTGCCGACGATATTGGCCAGCTGCACCAGGCCGACGCGGCTGCCCAGCCGGTCGAGGTCGCGCTGAACGGCCTTCTGCACCACGGGGAAGGAGAAGCCCATGATGAAGGAGGCGGGCAGCACGACCACCAGCAACAAGAGGATGATCAGAAGGACATTCTTTTCTCCGCCCCCCATGACGTCGTCGTCGACGAAGTCCGACGGCAGAATGCCGGCGCCGATGGCGAGATAGACGAACCAGGCGCCGCACAGCGCCAGCGTCGTCGCCACGCCCTGCATGAGGAAGAAGAACCGCCGCGGATCGGCGATGCGGTCGATCGTCCGTGCGCCGACCATGAGCCCCGCCGCGTCGCCCAGCAGGAAGACCGCCAGGACCAGCGAGAAGCTGTAACCGTTGGACTGCAGCAGGACGCCGATCAGCCGGTACCAGACGATCTGCAGCGCGACGATCAGAAAGCCGCTGATGAACACCAGCAGCGACCAGCGCCATACGACGCCATCGACCGGGTCCGGCAGCGATGCCGTCTTTGGACGCGGCGCGGTGTCGGCCATATCGAGGCCACGCGCCAGCAGCAGGCCGCCCAGCGCGACCACGAGGTTGAGCGCTGCACCGACGTAGATCGCCTTGTCGAAGCCGAAAGTACCGATCAGGTACCAGCCGCCGACGAAGGCGCCGATGCCGGCGCCCAGCGTATTGAGGCCATAGAGCCAGCCGATCAGTTTGGCGGAGCCAGCGATCTGGCTCACGACTGCCTTGGAGAGAAAGGGCAGCGAGCAGCCCATCAGGAAGGTCGGCCACAGCAGGCCGGCAAAGACCACGAAGAAGATGACGCCACGCGAGGCGGCCAGCGGCAGGAACTCGCGATAGATGACGTCGTAGTAGAGCCACGGGCTGATGACGGCGAAGGCCGCGATGCCTACTTCGCAGAGCGCGAAGGCGATCAGCGACGCCCGCCGCGTCAGCCGGTCGGCATAGAGGCCGGCGGCCAGGCTGCCGATGCCGAGACCGAGGAGGAATGCGCCCACGACCAGCGCGGCGGCGATCGTGTCGGCGCCGGCGAACAGGCCGAGCAGGCGATGCCAGGCTGTCTGGTAGATGAGGGCCGCGGCGCCCGAGAGGAAAAACAATCCGAAAAGGACGTATTGCCGGATGCGATCCGACTGAAGCGCCGATGTCATGTTTGCAGCCTGCCTGAAGCGGCCGCTGGCGCCCAACGATTTGTCTGCCTACAAGCGCGTCCATGGCGCGCAGGAAGAAGGGCGACAAGATCGACGGCTGGGTCGTGCTCGACAAGCCGGTGGGGCTGGGCTCGACACCGGCCGTCGGCCGCGTGCGCCGCCTGTTCGGCGCCCAGAAGGCGGGGCACGGCGGCACGCTCGATCCGCTGGCGAGCGGCGTGCTCCCGATCGCACTGGGCGAGGCGACCAAGACCGTCCCGTTCGTGATGGACGGCCGCAAGGAATATCGTTTTACGCTCCGGTTCGGCGAAGCCCGCTCGACCGAGGATGCGGAAGGCAAGGTAACGGCCACCAGCGACGCGAGGCCGACGGATGACGCGATCCGCGGCGCCCTGGGCGGGTTCCTGGGCGAGATCGAGCAGGTGCCGCCCGCATACTCGGCGCTGAAAATCGACGGCCAGCGCGCCTACGACCTCGCGCGGGCCGGCGAGACCGTCGAAATGAAGTCGCGCCGGGTCCGCATCGACGGTCTGGCGCTTCTGGCCCGGCGCGACAGGGACCATGCAGATTTTGTGGTGACCTGTGGCAAAGGTACCTACATCCGGGCCCTGGGGCGCGATCTGGCGGTCGCCCTCGGCACCGTCGGACATCTGTCCGCGCTGCGTCGGACGGCCGCCGGTCCCTTCCGGGAAGAGGCGGCCATTTCGCTTCCCAAACTGGAGGCCCTCGGTCATATTCCCGCGCTCCTGGGGGCCCTGGTTCCCGTTGCGACCGCGCTGGACGACATCCCGGCGCTGGCCCTGACGGAAACCCAAGCGGACCAGCTGCGCCACGGCCAGCCTGTCTTCTTGACCCGGGACGCACCACCGTCCGGCGCATTGGTTCGCGCCGAGGTCGGTGAAAAGCTGGTGGCGCTTGTCCGTTCGGACGGCGCTTCGATCCAGCCGGTGCGCGTTTTCAACCTTTAAGTCATGGAGACAACCGATGTCGATTGCAGCCGACCGCAAGGCGGAGCTGGTCAAGTCGTATGCGCAGGCCGAAGGCGACACGGGTTCGCCGGAAGTCCAGGTCGCCATCCTCAGCGAACGCATTTCCAATCTCACCGAGCACTTCAAGGGCCACGCGAAAGATCACCATTCGCGCCGCGGCCTGCTGAAGATGGTTGGCCAGCGCCGCCGTCTGCTCGACTACCTCAAGGCCAAGGACAGCAAGCGCTACGAGACGTTGATCGAGCGTCTGGGCCTGCGTCGTTAACTCTTGGGTCCTGTCTTAGGACAGGGCCTTTTCGCGTCGCGTCGTGCGGTCCCCGTGAATTCGGCCGGCCGACGCGACATCGCAGTAACCGGGAAGGCAGGGGCGAGAGCAAACGCCTGACCCGGTCCTGCTGGCGCAAGGGCGCCAGTGGGCGGTTGTCGCCAAACGGGGGCGGACGACCGTGATGGAAAGGATGAAAGAGATGTTTGAAGTTTTCCGTAAAGAGATCGATTGGGCCGGCCGCAAGCTGGTCCTCGAAACCGGCAAGGTCGCGCGTCAGGCCGACGGCGCCGTGATGGCCACCTACGGCGGCACCACGGTGCTGGCCGCCGTCGTCTTCGAGAAGCAGCCGAAGCCCGGCCTCGACTTCTTCCCGCTGACCGTGAACTACCAGGAGAAAACCTTCGCCGCGGGCAAGATCCCGGGCGGCTTCTTCAAGCGTGAAGGCCGGCCGAGCGAGAAGGAAGTACTGACCTCGCGCCTGATCGATCGTCCGATCCGGCCGCTGTTCCACGAGACCTATCGCAACGAGACGCTGGTCGTCGTGACCGTGCTTGCGCACGATCTCGAGAACGATCCCGACATCGTCGCCATGGTCGCGACGTCGGCTGCTCTCACGATCAGCGGCGTGCCCTTCATGGGCCCGATCGGCGCTGCGCGCGTCGGCTACATCGACGGCAAGTTCGTCGTGAACCCGACCCGCGACCAGGTCGCCGCCAGCAACCTCGACCTCGTCGTCGCCGGTACCAAGGAAGGCGTGCTGATGGTCGAGTCGCAGGCCAAGGAACTCTCCGAGGACGTGATGCTGAGCGCCGTCATGGAGGGCCACCGCTCCTTCCAGCCGGTGATCGACGCCATCATTCAGCTCGCCGAGCATTGCGCCAAGGAGCCGCTGCCGCTCACCGATCCGTCGGAAGCGTCGAAGACCGTGGCCGCCAAGCTCCAGGCCGAGACCCGTGGCAAGCTCGCCACGGCCTATGCCGAGACCGCCAAGCAGGTGCGGCAGACCAACGTCCGCGCCGTCAAGGCCGAGGCCAAGAAGCTGTTCGAAGGCAAGGACGCCGAGCTGGCGGCCTTCGGCGAGCAGTTCGGCAATCTCGAGGCCGACGTGGTGCGCAATGCCGTGCTCGATACCGGCAAGCGCATCGACGGCCGCGACACCAAGACCGTCCGTCTGATCGTGGCCGAGGTCGGCATCCTGCCGCGCGCCCACGGCTCTTCGCTGTTCACCCGCGGCGAGACTCAGGCGCTGGTCGTGGTCACGCTCGGCACCGGCCAGGACGAGCAGATCATCGACGCGCTCGAGGGCGAGTACCGCGAGCACTTCATGCTGCACTACAACTTCCCTCCCTACTCGGTGGGCGAAGTCCGCCGCATGGGCTCGCCCGGCCGTCGCGAGATCGGCCACGGCAAGCTCGCCTGGCGCGCGTTGCGCCCGATGATGCCGACTAAGGACAAGTTCCCCTACACGGTGCGTGTCGTGTCGGAGATCACCGAGAGCAACGGCTCCTCGTCGATGGCGTCGGTCTGCGGCGCCTCGCTGGCGCTGATGGACGGCGGCGTGCCGATGGAGCGGCCGGTGGCCGGCATCGCCATGGGCCTGATCAAGGAAGGCGAGCGCTTCGCGGTGCTCACCGACATCCTGGGTGACGAGGATCATCTCGGCGACATGGACTTCAAGGTCGCCGGCACTACCAACGGCATCACCGCGCTGCAGATGGACATCAAGATCACCTCGATCACCGAGGAGATCATGAAGGTGGCGCTGGGCCAGGCGAAGGACGGCCGCATCCACATCCTGGGCGAAATGGCCAAGGGTCTTGTCGGTGCCCGCGAGGGGGTCGCCGCGACCGCGCCGCGCATCACCCAGTTCACGATTCCCAAGGACAAGATCCGTGAAGTGATCGGCACCGGCGGCAAGGTGATCCGCGAGATCACCGAGCAGACCGGCACCAAGATCGACATCGAGGACGACGGCACCATCAAGGTCGCGGCGGTCGACGCCGCCGCCGGCCAGAAGGCCATCGACTGGATCAAGGGCATCGTGGCCGAGCCGGAAATCGGCGTGATCTACACCGGCAAGGTCGTTAAGTGCGTCGAGTTCGGCGCCTTCGTGAACTTCCTCGGCTCGAAGGATGGCCTCGTGCACATCTCCGAGCTGGCGCCGCGCCGCGTCGCCAAGGTGGGCGACGTCGTCAAGGAAGGCGACCAGGTCAAGGTCAAGGTCCTGGGCATCGACGATCGCGGCAAGGTGCGCCTCTCCATGAAGGCGGTCGACCAGGCCACCGGCGAGGACATTTCCAACAAGCCGGTCGAAGCGGCCCCGGCTGCCGGCGAGTAGTCATCTCATCCGATACGGAAACGGCGGCCCTGTAGCCGCCGTTTTTATTTGTGTCTTCCGGACCGCGAGCGTCCCGCTCGCTCATGAGCGAGCGGGACGCTCGCGGTCCAAAAGAGCTTGAGGCCGCGTGGGCCGCCGAGCGTTGGCCTGATTGACAACATCCGGAGGTGTTGGCATTGTTGCCATCAGCATGGCGGCGATGCTGATCACCCGATTCAAAGAAGTCACTGCCGAAGGTGATATTATCGAGTTCGTGGTGTGGCGCGTGCCGAGCCCGGTGGACCCGAGCCGGCACCTCTACAAGTATCGGGCGGTCTACATCGTCGACGGCAAACGGGTCGTCGGGTTCGACAACGAGCGCGGCAAGGGAGACCACAAGCACATCAGGGGCCGGGAGAGCGCCTATGCCTTTTCCACGGTCGAAACGATGATCGAGGACTTCATTGCCGAGGTCGACGCCATAAGGAGGCGGAGATGAAGAAGAGAACGCTGACCATTCGACTGATGCCGGACTGGAAGAGTGGGCTCAGAGCGGCAGCCCGCAGGTCACAGGCGAAATCCTACCAGGGTGAAGAACTCGCCTTCGAGACCCCGGCTGTCTTTTTCGGCAAATTGACGGAACGTCGATGGGAGCTCATCCGCATGCTCCAGGGCAGGGGCGCCATATCAATCAGAGAACTGGCGCGGCGGGTGGAGCGGGACGTGAAGCGCGTTCACGAAGACGTTCTTGTCCTGACGGAACTCGGCTTGTTCGAGCGTGAGGAAAGCGGTATCGCCTGCCCGTTTGCACGCATCCACATCGATTTCGAGCTGGCTGTCGCGGCTTAGGGTGGGCGACGCAGCAATGTTGCTGACGCCGTATCGGAGAGCCGGTCACCAAGCGGTAACGGTAACGTCGGCCTCAGGGCCGCCGTTTTTGTCTGTAGACTGCACCGGATGATGAAGCCTTCAATCCTCTCCCGCCGTGGTCTGCTTGTCGGCGCCAGTCTGCTGCCGGTGTCGTCTGCCTTTGCTGCGGATGCGGTCCCGACACCGCGCCAGACCGAAGGGCCCTTCTATCCAACGAGCTTCCCGGCCGACATGGACAACGATCTCGTGCAGGTCCGTGGCGAGCAGGCGCGGGCCATGGGCGAGGTGCTTCATCTAAAAGGGCGCGTGATCGGCGTCGATGGCCGCCCGCTCTCCGGCACCCTGGTCGAGATCTGGCAGTGCGACGCGCGCGGCATTTACGATCATCCGCGCCAGCCCGGCCGCGATCGTCGCGACGCGGCGTTCCAGGGCTACGGCCGCGTCATGGCCGACGCCCAGGGTCTCTACAGCTTCCGGACGCTGAAGCCCGTCGCCTATCCCGGCCGCACGCCGCACATCCATCTCAAGGCCGCGAGCGGCGATGGCCGTCTGCTCACCAGCCAGTTCTATATCGCGGGCGATCCGCAGAACGAGCGGGACGGGGTGTTCCGCGCCGCCGTGCGCCAGCCCGGCCAGCGCGAGCGCATCGAGATGAAGCTCGTGCCGGCGCCCGGCGTCGAAGCAGGCGCGCTCGCCACCGAGATGGATATCGTGATCGGCTGACTGCCGCGGCCAAACCGCGTGGCCTGCGATTCGCATCTGAAGTTATAACATGTTATAACTTCGGGTATGAAAGTCGACATTCGTCCGATCGGCAACTCATTGGGTGTCATTCTCTCGAAGCCGCTCCTCAAGTCATGGGGAGTAGGCGAGGGCGACCAATTGGAAGTAACCGACAGGGGTTTGCGCCCATCCCGAAAGAGCGGCCTGGCTCCGCGGGAGCTGGACAGGCTGAAGCGGTCGATTGCGCTCGCCGTAGTGCGCGATTTCGCCCCCGCGCAGATCCGCGCCCAGATCCTGGCCAATCTCTTCCGTTGGCGAAGGCAGGGCGCCTGGGTGTCGGCCTACGACGAATGGAACGATATCGTCCTGCGTGGGGACGATGGCGAGCTTTTCGCGGCAATGTTGGGGAGTGACGACAACGCGACGCGATTGCGCGAATCGGTGCCGTTCGTCGGCCTGCTGCCGCAAACCGAGGTCCGTCGCCTGCATGAAGAAGCATCAGCTTGATCACATCCTGCGGGCGGCCGGCGGCATCACAGGCCAGAAGAAGTTTGTGATCGTCGGCAGCCAGGCATTGCATGGCAAGTATCCCGACCTTGCCGACGACATCGTGATGTCGGCGGAGGTCGATCTCTTCGCACCGAAGAAGCCGGATGCCACGGAGCTGCTGAACGAGATCGGTGTCGATTCTCCCTTTCACCCGAATTTTGGCTTCTATGCTGATCCGATCGATGAGGGCACGGCGATTCTTCCCAAGGGCTGGAAGGGCCGCCTCGTAAATCTGCCAGCCGGCGATACGGGCGGCGTCCAGGGCCTCTGCCTGGAACCGCACGATCTTGCGATCGCCAAGTATGCAGCACGTCGCGACAAGGACAGGGTCTTCACGCGCGAACTCGCGCGACGCGGGCTCGTCAGCCGGGAGACATTGCTGGCTTTGGTCGAGTTGACGCCCGTCACGCGCGAAGAGAAAGAACGTATCCGGGCAGACATCTCGAACGACTTCGCATCTTCCGACGAACCCGCGACCGCCCAGGAAGATCCCCCTGAACTCACAAACGAAGTGCAACACCAGATTAGGGTGTTGCGATGGGAAGACATTACGGCCACCTCACCCTCGAGGAGAGGTGCACGATTGCCCAGCTTCAGCAAGCCGGCCAGTCG
>JAESGK010000158.1_pt1 | contig 61078 bp, 59 predicted proteins | sample 9269681 | NCBI WGS metagenome assembly JAESGK01 (sample SAMN14515347, study PRJNA621673) | algae metagenome | isolation source: Timaviella obliquedivisa GSE-PSE-MK23-08B and co-occurring heterotrophs from... | place: USA: Grand Staircase Escalante National Monument, Utah | collected 2006-08-15
CGGGATCGCCGCCTACAACAACACGCCGCGAAAGTGCCTGCGGTTCAGGACCCCGGCTGAAGTCTTTCTTGCCAAACTGTTGCACTTCGAACGTGAATCCACACCTTCGCTGCGCTCGGGATGACACTGTGCGCATTAGCCCATTCGCCCCGGATTGAAGAGGCGCTTGGGGTCGAAGCTCTCCTTTACGCGCGAGGCGAGCGCAGCCAAGGCTACCGGCTGCGGCTGGAACACCGGCACCGCCGCGCGCACGGTCTCGGGCGCACGAATGAGGATGGCGTGACCGCCCTTGGCGCCGATGGCGCTGCGCACGACGGCATGATCGGCGTCGGCGCTTGCAGGCAAGGCCAGCCAGATGAGACCGCCCGACCAGTCATAGAACGCTTCCGCAGCCGGGCGCTGCGCCTTGATGCGCGCGACAATGGCCGGCCCTTCGGTCGGCGGGCTAGAGATTTTCCAGACGACGGCATCGGATGCGGCCTTGAGTGGCGCCACGTCGCGCACCTCGCGCCAGAAGGTGCGGCTTTCGAGCGTGCCCAGCTCTTCCATCCGCGCGCCCGTCTCGGCCAGCAGTTCGCGCAGCGCCTTCAGGCGTGCTTCGACCGAGGGCGCGACGCCTTCGATGCGCAGAGCCGTCCTGCCGGGCAGATGGGCGGCGCCGGAGACTTCGTGCGGGCTGCCCAGCGCAGCGCACATGGATTTCACCGCCGCGTCGTCCGTGAGGCCAAAAAGCGTCAGCGTGCGAGTCTGGTCGGGTGCCGGCAGCACTTTCACCGACACCTGGTCGAGCACGGCGAGCGTGCCCCAGGAGCCGGCGAGCAATTTGGAGAGATCGTAGCCGGTGACGTTCTTCATCACCTTGCCACCGGACTTGAAGATCTCGCCACGTCCGTTGACACCGCTGAAGCCCAGCAGGTGATCGCGCGCGGCGCCGGCGGAAAGACGTCGCGGCCCGGCGAGATTGCCCATCACGGCGCCGACCAGTGTCCCCTGCCCGGCTTCCTGGCCGAGCAGCGGCCCGAGATCGGGCGGCTCGAAGGCCAGCATCTGGTTGCGTTGCGCCAGCAGCGCCTCGACGTCGCGCATCGGCGTGCCGGCGCGCAAGGTCACCACCAGTTCCTCGGGCGCGTAGTCGACGATGCCGCCGATGCCGGAAAGGTCGAGCACCTGGTCGCAGGCCATCGGCTTGCCGAGCGCGATCTTGCTGCCGGCGCCGCGCACGTCGAGCGTCTTGCCGTCGTTCAGCGCCCATTCCACCGCCTGTCGCAATTCTTCCGGCGACCGCGGCTTGATCGTTGAGGTCATCATTGGACCGCGGGCCTCCAGGCCCGCTCGGAAGAGCATGAGCGGGCCTGGAGGCCCGCGGTCCGGCTTGAGGTCACGTCAGAACCGCGGGATGTCGGGGAAGGGCAGCTTGTTGTGATGGACCACAACGCGACCCAGCTCGGCGCAGCGGCGGAGCTGGGGGAAAACCTTGCCGGGATTGAGCAGATGGTGTGGATCGAAGGCGCACTTCACGCGCATCTGCTGATCCAGGTCGATCTCGGTGAACTGCACGCGCATCAGGTCGCGCTTCTCGATGCCGACACCGTGCTCGCCGGTCAGCACGCCGCCGACGCGCACGCAGAGCCGCAATATGTCGGCGCCGAATTCCTCGGCGCGGTGCAGCTCGTCGGCATCGTTGGCATCGAACAGGATCAGCGGATGGAGGTTGCCGTCGCCGGCATGGAAGACATTGACCACGCGCAGGCGATGCTTCTTCGACATCTCGCGCATCTCGGCCAGCACTTCGACCAGGCGGCCGCGCGGCACCGAGCCATCGAGACACATATAGTCGGGCGTGATCTGGCCGACGGCGGGGAACGCAGCCTTGCGGCCGGCCCAGAACAGCACCCGCTCCTGCTCGTCGTTGCTGACGCGCACCGTCGTGGCGCCGCGACCCCGCGCGATCTCGGCCACGCGATCGGCCAGGTAGTCGACCTCGACGGACGGGCCGTCGAGCTCGACGATCAGCAGACCCTCGGCATCGAGCGGGTAGCCCGCACCGACATAGGCCTCGGCGCATTTCACCGCTTCCTTGTCCATCATCTCCATGCCGCCGGGGATGATGCCGGAGGCGACAACCGCGGCGACGCAATCGGCGGCGCCCGCTTCGGTCGGGAAACCAAGGAGAACGGCCCGCGCGGTGGCCGGCTTGCGCAGCAGCCGCACCGTCACTTCGGTGACGACGCCCAGCAGGCCCTCGGAGCCCGTCATGACGCCCAGGAGATCGTAGCCCTCGGAGTCGAGATGCTTGCCGCCCAGGCGAACCACTTCACCCGTCATCAGCACCAGCTCGATGCCCAAAAGGTTGTTGGTGGTGAGGCCGTACTTCAGGCAATGCACGCCGCCGGAATTCTCCGCGACATTGCCGCCGATCGAGCAGGCGATCTGCGAGCTGGGATCGGGCGCGTAATAGAAGCCCTCGTGCTCGACCGCCTTGGTGACGCCGAGGTTGGTGACGCCGGGCTGCACGCGGGCGCAGCGGTTGGCGTAGTCGATCTCGAGCACGCGGTTGAATTTGCCAAGGCCCAGCAGGATGGCGTCGCCCACCGGCATGGAACCGCCCGAGAGCGAAGTGCCGGCGCCGCGCGGCACGACCTTGACCTTGTTGTCCTGGCAGTAGCGCAGGATCGTCGAGACCTGGGTCACCGTCTCGGGCAGCACCACGACCAGCGGCATCTGGCGATAGGCCGAGAGCGCATCGCATTCGTAGGGCCGCATGCCCTCGAGATCGTCGATCACGCCCTCGCCCGGCACGATGCCGCGCAGGGCGGCGACGATCTCGGACCGGCGGGCGAGAATGGCGGGATCGAGCGGCGGCATCTGCATACTTCGCTCATACGCCAAATAAAAAAGCGGCGGAAGCCGAGGGCTCCGCCGCCTTGATCATTGAGACGCTATTCCGACTTCAGCGAGCCAATTACCCTTGGCGAGCCTTGAAGCGCGGATTGGTCTTGTTGATGACGTAAACGCGGCCCTTGCGGCGCACGATGCGGCAGTCCTTGTGACGGAGCTTCACCGACTTGAGGGAATGACGGATCTTCATGGTCCTTACTCGACAAAAAACCCCGGCGAGGCCGGGGAGAATTCCAAAAGCGGGCGGAAAATACGGATCGGGGCGTGTCCCGTCAACCCATTGATTTACCCGCCTTTTCGGCAAAGTCCGGGCAAAAGAGAACTTCTGGACAGGAGCGCCCGCAAGAACGACTTTAGCCATGTTTTCAAAGACTTAAGGAGAATGTCATGGCGTCCCTCACCCTGGCCCAGGCCAACAAGATCGTGGAAGCGGCCCTGGCCGATGCCCGCCGGCTGAAGATCAAGCCGCTCGCGGTCGCGGTGCTGGACACCGCCGGCCACGTCAAATCCCTGCAGCGCGAGGACGATGCCAGCATGTTCCGCAACGACATCGCCATCGGCAAGGCGTGGGCCGCCGTCGGCATGGGCGCGTCGAGCCGCGTGTTGCTGGGGCGCGCCAAGGAGAACCCGCAGTTCTTCGGCGCGCTGTCGGCGACGGCGCAGGGCAAGTTCCTGCCGCAGACCGGCGCCGTGCTGATCAAGGACAAGGACGGCAACATCCTGGGTGCAGCCGGCGCCAGCGGCGGCACCGGCGACGAGGACGAAGCGGCGTGCATTGCGGGTGTCACCGCGGCGGGGCTGGTCGCGGGCTAAGGCCCCTACTCTTCTGGCTCCGTCGTGAAGGTGAGCGGATGGCCGGCGCGGCGGCCGAGGTCGGTAGCCTCCGATGCCTTGGTCTCGGCGATCTCGCGGGTGAAGACGGCGACCACGCAGGCGCCGCGCTGGTGGGCGGTCAGCATGATGCCGTAGGCCTGGTCGTCGGTGGTGTGGAACACCGCCCGAAGCACCACGACGACGAACTCGCGCGGCGTATAATCGTCGTTCAGCAGGATGACCTTGTACAGCGGCGGCTGCTTGGTCTTGGGCTTGGCGATGGTCTCGGGCTTGACGTCGATGTCGCTCATCGGCCCCTCCGACACGTGCTCCGCTGGCTAGTATGGCTCCTTCAGGAACCGATCGACCAGCCGGTCGGCGCGGCTGCGGTCGGTGAAGGCCAGATGGCGCGCCAGGTTGCGCGGCGAGGAGGCGAGATAGAAGCGCTCGTACTGCTCGTTGCGGCTGGCGAGCGCGCTGCCGGCGAAATCCCAGGCGAGGCGGAAGATGCGGATGCGCTCTTCCGCCGCCATGCCCTTGGCGCCGGGCAGGTAGCGGTCGATCAAGGGCCTGAGCTCGGGATCGGCGAGCTGGGCCGACATCGGGGCGGCCAGAAGATTGTGCGAGCCGATCAGGCGCAGGATCTCGTTCACCCGCGGCATCCAGATCGGCAGGATGGCGCGCAGCGCATGCAGCGGCGCCACCGCGGGCGTCCACATGCCGCCCGGCCATTCGCGGGCCTCTGCTTCGGCCGTGGCCACGGCAGAGCGCGCAAACTCTGCATAGGCCCAGATCTCGCCGATGATTCGCATGGTCTCGGGATCGGCCGCGTTGATGGCGCTCGCCATGCGCAGCGCCAGTCCCCAGGCGAAGTCGAGCTTGGTGCAGGCCCGGATCATGGTCTGGTGCTGGATGTTGGCCGGCCAGCTCGTGGTCATCACCGTGTTGTAGGCGGCGCGGTTGGCATCGATGAAGATGCGGTCCCGCGGCACCTCGACATCGTCGAAGATGACGAAGGCGTCTTGCTCGTCGAAGCGGCCCGACAACGGATGGTCGAAGCGGTTGTCTTGTGTCGACAGGCTGTCGCGGCAGAGGAACTTCAGTCCCGGCGCGCTCATCGGGACGCAGAAGGACAGAGCATAGGCGTCGGCGCCTTCGGGCAGCGGCAAGGCCGGATAGACGGCGATCTCGTCGGCGAAGGGCGCCAGGGTGGCCAGCACGCGGGCGCCGCGCACCACGATGCCGTGCTCGGTGTCGGCGACCTTGCGGAGCGCGTGGACGTTGTCGGCGCGCGGCGCGTCGCCCATCGACTTGTCGACGGTCGGCTGCACGATGGTGTGGGTGAGCGAGATGTCGCCGCGGCGCAGGAACTTCTGGTAGGCGACGAGGCGCTCGGCGCCGGCCTCGTTACCATTCGCGCCCCATTCGTCGGGCCGGCCGGCGAACCCCGCGTAGGTCACGTTCATGTAGTCGGGCGTGCGGCCCATCAGGCCCACCGAATATTCGGCGACCAGGCGCAGCGCCTTGTGGCGCCGCCCGAGATCCTCGCGCGAGCGCGGGATCATGTGGCTCGTGCCGATCGGCTCGCCGGTCTCGGGGTCGGGTATCAGGCAGGTCGCGGCATGCGTGTGCTGGAGGTCGTAGACCTCGGCCAGCGCATGGGCGGCGCCCCGGAGCTTCGGATGATCGACGACGTCGGTCACCCGCTCGCCGTCGACCCAGACCGCGCGTGGCCCGCGCAGGCCTTTCAGGAACTGTTCGCCCGTCCGTGCCGGCATTGGCTCACCTCACGTTTGTCACCCGATGATGATCACCCCACCGGCATGGTCTGGGCGAGCGGCGGCAGCTTGAGGACCTTGTCGTACCAGGCTTCCAGCTTGGGATGGCCCGGCCGCCACGGCTCGTTGGCGTAGCGGAACTCCAGGTAGCCGATGGCGCAGCCGATCGCGATCTCGCCGATCGTGGCCAGCATGCCGAGCGAGCCCGCCTCCTTCTCCAGCGCATCGAGGGCGCGCGCGACCTTGCCCTGCTGGAGCGCGATGTAGCCCTTGCGGCCCTCGTCCTGCGGCAGGGCAATCTCGCGGCGGCGTGGCTGGGTGGCATCGAGGATGCCGTCGGCCAGCGCCTCCTGGCGGAGCGCGTTCCACAGCGCCGGACCCGGGCTGGGATAGAGCTTCGGCGCAGTGCCGACGCTGTCGAGGTACTGGCAGATCACCGGGCTGTCGTAGAGCGACATGCCGTCGTCGGTGATCAGCGTCGGCACCTTCGATAGCGGATTGAAAGCCAGCAGCGCCGGATCGGTCGTGCCGATCTTCATGCGCTCGATCTTGTCGTTGAGGCCGCGGGCGATGGCGCAGGCCATGACCTTGCGCACGTAGGGGCTGGCGACGGAATGGGCGATCTTCATTGGGGCGTTCCCTCTTGCGATTTACCTGGATCGACGCGCACGTTATCTCGGCTGCCGGGAGGTACGCCATCTCTACGCGCGGCTTTTTATCCCCGCCATCTGCGTCAATCCCAGCGCGACCGACAAGAGGTCCGAGCCGCCGGCCACCCGGGCGGACGGGGCCGCCCGCCCGATCGCGGCGCGCACGGACGGCACGCGGCTCGACCCACCGGTGAGAAAGATCGTTTCGACGGCCGCGGGCTTGAGCCCCGCCGCCGCGATGCAATCGCGCGCCGTCCTGTGGAGCCGGTCCATCCTGGCTTCGATGGCGCGGTCGAAAGCGGCGCGTGTCGCCGTGATCGCGAGGTTCGCTTCCAGGAACGAGAGAAGCACGGTTGCCCGTTCCTCGGCGCTGAGCGCGATCTTGGCATCCTCCACGGCGAACGCCAGGCGATGCCCGAGCCGCTGGCGCACGAGCTTAAGCAGTCGCTCGACCTTCTCGGGCTCGCACGCCAGCGAGACCAGCTCGGCAAGCGCACGCTCGTTCTTGTAGGTGTAGGCGAAGTTGATCGTCTGCCAGGTGGCGATCTCGTGGTAGAGCGCGTTCGGCATCGGCAGGTTCTTTTCGACGAGCTGCGTGCCGAGACCGAGAAGCGGCATCACTGCGGCAAGGCTGAGGGCGGTGTCGAAGTCGGTACCGCCCACGCGCACGCCGGCATTCGCCAGCACGTCCTGGCCGCGATCGGTGCGCCCGCGGTGCTGCGGGCCGACACGGACGATGGAAAAGTCGCTCGTGCCGCCGCCGATGTCGGCGATGAGGACCAGCTCTTCCTTCCGTGCCGTCTGCTCGTATTGGTGGGCGGCCGCGATGGGCTCGTACACGAACGTGACGTCGCGAAAGCCCGCCCGCCTGGCAATGGCTTCCAGCACCGCCTGCGCCCGCGCATCCGCCTTGTCGTCGTCGTCGACGAAGCGCACCGGCCGGCCGTGCACGACGGACGCGATCTCCTGGCCTGCGAAGGCTTCGGCCTTCTGCTTCAGGTGCCGCACGAAGATCTCGACGACCTCCCGGAGCGGCACCTTGCGGCCCGCAAGGCTGGTCTCCTCGTCGATCAGGGGAGAGCCCAGGATCGATTTCAGGGCGCGCATCAGACGGCCCTCGGTCTGCCCGACATAGGCCGAGATGGCCTCGTTGCCGAACAGCACGCGGCCCCGAGCTTCGTAGTCGAAGAACACCGCGCTCGGGATCAGCGTGCTGTCCGCTTCGATCGGCGCCAGTGCTGCCTCGCCGTCGCGAGCGACGCCGATCGCCGAGTTCGACGTTCCGAAATCCAGTCCGCAGGCAATCATCTAGCGATAGACTGCCCGTCCTGACACGTATCCCGCCGTCACGTCGGCCGCGAGAGCAGCTTCGGATCTCGTCGCCGGATCACCATGTCCGCCGCCGCCCGGCGTGCCGAGGGAAACCGTATCTCCCTTGTTCAGCACGTACTGCTTCTTCGGATCGGTCTTTTTGCCGTTGATGTGCAGCTCGCCCGGCGCGCCGTCCCTGCCGCCCTCGATGCCGAAGGCCGGAAAGATGGTGCGCTCGGCCAGGAACGAGACCGCGATCGGCGTGTCGCTGCAGCTCTCGATCAGGATTTCCTGGCCAAGGCCGCCGCGATGGCGGCCGGGACCGCCCGAATCGACGCGCAGCTTCTTGTGATGGAAGCGCAGCGGCGCGATGTGCTCGCTGATCTCGATCGAGGTCGAGGAGACGTTCGACGGCCACGACAGGCACGTGACGCCGTCGCCCCGCGAATTGCCGCCCATGCCGCCGTTGTAGAAGAACATGTTGGCGTAGGGCTTGCCTCCATTTTGGCCGTCGGGACGCACGCCCGACTGGTTCATGCCCCACATCGGCGAGCCGCACGCCGCCATCACGCGCTCGGGCACGATCTGGCCCAGGCAGCCGAACACCAGCATCGGCACATAGTGGCCGATCAGCATGCGCGAGCCGCCCGGCGCCGGGAACTGCGGATTGACGATGCAGCCTGGCGGTGCACTGAGGCTGATTGGCCTAAAAGCGCCTTCGTTGTTGGGCAGGTTGGGGCTGGTGCAGACCTTGACCCCGTACATGGCCATCGCCGTGGTGTAGCAAAGCGCGCAGTTGATGGCGCGATCGACCTGGCCGTCGGTGCCGGCGAAGTCCATGGCAATCTCGTCGCCCTTGATGGTGAGCTTGAGCCGCAGCGTGATCGGCGTCTCCATGATGCCGTCGGTCTTGAGTTCGCTGTGGTAGGTGCCGTCGGGCAGTTCGGAGATGGCCGCCCGCATCGCCGTCTCGCAGCGGCCTTGAATCTCACGCGCGAGATCGGTGAGATCGGGCAGGCCGTAATTCTCCATCAGGACCAGCAGCCGGTCCTCCATCAGGTCGAGCGCCACGACCTGGGCCCAGAGATCGCCCATGGTCTGGTCGGGGGTACGCACATTCTTGCGGATGATGGCGACCAGCGTCTCGTCGGTCTTGCCGGCGGCGATCATCTTCATCGGCGGGATCTGCAGCCCCTCCTCGAAGACCTCGCGCGGTTCGGGGCTCCTGATCTTGCCGCCGATGTCGGGCGCGTGCGCCGTGGTGGCACTGAAAGCGATCAGCTTGCCGCCGCGGAAGATCGGCTTGGCGAGCGTGATGTCGGGCAGATGACCGGTGCCCAACCAGATGTCGTTGGTGATCAGCACGTCGCCCGGTTCCAGTTTCTCGGGCGGGAAGAAGCGCAGGAAGTGCTTAACCGTTTCGGGGAGCGTGCCGATGAAGCTCGGGATGCTCTCGCTCGCCTGCACCAGTGACTGACCGGTCGCATCGGTGACGACACAGGAGAAGTCGTAGCTCTCGCGCACCAGGGTCGAGAAGGAGGTGCGGACCATTGCCGCCGCCGCCTCGTCGACCAAGGAGATCAGCCGCCGCCACAGGAGTTCCAGTTCGATCGCATCAAACGTGCGTGCCATCACGCGACCTCCGCCAAGATGGATCCATCCGGCAACAGGCGCGCCGTGGCGCCCGGGCCGACGATGAAAGTGCTTTCGTCTTCCTCGAAGACCGCAGGTCCCTGCACGACCACGCCGGCCTCCAGCGCATAGCGGTCGTAGACATTGGTCGGCAGCATCTTGCCGGCATCGGCGAAGAACACCGGCCGCGTGCCCTTCAGCGCCTGCGCCCCGGGATGACGCGGCAGTTCGAGCTTGCCGCCGGCACCCGGCATCGGCGCGCTGACCGAGAGCCTGAGCGCCACGAACTGGATGGCAGCGCCCGGCGGCGTGCGGGCGAACAGCGCCTTGTAGGCTGCCTCGAAGGCGGTGCGTACACCCGCTTCGGTGAGTGGTGACGGCATCACGACCGTGACTTCGCTCCCCTGGCCGATGTAGCGCATGTCGGCGAGCCGCCGCACGACCCGGCCCGCGGCATCGGCGCCGGTTGGCCGCAGCACGTCGAGCGATTCTTTCTCCTGTGCGGCGAAGATCGCCTCGGCCTGCCTGAAATCCGCACCGGCCAAAGCCGCACTGAAACTCGCGACGCGATCGACGCGCGCCGGCGCCATCAGCATGCCGATGGTGCTGCCGGCGCCCGCACCGGGCGGGCAGACGACACGCGTGACGCCAAGCTTGCGCGCCACGTTCCAGGCGTGGACAGGCCCGGCGCCGCCGGTCGCCAGCAGCGCATACTCGCCCGGGATGCGGCCACGCTCGGCGATGGCCACGCGCGCAGCACCCGCCATGTTCTCGTTCACCACGTCATGCACGCCAAAGCCCGCACGATCGCGCTCGACGCCCAGCGCCGTGGCGAGGCCGCCCAGGGCCGCCTCCGTTGCCACACGATCGATCTTCATGGCACCGCCCAGGAAGAAATCGGCATTGAGATAGCCCAGCGCCAGGTCGGCGTCGGTCACGGTGGCCTCCGTGCCGCCGCGGCCGTAGCAGGCCGGGCCGGGCTGGGCGCCGCTACTATCGGGACCGACCTGCAAGGTGCCGAGGTCGCTCCGGCGCGCGATGGAGCCGCCGCCGGCGCCGATCTCGATCAGCTCCACCGTGGCGATCATGATCGGCAGGCCCGAGCCACGCAGGAATCGCTTTTCACGCGCCGCCTCGAAGCCATAGGCAACCAGCGGCTCGCCGTCGTCCACGAGCGCCAGTTTTGCCGTCGTGCCGCCCATGTCGAAGGCCAGCACGCGCTCCAGCCCGGCGTTGTGGCCGAACCAGGCGCCGGCCAGCGCGCCGGCCGCGGGGCCGCTTTCCAGCAATTGCACGGGCGCGCGCTTGGCTTCGCTCACATGCGTCAGCCCGCCGTTGGAGAGCATCAGGAACAGGCCACCGGGAATACCCGAGGCCGCCAGCGCCTGCTCCAGCCGCTCGAGATAGATCTCGGCCAAGGGACGAATGTAGGCATTGGCCACCGTGGTGCTGGCGCGCTGGTACTCGCGGATTTCCGGCGCGATGTCGGACGACAACGAGATCGACAGGTTCTGGAAGCGCTCGGCCACGGCCGCGGCGATGGCGCGCTCGTGCACCGGATTGACGTAGCTGTGCAGGAAGCAGATGGCGAGGCTCTCGACGCCCTGCGCCACCAGCTCAGCCACTTCCGCCAAGGCCGCCTCGACATCCAGCGGAATTTCGATACTGCCGTCGGGCGCCAACCGCTCCCTGGCTTCGCGCCGCCATGGCCGTGGTACCAACGGCTTGGGCATTTCGATGAAGAGGTCGTAGAGCTCGTACTTGCGCTCGCGCGCGATCTCCAGAACGTCGGCGAAGCCTGCCGTCGTCAGCAACCCGGCTTTCGCACCCTTGCGCTCGATCAGAGCGTTGGTGAAGAGCGTCGTGGCATGGACGACGCGGCCGACCTGGTCGGGCCGGACGCCCGCTTTCTCCAGCACGCGCCGCATGCCTTCGAGAGCGCCGCGCGCCGGATCGTCGGGCGTCGTGCTCTCCTTCCAGATGATGGCGCGTCCGTCGCGCGGATCGTGGATGACGAGATCGGTGAAAGTTCCCCCGATATCGATGCCGAGAGACAGCGGCGCAGTCATTAAACGTCCTTTGCTACTCGGCCTTGATGTTGCCCTGCTTGACCACCTTCGCCCAGCGTTCGCGATCCTTCAGGATGTAGGCCTTGAAGGCTGCCGGATCCTGCTTGAGCGACTCCAGGCCTTGCTTGGCGAGCGCTTCCTTGTTGGAAGGATCGTCGATCGCATTGATGAAGAGCTTGCTGAGGCCCGCCAGGATGTCCGCGGGCAGACCGGCAGGCCCGAAGACGCCGAACCAGTTGTTGATGTCGAGCGCGGGAATGTCCCTGGTGAGCAGCGGCAGATCCGGTGCAAGCGGCGTTGGCTTGGTCGCGGCGAGCGCCAGCACGCGCACCTTGCCGGCATTGGCGAGGCTCATCAGTTCCGACACGTTGCCGAAGAAGAGATCGACATTGCCCGCCGCCACGTCGGCAATCGCGGGCGCGCCGCCGCGATAGGGTACATGAATCATTTTCAGCCCGCCGGACTCGAAGCCAAGGAACTCGGCCGCGAGCTGGTTGGTCGAACCGAGGCCGGTCGAGGCATACGACACCTTGCCGGGGTTGGCCTTGGCGTAGGCCACCAGTTCGGGGATGGTCTTGAATGGCGCATTGGGGCGCACGATCAGGGCCATCGGCACGCCGACGAGGTTGGCGATCGGCACCAGCTCCTTGTCGAGGTCGAGCGGGATGTTGGAGCCGGGCACCACGGCGCCGACCGCGATCTGGCCCATGATGCCGATGCCGACGGTGTAGCCGTCGGGCGGCGACTGCGCGACCTGCTTCAGGGCGATGAAGCCGCCGGCGCCGGTCTTGTTCTCGACGATGACGGTGTAGCCATGCTGGCGTTGGATCCCATCGGCCGCGATCCGTGCGGTGATGTCGGCGGTGCCGCCAGGTGCGTAGCCGACCAGAATCCTGATCGGCTGCTTGGGCAGCCACTGCTGGGCGCGCGATGGCATTGCAGCAAGAACGAGCGGAGCGGCTAGCAGGCTTCGACGCAGCATGGTCAATTCCTTCCCAGTAGTGGTCTTGTCCGCCGGAGCAGGCCCTTTGCCATGCCCAAGCATGACAGCGAGCCATCCAGTTCCCCATGACAACCCTAGCATTCGACCGCACGATTGCTCTAGCAGCGATCGCCGACGTCGTGCCATGCTGCGAAAATCGTCAGTTAAACCGCTGCCGTGCAGGCGGCCAAGTCGCAGAGAGCGGCGCCAACGAGCGCAACCCAGTGCAAGGCATTTCCGGGAGGATCGCCATGGCTACGTCAAAGTTACGCCATTTGTTGCCCGCCGGCCTCCTGCTGCTCGCCGCAGCGCTGGGGCCGGACCGCGCGGCCCAAGCCCAAGGCAAGGACCTGAGCATGGGCAACGTCAATCCGCCCAAGCACGGGACCTCGCTGGCCGCGCAGCAATTCATCGACAAGGTCGCCGAACTTTCCGGCGGCAAGGTCAAGATCACCCACCATCACTCCGGCGCGCTCGGCGGCGAGCGCGAGGTGGTCCAGCAGATCCAGCTCGGCGTCATCGAATTCGGTCCGATCACGACCGCACCGCTGTCGACGGCCATCCCCGAGATGTCGGTGTTCCAGCTACCCTACATCTTTCGCGACTACGACCACCTCTTCAAGGCACTCGACGGCAGCGATACGCTCACCAAGTTCTATACCGGCGTGCTCGACAAGAAGGGCCTCAAGCTGATCGGCTTCTTCGCCGCCGGCTATCGCGGCATCTACGGCCACAACGCCATCAACGGACTGGCCGACATCAAGGGCAAGAAGGTGCGTGTTCAGGAAGACAAGATCCTGGTCGCTACTTTCAAGGCTCTGGGCATGATCTCGACGCCGATCGCCTTTCCCGAGGTCGCCACCGCCCTGCAGACCAAGGTCATCGACTTTGCGGAGGGCGGCGTCAACACCTTCTACCACAACAAGTTCTACGACATCGTGAAGTACGTCGCGGACGTCCGCCATACTCATCAGGCGGTGGCTCTCGTGATGTCCAAGACGGCGTGGGGCAAGCTCGATCCCGCGGGTCAGAAGGCGATCGTCGATGCCTGGATCTTCGCCCGCGATTACAATCGTAAATTCATCCTCGACGAGGACAAGAGCATCCAGGAACTCGTCAGGGCCAAGGGCGTGACGATCACCAAGCCCGACGCCGCGCCGTTCCTCAAGGCGACGGAAGGCGTCTACGCCGAATTCTACGCCACGCCGGCCGGCAAAGAATCGAAGCCAATGGTCGATTTCATCCTCAGCGTGAAATGACACGGCGACCAGCATCGTGACGGTTCCCGACGAACAACCTCCCGAGGGCGCGCCACACGCGCCCTCCGTCGGTGCTCGACTCTATGACGGGCTGGCTAATATCGGCGGGCTGATCCTTGCCGTCATGACGGCGGCGGTCTTCCTGCAGGTGGTCCTCCGCTATCTCGGCCTCACCGGCATCGACGGCCTCGAGGAAGTGCCGCGCTATCTCTTCGTCTGGCTGATCATGTTCGGTGCGGCGGCGGCGATGTGGCGCAACGAGCACACGGTACTCGACTATTTCGTGAACCGGTTCGGTCCCGTCGGACGGGCGATGCTCTCGATCTTGACCAACGGCCTCGGCGTCGCGCTTTTTGTCTACCTGATCTGGCTGAGCTTCACACTGGTACCCAACGCAGGCTTCCAGACCAGCGCCGGCCTCGGACTCACCCTCGACTGGGTGTTCGCCGCCATCCCGGTCGGCTCGGCGATGATCATCGTGCCGATGCTCCGAAACATCTATTTCACGCTGAGGGGGCTATGGCGGAAACCCTCCTGATCGCCTTCGTCATCTGCATCCTGATCGGCATGCCGATCAGCATTGCGATGGGTGTCGGCGCCCTCGCGGCGGCAATGTTCTTTCCGACGCTCAATCCGATCATCATTCCGACCCGCTTCGTCGGGCTGCTGACCGATTCCTACCTCCTGCTGTCGGCGCCGCTGTTCATCCTGGCGGGCAACATCGCTGCCCGAGGCGGTGTCGCGCGCGTCCTCATCGATCTCGCGACAGTATTGGTCGGCCGGTTTCGCGGCGGACTCGCCTACGTCAACGTGCTCGACAGCATGTTCTTCGGTGGCATTTCCGGATCGGCGGTGGCGGACGTCTCGGCGCTCGGCACCTTCCTGATCCCGCAGATGGTCCGCAAGGGCTACGACAAGGACTTCGCGACCGCGCTTACCGTCTCGACCGCCGTGGTGGCACCGATCATTCCGCCTTCGATCATTGCCGTCATCTACGCCTGGATGGCCGACGAATCGGTAGCTGCCATGTTCGCCGCAGGAGTCATTCCGGGTCTGCTGGTCGGGCTCGGCATGGCGGTGCCTGTGTTCTTCATCGCCCGCAAGCGCAACTACCCGAAAGAGCCGCCGCCGACGCTGCCACAATTCTGGCGCGCCCTGCGCAACGCCCTGCCTGCGTTGTTGATCCCCGCTATCATCATGGGCGGCATCATCTTCGGCCTATTCACCCCGACCGAGGCCGCCGCGGTCGCCGTCGTCTACGCGCTCGTCGTGCCGCCGATCTTCTATCGGGAGCCGGCGCTTCGGGAATTGCCGAAGATTTTCGCCGACAGCGCGCGTCTGTCCGGCGTGATCGGCCTGATCATCGGTTTCGTCGGTGCCTTCGGCTGGGTACTCACCTACTCGAAGTTCCCCTTCCTGGTGGCGAGCTCGATCGCGGCGATGACGCCGGCCTGGTGGGTGTTCATCCTCATGATCATCCTTCTCTACCTGATCCTTGGCACGTTCCTGACGCCATCGGAGATCATCCTCGTCACCGTTCCGGTGTTGCTGCCGGTGGCGACCGCCGTCGGCGTCCATCCGATCCACTTCGGCATGGTCTGCGTCATCGCCTCGGCAGTTGGCCACATCACTCCACCAGTGGGACTCTGTTTATTCGTCGGCATGGCGATCAGCGGGTTGTCCATGGATCAACTCATGAAGCCGTTGCTGCCGTTCCTGGCATCGATCGTCGTGACGCTTCTGCTGATCGCCTTCATGCCCGACCTCGTGCTCTTCCTGCCGCGCCTGCTCGGGTTCACCCAGTAGGCAGGCTTGAGATGATCTGAGCATGCGATAGTCTCCGCGCCGCATGCCGCTTGCCCATCCCGCCGCCGACGCCTGGACCTTGCTCGCCGATATCGCCGAGAGGACACCGGAGGCACCCGCCTTCAATCACGGCGATCACGCGATCACCTTCGCCGGATTGCTCGACGCCGCGGGCCGCACGGCCCAGGGGCTCGCCGATCTCGGCGTCGTGCCGGGCGATCGGGTGGCGCTGTGGCTGCCCAACGTGCCGGCCTATCCCGTCTTCTATTTTGCCTGCGTGAGGCTGGGCGCCATCGCGGTCGCGGTGAACACGCGCTATCGCGCCGTGGAAGTGGCCGATATCGTCGGCCGGTCCGGCGCGAAAGTGCTGGCCTGCGCGTCGGGTTTCCGGCGCATCGACTTCCTCTCGATCCTGGCGGACATCGATCCGGCCGCCCTCGACAAGCTCGCGGCGCTGATCGTCGTGGGCGAGGAGCCGGCCTCCGTGCCCGCTGTCATCGAGCGGCTGCGGCGCGTGCCGTTCGACCGGCTCCTGTCGCGCCCGGCGCGCGGCACCAACGACGCTCGGCCCAATGCACCCTGCAACATCTTCACCACCTCGGGCACGACCAGCGCGCCCAAGTTCGTGCTGCACCGGCAAGGCGCGATCGCGAGCCATGCGCGGCAGGTGGCGCGCGACTTCGGATTCACAACACCGGACACGCTCTCGCTCGCGATCCTGCCGCTCTGCGGCGTCTTCGGCTTCAATCAGATGATCGCGACGCTCGCGGCCGGCAAACCTTCAGTCCTGGTCGAGTTCCATGAAATCGACGAGATCGTCCGCCTGATCTCCCACCACCGGCCAACCACGCTGTTTGGCAGCGACGACATGTTTGCACGCCTGCTCGATATCGTGCCGGGCGACCGGCCGTTCCCGTCGGTGAAATGGGCGGGCTATGCCGCCTTCAATGCCGCGCTCGGCGCGCTGCCCGAACAGGCCGAGGCGCGCGGGCTCAGCCTGTGCGGTCTCTACGGCATGAGCGAAGTTCAGGCACTCTATGCGCGCCAACCGCTCGATGCCGCCGTGGCGCGGCGCAAACTGGGCGGCGGCGTACCGACGTCTCCTCTCGGCCACGTGCGGGTCCGCGATCCCGAGAGCGGCGCGCTGCTCGGCGCCGGACAGCCGGGTGCGCTCGAATGCGCCGGGCCCTCGCTGATGGTCGGCTACTACGGCAACGATGCCGCGACCGCCCAGGCCCTCACGCCCGACGGCTACGTCCGCACCGGCGATCTTGCCGAACTCGACGGCCAGGGCGGGTTCACGTTCCTAAGCCGCATGGGCGACGTGCTGCGGCTCTCGGGCTTCCTCGTCAATCCGCTCGAAATCGAGACGCACATCCAGTCGATGCCGGGCATCTCCGCCTGCCAGACCATCGCCGTACCGCGCACCGAAGGTGTGCGCGCCGTTTCCTTCGTGATCCTCGAGGCCGGTGCGGCGCTCGACGAGGCCGCGGTCATCGCCCACTGCCGGCGAGGCTTGGCGAACTACAAAGTACCGATGCGCGTCTTCGCCATCCCGGAGTTTCCGGTCACGCCCTCGCCCAATGGCCCGAAGATCCAGCGCGCAAAGCTGCGCGACCTGGCCACGGCGAGACTCAGCGCCCCTTGAAGGGCTTTGGCTTGCGCTTCTCGGCGAAGGCCCGGGCAGCTTCGCCGAAATCCTCGGTCAGGTAGAGCCGCTCCGGCGCCGTCATGAACGTGACCTCGCGGTTCAAGCGATCCATGTACCAGCGCCGCATACGCACGGTGGAGCGCACGCTGAGCGGTGGATTCTTGATCACGTCGCGCGCCAGCTCGACGGCCACGTCGAGATACTTGCCCTTGGGTGCCACGCGATTGATGAGGTTGGCTTTGAAAGCCTCCTCGGCGGTGAAGAATCGGCCGGTGAGCGCTGCCTCCATGGTGAAGGCGCCACCGCCGCGGTAATGCATCAAGGCCCAGTATTTCCCCGCCCCCAGGCCGCGCGACGTCTCGGTGACCTGGAACTTGGTTCCTTCCTCCGCCACGACCAAATCGCACTCCAGCACGATACCGACGGACAGGCCCAACACATAGCCATGCGCAGCGGCGATCACCGGCTTCCAGTTGACCGCCCTGGTCAACAGATCGGAGGAATGCGTGCCGCGGCCCTGCGGTCCGCCCAGCCGAATGAATTCCTCGCGGCTGCGTAGCTGGCGCTGCTGAACGTCGGCGCCGCTCGAGAAGGCGCGGCCGCGCCCGTTCAGGATCGCGATCTCCGCTTCGTCGTCCATATCGAAACGATGCAGCGCCTCCGAAAGCGCGCCCACCAGCTCGTCGCTGAAAGCATTCAGTTTCTCGGGGCGGTCGAGAGTCAGGATGACGATCGCACCGTCGCGCGCGTAATCGACGAGGGAGTCCGATTTGCTGCCGGTCATTGTTCGTTTCCTCCGACCGAGACCATTTGCCAACGCCGGCGGAAATGCAATGCTCCCGGCCTTTTCCAGGGAGCGAAACCATGGCCAAGCGCAAGAGCGTCAACTATCCCGGCTACAGCCACCAGAACCCGATCCCCAATGGCAGCCGGATCGGCAACATTCTGATGTCGAGCATCATGAACGGCACCGAGCCGGGCACGCGCACCGCGCCACCCGATCTCGCCGGCCAGGTCACCAACATCTTCAAGCACATCCGCCTGTGCGTCGAAGCCGGCGGCGGCACGGTCGACGACATCATCAAGATCAACTTCTGGATGAAGCAACCCTCGACGGGCCGCGCAGCGCTGAACGACGAATGGGTGAAGATGTTCCCGGACGAGGCCTCGCGCCCGGCACGTCACACGCTGACGCTGGCGGCCGACAGCACACACCTCGTGACCTGCGACTTCACGGCCGTGATCGGCTAGCGCCGGCCTTTCAGCGCTGCGGCAGCCGCAAGTCCTCGACTTGGGCGCCCACGAACGTCTGCGGCAGGGAGAACTGGCGAATGCCCATGCGGCGTTCCTGGCTTTCGACGCAGGTGCGCGTGGCCGCGGCGAGATCCCGCCACGTCCTGGCGCCGTCGAACTGCTGCAGCAGGCACTGGTCGTAGTAGGTGTACCGATCGCCGGCGCCGCAGCCGAAACTGCTGCGATCCTTGGCAGCCGCGGTCAGGATCACCCGGTTGGGCTTGCGCATGTCGGGCGTCAGAAAGGTCCCGCTATGACAGGCCGACACCACGACCACGGTGGGCACCGAGCCGCAACCGGCGCTCAGCACCCGGTCGAGTGTGCCCGGGTCGAACAGCCGGCGATCGGTCTTCAGAACGAACCCCTTCTCTTCGCCGTGGCTGGTGACGAACACGAGACAGGCGTCACCGCCGCCGGTGCGCAACGCGGTCGACACATTGGCGACGCTCGCGAGCTGTGCTGGCGCCGTCGTCGCGGCATTCGATGAATAGACCGAGATGTTGGTCACGCCATGCACCATGAGCTTCTCGCGCAACGACTGCACGCCGTTGTCGAAGGCCGGGCTGTTGTTGTCGCCGGCGATCAGCACCGCCCGCCAGCGCCCTGCCGGCACGGCGTCGTTGCTCGGTGCCGCAGCGATTGCCGTGCTGCGCGTCTTGGGCGGCGACGTGCCCGCCGCCTCCGGAGTACAGGCGGCGGCGGACAGGAAAGCCACGGCAAGGGCTGCCAGAAGTGCGAACATACTCGGATATTCCAATATTCTTGGGCCCAATTAAGGCCGGGCGCCGACCGCGCGCAGCGCCATGTCTGCATAGAGCTGGGCCATTTCCTCTTCCGCGATCTCGCCGCCAGGGCCGTACCACATCGAGACGTGAGTCCACTGATCGAGCAAGGCCATGGCAATGGCCTTCAGATCCTGGCGGCCGCCGGTCAAAGGCGGCACGAACAGGCCACTCTCGACCCCTTGCCACAGGATGCCGACGACGATGTCGCGAATGGCGCGACGGCTGCGGCGTATGTCGGCGACACGCGCCGCGTCGAGCCAGCCGATCTCGCGGTTGGCAACCAGGGCTTCGACCCTGAGCCGGCAGTGCCGCATGACATAGACGCGCACGAACGCCGCCAGCTTGGCACGTGGATCGTCTCCCGCCCCTGCCACCGCCTGCTGGCATATCCGCTCGAGTTCGCCCTGGGTCGAGGCGATGATGTCGTGCAGCAGCTCGTCCTTCGACTTGAAGTGATTGTAGAGCGCGCCCTGCGTCAGCCCGCAGGCCTTCATGATGTCGCGCACCGTCACTACCGGGTAGCCTCGCTCGGCGAACTGCTGGAACGCCGCGGCACGGATCGCCTCGATCGGCGGCCGCTGCTCGCGTTCGGTGGCGATCGGCGTCACGACGGCCGGTCGCACCGGCTTGCGCTTGGTCATTTCGTTCCTCCGCCGATGCTTTCGACGATCTTCCAGCCAAGTTCAGCGGCCGGCCGCACCAGCTTTCCGGAATCTGCCGCACGCACGTTCGATGCCGTGCCGTCGAGCGCCCGGGCATAGACGCCCTGGCGTATGCAAGAAACGCGAAACAAATTGTAGGCCATGTAGAAATCCCAAAGCGCCGCGTCGGGCACCGCCCGCTTCGACAGGCCGCAGTAGTACGACACCATCTCGCGCTCGGTCGGCAGTCCGAGTGCCTCGAAATCGTGACCGGCGAGACCGCCCCAGTCCTTGGGCGTCCGCCACAACATGCAGAGATAGGCGAGTTCGGCCAGTGGATCGCCGAGCGTCGAGATCTCCCAGTCGATGATTCCCAAAACACGCGGCTCGCTGGCATGGAAAATCATGTTGTCGAGCCGGTAATCGCCATGGACCAGCACCGTCTCGTCGTTGGACGGCAGATGCGCCGGCAGCCATTCCAGCAGCCTGTCCATCGCCTCGATCGCTTCGGTCTCGGAGGCCTTGTACTGCTTGCCCCAGCGCGAGATCTGGCGGGCAACATAGCTGCCGGGACGGCCGAAATCGGCAAGGCCCAAAGCGGCATAGTCGACGGCGTGAAGCCGGGCCAGCGTCTCGAACTTGGCACGATAGATCGCCAGACGTCCTTCCTTGGGCACTTCCGGCAGAAGCGGATCCCACAGCACGCGACCGTCGCAATACTCCATGATGTAGAAAGGCGTGCCGACCACGCTCTCGTCCTCGGACAAGGCATAGGCCCGGGGCGTCGGAACGTCCGTCCTGTTGAGAGCCGAGATCACCCGGAATTCCCGGTCGACGGCGTGAGCCGAGGGTAGCAGTTTCCCCGGCGGCTTGCGGCGCAACACATAGTGCCGGCCGGCACCGTCCGTCAGCCGGTAGGTCGGGTTGGATTGGCCGCCGCGGAACTGCTCCGCCCGCACCGGCTGGACGAAGCCATCGACATGGGCCGCCATGAACCGGCCCAGCAATTTCTCGTCGAAACGGTGCTTTTCCTGCACCTCCATCGTGCCGATGTAATCTGCGCCTTTACGTGCCAATTGCTGCCCCTGAACGGTCGTTCATTCGCCGGGAGTTTGCTCGCCCGCCACAGCGCACGCAACATCGGCCAACGAGGAGTTGCGGATCCACGCCGGCAGTGCCCGACCAATGCGTGAGCGCCCGTGATGGAAATTTGGGCACAGCGATGCTGTCCTTTCACGCTCCCGTCAACACCACGATAGATACCGGAGATACCGGGTTTGTCGCCGTCATTCTGCGTGGCGGCGTTCGCCTTGCCGCGCTCTTTGTCGCGGCCGCCGCGATGGGCCAGTCGACTCTCGCTTCCAGCCCCTGCAAGGCCGACTTTTCGCCCTCCGTCTCGCCCCGTCTCGCCATCGTCATGAACTTGGGGCTTGGGAAAAGCGGCAAATTCGTGTTTATCTAGTTCTCGTACTGGCCCGGGGGCTTGGGCCCAAAGATACATTGAAGACTACGCGTTTCTGGGAGGCGTCGTTGAATCGATTCCTAAGCAAGGACTTTTTGTCCGGGCTGATGTTCATTGGCTTCGGCTTGGTGGCCCTTTATTTCGGCCAGAAGCTGGCGCTCGGCACGACGGTGCGCATGGGGCCCGGTTATGTGCCACGCATGCTGGCACTGATCATGATGGGCTTGGGCCTGCTGATCTGCGCGATCGCCCTGGTTGCCGGCGGCGAGGCGGTCGAGAAGCCGAAATGGAAGCCGATCACCCTTGTCACTATCGGCATCATCTGTTTCGCCCTCCTGTTCGAGCGCGCCGGCCTTCTGCCGGCCCTGATCGTCTTGATCCTCATCGCCTCTCTCGCCGGCGAGGAGTTCAAGTTGAAAGAAGTGATCGCCAACATGGTCGTGCTGGCAATCGTGTGTACCCTCGTCTTCAAGGTCGGGCTCGGGATGAACATCTACATCGTAAAAATGTTCGGGTGGTGAGATGGAACTCCTCGACAACCTCGCGTTAGGCTTCAACGTCGCGCTCAGCTGGCAGCACCTCATGTACGCCTTGATTGGGTGCATGCTTGGCACGCTGATCGGCGTTCTTCCCGGAATCGGCCCCGTGGCAACCATCGCCATGCTGCTGCCGATCACCTTCCATCTGCCGCCGACTGCTTCGTTGATCATGCTGGCGGGCATCTATTACGGCGCTTCCTATGGCGGTTCGACGACGTCGATCCTGGTCAACCTGCCGGGCGAGGCGGCGTCGGTCGTGACCTGCCTCGACGGCTACCAAATGGCGCGCAAGGGCCGTGCCGGCGCGGCACTTTCGATTTCGGCCGTCGGCTCTTTCTTCGCGGGAACCGTCGGGACGCTCATCATCGTCATGTTTGCCGAGCCTCTGACGCGCATGGCGCAGAAGTTCGGACCCGCAGATTATTGCGCGTTGATGGCGCTCGGTCTCGTCGCCGCGGTGGTATTGGCCAGCGGCTCGGTCTTGAAGGCGATCGCAATGGTGTTCCTCGGCCTGCTGTTCGGTCTGGTGGGTACCGACGTGAACACAGGTGCCCAGCGCTTTACTTTCGATATCCCGGAACTGAGCGACGGCATCGACTTCGCGCCGATCGCCATGGGCCTGTTCGGCATCGCCGAGATCGTGGTCAATCTCGAACGACATTTGACGCGAACAGGCTCCATCAAGGTGGGCTCGCTGTGGCCGACGCGCGAGGAGACCAGGCGTTCGATTCCCGCCATCCTGCGTGGCACCATGCTCGGCGCGGCACTCGGCGTGCTGCCCGGCGGCGGCCCGACGTTGGGCGCCTTCTCGGCCTACACATTGGAGAAAAAGATCTCCAAGAACCCCGGCGAGTTCGGCAAGGGTGCGGTCGAGGGCGTGGCAGCACCGGAGGCGGCGAACAACGCCGCGGCGCAGACCTCGTTCATTCCCATGCTGACGCTCGGCATCCCATCCAACGCCGTGATGGCGCTGATGGTCGGCGCCATGATCATCCAGGGGATCCAGCCCGGCCCCGAGGTCATGACCAAGAAGCCGGATCTCTTCTGGGGCATGATCGCCTCGATGTGGATCGGCAATGCCATGCTGGTCGTCATCAACCTGCCGATGATCGGGATGTGGGTGAAGCTGCTGACGGTGCCCTACCGTTTCCTCGCCCCGGCAATCCTGCTGTTCTGCTGCATCGGTGCCTATAGTTTGCAGAACAGTACCTTCCACGTCATGCAGGTCGCCTGCTTCGGCGTGCTGGGCTACATTTTTGCCCGACTTGGCTGCGAGGGCGCGCCGTTCCTTTTGGGTCTCGTGCTCGGGCCGCAGATGGAGGAGTACTTCCGCCGCGCCATGCTGCTGTCGCGCGGCGATGCTATGGTTTTCCTCGAGCGCCCGATCAGCCTCGGCCTGCTCATCACCACCGCACTACTGCTGATCCTGATGGCGCTGCCCAGTATCAAGAAAGCGCGCAAGGAGGCCTTCCAGGAAGAAGGCTGACCGGCCGAAGGAGTACCTGCATGTCCGACTTGCCCAGGCGAGTGTCGATCGACGAGGAAGGCCCTCGCGAGGGGTTCCAGTCGGAGAAGAAGGCGATCCCGGTCGCCGACAAGGTCCGCCTCATCGAGGCGCTGGCGGACGCAGGCCTGAAGCGCATTGCCTGCGTCTCCTACGTGAACCCCAAGCGCGTGCCGACCATGGCCGACGCCGAGCAGGTGGCGGCCGCCATCCGGCAGAAGCCCGGTGTGCAGTACAGTGCGTTGTGGCTGAATCAGCAGGGCCTCGAACGGGCCCTGCGCGGCCCCCTTCATGTCGATGGCGGCGTGCGAGTCACGGCCTCGGATACTTTCTCGCGCAAGAACATCGGCAAGTCGGTGCCGGATGCCATGGTCGAGCAGCGCATGTCGCTCAAGACCTTCAAGGACCGCGGCATGCCCGTCGAATGGGGCATCATCCTCGGCGCCTTCGGCTGCAACTACGAAGGCGAGCTGTCCACCGAGCTGATCCTGCAGCGCGTTCGACTGGCGCTCGACGAGGCCGAACTGGCGGGCTTCGCGCTCAAAGGCATCAAGCTCACGGACGCCATGGGCTGGGCGACACCGCAATCGGTCGAACGCCTGATCGGCGCCATCCGCAGCAAGTGGCCTGAACTCGAAATCTCGCTCCATCTGCACGACACGCGCGGCACCGGCATGGCGGCCGCCTATGCCGGCCTCAGGCTGGGTGTCACCAGGTTCGACGCCTCGATCGCCGGCCTCGGCGGCTGCCCGTTCGCAGCGACAGACGGCGCGGTCGGCAACATCTGCACCGAAGACTTCGCCTACATGTGCGAGGAAATGGGCATCGAGACCGGGCTCGACGTCGACAGGCTGATCGAGGTCGCGAAAATCGCCGAGGATGTCGTCGGCCGCCCCCTGCCTGGCCATGTCATGCGGGGCGGCACGCTCAAGGCAGCAAAGCAGAGGGCCGCCGCATGAACGTCGAAACGATGGTTCCCGACTCGACCTACGTCGATGTCGCCGAGGTGCCCTGGCAGCCGACGCGCTTTCCCGGCGTGGAATGGAAGATCCTGATGGAGAACAACGCGACGGGCATGTCTACGGCCCTGATGCGGTGGGCACCCGGAGCGCGCCTTCCGCTGCATGAGCACGTCGCCATCGAGCAGACCTTCGTGCTCGAAGGATCTTTCGCCGACCACGATGGCGTCTGCAGTGCCGGCAACTATGTCTGGCGTCGCCCCGGCAGCCGCCACGACGCCTGGACCGACGAGGGCTGCCTGATGCTCGCTTTCTTTATCAAGCCCAACACCTTCTTCGATTGAACCCGGCCTCCCGGCTTGGCAACATGTCCCGGCGTCGAGTGCCGGGACAAGGTGCCACGCACAGGGAGGATTTGATGAAGCTGCGCCTTGCCGAGGCGAAAGCCGCTTTGCGTGCCGGAATCGACGCGATCTTTCAATAGCCGATCGCCGGGCCGCATCCCATGACAGACCAAGTAACGCGGATCGCCTTCGACGACCCGCACCAGGCTGGCCCCGTCGAGGCCGAAACCATGCGCCTTCGCTCGCTGTCGGGAGCGTGGCGCTGGGCGCTTGTCGTTCTGACCGGCGCCACGATTTTCCTCTGCATCAACCAGCAGTTCGCGCTGCGCTTTTTCGTCGGCTACACGCAGCTCAACACCGAGTACTTCTATCTCCTGATCGCCTGCATGTTGCCTTTCACCTTCCTGATCTTTCCGGGAAGTACGAAAGCATCGATGACGCGACTTCCCTGGTACGACATCGCGCTTTTTGCCGGCACTGCCGCCGCATCGGTGTACCTCATGCTCAACATCCGCGAGGCGGCCGAACTCGGCTGGGAATTCGGCGATCCGCCCCAGTCGATCATCTGGGCGGGCTACGTGATGTGGGCCGTGCTGATGGAGGCACTGCGCCGCACCGGCGGATGGAGCCTGATGCTCTGTGTCCTGCCCTTCACCTTCTATCCGCTTTTCGCCGGCGCGGACTGGCTCGGCCCGCTCAAGGGCACCCAGTCGACGCTCGACCAGACGACCGCCTACCACGTGCTTTCGATCGAGAGCCTGCTCGGCATTCCCATCCAGGCCTTCGCCGATGTCGTGATCGGCTTCCTGGTGTTCGGCACTGCCCTGATGATGACCGGCGCCGGCAAGTTCTTCATCAATCTCGCCTTCGCGCTCTGCGGCACCTTCCGGGGCGGCGCCGCCAAGGTCGGCATCTTCGCATCCGGCCTGCTCGGCATGATGTCGGGCAGCATCGTCAGCAACGTGCTGACCGCCGGCACGATGACGATCCCGGCCATGAAGCGGACCGGCTTCGCCGCCTCTTACGCCGCGGCTATCGAGGCCTGCGCCTCGACCGGCGCTGTGCTCGCCCCGCCGGTGATGGGTGCCACTGCTTTCGTCATGGCGCAATTCCTGGGCACCACCTATGCCGAGGTAGCAGTCGCGGCCATCATTCCGGCGGTGCTCTACTATTGCGGCCTGTTCATGCAAGTCGACGCCTATGCGGCGCGTCACCGCCTTAAAGGTCTCGATCGACGCGAACTGCCCAGCCTGCGGCAGACCTTCAAGGAAGGCTGGTATTTCGCCTTCGTCGTGATCGTTTTGATCGTCATGCTGCTCTACTTCAAGCGCGAGAGCCATGCGCCCTTCTACGCAACGGCGCTGCTGCTGGTGCTGAACCAGTGGGAGCAGCCGGGCAAGTGGAAGTCGATCAACACCATCGCCCTTCTCGTCGCCGTCGCCGCCACGGCCATCATGACCGTGCGCGGCGAAGCCTATGCCAAGGTCGTTGAACTGCCGGCGGGCGATCCCGGCTCGTTCGATGCATGGATGAATGCGGTCCTCCTTCCGGTGCTCGGCGGGATGCTGCTCCTCTTGGCGCTGAATGAGCTCGGCGGAGACAAGCGCTGGGGGCTCGCGCGGTACGTCAAGTTCCTCGAAGTGAACGGCCGCACCTTCGTCGAGCTGGTCGGCATCCTGGCGGGCTGCGGCCTTTTGATCGGTGCTTTTTCCCTAACGGGCGTCATTTCTTCGCTGGCCAACGACCTGCTGGCGCTGGCAGGCGGCAATGCGCTGCTGCTTCTCGTCATGTGCGCCATCACCAGTCTGGTGCTCGGCCTCGGGCTAACCACGACGGCCTGCTATATCTTCCTCGCCATCCTGGTCGGTCCGGCGCTGGAGAAGCTCGGCCTCAACAAGATGGCCGTGCACATGTTCATCTTCTACTGGGGCATGCTGTCGTCGATCACGCCGCCCGTCGCCATCGCCTCCTTCGCCGCGGCGGGCATCGCCGGGGCCCCCCCCATGAAGACCGGCTGGGAGTCGATGTGGGTCGGCAGCATCATCTACTTCATCCCGTTCTTCTTCGTCCTGAACCCGGCGCTGGTGCTTCAGCCGGCAACGCCGGGCGATGCGGTACCCTACTTCGAGGCGCTCTACCTGGCCGCCTCAGTGCTGATCGGCACCGTGTTCATCTGCGGCGGCATCCAGGGCTATCAGGCGGGCGTCGGCGACTTGCGCGGCGCCGGACAGTTCGAGTGGCCGCTGCGTGTCCTGCTGATCATCGGAGGCCTGGTGATGGCTACGCCCGGCGGCGGCCTCGTACCGATCAGCAATACGACGATGGAGCTTCTGGCGCTTGCCATCCTTGTTCCCACCGTCGCCGCCGCGCTGTTCTTTGTACGCCGATTCCGCGCGGCATGAATCATGGCGCCCGGCAATCTGGCTGGACTCACATGCCAGCGCCGGCCATGATCAAAGTCATAACAAGCGATGGGCCTACCGTCGCCGAGACCAGGGAACGAACGTCATGGGCACGCGCTGAAGCGCGTTATCCCGGTTGTAACCGCAGGCCTGCCACCGAGGAATCGACGGCAAGCGTTGGCTTGCGTTCGCTTTCAGAGTCGCACGACAGCGGCAGCGCGAACCAAAGGGAGGAACGATCATGCTTCGCAGAACGATGGTCACGGCAACGCTGGTGGCGACCGCCGCCGTTTGTGTCGGCTCAGCCTGGGCTCAAGGCGTCAAGCTGCCCGACACGCTCACCATGACGGCCTACGATACTGGCACATCAGGCTTCAACATCACCGTCGCCGTCGGGAAAGTGCTCAAGGAGCAGTACAAGAGCGACCTGCGCGTGCTGCCGGCAGGCAACGACGTCGCCCGCCTGGCGCCGCTCAAGAACGGCCGTGCACAAGCCTCCGCCATGGGCATCGGCGGCTACTTCGCCTCCGAAGGCCTGTTTGAGTTCGGAGTGGCCGGTTGGGGGCCGCAGCCGCTGCGACTGATGCTGTCGGCGGCCTCGTGCAACGGCATCACCCTCAACGTCGCCAAGGACACCGGCGTCAAGGAGTTCAAGGACCTCAGGGGCAAGCGCATCGGCATTGTCGTCGGGTCGCCGGCACTCAATCAGAATGCCTTCGCTATCCTGGCCTTCGGTGGTCTCACCAGGAACGATGTCAAGCTGGTCGAATTCTCGAGCTTTGGCGCCATGTGGAAGGGCATGATCAACAACGAGGTCGACGCTGCGATCGCCTCCACCATCACCGGTAATGTCAAGGAGCTCGAAACCTCTCCGCGTGGCGTGGTGATGCCGCAGACACTCGCGGCCGACAAGGCAGGCTGGGCTCGCTTGAAGAAAGTCGGGCCCTATTTCTACCCCCACAAGGTGACCTGCGGAGCGGGCGGGCTGAGTAACGCCAATTCACTCGAGTTGCCCACCTATCCGTACCCGATCTTCATGGCCTATGCCGCAGAGAAACCGGACCTGATCTATTCCATCACCAAGGCGATGATCGACGGCTATGCACAGTACAAAGATTCCGCGCCTGGCGCCGATGGCCTGGACGTCAAGCTTCAGATCCTCTCTTGGGTGCTGCCCTATCACGAAGGTGCGGTGAAGGCGTTGAAGGAAGCCGGTGTCTGGACCGCCGAAGCGCAGAAGCACAACGACATGCTGATCAAGCGTCAGGACACACTGGGCAAGGCATGGGCCGATTTCAGCAAGGCCAACCCGCCCGCCGACAAGACCGCCTTTACCACAGCATGGATGGCGGCCCGTAAGACGGCACTTGAAAAGGCCGGCATGGATCCGGTCCTCGAGTAGTCACTGCGATTTCAGGGGTGTTGTCCGGCGGCCTCATGCCGCTTGGCAATACGGCGGCCGCAGTGGCGCCTGCCATTCTTGTCGCGACTACCATTGCCGCGCTATTGCTCGTGCGCCGCCTTCGTGCGGCCCAGCGCAACAAGCGAGGGAGTCAGTAGATGTCCGGCGTTCTGGAAGGTATTCGCGTTCTCGACTTCGGCCGTTACATCGCCGGACCGTTCTGCGGCACGATGCTGGGCGATCTCGGCGCCGAGGTCATCCGCATCGAGAAGCTGGACGGCAGCGAGGACCGCTGGGTGACCCCTGTGGTCGAGGGCGGCGAAGGCGCCATGTTCCTCCAGATGGGCCGCAACAAGCTCGGCCTCACCCTCAACCCGATGAAGCCCGAGGGCCGCGAGATCGTGAAGAAGCTGGTCGCCATTTCGGACGTGGTGATCGCCAACCTGCCCTACGAAGATCTGCAGAAAATGGGCATCGACTACGACACCATCGCCGCCATCAATCCCAGGATCATCCTCGCCACGACCTCGACCTTCGGCTCGGAAGGCCCCTACGCCACGCGTGTCGGCTTCGACACGATCGGCCAGGCAATGTCCGGCGCCATGTTCCTGTCGGGCGACGGCGAAGTGCCGACCCGCATGAACGCCCCGTTCGTCGATTTCGGCACGGCGCTTCTCAATACGGTCGGCGTGCTGGCCGCACTGATCGACCGCGCCAAGAGCGGCAAGGGCCAGAAGGTCGAGACGGCCCTGCTCCGTACCGCCATGAACATTACGAACAGTCACCTGATCGAGCAGGCGATGCTCGGCCTCAACCGCGTCGCCACCCTCAATCGCGGCTTCACGGCCGGGCCGTCGGACACCTTTAAGTGCAAGGACGGGTGGATCTACGCCATGACCATCGGCCAGCCCCTGTTCGTGCGCTGGTGCAAGCTGATGGGCGACGAAGCCCTGGCCAAGGACCCGCGCTTCAAGGACGACCTTGCCCGCGGCGACAATGGCGAGGCGCTGTCGTCGATCATGCAGAAGTGGTGCGATGCCCGCACGGTTGCCGAGGCGCTGGCCGCCCTGGAGGCCAATCGCATTCCAGCCGGCCCGGTCTATACGCCACAGCAGGCGCTGGACGACAAGCACGTGAAGGACGCGGGATTCCTTCATCCAATGGACTTTCCCGGCGCGGCCAAGCCGGCTCCGGTCCTTCAGGAGCCGGTAAAATTGTCGCGCACGCCGCTCACCATCCGCCGCCGGGCTCCCACTTTGGGCGAGCATACCGACCAGATTCTGCGGGAACTTGGCTACGAACCTGCCGTTATTGAGAAGCTGCGGGCCGACCGCGTGGTCTGACGGGGACTGATCCGGCGGTTCGAAATAGCGTATAAAGGATCAGGAGTATGTACATGAAGCGTTGTTTGATCCTCGTGCTGATGGTCATGGGTTGCGGCTCGGCGGCCGCTCAGGCTGCGGAGGATTTTCCGTATGCCACCAGCCATGTTTTTGCCGCTTTTCGGAACGGCGAGAAAATTGGCACACATACCCTCTCCTTCCAGCAGGTGGGCAACACCCGCGCCGTGTCGACCTCGATCGACTTCGCCGTCAAGGTGCTCGGTCTCACCATGTATCGCTACATGCATCGCGGCCAGGAAGTATGGAACGGCAATACCTTCGAATCGATCTCCACACAGACCGACGACAACGGCACCAAATACGCCTTGAAAGCCAAGCAAGCGCCTGATGGCGTGGCCGTGGTTCGCGATGGCGGCACGGCGCCGAGAACGTCGATGAACGATGTCGGCTTCCAGCAGGGCAGCGCCAAGCAGTTCACCCTGCCGGCCGACACCGTACCTTCGACGCACTGGAACCTGGGCCAAGTCAGGCAGTCGGCCATGCTGAACAGCCAAAACGGCAGCCTTGCGAAAGTGCGGATCACGCCCATGGGACGCGAGACCATCACGACCGCCAATGGCACCCTGCAGGCAAGTCGCTACAACTACAGCGGCGACGTTCTGATGGATCAGTGGTTCGACGATCGCGGCCGCTGGGTGAAATCGGTATTCAAGGCTTCCGACGGATCGACGATCGAGTACATTCTGCAGGAATGACCCCTGCCGACCGCTTCGCCCGCCTGCCCGACCTTCTCGCTGCCGACTCCGACCTCCGCCGCCGTGGACGCTGGCTGGACGCGGACTGCCGCATCGATATCGGCGCCGAGCCCTTCTATCTGACCCTGCGCGAAGGCGCGCTCTCCGATCTGGCCCGTGGGTCGCGCCTGATGCGCTCGGTGGGATTCTCCGTGAGCGGCACCGAGGATGCCTGGCAGCGCCATTGGCAGGCCATCCCCGAGCCCGGCTGGCACGATCTCTTCGCGCTGACCAAGCGCGGTGCAGCGTCGTTCGATGGCGACCTGCGGCCGCTCCTGCAGAACCTGCAATACTTCAAGGACTTGCTGGCGCTGCCGCGCCGGCTGCCGGGAGCGACCTGACCATGGCCGCGGCTCTGGATCCGATGGTGGGCCGCTACGTCCGGCTCGCGATCGACAGCGTTCCCCATCGCCTCTACTTCGAGGAGGCCGGGCCCGAAAACGGCATTCCCCTCGTCTGCCTGCACACCGCCGGCGCCGACAACCGGCAGTTCCGCCACCTGCTGGCCGACCCCGAGATCACGCGCCGTTTCCGCGTGCTCGCCTTCGACATACCCTGGCATGGCAAGTCGATGCCACCCGACGGCTGGGAACGCGAAGAGTATCGCCTGACCACGGCCTCTTATACTGCCGCCGTCCGCGCCTTCTGCGCCGCCCTCGAACTCGACCGTCCGGTGGTCATGGGCTGTTCGATCGGCGGGCGCATCGTCCTCAACCTGGCGATCGAGCACGCGGCCGAATTCCGCGCGCTCATCGCGCTCGAGGCCGCCGATTTCCAGAAGCCCTGGTACGACTCGGCGTGGCTGCATCGTCCCGACGTGCACGGCGGCGAAGTCTGCGCCGCCCTCATCTCGGGCCTGATCGCGCCGCAAAGTCCGCCGGTGAGCCGGCACGAGACGCTCTGGATGTACATGCAGGGCGGCCCCGGCGTCTTCAAAGGCGACCTCTACTTCTATCGCGTCGATGGCGACCTGCGCGAAAAGGTGAAGACGATCGACACCAAAATCTGTCCGCTGTACCTGCTGACCGGCGAATACGACTTCTCCTGCACGGCCGAGGACACGCTGCGAACGGCGGCCCAGATCCAAGGCGTCGAAGTCCAGATCATGAAGGAACTCGGCCACTTCCCGATGAGCGAGAACCCGACGAAGTTCCGCGATTACATCCTGCCGGTGTTGGACCGGATCGCGCGCTATAGGATCTGAAAGACCTCGTAGACCGGCCCCGACGGCTCGCGCCGGCCGGTCGATACGCAGACGATGCGGTTCAGGAACCGGTACTTCTCCGACGAAGTCTCGAACCACGGGGTCGCGCGGAAATAGTATTGGCTGGGATCGACCTTCTCGCCCTTGTTGAGCTGCTCGATCACCCAGGCAGGGCCGTGCCGCATACCGCGATAGCTCATGTAGATGAGGTGGCCGTCGTCGGTCTTGAGCGTCAGGCGGACATCGAGCTGCAGGATGCCGTCGCGCCGCAGCAGCAGCCAGTCGCCGCCCGGCGACGGCAGCACGCTGCCCCGCAGTTCCTCGCCGTCGAAGCTGCCACCCGTGACGGTGGCGATACGGCGACGCCCATAGGGCGTCTCGCCTATGTCCGTCATGTTCGGATCGACCGCCAGGGTCAGGGTGAAGAGATGCGAGGAGCGCAGTTTCGGGTCGGTCATCGTGTCCTCAGATCTTGCTGCCGCGGCCTGCCCAATAGGGCTCCCGCAATTCTCGTTTCATGATCTTGCCGATGGTGCTGCGCGGTAGCGAGTCGCGAATTTCGACGGCCACGAGACGCTGCGTCTTGGCAAGCTGGCCATTGGCCCAGTCGCGGATACCCTCCGGCGTCGCCTCGGATCCCGGAGCCAGCACTGCAAGCGCCATCGGCGATTCGCCCCATTGGTCGCTCGGGACGCCGATCACGGCGACGTCGACCAAGTCGGGATGCCGGAGCAGCATCACCTCGATGTCGGCAGCATAGATGTTGAAGCCGCCGGAAATGATCATGTCCTTCTTGCGATCGAGCAGGATGATGAAGCCGTCCTCGTCGATCCTGCCCATGTCACCCGACTTGAAGAACAGCCGGCCGTCGCGATCGTGCCAGAAGAGCTCGCGCGTCTTGTCTTCCTGCTTGTAGTAACCCTTCATCATCACCTGGGCCCGGCCGGCCAGCTCGCCCACCTCGCCCTGCGGCAATACCCTGCCCTGCTCGTCCAGCACCACGATCTCGCTGCCCAGGCCCGGCTTGCCGACGGTATGGAGTTTGTCGGGGTTGAGGTTGGCTTCCAGCATGCAGCTGCCCGCACCCTCGGTGAGCCCGTAGATCTCGATCAGCCGCCCCGGCCAGCGGGCCAGACAATCCGCCTTGATATGCGCCCTGAGCGGCGCGCTGGTCGAAAGTTTGGTCTTGAACGCACTGAGATCGTACTTGCCGAAATCCGGGTGCGCGAGGACGCGCTGATACTGTACCGGCACCAGCATGGCGTGCGTCACGCGCTCCCGCTGGGCAATCTCGAGGAATTTCGGCACGTCGGACTTGGTCATCAGGATAGTGGTGCCGCCGACGCCGACCGTCGCCAGGACCGAGACCAGCGTCGTATTGGAATAGAGCGGCGTCGATGCCAGCGAGATCGTGGCGGGGCCGTAGTCGAACGCGGTGAAGCGCACGGCCAGCATGTCTCGCATCACGTGGCTATGCAGGATGCCCTTGGGCAGGCCCGTGGTGCCCGAACTGTAGATGATGTTGAAGTCGTCGAGCACGCCGATCGGCACCGAGAAGGCCTCGTCGCTGGCCGACGACAACCATTCCTCGAAGTTCCGCCAGCCCGGGCGGGTGAAATCGTAAGCGATGCGGCCGCCGGGGATCAGCTTGCCGAGCCGATCCTCGTAGGGTTCGACCAAGCTGCGATACTGATCCGACAGGAACAGAACCTTGGCGTCGCAATCGTCGACCATCTTTTCGAGCGAGTCGGCCGCTGCCATGGTCGACAGCGGCACGACACAGGCGCCGGCCCGCAGGCCGCCCATGAAGGTTTCCAGATACTCGACCGAATTGGCGGCCAGGATCGCGACCTTGTCGCCCCGGCCGACACCCATGCCGGCCAGGCTGCGGGCGATCCTGTTCACGCGCCGGTCGAAATCCCGCCAGCTTCGCGTCGTGCCTTCGCACTTGACCGCGGTCTTGTCGGGAAAAAGCGCGGCATTGCGCGCCACGCGCACGGGGATCGAGAGGAACTCGGGAAAGTCCGCTTCAGTCGGTTGCGGCACCAACGCCTGGTCGGAACCCATCGCGGAACGTCCCCTCCTACTTCTTGGGCGCTACTTCTTGGGTTCGACCGCTTCCACCGGGCCGCCCGCCTTCTTCCAGGCGCCGAAGCCGCCCTCGAAGTGGGCGACCGGCGTGAGGCCCATGTCCTGCGCAGTCTTGGTCGCGAGCGCCGAGCGCCAGGCGCCGGCGCAGAAGAACACGAACTTGTTGCCGGTTTGGAAGAACTCCTTGGCGTAGGGGCTCTTGGGATCGATCCACATCTCGAGCATGCCGCGCGTCACGTTGATGGCGCCCGGGATCGTGCCGTCGCGCCACAGTTCGCGCGGATCGCGGATGTCGATGAAGGTAATCCCCGACGAACCGTGGGCTTTCATCGCCTCGGCCAGCGGCAGAGTCTCGATCGCGGCATTGGCCTCGTCGACCATCTGCTGCACGGTCTTCTTGATCTCGAGTGGCATCGGCCCCTCCTCCCTACACGCAAGCCAGTCTACTTGTCCGGGACATGCCCGGCGAGTTCGGCCAACCATACATCGGGGCTGCCGTCGGAAGGCGCGCGCCAATCGCCGCGCGGCGACAGCGAGCCGCCCGACGAAATCTTCGGACCATTAGGCAGCGCCGAACGTTTGAACTGGTTGGTGAAGAAGCGACGCAGGAAAAGCGTCATCCACTTCTTGATCTCGGCCAAAGCGAAAGCGCGCTTGGCGTCGGCCGGTAGGTTGGCGGGCCAGGCACCCTTGGCCTCGTCGTGCCAGGCGTTCCACGCGAGGAAGGCGATCTTGGACGGCCGGAAGCCGAATCGCGTCAAGTAGAACAGGTTGAAGTCCTGCAGCGCATAAGGACCCACCGACTGCTCGGTCGACTGGATGGCGCCACTTGCGCCGGCCGGAATGAGCTCGGGCGAAATTTCCGTATTGAGAATGTCGTGCAGGGTCTTGGCCGTGTCCTTGTCGACGTCGCCGGAGGCCGCAACGAAACGGATCAGGTGCTGGATCAGCGTCTTGGAGACCGAACCGTTGGGATTGTAGTGGGACATGTGATCGCCCACGCCGTAGGTGCACCAGCCCAGCCCCAGCTCGGAGAGATCGCCCGTGCCCACCACCATGCCGCCATGCTGGTTGGCTAGGCGGAACAGATAGTCGGTGCGAAGCCCGGCCTGCACGTTCTCGAAGGTGACGTCGTAGACTTTCTTGCCACTGCCGAAGGGGTGGCCGATGTCCTTCAGCATCTGCAGGGCCGACGGCTTGATGTCGATCTCCGCCGCCGTCACGCCCAGCTCGCGCATCAGGCGCCAGGCGTTCTTGTGGGTTTTGTCCGACGTACCGAAGCCCGGCATGGTGAAGGCCAGCACGTTCTTGCGATCGAGGCCGAGCAGATCCATCGCCCGGCAGGTCACCAGCAGCGCATGCGTCGAATCGAGGCCACCCGAAACGCCGATGACCGCCTTGCCGACGCGGCTCGACTGCAGACGCTGGGCCAGGCCTTGGATCTGGATGTTGTAGGCCTCGTAGCAATTGTCGCGCAGCTTGGCCGGATCGGACGGCACGTAAGGAAAGCGCTCGATGGCGCGCTGCAGCTTCACGCTCTTCTTGGGTGCGTCGAGCTCGAAGGTGACGGTGCGAAACCGCGTCACCCTGATGCCCTCGTTCGCCGCGCAATCGGCGAAGCCGTTGTAGCGCAGCCGCTCCTGGCGGATGCGGCCGAGATCGATATCGGCCTGGATGATCGTCGATTCCTGGGCGAAGCGCTGGGACTCCGTCAGCAGGTCGCCGATTTCGAAGATTGCCGCATGGCCATCCCAGGCGAGATCGGTCGTCGATTCACCCGCCCCTGCCGCCGAATAGGCGTAGGCGGCTATGGCGCGCGAGGACTGGCTGGCGCACAGCAGCCGGCGCGTCTCGGCCTTGCCGATGGTGATGTTGCTGGCCGAGAGATTCACCAGCACCTCGGCGCCGGCCAGGGCGGCGTGGCTCGAGGGCGGCACCGGCACCCAGACGTCCTCGCAGATCTCGACATGGAAGGTGAACGGCACGCTGCCCGTGGAGCGGAACAGGAAGTCGGTGCCGAAGGGTACAGTCTGCCCGGCCAGCGTGATTTCCGCTTCCAGCACGTTGGCGCCGGAGATGAAGTGGCGCTTCTCGTAGAACTCGCGGTAGTTCGGCAGGTAGATCTTGGGCACCACACCCAGGATGGTGCCACGATGGATCACGATGGCCGTATTGTAGAGCCGGCCGCGCACGCGGAGCGGCGCACCGACGATCAGGACGGGATTGTGCTTCTTCGACGCCTTCACGACCTCGGCGACGGAGTGCTCGACTTCGTCCAGCAGCGCGTCCTGCAGTAGCAGGTCCTCGATGGCGTAAGACGATAGCCCGAGTTCCGGAAAGACCATCAGCGCGGCGCCCGCCTTGTCGCCCTCGACCGCCAGCCTCAGGGTCTCGGCAAGATTGAACGGAGCATCCGCCACCCGCGTACGGGGGACGCAACAGGCGATGCGGGCGAAGTCATGGCTGTAGAGAGAGAAGAAATCGGACATCGGAACTCCAGTGACGTTCTACAGTCCGATGGCGCCCGATTCAGATCAAGGGGCCAGATCAAGGGCTGCCAGATCAATGACTTGGGGAGAGCGATGGTGGGCGCGACAGGGATCGAACCTGTGGCCACTGCCATGTCAAGACAGTGCTCTACCGCTGAGCTACGCGCCCATCGCCGATCGCATTGCGCCGTGTCTGTTCACGCCGCGACGCGGAAGCCCGGTCGTCTACATCGCTGCCCCCGAATTGGCAAGAGCAGGCGGGCGTGACGCGCCCCGCCCCGCGCGCTATGAGCAGGGGATGGAATTCTCGCCGGCCCCGCCCAATCACGAGGCTTTGGACTGCCGCCTGCCCATCCGCCAGACCCTGCCGGTCGTGGTCGCCTCGCCGCACAGCGGCTCGAATTATCCCACCGAATTTCTGGCCCAGGCGGCGGTGCCGCTCGCGGCCCTGCGCCGGGCCGAGGATGCGTTCGTGGAGGAGCTGTTCAGCGCCGCACCGTCGCTCGGAATGCCCCTGCTGGCGGCCCGTTTCCCCCGTTCCTACGTCGATGCCAACCGCGAGCCCTACGAGCTCGACCCGGCCATGTTCGAGGGACCGCTGCCGCGACCGCTCAATCACCGCACGACGCGCGTCGCTGCGGGCCTCGGCATGATCCCGCGCGTGGCCGCAAGCGGCGAGGCCATCTACCGCGGCCGGGTTCCGGCAGAAATCATCGAACATCGGCTGGAAACCTGCTGGCGGCCCTATCATCTGGCGTTGTCGGGCCTGGTCGAGCAGACCTACGGCCGGTTCGGCGCCGCCTTGCTGCTCGACGCCCATTCCATGCCGTCGTCGGTCTCCAGCCCGGGTCCTCGGGAGCGCGACACTCGGGTCGATATCGTGCTGGGCGACAATCATGGCGAATCATGCGCCCCGGAGCTGGTCGAATGCGCCGAGCATTGGCTGGCCGCCCACGGCCTGCGGGTCCTGCGCAACCAGCCCTACGCCGGTGGCTTCACCACGCAGCGCTACGGCCGCCCTGGACTTGCCCGCCACGCACTGCAGATCGAAATAAACCGGGCTCTCTATATGGACGAGGCGCGCCACGAGAGGCTGCCGATGGCCGGCGTCGTGGAACGGCTGATGGCTGGATTGCTTGAAGAAATCGGCAATCACGCCCTGGAGATCCTGCTCCCGCGACCGCTGGCCGCCGAATAGATCCGAGCGGCCAAAAAAAGGGGCCGTGACAAGCACGGCCCGAGTTTAGGGAGGAAACGCCCAAGACGGGCATACAGCAAACAATGAAGGTCACAGATGTGACGTTTGCTGCCCACAGAGAATGGTGCACCTGCGAAGAGATTTCAAGAGCGAAAAAGCGCCCTGAATTCACAGATTTAGAGAAGCCTGAGAAGGAATCCGGGTGTGTCTTTTTTGCAACGCACCAATATCATGCGACCCAGCCATGCGTTAGACACAACTCTGCTCCAGATGCAGATAGCCTGCATTTATATAGATTGCTCAACGACTTAATTCTGAGTGGGAGGCCGTTTTGGCAAAAAAGTTCGTAGTCGCGATGATGATGCACGAGACGAACACGTTCTCGCCCCTGCCGACCCCCATCGCCTCCTTCGCCCGCGCCACTGACCTCGCCGGCCCCCTCGCCATCAAGGAGTCCGAGGGCACCAACACCTCTCTCGGCGGTTTCATCGAGGTGGCGCGCAAGGCTGGCGCCGAATTCACCGTGCCGATGGCCGCCAGTGCCAACCCCTCCGGCCTCGTCACCAAGGCCGCCTACGAGCAGATGTCGATGGCCATCGTCGACGAGGTCAAGAAGGGCTGCGACGCCGTCCTGCTCGCCCTGCACGGCGCGATGGTGGCGGAACACTACGACGACGGCGAAGGCGAGTTGCTGAACCGCATCCGCAAGATCGCGCCCGACGTGCCGATCGCGGTGGCGCTCGATTTCCACACCCAGATGACAGACGCCATGATCGACGGCGCCACGATCATCACCGGCTATCGCACCTATCCCCACATCGACATGGCCGACACTGCACGACGCGCCGGGCGCACCCTGATGCGCGCGCTGGCGGGCGAGGTCGAGCCGAAGATGGTCTGGGGCAACCGGCCGATCATGAGCAGCTCGCTCGTCCACACACCCTCGCGCGAGCCGATGAAGACGCTGATGGGCATGGCCAACCGGGCCGAGGACACCGGCCAGGTGCTGAACGCCTCGGTGTTTGGCGGCTTCCCGCAGGCCGACATCCCTCACCTCGCCCTCTCCTCCGTCATCGTCTGCGACAAGCGCACGGCCGAGGGCGAGATCCTGCTGAACAGGATCCTCGATGCGGCATGGGAGAAGCGCGAAGGATTCCTGTTCCACCCCGAACCGCTCTCTGTCCAAGTGGCGCGCGCCAAGTCGCTGGAGGGGGGCCCGGTGGTGATGGCCGACCACGGCGACAACACCGCGTCGGGCGGCACCCAGGACGTGATGAGCGTCATCGAGGAGGCGATCAAGCAGGGCATGGAAGATGCCTGCGCCGGCCCGATCTGCGACCCCGCCTGCGTCGAACAGATGATCGAGGCCGGCGTCGGCGCCGAAATCACGCTGGAACTGGGCGGCAAGATCGACATGCCGGCCATGGGGCTGAAGGGCAAGCCGCTGAAAATCACCGGCAAGGTCAAGGCCATAACCGACGGCCAGTTCACCGTCACCGGCCCGATGGCGACCGGCACTACGGTGCGCATGGGCCGCACCGCCGTGCTCGATACCGGCAAGATGCAGATCGTGGTCTCGGAGAAGCGCGCCGAGCCCTACGACTTGGGCGTCTTCACCCATTGCGGCATCGATCCCAGGCGCAAGAAGTTCGTGCTGATCAAGTCGCGGCAGCATTTCCGCGCCGGCTTCGAGCCGATCGCCAAGCATATCGTGATGTGCGACGGCGATGGCTGCACCGCCTCGGACCTCAAGCTCTTCAAGTACACCAGGGTCAAGCGGCCGCTCTATCCGTTCGACCTCGACATGCGGCTCGGCCGCAACGAAGCGTAGGGAGTACGCCATGGCCGCTTACGATACCGTCATCCGTAACGGCCAGGTGGCCGACGGCACCGGCAAGGAGCTGTTCGCCGCCGACGTAGCCATCAGAGGCGACCGCATCGCCGCGGTCGGCGCCCCGGGATCGCTGAAGGGCGACAACGAGATCGACGCCGCGGGCAAGATCGTGGCGCCGGGATTCATCGACGTGCACACGCACGACGACACCGCCCTCATCGACAATCCGGCCATGGCAATGAAGGCGAGTCAGGGCGTGACGACCGTGGTGTGCGGCAATTGCGGCGTCTCGGCCGCGCCCTATGTGCGACCCGACGTCGGCCATTGGATGTCGCTGATCGTGAAGAAGAAGGAAAACCTCTCCAGGAACTTCGCCGACTTCGCGGCCAAGGTCGACGCGGCCAAGCCTGCCATCAACGGCGCCTTCCTGATCGGCCACGGGACGCTCCGCATCAACACCATGGGCGACGATCTCAACCGCGGCGCCACGGCGTCCGAGATCGAGCAGATGCGCGAGCTGCTCGACCAGAGCCTCAAGCAGGGTGCGATCGGCATGTCGAGCGGCCTGTTTTATGCCGTCTCGGCCGCCGCCCCGACCGACGAGGTGGCGGAAGTGGCCCAGCCGCTCGGCAAGTGGGGTGGCGTCTACACCGCCCACATGCGCGACGAGGGCGACCATATCCTGAAGGCGATGGACGAGACTTTCGAGATCGGCCGCCGCGCCGGCGCCGAGATCATCGTCTCGCATCACAAATGCTCGGGCCGCTCCAACTTTGGCCGCATGGCGGAGACGCTGCCCAAGTTCACCGACGCGATGAAGCAGCAGCAGATCGCCTTCGACGTCTATCCCTATATCGCGGGTTCCACGATCCTGCGCAGCGACATGCTTGAGCGCGCCGACAAGGTGCTGATCACCTGGTCCGACAAAGTGGCCGGCATGAGCGGCCGCGACCTGAAGGACATCGCCCAGGAGATGGGCTGCTCGATGAAGGAAGCCGCCGACCGCCTCCAGCCCGCTGGCGCGATCTACTTCATGATGGACGAGAAAGACGTGCAGGCCGCGATGGCCCACCCCGGCGCCATGATCGGCTCGGACGGCATCCCGTTCGACGCCCATCCCCATCCGCGCTTGTGGGGCACCTTCCCGCGCGTACTCGGCCACTATTCGCGTGATCTAAAGCTGTTCCCGCTGGAGGACGCGGTGCGCCGCATGACGTCGTATTCGGCGCAGCGCTTTCACCTCACAAAGCGCGGCGAGGTGAAGCCCGGCTTCTATGCCGACCTCTGCATCTTCGATCCGGCGACGGTGATCGACACGGCGACCTTCGAGAAGCCGATCTCGCCCGCCAAGGGTATCGACACGGTGATCTGCAACGGCGCGATCGCCTGGCGCGACGGCACGCCTGGCGGCGGCCGGGCCGGCCGTGCTCTCAACCGTCAGGCGATGCAGGACGAAGCGAAAGCTTAGTCGGCGCCTTCGTCGCGGCGCGTCCGCTCCATGCGTTCGTGGCGCTCCTGCGCCTCGACCGAGAGCGTCGCGATCGGGCGCGCTTCCAGACGCTTCAGCGAGATAGGCTCGCCGGTCTCCTCGCAATAGCCGTAGGTGCCTTCGTCGATCGACTTCATGGCCTGGTCGATCTTGGAAATCAGCTTGCGGAAGCGGTCACGGGTACGCAGTTCGAGAGAGCGGTCGGTCTCGGCGGTGGCGCGATCGGCGAGATCGGGCTGCGCCAGGCTCTCCTCCTGCATGTTCTGCAGCGTCTGGTTGGACTCGTCGATCAGCTCGTTCTTCCACTTCAGCAGTTTCTGCCGGAAGTACTCCTGCTGCATCGGGTTCATGAAGGATTCGCGATCGGTAGGCCGGTAATTCTGCGGCAACGTAATCGACATCGTCGGCAACTCCACTCGCAGCGACTGGACATCCACCTCGGGGGAAGGCGGACTTTTGAGGCGCGCGGAGTATAGGGACGGTCGGTGACGCTGCAAGATCGTTCAGAGGCGCCGGTGGATTCTTGTCGTGCGCTGCAGCAAAACAAATCCGGCGAAACAAGCCTATAATAGGCCGCTTTTAGCCCTCTTGCTCGGCTTCTTGTTGCAACGCAGCAAATGCCTCCAAACCGAGCAGCCGGGCAAACGCCGTGGACAGATCGAAAGAGGGGTCGGCGTGCGAAGCCTCCTCTGCCGCGCCTTCGAGCGACTCGCCCCCGACCAGAGCCGCGACGAACGCCGCCTCGCCCGCCGCCAGGACGATGAAAGCCGCATCGTCGGCGCGGCGCAGCACCAGCAGCGCAGCGGGACCCTCGCCGAGGTCCACCGTCTCGGCGGGAGCGCCCGGCTGGGCCGCGTTCCAGATTCGGTCGAGCGGGTAGCGCGACCCGATCAAGGTCGCGCCTTCCGGCAACGCGAGCGACAGCGACGGCAACCTCTCCGCCGCGATCCCGGCAAGATCGGCCGCGGCGAGCCGGCGGCCCGCCGGACCGTGAAACGCGACATTCAGCGCCCAGTCGAGCCGGGCGACGTCTGCCAGATATGGAAGCGAGGCCGCCGGTTCGTAGCCTGCGACGAAAGCCGCAAAGTCGGCGCCGTATTCGGCGAGCACGGGCTGCGTCGGCAACGTTTGCCCGACGAAGCCTCGCGCCATGCTTCGGAAGAATGCTTCGCCGACCAGGGAGTGGACGGTCGCGAAGGTGGCGGCGAGTGCGCTGGCGAGGCTGTGGGCGATGTGATGCCGATAGACGCGCAGCCGCGCTTCCGCCGACATCGAATCGCCCACGACCTCCGTTCCGAGATCGGCGCGATCGCCACCGACGACGTGGACGGCAAAGGCCGACTGAAGGTCACGCAGCGCGAGCGGCATCTGCCCTCGCCTGCCGGATCATGCGCTCGGCCCGCGCCGCTTCCTCGAGCAGCACGGGGAGCGCCGGAATGTCGGTGTCCCATTCGACGAGAGTCGGCCGCGGGCCGTAGCGGCGCAGGGCGTCGCGAAACAAGGCCCAGACCTGTTCGCCCACCCGGCTGCCGTGGTCGTCGATCAGGATCGGCTCGCCGTCGCAGTCGTTCACGGCATGGCCGGCCAGGTGATATTCGACGATCGCCTCGCCGGGCAGCGCATTCAGCCAGCCGCGCGGATCGAGCCGAAGGTTATGCGCCGTCACGACGATGTTGTTGAGGTCGAGCAGCAGGCTACAACCGCTCCGTCGCACGAGTTCGGCCAGGAATTCCGGTTCCGCGAGCGACGACTGGACGAAGCCCAGGTAGCAGGACGGATTCTCGATGGAAACCTGGCGCCCCAGTGCCTCCTGCAGCCGATCGAGGTTGCGCACGACGGCGTCGAGCACTTCCTCGGTGTAGGGCAGCGGCAGCAGATCGTTGAAGTAGCGCCCGCCGTGGACGCTCCACGACAGGTGATCGGAAACGAGAGCCGGTTCCAGCCGTTTCACCAGCTCGACGACGCGGTCGAGATGGGCCTCGTCGAGGCCATCGGCGGAACCCAGCGACAGGCCGACGGCATGCACGGAGAAATCGTAGTTCTCGCGCAGACGCTCGATCGCCCGACGCGCGGGCGATCCGCCGAGATGGTTCTCGGCATGTATTTCGAGAAAGCCGGTCGCCGGCCGGTCGCGCCCGATCTCCGCCAGATGCGGCGAGCGCAGCCCGATGCCGGCGACTGGTCTCATTCGACTATTTGGCGGCCATCTTGCCGCCGACGATCTTCGCGCAGGCGCCCTTGGGCACGCTGATCCAGGCGTCGGCCTGAGCGTCCTTCTTGGACGTCCCGGCGCACGAGGAAGTCGCGGTCTGGCAGTCGTTCTGGCCGGCCTTGACGATGCCGTAGCACTTCTCGGTGTTGCCCTGGGCCTGGGCGGCCACCGGCAGGACGAGGGCGGCGGCGAGGGCCGAAGCGATGGCGATGCGGGTCTTGGTCATGCGATTCTCCTTGGCTGATGACGCCGGGATCATACGACGCTTTCGGCTCACCTTCTGTCACACGCCGTCTATCGTTTCGATAGCCTGAGGTCACGGAAACTTGAGGCCGCCAGGGACACGGCGCGCCTGAATTCGGCCGGCGTGTTGACGTTCAGGAACGGCGCCGCGCCGCCCGGCCAGGCCAGTTCCGCAAAACTGTAGCGCCGGGCGAATTCCTCGACCCGCCGCACGCCCTCCTCCAGCAGCGCCCGCCTGAGGTCGGCGGCCAGCTTCACCGACCAGACCGCGATCGTGTGCTCGCGCCGCCTGCCGTGGCGGACCATCAGCACGTCCGGCTCCGGCACATGCATGTGGCCGCACAGGCGCACCGTGAGGTCGAGCGGCAGGAACGGCACGTCGGCCGGCGCCGTCAGGATCCAGCCGGCGTGCGGATGATGCGCCTTCGTCCATTCCATGCCGGCCAGGATGCCGGCCAGAGGCCCGAGCTTCCGGCCATCGTTCTTGGCCGCGCGCTGGATGTCGGGCGGATCGGCGATCACCGCCGCCTTCAGCGCCTTGAAGGCCGCCGCCGGCTGGTTGGCGATCACCACCAGATCCATCACCTGTGGCCTGAGCCGCTCGACGACGTGCGCCACCATCGGCCGGCCCGCCAGCAGCCGCAGCGGTTTCAGCGGCCCCGGCCCCATGCGCTTGCCCTCGCCGCCGGCCAGCACCACGCCCACCACCGCGCCGGACCGGACCGGGCCCAAATTCTTCAACGCTCTCGCCGCCATGGTGGCACTATGCGGGCCGCATCGCTGCACGCAAGGGGAGGAACAACATGGCTCTCAGCATCGCCAAGGTCGCCAGCTGGCTGCATTCCGTCGACAAGGCCCGCGCCGTCGTCGGCTGGTGGCCGGCACGGTTCGCCACCGACGACGAACGGCTGGCCTACAAGGTCCAGGACGCTTTCCTGAAGAAGCAGGTGGTCAAGCAGGGCCCGCTGGTCGGCTACAAGATCGCGCTGACCTCGCCGCAGATCCTGGCGCAGACCGGCTTGAAGGGTCCCGCCTACGGGCCGATCCGCAGGAAGCGGGTGTTCGAGCACAAGGCCTCGGTGCGCGCCGACCGATGGACGCGCCTCGGCGTAGAACTCGAAATCATCCTGACCGTGAACGCCGACGTGCCCAAGCCGAAAGCCAAGCCCTACGACAAGGACTCGATCGCGGCTTACGTCGGCTCCGCCCGCGCCGGCTTCGAGCTGATCGAGGATCGCGGCGCCGATTATAGCCGCCTCGCCGTCAACCCGCTGATCATGGACGCCGGCTGGAACGGCGGCTCGCTGCTCGCCAAGCCCAACAAGGGTTGGAGCAAGCTCGACCTCGGCGACCTAAAAGGCTCGATCTCCTTCGACGGCAAGGTCGTGCGCGAAGGCCATTCCGGCGACGTGCTGGGTCACTGCTACAATTCCCTGGCCTGGCTCGCCAACAAGCTCGGCGACCACGGCAAGACCCTGAAGAAGGGCATGATCGTCTCGACCGGCAGCATGGTCGCCTGCCAGTTCGTCCCGCCCGGCAGCACCGCCACCGGCAGGATCGAGGGACTGGGCGAGGTGACGCTCGAGTACGAGCTGCCGCGCTGAGCGACGGGAGTGTCACACCCGCGGGTGTCACACCAAGTTGAGACAAATGTTGTGACACAGGCTGAGCGCCCCACCTGTGACATAGCGGGAATCCGACCCTGTGGCCCCGCCTCGGGCGACCGCAGACGACCGTCACAATTCAGTCCTCGGACGCGTTTTTCGCGCCTCGGTCCACCCCACTGCCGGACGGATCGTCGGCGAGAGCGTCCTTGTGCTTGCTACTCATGGCTCAATGGTCGGGTACCGACTACCCGCCAAAGGCCGCGGGACCTCCCCTCATCCTCCAGGGATCGTAACCGGCGGGCGCGCCGGCCGAGGCATGGCCAAAGGTTCGTGGTGGCGGGACGCCACCTGCCACGAAAAAGGCCGCTCCGGGCAAGAGACCCGGGCGGCCCATACATGTCGTGGCGATAATATCAGGAATATAGCCCAGAACCTGCTGAACCTGTGAATCGCCTACCGCATGTCAGCCTCGCGGATTCTGCTGGGCTGCTAGCAGTGCCAGCATGACTTGCGAGAGTCCTTCTGCACCGTGAACAGCCAGCCCACCGCTACCCAAACGCCGTCGCATCCGGCCGCAACTGACGCCACGACAGCCGCCGTACCGCGTCGCGGCCGACCAGCAGCGCGTCGTAGTCGTCGGGAAAGAGCTGCGCGATCGCCGGATCGAGGGCGTTGAGGCCGCCGGCATAGGCGCCGAAGGCCGGCAGGACGAGGCGCTGGCCGTCGGTGAGGAAGCAGCGCCTGCGGAAGCCGCGGCCGCGCACCGTGAGGGCGGCGACGGGATGGAAATGGCCGGAAACCTCGCCCTTCGCCGGCCCGAACCGGGCCTCGTGGCGGAACACCAGCGGCGCCTCGTCGATCTCCTCGGCGACCTCGCCCCATCCCTCCTTTCCAAAGTAGCCCGGCGGTGGCGCGGGATCGTGGTTGCCGGCGATCCAGACGAAACGCGTGCGCCCGCTCAGGCGTTCGATCTCGCCGCGGTCGTCTTCGGACAGTCGCTCGACGGCGGCGCGGTCGTGGAAGGAGTCGCCCAGGCAGATCACCGTCGCGGGCGCGAGCGCGTCGATCAGGGCACCGAGGGCGGCCAGGGTCTGGCGCGTGTCGTGCCGCGGCAGGAGCTTGCGGGCGGCGACGGCGTAGGACGAGCCCTTCTCCAGATGGAGATCGGCCACGGCCAGCAGGCGGCGCGCCGGCCACCAGAGCGCGCCCTGCGGCAGCGCCTGCAGGGTCTCGCCGGCGCATTCGAAGTCGAAAGGAGTCACGCCCAGGGTCACGGGTGAATCACCACGCGCGCGCCGGTGGGCACCAGCGACCAGATCTCGCGCATCTCGGCGTCGGTGACCGCGACACAGCCGGTCGTCCAGTCCCGCTTGGGATGGTCGACGGGCACCTCCGGCGGCTCGTTGGGCTGGCCGTGGATATAGATGTCGCCGCCGGGCGACACGCCCAGCTTCGCGGCGTGCGCCTTGTCCTTGTCGTCCGGGTAAGAGACACGGATCGACAGATGGAAGGCGCTGCGCGGATTGCGGGCATCGATGGTGTAGGCGCCCTCGGGCGTGCGGCCGTCGCCCTCGCGTTCCTTGTGGCCCTCGGGCGCGAACCCCAGCGCCACGCGATAGGTTTTCAGCACGCGGCCTGCACGGCTGAGGGTCAGGCGGCGCGCGGCCTTGTGGACTTCGACCAGGTCGGCCTGTTGCCCTTCCGGTGCCATCGGAGGCACCGCGCGCGGGCGGCGCCGGAATATCGCCACAAGTTTCCGCCAGATCATGGCGCGCACGATTGACCGGCCCAGACCCCGTGCGCAAGGTGCCGCATGCGTTCCATTGTGAGTTTCCTCTTCGCTGCATCGATGCTGTCGCCGGCCCTCTTGTTCTCGGGGGCAGCGGCGGCCGAGGTCCAGCCGCATCGCGCCGAGTACACGCTGCGCCTGGGCGCCGCCGCCAATGCGCCGCGCATCGGCACCGCCGTGCACGATCTCACGCAGGATTGCGCCGGCTGGCATCTCAAGCGCGACATCAGGACCGAGATCGCGCTCACGGCCTCGTGGAAGATGAGCCTCGCCTCGAAGCTCGACAGCACCGAGACGCGCAACGCCTTCCGCTACGGCCTCGTGCAGACGCAGAACGGCAACCCGCGCGACGTCAAAGGCAGGGTCCAGAAGCAGGGTGGCGACCTGAAGGCCGAGATCGTGTTCGGCACCAGCCCGCCGTCGCTGTTCGTCCTGCCACCGCCCACCCTGCTGCCGACGGCCGCCATCGGCCACCTGATCGAGCGGCTGGCCGCGAAGGCTGCGTCCTTCCCCGCCCTGATGTTCGACCCCGAGGTGATCGGCGACGTCTTCCTGATCGAGGTCGCCGAACAGGACCGCGCCACGCTGCGCGGCGCCCGCCCGGCCGACAAGCCGGTGACGCTGCCCCAGGGCAAGTCGTGGCCCGTGTTCATGAATTTCTCGCGCGGCCGCAACCAGGACACCAGGCCGATCTTCAGCGTCACGGCCCTGGTGTTCGACAACGGCGTGCTGGATCGCCTGACGGTCGAGACCGGGCTGCTCTCGGTCACCGCCGACCTCGCGAGCCTCGAAATGCGCAAGGCGCCGGTGTGTCCGAGGGCTTAGCTCATGGGGACCGCGAGCCTCCGGCTCGCTCATGAGGCGAGCCGGAGGCTCGCGGTCCGATGAAGTGATCCAACCCGTCAATACGCGCGTATGCCGACCATGTCGGCATCGATCATCTGGTTTCGTAACGATCTCCGTCTGGCCGACAATCCCGCGCTGATGGCGGCGCTGGGCTCGGGCCGCGCCGTCCTGCCGGTCTATGTCCTGGACGACGAGACCGAGGGCGTGCGAGCGCCGGGCGCGGCTTCGCGCTGGTGGCTGCACCACAGCCTTCTCTCGCTCGACGCGTCGCTGCGCAAATTGGGGTCGCGCCTCATCCTGAGACGTGGCCCGGCCGAGCGCGTCGTGGCCGAGCTGGCGGCGGAAAGCGAAGCCGAAGCAATCTACTGGAACCGCATTTACGACCAGGGCGCGCGCGCGCGCGACGCGCGGCTGAAACAGTTCTTCGCCGGACACGGCACGATCGCCGAGAGCTTCAAGGCCAACCTGCTGTTCGAGCCCTGGGAGGTGAAGACCCTGGCCGGCGAGCCGTTCAAGGTTTTTACGCCGTTCTGGCGCGCCTGCCGCAACCTCGCCTCGCCCGACATGACCCTGCCGGCGCCCCGCGCCCTGCCGGCGCCCGCCAAGTGGCCGAGGACCGACAGTCTCGCGGACTGGCGCCTGCTGCCGACCGCGCCGGACTGGGCGGGCGGCCTGCGCGCGTCGTGGACGCCGGGCGAAGCGGCGGCGGCGGGACGGCTTACCGAATTCCTCGACGATGCGCTGGCCCGCTACCGGCAGGCGCGCGACCTGCCGGCGGTCGAGGGCACGTCGCGCCTGTCGCCGCATCTTGCCTTCGGCGAGATCGGCCCGCGGCAGATCTGGCGCGCCGCCACCGGACGCGGCGATTCCGCCGCCGTCGAGAAATTCCTGGCCGAAGTCGGCTGGCGCGAATTCGCCTACAATCTCCTCTTCCATTTCGGCGACCTGGCGCAACGCAATTTCCGCTCCGAGTTCGATGCCTTTCCATGGGAGAGCGCCGCCGCCTCGCTCGAAGCCTGGCGGCGCGGCCGCACCGGCTATCCGATCGTCGATGCCGGCCTGCGCGAACTGTGGACCACGGGCTGGATGCACAATCGCGTGCGCATGATCGTGGCATCGTTCCTGACCAAGGACCTGCTGATCGACTGGCGCGAGGGCGAGCGCTGGTTCTGGGACACGCTGGTCGACGCCGACCCGGCCAACAATGCCACCGGCTGGCAATGGGTCGCCGGCAGCGGCGCCGATGCAGCGCCTTACTTCCGCATCTTCAATCCGGTGCTGCAGGGCGAGAAGTTCGACCCCGACGGCGACTATGTGCGCCGCTGGGTGCCCGAACTCGCGAGCCTGCCCGCCAGGACCATCCACCGGCCGTGGACCGCCGACCCGCCGCCGGCGCCCGACGTCTATCCCGCCCGCCTCGTCGACCACGCCGCCGCCCGCGAGCGCGCGCTGGGTGCCTTACGGACCATTCGGAAATCCGCTTAGTCCTCCTCACCTAGCCTCTCCCCCTCCGCGGGAGAGCAATCGCATATGATTTTATCCCCGTCGTCCTGAGCGGAGCCGGCCGAAGGGCGGCGCAGTCGAAGGACCTTTTTTCGGCGGTCCATCACATGGAAAACAGGTCCTTCGACTACGCTTCGCTCCGCTCAGGACGACGAAATCGCTTCATATGCGATAGCCCTGCCTTTCAGCGGGAGAGGTTAGGTGAGGGGGTCATCGTCATCCATTGCGCTTCCGCCGCCGTATGTGGGAGGTAGGGTCAGGGAGTTGCTTCGAATGAAGATTGCCGTCATTGGCGCAGGCGTTGCCGGACTGGGTGCTGCGTGGTTGTTGAGCCGGAAGCACGATGTCGTCGTCTACGAGCGCGAGGAGCGTTTCGGCGGGCATTCGTGCACGGTGGACGCACTGGTTCCTGGCGGCACGCGGCCGGTCGATGTCGGCTTCATCGTGTTCAACGAGCGCAACTATCCCAATCTCGTCGCTCTGTTCGACCATCTCGGCGTGCCGACCGAAAACTCCGACATGTCGTTTGCGGTGAGCCTCGACCAGGGGCGCTTCGAATACGGCAGTTCCTTCGGCGGCTATCTCGGCCAGCGACGCAACATGGTGAGACCCTCGTTCCTGCGCATGACCCACGACATCATGCGCTTCAACCGTCTCGCGCCGCAGCTCCTCGACAAGAGCGAGGACCTCGACTTCACCATTGGCAACTTCGTCGACGACGCCCGCTTCAGCGACGCCTTCCGCGACCGCTACCTGGTGCCGATGGCCTCGTGCATCTGGTCGACGCCGCTCGGCCGCATGCTCGACTATCCCGCCCAGAGCTTCGTGCGCTTCTTCAACAACCACGGACTGCTCTCCATCGGTCGGCAATTGCAGTGGCGCACGGTGAGCGGCGGCAGCCGGTCCTATGTCGAGCGCATCGCCACGCCGCTGCGCGCGCGGGCGCGGCTGGCGACGCCGGCGCGGGCGATCCGCCGCGGGCTTGATGGCGCGCAAGTCCGCGATGCGTCGGGTCACTGGGATCGCTTCGACAAGATCGTGATGGCCTGTCACGCCGACCAGGCGCTGGCGCTGCTGGAGGATGCCGACGGTCCCGAGCGCGACCTGCTCGGCCGCTTCGCCTATTCGACCAACGAGGTCTGGCTGCACGGCGATCTGTCGTTGATGCCCAAGCGGCGCAGCGTGTGGTCGAGCTGGAATTACGTTGCCGACCGCAGTTCCGACAAAGCGAGGGCCGAGGCCGCGAACGTGAGCGTCACCTACTGGATGAACCGGCTGCAAAACCTGCCCGACGAGACGCCGCTCTTCGTCTCGGTCAACCCCGGGCGCGCGCCTTCGCCGGCGACGGCCCATGCGCGCTTTTCGTTCGAGCATCCGATGTACGACGCCGCCGCCATCCGCGCGCAACGCGGCCTGCATGCCATCCAGGGCGTGCGCGACACCTATTTCTGCGGCAGCTACTGCGGCTACGGTTTTCACGAGGACGCGCTGTCGGCCGGCCTCGACGTGGCCGAGCAGCTCGACGTGCACCGCCCCTGGGTGCGGCCCGACGAACACCGTCGCATCGGCGACCCGCCGCGCGTGGTTGCCGACCGGCCCGCGCTCGATGCGATGCCACTGCCGGTCGCGGCACGGTCGTGATCGCTCTCGACCCCCTCCGGCCTTCGGCCACCTCACCCGCAAGCGGGGGAGGAGAAGAGATATCAAACTCCTCCCCCGTAATCGGGTCGCGGCTTTGGCCGCATCGGCCAAAGCCGCCAGGTACCCCGAAGGGGCGGAGGGGGTCAACGACCGCCCACACGATCATCGACGCCACCGTCGTGCACCGGCGGCGGCGGCCGCGTGAAAACGCCTTCCGCTATCGCGTGGCCTATCTCTGCCTCGACCTCGGCACGCTCGAAACGGTGGCCGGCCGCTGGCTGAAGCTCGACCGCCCGGGCCTCGTCTCGTTCCGCCGCGCCGACCATGGCGCGCGCGACGGCAGCGACCTCAAGGCCTGGCTGCACCGGGTCCTGGCCAAGCATGGGCTGGACGAGGTGTGCAGCGGCACCGTCACGCTGATGACCATGCCGCGGATGCTGGGCTACCTGTTCAACCCGGTGAGCTTCTGGTTCTGCCGCGACCGCGAGGGCTCCCTGCGGGCGGTGCTGTGCGCGGTCAGCAATACCTTCGGCGAGAGCCACTGCTACCTGGTCCATCACGACGATCATGGCGCCATCGGCCCGCAGACCTGGCTGGACGGCCACAAGGTCTTCCACGTCTCGCCCTTCCTGCCGGTCGATGGCCACTACCGGTTCCGCTTCCGTCTCGACGACGGGATCGCCCATGTCGATGTCAACTACCACGACGACCAGGGGTTGATGCTGGCCACCTCGGTGGCGGGCCGACGCGAACCGCTCGCAGACCGGGCGGTGGTGCGGCGGTTCCTGTGCAACCCGACCATGACCCTGGGCGTCGTGCTGAGAATCCATTGGCAGGCCTTGCAACTCTGGCGGAAGCGGGCGAAATTTTATCCGAAGCCCGACCCGCCTTCGCAGCTCGTGAGCCGTTGACGCCATGTCATTTGCCGCCCGCTTCGTCCTGAAGTCGCTCGCCCGGCTGTCGGCCGGGCGGCTGACCGTGCGGCTGCCGGACGGGACGATTTGCCGGTTCGGTCCGGACCAGGCCGAACGACAGGCCGAGATCGAGATCAAGGACTGGGGCTTCTTCCGCCGGGTTCTGCTCGACGGCGACATCGGCTTCGCCGAAGCCTACATGGACGGAATGTGCGACTCGCCCGACCTGCCGGGCCTCCTGTCGCTGCTCACCGACAGCGAAAAGGCCCTGGGCGGCGTGACGCGCACCAATTTCTTTCACGGCATGCTGCTGAAACTGCTGCATCGCCGGCGCCACAATTCGCGCGAGGGATCCAAGCGCAACATCCACGCGCACTACGACCTCGGCAACGAGTTCTACGGCCTGTGGCTCGACCCGACGATGACCTACTCGTCCGCCCTCTACGAAGGCGCCGAGGGCCAGGCGCTCGAGGCCGCGCAGGCCGCCAAGTACGAGCGCATCCTCAACCAGCTCGGCGCCCGCCAGGGCGACAGCATCCTGGAAATCGGCTGCGGCTGGGGCGGCTTCGCCGAAGCGGCGGCGCGGCGCGGCATGCGCGTCACCGGCGTCACCATCTCGCGCGAGCAGCTCGCGTACGCCCAGGCCCGCCTGCAGCGCGCCGGACTGTCGGATCGCGTCGACCTGCAGTTCCGCGACTATCGCGACATCGAAGGAAAATACGACCACATCGTGTCGATCGAGATGATCGAGGCCGTGGGCGAACGCTATTGGCCCGACTATTTCGCGACACTGAAGCGTCATTCGGTTCCGGGCGGCTCGGCGATCGTCCAGGCGATCGTGATCGCCGACGATCTGTTCGACGGCTACCGCCGTCATCCGGATTTCATACAGACCTATGTCTTCCCGGGCGGCATGCTGCTGTCGCCCGCCAGCCTGCGCGCGCAATGCAGGCAGGCCGGGCTGAAGCTGGCCGAGGCCTACAGCTTCGGGCTCGACTATGCCCGCACCCTCGAAGCCTGGCTGGGCCGCTTCGACCGGGTCACCGATCAGGTCACGAAGCTGGGATTCGACGAGCGTTTCCGCCGGATGTGGCGCTATTACCTCGCCTATTGTGCCGCGGGCTTCAAAACCGGCCGGACGGACGTATTGCAGGCACACTTCAAGCATATATAACGGTCGGCAACGAATGGCTGCCGGCAAGGCGAGCCAAACAGGAAGGCATATAACGCGTGCATGCGCCCAAGGCTGGGAGCGGGACGACCGCATCCGTCAGACTGAAGTTCGACCGCCTGGTGGCGTATTCCACGATGCAGCTGCCGCTGAACATGGCGGCCCTGCCCGTGGTGCTGAACGTCAGCCATTTCTACGGCGAGGTGCTGAAGCTGCCGCTCGGCATCATGGGGCTGATCTTCATCGCCACGCGCGTCATCGACGCCATCCAGGATCCGGTGATCGGCCTCGTCAGCGACAAGTTCACCCACCGCGGCCCCCGCGGCCGGCTGACGTTCGTGGCGATGATGCTGCCGCTGATGATCGGCGGTTTCTACATGCTGTTCGATCCGCCCGACTCGTTGTTCACCCAGCCGACGATGCTGGCGCTCTGGCTGTTCGCCGCGTTGTTCGTCGTCCATCTCGGCTATGCCGGCGTGTCGATCAGCTATCATGCCCACGGCGCCGAACTGACCAACGAGTACAACGAACGAACGCGCGTCACGGTCGGACGCGAGATTTTCGGTCTGCTCGGCATGACGCTGGCCGTCGTGCTGCCGACGGTCTTCACCGCCTGGTACGGCGAGCAGACAGGCTACATCTACATGGGCATGGCATTCCTGCCGATCGCGCTTCTCTTCGCGCTGCCGACACTGACGTATTCGCCCGGCTCGGTGTATCCGGCCGTGGTCCGCGAGGATCCGGAAACCCACGTCCGCTACTTCCGCGGCTGGCTGATCGGCCTCGCGCCGATGTTGACGCGGCCGACGGCGTGGTTCGAGCGCAGCCTGACGCTCAGGACCCTGGTGCCGTTCTTCGCACCGATGAAGAACCGCCTGTTCCGCCGCCTGCTGCTGGTCTTCATCGTCAACGGCGCGGCACTGGGCGTCGCCGTTTCGGTGATGCTGTTCTATGTCGAGCACGTCCTGAAGGGCGGCAAACTGCAGGCCGGCATCATCCTGCTGGTCTATTTCGGCGCCGCCGCCGCCAGCGTGCCGCTGTGGCTGATGCTGTCGCGCCGTCTCAGCAAGACCGCGGCGTGGTTCGTCGCCATGGTGGTCACCGTGGTCGCCATGTCTTTCGGCTTCTTCCTGGGCGCCGGCGACTTCATCTGGTTCCTGCCCATCGCCATCGTCACCGGCCTCGGCATCGGCGCCGACTATGGCCTGCCGCCGTCGATCCTGGCCGACGTGATCAACTCCGAGGAAGGCAAGGACACCCAGGGCGATACCGGCGCCTATTTCGGCCTGTGGGCGCTGTCGACCAAGCTTGCCACCGCCATCGGTGCGGCGGGCTCGCTGCCGGTCGCGGCCCTGCTGGGCTTCAATCCCGCCAGCGGCCAGTACGATACGTCGGCCCTGGTCTTCGTCTATATCGCGGTGCCGGTGATCATCAAGATCGTCGCCGGCGTGCTGATCTGGTACATCCGCATCGAAGCCGAGCGCGGTTCGGTGCGCGACGAGTTCCGGGCGGCGCGCGCCTGACGGCTACGCCGCGAGAAAGTCCAGGCGCTGCGGCTGGCGCAGGCCGAAGTCGCGCTGCAGGCCCCAGCAGCCCTGCGCCACCGACGCGAAAACGCTGCGGAAATCCACCGTGTGCCTGAGGTCGCCATCCTGCAGGTCGCCGAGGGACGGATAGGCGCCGTGGAGGCCGCCCTTCACGCCGCCCCCCATGACGAACTGCGGCGCCGCCGATCCGTGGTCGGTGCCGCCGCTGGCGTTCTGGCGCGCCCGGCGACCGAACTCCGAATAGGTCATGACGACGACGTCGTTCCAGCGATCGGCGGCGATCAGGTTTTTGCGCAGAGTCGCGAGGCCGGTAGCGAGCACGCCGAGGAGCCGCTCGTGCGTCTGCGCCTGGTTGGCGTGGGTGTCGAAGCCGCCCATCGCAACCTTGATGGCGACCACCTGCACCCGGGCCGCCAGCAGGCGCGTCGCGAGATCGAGTTGCCGGCCGAGACCGCTGTCCTGGTTGTAGGCATGGGCGGGCACGGGCGCGGCGCGCAGCTTGTCGCGCAGGCCCGCCGCCGCGGCATTGATCTCCTGCCGCACCGCCAGCACATGGCGCAGCGCCGGATTGCCGGCATCGCCCTTACCGCCCATCTCCTTCATGGTCTCGGCCTGCCGCAGGAAATTCTCGGCGTCCTGCATGACGATGGTGCGGAGCGACGGGCCCGTCACCGGCAACGCATTGGTGTCGGCCACGATGCTGTCGACGGCAGCGCTCCTCGGCAGGCGGGCGTCCTGGAAGGCCTGCGCGATCCAGCCTTCGCTCAGCGTCTGGCTGGCGGCGGACGCGGTGTCCCAGATTTCGATCGACCGGAAGTGCGAGCGGTTCGGATAGGGATAGCCCACGCCCTGCAGGATCGCGAGATCCCTGGCCTTCCACGAGTCCATCAGCGGTTCGAGCTTGTCGTGCAGCCCGACCTTCTCGTCGAGCGGCAGCACATGCTCGCGCGCGACGCCGAGGCCGGGGCGCAGGTCGCGGTATTTGGGATCGGCATAGGGCACGAGGGTGTTCAGCCCGTCGTTGCCGCCCTTCAGTTCGACCAGAAGCAGGATGCGTCCCATGGCGCGTCCCTCACTTCAACTGGTAGGCGGGATCGAGCATCGCCGCCGCCGCCACCGCGCCCGGCGAGGCCGAATCATCTATCGGATCGATCGGCGCGCGCGGCAGCAGCGTGCGCAGCAGCGTGGCGGAGTCGCTGCCGCCTAGAGCGGCGCCGAGACGCGCCTCGCCACCGGCGTTGCGCAGGCTGCGGCCCTCGACCGGACGCGGCTCCATCATCTGCATCGTGCCCTCATCCTTGGGCAGCTGCTGACGGCGCTCGGCGCGCCTGCCCTGAGCGGCGTCGAAGGGGCGATCGGGCCGCGGTCTCATCGCCATGCCGCCTTCGGTCGAGGCCACCGACGTGGCCTCGACGATGCGGCGCAGGAACTGCTGGCGCAGCAGCAGCGTATAGGTCGTGATCCAGCTCTCGCCGCCCGGCCAGCCCTTCACGTTGGGCGGATCGAACGGCACCTGGCCCAGCCCCTGCATCATGCGCACGAGCTGCGTCTTCTCCTGGACCGGCAGGCCCAGCACATGGACCGTGCCGACGATCAGCTCGACCGGCGACTTGATCAGGCTGCCGCGGTTGGCGGGATCGCGGAAGGCCTGCGACGTCAGCAGCGCCCGCAGCAGCGGCTTGATCTCGTAGCCGCCCTGGCGGAACGAGGCGGCCAGCTTCTTGATCGCGGCAGGATCGGGCTGCAGCGAGACGAACTCGCGCCACATCTTCTCGACGATGGTCTCGGCGGTGCGCGGATGCTTCAGAAGGATGGCGATGATCTCGTCGCCGCCGAAGTGGCCGGTCTGACCGAGGAAGGTCTTCTCGCCGTCGTCGTGCTGGGCCGGACGCTCGATGAACTGGCCGGTCTCGCGATTGACCGTCCAGCCCGTGAAAGCCCGCGCCGCCGCCTTGATGTCGGCTTCGCCGTAGCGGCCTTCGCCCAGCGTGAACAATTCCAGGAGTTCGCGGGCGAAATTCTCGTTGGGCTGGCGCGCCACGTTGCGCATGCCGTCGAGGTAGATCAGCATCGCGGGATCGCGCGCCACCGCCTTCAGGAGCGTCGCGAAGTTGCCCAAGGCCTCGCGCCGGAACAGCGCGTTTTGCCTGAACAGCGCCGGCGCATAGCGCACCTTCAGCATCGAAGAGGTGAAATGGCCGTGCCAGAACATCGCCATCCGCTCGACCAGCGGCTGGTCGGTGACCAGCATCTCCTCGACCCACCAGTTGCGCAGCTCGCGGCCCTGCTCCTGCACCGGCCGCGCGATCTGCAGCGGCTTGCCATCGACACCGGGCTTGCGCTCGGCCTCGGCCGCCTGCTGCTGGCGCCGGACCTCGGCCGGTCCCTGGTTCAACCAGGCCGGCGCCGGTGTGATGGCCTGCTGCCGCACCGTGCCGAGAAGGCGATCGACGGCGGCGGCATAGTCCTGCGCTTCGAGGCCGCGGATTTCGGCCGGCGTGGCGCCGAAGCCCGTCCGCGACAGCAGCAGCCTCGCCTCGTCGAAGCCCATCGCCTGACTGGCACGTGCCGGCAGTGTCGGCCACAGTCCGGCAGACAGTGCCGCCGCACCCGTTACGAAGCTACGCCGGTCGAGACGAAGGCTCATGGCGGCGCTCCTACTGCGGCGGCCGGTTGGGCGGCGGCAGACGCGGCAGCGGCGGCGGCGCGCCGGCAAAACGCTCGACCAGAAGCACATGCAGGCGCGAGCGCTGGTCGGGCCTCAACGTCGGTTCCAACAGGATCGCCGTGCGCAGATTCTCCTTCTGTACTTCGGCACGTAACTTTGCGATCTGGTCGACCAGTCCATCGAGTCGAGCCATGTCGATCTGCGGCTTCTTCAGTTCGGCGACGGTCTGCTCGCGAATTTTCTGGATCTCGCGCAAGCGCTCGCGACGCGCCGCGGCATGACCGTCCAGCAGGCCGCGCAACGCCTCGCGCTGGCCGCTGTCGAGGTCGAGGTCGCGTACCAGCGCGTCGACAGGGCTCGGGCGGCCGCCCGGTGGCGGCGGGGGGAAGCCCGGCTGGCGGGTCTCGAAGGTCGGCGGCGCGATCCAGCTCCGGTAGACGAAGCCCGCCAGGACGAAGCAGTTGAGCAGCAGCGACAGGCCGAGCAGGAGGTGGATCAGGCGCGGCGACACGTCAGATCCCGTCCGAGAAATCGGTCAACTCGCCCGACGTTACCTTTGCGGCGCCCGAGCCGTACCTCTGCTGGGCAAACGATTCACCCAGCCCGCCGCCCACGATGAAGCCGGCGCCGGCGATCACGATCGCCAAGGCTACCATCGCCGCCCGCTGCAGGGCATAACGTATTCCCGACGAAAACAGGCGGCCGAAGACCCCACCGCCATGCCCGACCTGCCGCTCGGCCGCGAAGCCGACCAGCGCCTGCGCCCGCACGGCCAGCCGCTCCGGCGCCGCGGGCAAGGGCTTGCCCAGCACATCCGCCAGATCGAGGGCGGCGCGGCGCAGCACCGGATCGGCGGCGACCGCGGCGTCGATCCGGGCCGCCGCGGCTTCCGGCAGCCGGCCGTCCAGCCAGGCGGCAAAATCGAGGTCGGAGATGGCCTGAGGCGCCACGTCCCGATCCGGGGCGAGGCTTCGCCACAGCTCCTTGTCGGTTCGGGGGGTGCGCTCCGTACTCATCGTCTTCTCCTACTCCAGATTACGTCGGAAAGGCTCAATTCATCCCTCTCACGGCGGTTCTTCGCCAAAGTGGGCGCGGAGGCGCAACAGCGCCTTGTGGTGGGTGCTGCGGACGGTCTGGGCGTCGATTTTCAGCAATTGTGCAACTTCGATCACGTCCCGCTCCTCGTCGTACAGGCACTTCAGGATCAAGGTCTGGCGGTCGGTCAGAAGTCCCGGGGGAATCTTGAGCTTTTCGACGTGCTTGTCTTCGACCCCCAGCGCCGCCTCGGGCACTTCGTCGAGCGGCTCGGTTGCCTTCCGGCGTCGGCGGGAATGATCCACGGCGCATGACCGGGCGACCACGGCCAGCCAGGTGCTGAGCCGAGCCCGAGCCGGGTCGTAGGTTTTGAGCAGGCGGAAGTCCTGGGCGCAGAGCCGGACGAAGACGTCCTGGGCGGCATCCAGGACATCTTCCTCGCCCAACCCGAAAGCCGACAGCGTGCGGCGCACGACGGCATTTATGAGCGGGGCGGCCGCGGTGACGAAGCCATCCCAGGCGCGCTTGTTGCCCGTCGTGAGTGTCCGCAGGTCGGTCTGGTTCAGTTCCGTCACGCCCGCGATCTTCCTCGGTTCCGTCCGCCCTGCAGTCTAACGGGGTTTGTGGCTAATTCAGGCCCCGCTACAGTCGCCGCCAGCAAAGTGAGGAAAGTCGATGAGCGAGTCGCTGACACGGCAGGTCAAGATCACCAAACAGGCGGTGCGCGGCAAGGGCGTCGTCGTGGCCCAGAATTGTCGGGCGGCCGAGGTCGGCGCCTCGATCCTGCGCCAGGGTGGCAACGCCATCGATGCAGCCGTCGCCACCGGCATGGCGATCGGCGCGGTCGAGCCGTGGATGAGCGGCATCGGCGGTGTCGGCTTCATGACGATCTGGAGCGCCAAGGAAGGCCGTGCCTGGACCGTCGACTACGGCCCCGTCTCCGCCGCCAAGCTCGATCCCTCGGTCTACAGGATCGTGGGCCCCGGTCCCGCCAATCCTTTCGCCTGGCCCGATATCCTCGAGCAGAGGAACGAAGTCGGCTACCACTCGATCGCCGTGCCCGGCATGGTCGCGGGCCTCGCCAAGGCGCTGGAGCGTTTCGGCAGGCTGAAGTGGCAGGACGTGCTCGCCCCCGGCGTCGAACTCGCCCAGCGCGGCATGGAGCTCGACTGGTACATGCAGGTGATGCTGGCGCAGGGCGCACAGCATCTCGCCAAGTTCCCCGCCTCGCGCGCCGCCTACCTCTGCGACGACGGCCGCGTGCCCGCGATCGATTGGGCGCACAACAAGCGCTACCTCAAGCTGGGCAACCTCGGCGAGACGATGCGCCGGCTGGCCGAGGGCGGACCGCGCGAATTCTACGAAGGCAGCCTGGCACGCGACATCGCGGCCGACCTGCAGGCCGGCGGCTCGGCGATCTCCTATGACGATCTCAAGAACTACGAAGCGCGCGTCGTCGATCCGCTGTCGTTCGAGCACAACGGCGTTCAGGTGAACGTGGCCGGCGGCCTCACCGCAGGCCCGACCCTGCGGCGCGCCGTCGAACTGGCCGGCGCCGCGACCAAGGGAAAGGGCGCGCCCGACGCCGCTTTCTTCACGGCCTTCGCCGAGGGCATGCACAAGGCCTACGACGAGCGGCTAAAAACCTTGGGCGACAAGCCCACCAACACCTGCACCACGCATTTCTGTGCCGCCGACGCGGAAGGCAACATGGTGGCGCTGACGCAGACGCTGATGAGCCTGTTCGGCTCCAACGTCATGCTGCCCAAGACCGGCATCACCATGAACAACGGCATGCTGTGGTTCGACCCCGAACCCAACAAGCCCAACTCGATCGCACCGGGCAAAAAGCCGCTTTGCAACATCTGCCCCGTGGTCGTGGCGAAGGACGGCAAGGCATGGTTCTGCATCGGCGCCTCGGGCGGCCGGCGGATCGTGCCGGCAGTGGCCCAGCTCGCGCTGATGCAGATCGACCGCGGCATGGATGTCGAGGCCGCCTTCCATCAGCCGCGCATCGACGTCTCGGGCGTGGGTCCGATCCGCGTCAACCGCGACCTGCCCGACGCGATCAAGAAGGCGATCGCGGCCAAGCTGCCGACGGTCGAGGTCGACAACCCGATCTCGCCACTGGGCTTCGCCAATCCGAGCTGCATCGTGCGCGACCCCAGGACGGGCGAGCTCACCGGCATGAACGAGGTGATGTCGCCCTGGGCCGGCGGCGCTGCGCAGTAAAGAGACCGACCGAAAGGAGCGACGAAATGGATACAATCACACAGCTCGAGATCGACCAGCGCGTGTACGATCTCTACGACGAGTACTGCCACGGCCGCATCGACCGTCGCGCGTTCCTGCAGCAGGCCGCCGTAGTCACGGCGGGCGGCCTTGCCATGGCGCAGGCCCTGATGCCGCGCTACGCCAACGCACAGACGATCTCCTTCACCGACGAGCGCATCAAGGGAACCTACGTAACTTATCCGTCACCCGGCGGCACGTCCGGCCAGATGCGCGGCTATCTCGTGCAGCCGAAAGGCAACGGGCCGTTCCCCGTGGTCTTGGTCATCCACGAGAATCGCGGACTTAACCCCTACATCGAGGATGTCGCGCGCCGCGCCGCGACCGAGGGCTTTCTTGCGCTGGCGCCGGACGGGTTGTTCCCGGTCGGCGGCTATCCTGGCAATGATGACGACGGCCGCGCGCTTCAAGCAAAGCTCGACCAGCCCAAGCTCCGCACCGACATGCTGAACAGTGCGAAGTATCTCAAGACGCACGCGCTCTCGACCGGCAAGCTCGGCGTAACTGGCTTCTGCTGGGGCGGCGGCACGACCAACTGGCTGGCAACCGCGATGGGCGCCGACATGCGGGCGGGCGTGCCATACTACGGTGCGGCCGCCGAGACCGCGTCGGTGCCTTCGATCAAGGCGCCGCTGCTGGTGCAGCTCGCGCAGAACGACGAGCGCATCAACGCGATGTATCCGGCCTACGAGGCGGCGCTGAGGAGTGCCGGCGTGCCCTACGAGGTGTTCATCTATCCGGACACGCAGCACGGCTTCCACAACAACTCGACGCCGCGCTACAACGAGTCGGCAGCCAAGCTCTCGTGGGATCGCACGATCGCTTTCTTCAAGAAAAACCTCGCCTGAGATGGTGGCGCTGAGCTAGGGAAACTCTGAAAAAGTCATCGACATGAGCAGTAGGTCATGATTCTAGGGAATCCCGTTGTGTGAAAGCCAGGATTTCTTCGATGAAGCAGATGACGTTGGCGACGGCCGGTTTTGATCGT
>JAESGK010000159.1_pt1 | contig 59898 bp, 60 predicted proteins | sample 9269681 | NCBI WGS metagenome assembly JAESGK01 (sample SAMN14515347, study PRJNA621673) | algae metagenome | isolation source: Timaviella obliquedivisa GSE-PSE-MK23-08B and co-occurring heterotrophs from... | place: USA: Grand Staircase Escalante National Monument, Utah | collected 2006-08-15
GTTATTTCAATTGGATTTGGCAGCACAGTCGATTCAAAACCACTGCTGCGCAACGGGCAGATTTAGCAACTCGCCCTTGGACCTGGCAGGACTTAGCAACTTTTCCCACAACAATTTAGCGCACTACAATTTAGCGCACTACCGACGAGTTAAGCCAGAGGACGATCGCGCTTTCAGAACGATCGCAACCCAATCAGGTCTTCACATGAGGCTAGCGCTCCTAAAGTCTGTGACAGATAATAATAGATTTAACAAAGTCAAAACTTGGCGTGAGAGTTAGCAAGCCACTATGGGTCGTACCCCAACCTTAAAATTCGATCGCGGCACCCTCATTCTGCATCCTCCGCCCAAAGGTAAAGCTTGGGTGGACTATGCTACTTGGGACGATCGCATTGAGCGTTTCCGAATTCCAGCTATTCAATATCGCGGCTTGGTAACTACGCTTCGCCGAGAAGAAATTGCCTATGACGATCAAGCCAAAAACTTTGGAACTGTCGAACTGACCTCTCATTTAGAACGACAGCCTTATCTTCACCAGCAAGAAGCCTTAGAAAACTGGATTGGGGCAGGGCATCGGGGCGTTGTGGTGCTACCGACTGCATCGGGAAAAACATACTTGGCGCAAATGGCAATGCAAGCCATGCCTTGCAGCACGTTAATTACAGTTCCAACTCTAGATTTGATGCACCAATGGTACGCCAATTTATTAGCAGCATTTCCCGGTGCCGAGATCGGTCTACTGGGTGGTGGCTCCCGCGATCGCACTCCCATTCTGGTTGCCACTTATGACAGTGCCGCTATCCATGCTGAATCTTTAGGCAATCGCTATAAGCTGCTGATTTGCGATGAGTGTCACCATTTGCCCAGCGACTTTAATCGAGTGATTGCCGAGTTTGCGATCGCCCCCTATCGGCTAGGATTAACCGCTACTCCTGACCGGACAGACGGCAGACACGTCGATTTAGATTTTCTGCTTGGCTCTGTGGTTTACCATCGCACCGCCAAAGATTTAGCTGGAGATGCCCTCGCCAGTCATGAAATTATTCAACTTAAAGTGGCTCTCTCAGAACACGAGCGCGAACGGTACGACGAATTAATGGAGATTCGAGATAATTTTTTGAAGCGATCGAACCTGTGGTTGGGTTCCATAGAGGGCTGGCAGCGATTTGTTCAAGCTAGTGCCCAATCTCAGGCAGGCAGACGGGCAATGCTAGCGCATCAAGAGGCACGGGCGATCGCCCTGGGAACTGAAGGTAAGCTTCGCATTCTTGCCGAACTCTTAGCCCAGCACCATCCTGAACAAACCTTAATTTTCACTAACGACAACGCCACGGTTTACCGCATTTCCCAAGCTTTCCTCATTCCTGCCATTACCCACCAAACTCCCGTCAAAGAACGCCACGAAATTCTGCAAAACTTTCGAGAGGGCAAGTACAAGACTTTGGCGGCTTCCCACGTTTTGAACGAAGGTGTAGACGTGCCCGAAGCGAGCGTAGCGATTTTGCTTTCAGGGACGGGTTCTGCCCGCGAGTATATTCAGCGCTTAGGGCGAGTGTTGCGAAAAGGTCAGGCGCACAAACGAGCAGTGCTGTATGAGGTGGTGGCAGAAGAAACGACAGAGGAAGGAGTTTCGAGACGAAGGAGAGAGCCTCAGCGATCGCGGCAGCCACAGCAGTTAGAGTTGATAAGGTCGCCCTACGAAGAGTTTGAGCGGAAGCTGCCTCAGGCGGCGGAATCATCTGGAGCTTGGAACCAAGAGTCAGAGGAGGACACATCAGGCTAAAAGCTCATCCACTGCTATCTCGAATCCCAGTAGCACCTTCTGCGTCCTTGCAACCTCACCAGACACAAAAATCAGCCGCGCCTCCAGGGTCGCCACAATCACCCAGCGGCTATCAGGAAACACTAGCCATACTTCGTCTCCACCAGACTGGAGATACTCCTGGGCTTTAGCAATGACATCTTCGGCAAGGTCAGTTGGAGAAACAATCTCAGCACTGAGCGGAAAGCTCTGGGGCAGCGCCTTGGCATCGCCATACTGCGCAACCAACTCAGGCGTTAGGTAAGCAACATCTGGCGATCGCCCTTGCCTAAGTGTACGACAAGGAACTTCTGTATAAACTTCCCCATCTAGCCTTTGATTATCCTTAAAACTTCCCCATAACCGGACAATTCTAGCCTGTACCTTACTATGCTTTAACGTCATATTCTTCTTCTCAACTAGTTCCTCATTGACCCATTCAGTCCCATTAGGAGCCTGTTGCATCCAGTCTTCTAATGACTGAATTGAGGATGACTGAATGGGCGAGGGATTAATTGGGGTAGCGACCATACATTCTTTCCTGTTTTGATTGAACAGTAGTGTCTAAAGTTTATCCCACCCACTAACTTTCCTTCGTGGGAGCGGATTTTGTGAGGAATTTGTACACTACAAACGGAACCTTGAACAACCGATGGGGAAACCGGGTGCGTTTATTTACCACTATTGCCGGACTGCGCTGTTATCTAGAAACAAACCGCTCTAGAGGCAAAGAGTCTACGGGTCTGGTTCCTACAATGGGAGCGCTCCACGCAGGGCATTTGAGCCTGATTCATCGCGCTAGGAACGAGAACGATCGCCTGATCGTCTCGATCTTTGTCAACCCCTTGCAATTTGCCCCTAATGAAGATTTTCAGCAGTATCCCCGTGATTTAGAAGCAGACGGTGCGTTATGCGAGGCTGCTGGGGTAGATGCTATTTTTGCGCCTGATTCAGCAGAAGTTTATCCCCTGGGCAAAGAGGCGATCGTTCAGGTTATTCCTCCAGCGGCAATGATGGCGGGATTGTGTGGTCGATCGCGTCCAACCCACTTTCAAGGAGTCGCTACCGTAGTTACCAAGTTCCTGAACATTATTCAGCCCGATCGGGCTTACTTTGGGTTGAAAGACGCACAGCAGTTTGCCATTTTGCGCAGAGTGATTGCCGATTTAAACTTTGCCGTAGAAATGATAGGCTGTCCGATTGTGCGAGAATCCAGTGGGTTAGCGCTAAGTTCTCGAAATCAATACCTGACTGTGGAACAGCGATCGCAAGCTGCTATCCTGTATCGGAGCCTACAAACGGCAGCACAAGCTGTCCGCAATGGCACAGTCCTCCAATCCCAGATCATTGGCATCGTAAAAACCGAGTTAGAGCAATTTCCAGACATGAAACCCGAATATATTGAATTGGTTAATCCCGAAACCTTAGCGCCCCTAGAGCAAGTTGAAGAATCGGGGTTACTAGCGATCGCTGCCCACCTGGGCAAAACTCGGTTAATTGATAATGTGTTGCTGCAAACTCGCCAACCCATTTTGGCGATCGATGGGCCGGCTGGAGCAGGTAAGTCTACGGTGGTACGGCGAGTGGCGCAAGCTTTGGGTTTGCTGTATTTAGACACGGGAGCAATGTATCGGGCGGTGACATGGTTGACGCTACAATCGGGCATTGCCATTGATGATGAAGCCGCGATCGCAGAACTAGTAAGCCGCTGCGAGATTGAAATTAGTGGTGATCCGGCGGCGGTGAGCGTACGGATCAATGGGCAGGATGTGACGCAGGCAATTCGTAGCTTGGAGGTAACCTCACAGGTTTCAGCGATCGCGGCTCAGCTATTTGTGCGGCAAGAGTTGGTGCGACGGCAGCAGGCTTACGGACGCAAAGGTGGCATTGTGATGGATGGGCGCGACATTGGCACCCACGTTTTTCCAGATGCCGAGCTAAAGATTTTCCTAACGGCTTCTGTCGCAGAGCGGGCACGAAGACGACAGCAGGATTTAATTTTACAGGGACAGGAAATCTCGCTGGCAGAGCTAGAGCGGGCGATCGCTCAGCGGGATCATCACGATAGTTCACGCGACTTTGCGCCCTTGCGGAAAGCGGTAGATGCGATCGAGATTCAAACAGATGATATGGACATTGAGGAAGTTACAGTAAGGATTATCAGCCTTTATCAGGAAAAGCGATTTAAGCAGTGAATTTAAAGGAAAGGCTGCGGTTTCTACCACTGCTTCGTCAAGTTTCTAGACCTAATGCGAAGAATTGAAAAGTTTACACTGGGGTGATAGAGTCCGTTAATCTATTGCTGTTGCGTGGGCAACCTCTGGGGCAATAGGGTTTTTGTGACATTATTTTCTGTATTACCGCTTAAGCCACTGCCTTAACATGCAAATTCTGACTAGCGCCAATCGCCCTTCTTCTCAATTTTTATCAACCTCAGTTCCGGCACGCACTCTTAGGTTAGTCGCGCTGGGAGACAGTTTGATTTATGGCTTTGGCGATCCTGATGGTGGCGGTTGGATTGAGCGATTACGGCGGCGGTGGATGTCGCCGCAGGGTGAGGATCACGCGCTGTACAACTTGGGCGTGAGGGGCGATCGGGTTCGGCAAGTGTCTCAACGGCTGCAAGCTGAGTTTAGTCACCGAGGTGAGCTACGCCATCGTGTCCCGGATGACATCATCTTGTCTGTGGGGCTGAATGACTCGGCTCGGTTAGGGCGATGGAACGGCAAAAACTTTACTGAGTTTGAGACTTTTCAGGAAGATGTTGTTGATTTACTCGACCAAGCCGCAGAGCTTTGTCCGGTCTATTTTGTCGGCATGACTCCAGTGGATGAGGCGCACATGCCTTTCTCCAATTGTCTGTATTACAACCACGCCGACCAATATCGCTATAAAGAGGTGATTCGCACGGTTTGTGTGGGGCGGCAAATCCCTTACTTAGATATTTTTGAGATGTGGCTCACTCGGAGCGAAGACTGGTGGCGATCGCGCTTACATGCCGATGGGCTCCATCCCAACAGCACAGGTTATCAGTCCTTACTCGAAGATTTTCTAGCCTGGGAACCCATTTGTCGATGGCTTGGATGAGGGAATGAATAAAGCTAACGACAGCCTAAGCTTTCACGGGTTTCTACGCCAGTGATAGGATTTACGCCCTCAGCGCGTTTGCAAAGCTCAACAATTTCATAGCGATCGAGCAGAGCATCGGTAAAGTCGGCTCCAGCGATCGCCACATCTTTAAAGCTCGTGCGGGACAGCGTTGCCTCCTGCAAAATTGCGTCTCGTAGATCTGCCCCCACCCAAAACACTCGGTCTACCAATGCGCCCGTGAGGTTGGCTCCGCGCAGGTTGCCGTTGAGCATTACTGCCTTGGTCATCAAAGCATTGGTGAGGTCAGAGTTCTGGAAATTGATGCCGCGCATTTCGGCAGAGACAAAGGCTTTGCCCTTGAGGTCTTGATTAGAAAAATCTTGGTCGGTGAGATTGGCGCTGTTGTAATTAACCGTGTCGATGATGGCGATCGCGGGTTTAATCATCAACATTAACCATAGGCAGGCTAGAGCGATCGTCATGAACAGCCTTACCCAAACTCTCCCTAAGCCGTTTCCTAAAGATCTACTCAGTGAATCGGCGAGAGATTCAGTTTGCCCTTGTGTTTGCCCTCTCATCGATCGATCCTCGCTTAGCCCTTAGTTTACGTACCAGGCTGTGGTTTCCAATCTGTCCCCACTCGAATGGTTAAATCAGATTCCAGATCACCTGTAGAAGCAGAAATTACTTTCCCCGTTCCTATCATTGATTCTAGCGCTGAGGCGCTCTGCAAATCGCCTCGCTGCACAATAATTTGGGTCTCGGCTTGCTGGTCAGTCCAATCTTCTACGATATAGACATTACTGAAGCCCATACTTTGCAAATAGGTCGCCATCTGGCTGCCTAATTCTGGGTCATTAGAGGCATTCTGGATAGCAATTCGCAAGTCGGTGCTGCTGTTTTGATGGCTGAGGACTGCCACAGAACTCAGGTCAAAATATTCATGCATGACCTGATCCATTGCATCGGTATCCATGATCCAATAACTTGCTTGAAACTCTTCGGGTCCACTAAACCGCCCCGGAAGCATCACCATCCGAAAGTTATCTTGCTTAAGGCTCAAGGTAAAGCTAGCCAACGCTAACAGTTCTTCTGAGGAAAGATTGGTATCAATGTAACGTTGAAAAATTTCAATGGCCTGAGGGAGACGAGTCAGCATAGTTGGATTCATTAGCTTTTCTCGTAAGGCTCGAATCATTTGCTGTTGTCGCTGGACTCTCCCAATGTCGCCATGTTGGTCATTCCGAAACCGGGCAAATTGTTCTGCTTTTGCGCCATCTAGGTTTTGCCGACCCGCTTTAAGGTCAATATTGAGCTTCTGAGTCTCGTCTACATATTTCATGTCAATGGGCACAAACACATCCACACCGCCCATTAAATCGACCATTTCTCGAAAGGCACCTGTGCTGATCCGCACATAGCGATCGATGGTGATGCCGTTCAGGTTTTGGCTGATGACCTGGGCAGCAGTTTTGGCACCCCCAATCACGTTTGCTTGATTAACCTTAAGCAAACCCTCTTGAGGCAATGTAACTTGCGTATCGCGTGGGACAGAAAGGACATTAATCGACTGGTCACCGGGGTCAAGATGAACCAGTAGCATCGTATCACTGCGCCCCGAAAATACATGGGGGCTTGTCCCTGGCGGTAGATCTAGGGGAAGATCAATACCCATGACGAGGATGTTGACAGGGCGAGTAATGGGGTAGTTGAGCCCTTTACTGAGGACATCGCCAATAGAAAAAGCTTGACCTTTGTCTTGAGGAACGATCGCCGGGGGCAAAGGCATCATTAGCGCCGCCGTCATGCCTACTGCAATTGAAACAGCAGCCGTCAGCCCCACTGCTACCCCCCGCCCCAGCCATTTTGCAGGATGAAACGGAGAGGGGGAGGAACCTACCTTTTTCGATGAAGCCTCTAGGGGTACCTTGACCGCCGAGTCCTGCTCCTCCACTGATTGATGTTGGGGTTGCTGTCGCTCTAACTTAGATTTCAACTGTCCCACTCCATTTAGCCCTCTTTGCATCGCTCAAACTAAATACACTGATGTTTATATCAGAAGCAACCAAAAGCAACTATTGTCTTTTGGGGTAACTCTCAAAAATCATACTGTTTGCTCACACCTTCAAACTGTTCACTCCGTACAAGCGCTACCCTAAACAGGTCAATTTAAGCACAAATGGTATTATGACGCAGCCCACCCTCACCCTGTTAGATAAAAGCGAAACCTGCTAGCTTGGCTCATGTTGGGTGCTAGATCAAAGGCAACCGTAGGCAAATATCTTTTGCCTGGGAACATTAGCCATATCTCTAGAGAACCAACTTCTCTAAAGCCTATTCCGGAAAGCCCAACACTAATTTTCCTATCCTGATTGGGTGCTCTAGTCCTGAAAACCTTAGCGATATCTCAAAACAAAGCCTCATGATTCCTGTAATTTTAGCTGGTGGTAAAGGCGAACGGTTTTGGCCCCTCAGCCGCAAACAGCGTCCTAAGCAATTTTTAAGTTTGGATGGCAGCGGCAGAAGTCTGCTTCAAGCGACCGCCGATCGCCTTTTAGACCTGGCTGGCGGCTGGCAAGGATTGTGGGTGATTACGGCGGCACACTTGGCAGAGGGCGTGCAGCAGCAATTGCCCGACTTGCCTCTAGAGAATTTGCTGGTCGAAGTTGAAGGGCGAGACACGGCACCCGCCGTGGCTTGGGCAACCTTAGAGATTGCTAAGCGTCACGGTCAAGATGCCATGATTGGCTTTTTCCCAGCAGATCATTGGATTGGCGATCAAGAAGTATTCTGTCATACACTGCGGGCGGCAGAAGAATTGGCAAAAAGTCTGGGGGCGATCGCCACTCTCGGCATTACTCCCGCCTATCCGTCCACGGGCTATGGCTACATTGAACAGGGCGAGAAGGCAGGATTTTTCGGCAACTATCCCGCCTACAAAGTTCAGCGATTTACCGAAAAACCCGACCTGCCCACTGCCGAATCTTTTCTGGCTACTGGGCGCTTTAGCTGGAATGGCGGCATGTTCATTTTTTCTGCCGGAGTCATGTTGGCGGAACTGCAAACCCATGCTCCTGAGATTTTAGAGCCGCTGCAACAGCAGGGCCCTTCGGTTTACCCTAGCTTGCCTAAAAAGAGCATTGACTACGCCCTAATGGAAAAAACTGAAAAGGCGTATGTCCTACCTGTAACCTTTGCCTGGGATGACCTCGGCGATTGGAACGCCCTCGATCGCCTACTCAAGGCAGAGCAGCCTAACGTTGAGCTAGCGAACCATGTCGGGCTAGATACCTCGGGAGCCTTGCTTTACGCTACAGGCGACGATGAATTAATCGTCACGATCGGCATGGACGATACCGTGATTGTGCGAGATGGGAAAGTGACTCTCGTTGTCAAAAAAGATCGCACTCAAGACATCAAGCAAATCCTCAAGCAACTCCAGAAAAATCCTCAGTTTAAAGACTTGCTATGAAGACAAGTCGTAGATTCTTCAAGAGCTTATAAAGTTTAGAGCGCTTGTACGTCTATTTTTTAGGTGCTTTCCGATACTCGTACTTGTACCTATAATATTCACTATTACAGCCTCAATTTTTATCTGCTGATATTTTTATCTGCTGAGGTATTGGGCTCTAGAAAATTGGGCTGTACTGACTCCTGGTTTCAAACATTACCTGGGTTGAAAATTCAGGTTAGTGAACCTGAATGAATTGTAGGAACGGTACTCCTCGTCTCACCCTATGACCTTGAGCAGAGTATGACCAGCGTTTGAACTGGAATTTTTGACTAGAACCCGTTCATTCGTTACTACTATCTTTACAAAATCGCTGTGTCCCCTCTAACACTTGAACTAGAAGCTAATGCTAAGAAAAATGGAAGCTTCAAAATCAAAGAATTATGTTAAATCAGTTCAGGTGCAAGGCTTCCAAGAGATATTTTCAAAAAGTGACGCTGAATTGGCAAGCTACATTAACAGGTAGCCGTATGAGCCTTGTATGAAATCGCCTCACAATTCTCAGAACTATGTTTTGGTCTTAGAGCAAAACTCTAAGGACTTACAGCCCTTGGAGTCATTGTTCCATCGGTTGAGTTGCTCAATGGTAGTCACAGATTCTCCTGCTCAAGCAGTTGCTAGGGCTAGTCAGGTTCCACCATACCTCATCATTTTGTCGGGCAGTCAAAGTGCTTGGTCTGAAGAATTGATTCATCAATTTCGTCACATTGCCGATGCTTGCGACGGCACCATTTTGGCGTTAACTGATTCCCATGCGCCTAGCTGGCAGCGGCAAGAAGATAACCCAGGCTTTGATGGCTTTTTGGTAAAGCCCTTGCATGGCGATGTGTTGGTGTCTTTGCTTCAGTCGGCACTGGCGCGAAAGAGCTATAGTTCAGAAAATTGATGAAGCCACAAAATCGATTTCGGAAACCCGATTCATTGCAACGTGCAGCTAGCTCCTGTTTATCCTCTGTTATATAAGGTTCTTAAACCTGTGTTCCCAGGTTGCCTATGGTCAGGGCGATCGGACATCAAAGCGATCGCCCTCACTATTGATGATGGGCCGCACCCTGCTCATACTCTGCGGCTTCTGAAAGTCCTTGAGCACTACCAGATACAAGCTAACTTTTTCTGGTTGGGGGTTTGTGTACAACGCTTTCCAGAAATTGCGAGAGCCGTTTGGCAGCAGGGTCACTGGATTGGACTCCATGGCTATGATCATCGCTCTTTTCCGCAGCTTTCATCAGTGGCGTTACAACAAAGTTTAGTTGAAACCCAACAGGCGATCGCCCAATCTTGCCAACTCGATTTTATTGAGGTTCAACAGCGTATCCGAGATGTGCGTCCGCCTAATGGATTGTTTCTGCCACAGACTCTTGTTGATCTAGAGCGGTGGAACTATCGCCCTGTGATGTGGAGTGTCGTTCCTGAAGACTGGGTGCGTCCAGGAATAGAGGTGGCGGCTAGACGAATCTTAAGTCAGGTGCAAAATGGCTCATTGATTGTGCTGCACGATGGCTGTTGTGGCGGCGATGATGTGGCGGCGATCGCGGCTCAGGTCATTCCGCTTCTTCTACAACAAGGGTATCAATTTGTGACGATCGATGAACTTTGGCAACAGCGCCTCTTACCTCTGCCAACAAGCACAAAATAATTTTTCTTCAACGGCTTCTATCGAGTTTCCACAGACAGGCGGAGACTAAATTTGTTGTGACATGAGCGGCAATGGGAACTAGTAAACTTCCGGTAGCCACCGCACTGTAGCCCAAAACTCCACCCATGATCGTTGCCCAAATGACGTAGGGAAGGTGTTGACTACCGCTAAAGTGCATCACACCAAAGCAAGCGCTGGAAATGAGAACGCCGAACCAGGTCAAGCCAATTGCAGGCAGCATCACCCCTCGAAACAGTAGCTCTTCGCTCATGCCAGGGAGTAAGCCTAGCCAAATCAAGTCTATCCAGTTGAGCGGTTTGAGCACCATTGCCAGGTAAAAGTCTGCACTTTGGCGATAGGCAGCCCAAACCCGATAGGCGATCGCGCTAGCTGCCGTAATTCCTAGCCCCAGAGCAATGCCTATAAGGAGCGATCGTCCTCCCGCCCACCTCATCGGCAGCATTTCAGTTGGGTCAAAAAGTAGCCATAGGCGAGAAACAATGAGCAACACAACGGCAGTCACTCCCATCGCAATCAAAATTTGAATGCGCGTGAGTGTCTCGGTGCTAGGAGTGGGAGGGGTTTGCTGGGACACTTTTATAATTACAAACAGAAAATTACAAACGAAAATTAAAAGAGAGTATGAATTACACGCTACCACTTTAGAAAACATCTTTGCGATCGAAAAAGCTTACAGATGTAGTTTTCCTGAGCGAGGCATTGCACCGGTTTACTGCTGAGACGACAGCGTTGCGGATACAATCAATATCTGTAGATTGTGAGGAGAACGGCTGTGTTCTACCCCACTTTATCCAAGGGCAGCCATGTTACTCGATATTGCAAGCCTGATGACTCAATCGGAGATGGCTCAACTCGCTTCTCCAGGGCCCATGATTGGTTCTTTGCCGATTCGCTGGTATGGGTTGCTGATCGCCTCTGCGGTTTTAATTGGGGTTAGTTTATCGACCTATTTGGCAAAACGGCGCGGCGTAAACCCAGATTTGATCAGTGACTTGGCAATTTGGTTGGTCGTTGCTGCTATTCCCTGTGCGCGGCTTTACTATGTTGCGTTTGAGTGGGAAAGTTATGCTTCTCGTCCGGCAGAGATCTTGGCAATTTGGCATGGAGGCATTGCCATTCATGGAGCGCTGATTGGTGGTGCGCTTGCCAGCTTAATTTTTGCCAAGCTGAACAAAATTTCGTTTTGGGTGCTAGCCGATTTAGTTGCACCGTCTGTAATTTTGGGTCAGGCGATCGGGCGATGGGGTAATTTTTTCAACTCTGAGGCATTTGGTCGTCCGACCGATTTGCCTTGGAAGTTGTACATTCCTCCAGCCCAACGACCCAATGATTATGCTCAGTTTGAGTACTTCCACCCTACGTTTCTTTACGAATCGCTGTGGAACTTGGGTGTATTTGCTATTTTGCTAACGCTGTTTTTTCGGGGGTTGAAGCCCCACAGTAAGCTCAAGAATGGCACCTTAATTCTTACCTACTTGTTAGCGTATAGCTTGGGACGGTTTTGGATTGAAGGACTGCGGATGGATAGTTTAATGCTAGGATCTTTGCGGATTGCTCAATTTGTTAGCTTGTTAGGCATTGTTTTGGGGAGTGGAGGATTGTTTTGGCTGTACAAAATGCGACGATCGCTCCCCGATGTGATTTCACCAGATGCATCTTTAGGAAACTCCTCTTCAGGCAGAACTAAAGTTTAACAGGCAAAAAAAATCCCAGAGGAAACCTCCAGGATTTGAATCAGGGTGCATCTACCAGTCACCTTTACGCAGTAGGTAGGAGATGTCCGGTGATTGTTTACAGAGTTCATACAGTCTTTACGCGAACGCAGAAGTTATAAGGATTCTTCTAAAAACTTTTGCTCTATCCAAAGAAAGACCCCAGAGGAAATCCTCTGGGGCTTGAATCAGGGTGCATCTACCAGCTACTTTTACTCACAGTAAACAGAATGTCCGGTATTCACATTGGTAGTTTACACATTCTTTAAAAGAGGGCATCTTTTTTTAAGGGCTTATCGAAGGTGGATAAGTTTTAGGGTAACCAAAAAAGTTGCCATTGCTCAAGTTTATTCTCTGACATTACCCCATGAGTACTATTCGTTTAGAGCCAAAAGTGTACATTGTGGGTGCAGGGCCCGGTGACCCCGATTTATTGACCGTAAAGGCTCAAACGCTTTTGCAAAATGCCGACGTAATTCTGTTTGCCGACTCCCTTGTGCCCCGCCAAATTTTGCAGTGGGTGCAGCCGGATGCAGAAGTCATTCGGACTGCCAATAAGACTTTAGAGGAAATTTTGCCTTTAATGATTGACCGAGTGCGATCGCGTCTTTCGGTCGTGCGGCTTCATTCAGGCGATCCTAGTCTCTATAGTGCTGCCTCCGAGCAAATGCAGGCACTCGCGGCTGCCGAAATTCCTTTTGAAGTGATTCCTGGCATTAGTGCCTTTCAACTTGCGGCTGCTCGTCTTAAGGTAGAGTTGACGGTTCCCGAGCTGGTGCAGACTATTATTCTGACACGCATCAGCGGACATACCCGTGTTCCTGAAACAGAAGACCTTAGTGCCCTCGCAGCCCATCAAGCGACCCTTTGCCTTTACCTTAGTGCCCGCCATGTCCAAGCCGCGCAAAATAAGCTGATGCAGCACTATCCCAGCGATTGCCCGGTGGCAGTTTGCTTTCGTTTAGGCTGGCAAGATGAAAAGCTTTGGGTGGTGCCGCTGAGCGAAATGACAGCAATTACAGAGCGAGAAAACTTGGTGAGGACAACCCTATATGTGATCAGTCCGGCGTTGGAACTGGCGGGAAATGTGGATGGCAGCGGGTTTAAAGGAAACAGATTTAAGAACGATGGGGGGCGATCGCGTCTTTATAATCCTGACCACGCACATATTTTTCGCCCCAAAGAACCTTAGAGCTTTGTCTTAAGGCTTGGCTCTCTAAAACCTCGCTAAAATAAAGGTATTAAGAAATACAAACAAAATCTCATGGAAAGTCTTCGCACAAACGCAAAGCGTCGAGTGGTCGTTGTGGGAGCCGGAATTGGGGGATTGACGGCAGCGGCGCTTCTAGCACATCGGGGCTATCAGGTATTGGTGCTAGACCAAGCGATCGTTCCAGGTGGCTGCGCTTCTACATTTCAGCGGCGCGGCTTTACATTTGATGTGGGCGCGACCCAAGTAGCTGGACTGGAACCCGGCGGTATTCACCACCGAATTTTTTCAGAACTAGACATTGAGTCGCCTGCCGCTACCTTCTGTGATCCGGCTTGCGCCGTGTATCTGCCGGGTGAAACTGAACCCATTAGCGTTTGGCGTGACCCCGATCGCTGGAAAGCCGAGCGCCAACGTCAGTTTCCGGGCAGTGAACCCTTCTGGCAGTTATTGTCCGATCTATTTCGCTATAGCTGGGCGTTTCAATCCCGCGATCCAATTTTACCGCCGCGTAATGTCTGGGATTTTCTGCAACTGGTGCAAGCCGTTCGCCCCGATACGCTGATGACGTTGCCCTATACTTTTTCCACGGTGGGGCAAATGTTGCGCTTGTATCGCTTAGGGAACGATCGCCGCCTCAAAACTTTTCTGGATTTGCAGCTAAAGCTTTACTCTCAAGTAAATTCTGACGAGACCGCTTTACTGTATGCAGCAACTGCTCTGGGCGTTTCGCAAGCGCCCTTGGGGCTATATCACTTGCAGGGCAGCATGCAGGCATTGAGCGATCGCCTCGTGACTTCCCTAGAGCGGGATGGCGGTAAGCTGTTAATGCGCCATTCTGTGCAGAAAATTAACGGCGACCCCTTGCGGGCATCGGCAACCGCTCGCAGCGTCGAGATTCGCGACCAAAAAACGGGCGAAGTTTGGACAGAACCCGCTGATCATGTGGTGGCAAACGTCACCGTTCAAAACCTGGTGCAGCTTCTGGGCGACCAAGTTTCCCCCGGATATCAGCACCGAGTCGAAAAACTGCCCTCTGCTTCGGGTGCCTTTGTCGTGTACCTGGGTGTTAAGCAAGCCGCGATTCCTCCAAACTGCCCGCCCCATCTGCAATTTTTGTATGACTATGAGGGTCCCATTGCTGAAAATAACTCTCTCTTTGTTTCTGTAAGCCATGCAGGAGATGGGCGCGCTCCAGAAGGGTGTGCTACGGTGATTGCTTCTTCGTTTACTGATCCAACTGCCTGGGCACAGTGCCAGGATTACGAAGGGTTAAAGCAGCAGTACACCGAAACGGCAATCGCCCGTTTATCGCAGTTTTTTGACCTCACCTCCGATACAGTGGTCTACACTGAAGCCGCCACGCCCAGAACCTTTGCGCAATATACAGGGCGCGATCGCGGCGTAGTCGGCGGCATTGGGCAGCGAGTCGGAACATTTGGGCCCTTCGGTTTTGCCAATCGCACACCCATTCAGAATCTTTGGCTAGTGGGCGACTCTACCCACCCCGGCGAAGGAACCGCTGGGGTCAGCTATTCAGCATTAACTGTTGTCCGCCAGATTGAGGCAGGGGAGCAGTAACTTACTTAGTAACTTAACTATTAACAAACTGGTCTTAACCCTGGATCATCTGCTCAGAAATCCAGCTTAGATAGGGCGATGACCCGAGATCAATAGGTAATGCAATAATCTCAGGAACTTCGTAGGAGTGGAGTTCTCGCACTTTGGCTTCAAGCTGTGAAAAGTTGCGTAGATCGGTTTTGATCATCAGTTGCCATTCGGCTTCGTTATGGACTTTGCCGTTCCAGGTATAGAGCGAGTGAATGGGCATTAAACTAACACACGCAGCCAGCTTAAACTGAAGGAGAGCCTGGGCGATCGCTTCTCCCTCGCTTTGGGAAGATGCGGTCACTAACACTAAACCGTATTGTTTTAAGCTGTTCTGTTTTAAATTAGCCTGTTCTAAATCTTGCATCATATTATCAAGCCTTAGAGAGTTGACATGGATAGTATCTCTCAAACTTTACTGGAACCAGTGTTTAAATCCGTTCAGGCATGGCTAGCAACGCACCCAGTCATTGCCTGGGCGATGAGCCATCCCCTATGGGCGATCGCGCTCTTGTTCATTGCTCTGCTGCTGAGTTGGGGCTTATTAGGAGCGATCGCCCGACTGGTTCAACAAGCCTGGTTGCTCATTCTGCAAGCGCCCCTAAAACTGTTGCAATGGCTCTTCAGAGGTTTGTTCAAAGCCATTCCCAAAAGAGTATTGGCTGAGGAACCGACGGCTCTGGAACAACGTGAACAACGATTGCTAGAAACATTAAATCGTCTAGAGGCATTGCAGCAAGAGCAAGAAGAACTGATGCAAGAAGTTAAAACAATTTTGATGTTGAAAAGTTAAGGAAAGATTCATATCATGCAGAAAAAAATTGCGCTCTGGGCACTTTGGCTGGGATTTATCATTTACGCCTTTTTCCTAGCCCCTCCTGAAAGTCCTGAAACCTGGACAGTGATTCAAAATCTTTCTACAGGCAAATTCCAAGGTATCAACCCTCTAGTGATTTCTGTATTCAATCTTCTGGGTGTTATACCGTTACTGTATAGCTGTTTAATCTACATTGACGGCAGAGTGCAAAAGGTTCCAGCTTGGCCTTTCTCAGTCGGTTCATTTGTGGTGGGGGCTTTTGCCCTAATTCCTTACCTGGCACTACGCGAACCGAATGATACGTTTGTAGGGCAGAAGAATGCGTGGTTGAAGATCATGGATTCGCGATGGACAGGAGGAATAGTCGCGATCGCGACTCTCACTCTGTTATTTTACGGACTAATGAACGGGGATTGGAATGATTTTGTGCAACAGTGGCAAACCAGCCGATTCGTTAATGTGACAAGCTTGGATTTTTGTTTAGTGTGCTTGCTGTTTCCCGTTTTGCTAGGAGACGACATGACCCGAAGAGGCTTAAAAGATCGACGAATTTTTTGGGCGGTTGCGCTCGTGCCGTTACTGGGAGCGATCGCCTATGTCACACTGCGTCCACCTTTAATAGTTCCAGAAAATTAACCCAAAAAAAGCAGGCGTAATGCCTGCTTTCCAGAAACTTTAAGCCAGAATTAGGCTTGACAGTTACCAGCGATTCCCACCACCCGAACGACTGAAGCCATCCCGGTTGTCACCTCCGCGATCGCCAGAGAAAGAACGCTTATTGTCTTCACGGGGTCTGGCTTTGCTGACTCGCATATCACGACCCATCCACTCAGCGCCATCTAGGGCTTCAATGGCTGCTGTTTCCTCGGTTTCAGCTTCCATTTCTACAAAGGCAAAGCCTCGGACTTTACCCGTTTCCCGATCGGTGGGCAAAGACAAGCTTTTGACCGTTCCATGCTCTGCAAAAACTTTCGATAGTTCGTCCTGAGTGACCCCATAAGCGAGGTTTCCAACATAAATAGACATATTGCGCGTCTCCAATAATGGTGTAGGGCGTGTAGCGAAGGTTATAAATTCGGGAGAACGCCTACAAGTCAATGAAAACGAATCGCGTCCGAAAATCTCTTCAGGCTTACCAATGTAACACAGCCATGAAAGAATGGAAGAACACTAGAACTCTTTTAGAGAACAAGACTAGTCATAGGTTCTAACATAGGGATTAGGGATACACCCTATTAGTTCAGCAGCCCCTCTATCATTGACTCTGAGCAGGATTGAAGCTATGCAAGGTCTTACTTTTTCTTCAAATGAATCGTTAGAAAAAGTTACAAAAATTCAGCAGTTGCAGATGCAATTACGCGATCGCTGGCTGTCGGTTGATGAATTTGATACGGAAGAAAATGATGTGTTAGTCATTCCTTCTCTCAGCTTAGATCAACGCGAACTCCTGAAAGTAAAAGGCGTTCATTATTACGAAGAAAGGCTGTTGTTTTCTATTATTCGTCTTCGCAATCCGCGTACCCGCGTCATTTATATTACCTCGCAACCGATTCATCCTAATGTCGTTGATTATTACCTGCAATTGTTACCTGGCGTGCCTTTCCCCCATGCCCGCGATCGCCTCCTCTTGCTGTCTACCCACGATGCCGCGCTGAAGCCACTAACCCAGAAAATTCTAGAACGCCCTCGTCTACTCGCGCAATTACGGCAACTGATTCGGCATGATAAAGCCTATCTCACCTGCTACAATTCCACGCCATTAGAACAAGAGTTGGCGCTACAACTCAATATTCCGCTGTTGGCGCTCGACCCCAATTTGCTGTATTGGGGAACTAAAAGCGGCAGCCGCGAAGCCTTTGCCGAAGCAACAATTCCTCATCCTGATGGCAGTGCCCTCGTGTGGACGGTGGAGGAACTAGCGCAAGTCACGGTCGATTTATGGGAGCGACAGCCTACTCTCAAGCGAATTGTCATTAAGCTCAATGAGGGCTTTTCGGGAGAGGGCAATGCGCTGTTGGATTTGCGATCGCTGTCAAAAATTGCCCCTGGGCAGGCTTCGACGGCTGAACGAGTGGCGGTAATTGGCGATCGCTTCCAGTCTCTTAGCTTCCAATGCGACACCGAAACCTGGACAAACTTTAGCAGCCGCATTCCAGAACTAGGCGCGATCGCTGAAGCTTTCATCGAAGGAGACGAGAAGCGATCGCCCAGCGTTCAAGGCTGCATTAATCCCAATGGCGAGGTTGAAATCTTATCGACCCACGATCAAATACTCGGCGGCCCCGACGGACAAATATTTTTAGGATGCAGCTTTCCTGCCGATGCGACCTATCGCCTAGCTCTGCAAGAGTACGGCACTAAAGTTGGCAAAGTTTTGGCAGCAAAGGGCGTGCTAGAGCGATTCAGTGTAGATTTTGTGGCAGTGCATCATCCTCAAGATTCATCTCAGCGTTATTCATCTCACACACAATGGGAGTTACAGGCGATCGAGATCAACATTCGCAAGGGCGGCACAACTCATCCATTTATGACGCTCAAGCTAGTAACTCAAGGGCAATATGATAATGAAACGGGCTTGTTTTGCAACCAGCATGGCAAACCTAAGTATTATGTGGCGACCGATAATTTACAAAACGACGCGTACAAAGGGCTTCTTCCCCATGACTTAATCGATATTATTGCCCAGCAGCATCTCCACTTCAATAGCACTACGGAGACGGGTAGCATTTTTCACCTGGCAGGCTGTCTTTCAGAATTTGGCAAGGTTGGCGTGACCAGCATTGGCAATTCACCCACAGAAGCAGAAGCTCTCTATAAACAGGTAATCCAAGCGTTAGATGACGCGGTGCTGAATTGATTAGCACTCAAATTTTTCAGTTCTTTTAAAAATTCTCTGGTGATAGGCAAACTCAGTTCGCGTTATAGTGGGAATATCGTTAAGAAATGTAATATTGATAGCGTGGTTACCCAAACATCAGTTTCTCCTGTTGAGTTTTCTACTCCCTTCGATGTTCAGACCTGGATTTGGCAAGATCATCAGATTCGCTACACCGTTTTGGGTGAAGGACGACCTTTAATTCTGATTCATGGCTTTGGAGCCTCAATGGGGCACTGGCGAAAAAATATTCCTGTGCTTGCTGAAGCAGGCTATAGGGTTTTTGCGATCGATCTCCTGGGGTTCGGGCGATCGGATAAGGCGCTGATTCGCTACTCGGTTGAACTCTGGGAAGAAATGCTTACCGACTTTTGGACGGCAAAAGTTCAGGAACCTGCTGTGTTCGTGGGTAACTCGATTGGGGCACTGCTGAGTTTAATGATGTTGACCCATCATCCTGAAATGGCGGCAGGTGGCGTACTTTTGAACGCGGCGGGCGGCTTGAACCATCGTCCTGAGGAACTGAAAGCGCCCCTGAGATTGGTGATGGGCGCTTTCACCAAATTGGTGAGTTCAGAACTTATTGGTGGCTTTTTGTTCGATCGCATTCGTCAAAAATCTCGACTCAAGAAAACTCTAGGGCAGGTCTATTTCGATCGCACTGCCATCACCGATGAACTAGTAGAAATTCTCTACCAACCTTCCTGTGATCCGGGCGCCCAAAAGGTTTTTGCCTCTATTCTGACTGCCCCTCCTGGGCCCCGTCCTGAAGAACTTTTGCCTCAAGTCACTCAGCCTTTGTTAGTAATTTGGGGTGAAGCCGACCCTTGGACTCCGATCGCAGGTTCTAAGCTTTATCAAACACTTGCTGAAAAATCTCCTGAACAAGTTCAGTTTGTCGCCATTCCTGACACAGGGCACTGTCCTCACGATGAGCGTCCAGAAATCGTTAATGCTGCCATCTTAAATTGGCTTGCTACGGGTTAAACTCATGATAACTCCTACAATCATTTTGCCGGGTTATTTAGCAGGGGCTAAGCCTTATCAAGAAATGGCATCCAGCTTGCAAAGTATGGGTATTCCTGCGGTTATTGTGCCGTTGCAGCGACGTGACTGGTTGCCTACGGTGGGCGGGCGATCGATGTTACCCATTTTGCAAAAGCTGGATCAAACCGTGCAGCAAGTGATGGCAGAATCAGGGAGCGATCGCGTTAACTTGGTCGGTCATTCTGCCGGAGGGTGGGTAGCTCGAATTTATTTAGGAGAACTTCCTTACGACGTTCATGCTGCCAATGCTGGACAAGTTTGTCTTTGGAAAGCTTGGGCGTTTGTCAATACGCTGATCACCCTAGGAACGCCCCACGTCAGCCAAGAGCGCTGGACGAAACGCAACCTTGATTTTGTCAAAAATAATTATCCAGGCGCATTTTATGACAGTGTGCGCTATGTCTGTGTGGCTGGAAAAGCGAGCTATGGCGATCGCACCTGGCAAAGCTGGTTTACCTACAGCAGCTACGAGCTCACCTGCGGTCAGGGCAATTGTTGGGGCGATGGCATTACGCCCGTTGAGTCGGCGCATTTAGCAGGGGCAGAAAATATTACGTTAGAAAATGTTTGGCACTCTCCCCGTCCACAGAAGCTCTGGTATGGTACGCCAGAAGTTGTGAAGGCTTGGGCAACCTATTTGCCTGGAAATACAAGTTTGCCTGGAAATACAAGGTAGATTTAGCAGTGGTTTCTGCACCCTACAATTTTTTCTCAGAACCCTTACAATCAATAAACTTAATCCTTCTTTACCTCATACATGCTTACTGCAATCCTACCCTTTAGCTTGGCAATCAACCCCACAGCCTTAGCCGGAGTGAGTCTTTGGGCTTTAGCAATTTATTTAGGGTTTTCCCCTGTGAGCGATTGGGTGATGGAACAATTAAATCGCTGGATGAACTTTGCCGAGCATCTCTACACTTCGGCTGAAGAATTCGAGCGAACAAAGTCTGCGCGCGAGTCACAAAATTCTTTTTACGCTTCATTGTTGAGCATTGTGCCGTTCTTACTAGTGGGCGGATTGTGTAATTGGGGTGTTGAGATCAGTTTGGGTGAGGGCTGGTCAATTAGTATAGGAATTTTGGCTTGCATGAGTTGTGGCGTGTATGAGCTAGGTCGTCAGGATGGACGATCGCAAGAGTAAGGCGATCGTGTTCTCGAACGTTAATTTTCTATTGAGGCAGTGGTTCTGACAATGAGAAGCGATCGTTCACACAAGTTCTTTTTTGCATTCACGATGAGTTAAAATTCAGTGCAAAATTTTGAAATAAATAATACCTGTTAGGGTACTGCTTGACTTGCTTATGCCCAAATTGTGATGTGCGTGTAAGTTTATTTAAGGAGAGAAAATTCTGATACTTCCGAGCATAACTCTAGTGGGTTTCTACTGTCTGAAGCTGGGAATAAGTATAATGCTCTAGTTCCCGTTAAAGCCAACAAAATTCTGACGCTTCGGTTTCTAGCTCCAATGATATGCTATTAGGCGTTACCCAATGAGGAGCGAGAGTCCGGTTGAACCCAACGCAGCATCCACTTCAACATGGACAGGTATTTTATAGTCCGGGTGGACACTTCTGTTACCGGGTTGTTGGCTCTTGCTGCCGCTTATTTGATCGTGAAGAATTGCCTTGGCCATGCTGTCGGCTGCAATGGCGCGGCAAGGAACCAAGCTGGCGACGCATTGGCAAACGCTTTACCCCTGATATTTCTACTATTAAAAGCCCATCTTATTGCGTTGAAGTCATTGGGCAAGAACAATCTAACCGAACTTTTATCCTGACTTTTTACTCGGTCAAACTTCCCAAGACCGTTCAAGAATGGTGGTATTCTAAAAGGCTTGATGATCCTACACTTGCTCCTCCCACGCCCGCATCTTTCCTAGATTCAACAACCCGTACGGGTCAACCTGCTTCTTAAACGCGAGTTGCACAGGGTTAATGGTTTTCATACCGCCATCTTCCAAAATGTAGGTGTGGGGATTGGCTATAAATGCGCCCTGGTCTTCATGGTATTTGATAATTTCTTGAAGTCGTTCGGCAGTGCTATACCGTACGATTTGCAATGCCGCAGGCAGGGCAACACCACCTACCCGAATAAATTCTAAATGCATCATCACTTCATCCCCAAAGTGTTGATACAGTTGCCCTAGAAGCTTTAGATCTTTGTCGGGTGGGAACAGAGTTTGGAGATAGGTGAGGGACGGATCAACGCTGCGTGCGTGGAGGGTGGTGTGGTTCCAAGTATATTCAGCGATCGCCACGCCCTTCCCTGCATCCTCTGCTCTTTTTTCATAACAAATGCGCCCTCCAAACTCTTTCACCAATTCGCCAAACGGCTCTAGGCAGGATTCAGCAATCATTAATAATGCACAATGGCTGTCTGTAGAGATGTAGTTACGGAAAGCTGCAAAGTAGGTAGGGATAGGATCGGCGCAAATGCAAATCAGCTTTTTTATAATGCCATCAGAATCCGCTAACGCTTGCCCAAAGCGTGCTGCCGTCATAAAGTCAGAAAATGTAACGATTAACTCTGTCCAAGGATATGCCGGGCTGAGAGGGATTTCTAATTCGGTGATAATGCCATTAGTGCCGTAGGCATGATTCACTTTTTGCACTTCGTCGCCGCGTAGCTCAAGGACGCGGGGTTTGTCTTCCATGGTTACAACGCGAACTGCATGAAGATTGCCGCGATCGCGCAGTTGCCCATAAGTGATCGAGCCAATGCCACCACTGCCACCACTAATAAATCCACCGATCGTTGCCGTGCGATAGGTCGAGGGAGCCATGCGAATTTCCCAGCCTGTCTCCCGCGTTTGCTTATCTAGCGCGGCTAGTTTAACGCCGGGTTCAACACACGCTAATCCAGGCTTGACCCACTTCACTGTCTGCATTTTGCTCAAGTCTAGAATTACGCCGCCCTGCAAAGGCACACATTGCCCATAGTTTCCAGTTCCTGCGCCACGCACGGTCAGAGGTGACTTAAACTTGACGCACACTTCCGCAACTCTTAGAACTTCTGCTTCATGGGCAGGACGTACGACTATATCACCCACTTTACCAGTAAGTTGCGGGGTCAGAATAGGACTAAACGTGTAGTAATCCTGGGAAAGTTTGGTGATTTGATCTAAATCTCGAATCACTTCAATCCCTTCTAATGCTGCTGCTAATGAATCCCAGGCGATCGCCAACCGTGAACCTGCTAATGCCATCCGCTCAATCTCCATCAATAAAGCCGTCATCTCCTTATCATGACTGACTTATGGGTCTTCCAGAGACTTCTGACCCTTTATCAATGTATTGCTAAGGGGCGGACTCTGGATCAGCACCTAATGCTCTTAGCTGCGCCTTAAGCCTTTCATTCTCCACTTCTGTCTGCTGCCTCGCATCTTCTGCCTGCTGCCTCGCATCTTCTGCTTGCCGCCTTGCCGCTTTTTCCTGACCCAGTGCATCTGCCAACTCTTGAGGAATCAACAGTTTTTCGCCAGTGTCTTCCCGATAAAACCCAATGAGTTGTCCTTCCACTTGTAACCGCAGTCGCAACGGTTCGCTGCGACTATCAGTAATTAATTGATATTCTTCATTAAGCAGCCGATATCCTCGCAACTGTTCTTCAATCCATTCTCCTCGCGGATCAAACAACCAATATTCTTGAACCCCCAGCCCTTCATAGAGCGTCTTCTTTGCACCCAGATCTTGATTCTTCGTGCTTTTAGAAGTCATCTCAAACACAACAGCCGGAACCTCCCCTTCCTCCCAAGTTTTATAGTTATCTCGTCCGCCTGGAGCGACATTAAAAATTACCATGACATCCGGTGCAACGCGCAATCGAGGGAAGCCTTGAGCATAGTATAGAAATTGATTTCCTAAGACCGTCGCTTGCTGAGCGAGCAAGTATTGCCGTAGCACCTCTAAGGTGACCATCAAGGCATAGAGATGGACGTATGATTCTGCCACGGGTTCACCATCTGAACAGGGGTAAAAAATTTCGGTTGGCTGGGGTTGTAGTAAAGAAGTCGTCATGGCTTAAACCTGAAGAGTTCTGGGCTAGTTCTATCTTAAATAAAATGCGATCGCCGTATTGCCATAGGTTTTCTGTCGATTGAGACTAAGGGAATGGATTGCCTCCGGCAAAATCTTCCCAGGTGAATGTTCCACCGCCATTTCACCTTGTGGGGCAAGGAGTTGGTGGTGGGCGATCGCCTCTAACACAGGCTCATACAAATCACTGGCATAGGGCGGATCAAAATAAATGCGGTCAAAAGGCGCTTGATCTGATAATTCTACCAACCGCTTTACCACGTCTCCCCGAATCACCTGAAACGTTTGATGAGGTTTCGCCACCTGCCGCCAGTTCTGCTGAATGATTTCACAAGCCTGACTCGATTGCTCAATGCCAATGACTAGCGCCGCCCCACGACATAGCGCCTCTGCTCCCATCGCGCCGCTACCCGTACAAAGATCAAGCCAGCGACAGCCCGCAATTTTGCCTTGCCAAATATTGAACAAGGCTTCCCGTACCCGACCTGGAGTCGGGCGAGTGGCAGAACCTGGGAGGGTTTTGAGAAGGCGGTTGCCATGAATTCGCAGCGCCATTTCACTTAACCTGCACCCACAAGCTGTTTGCTTTCAGGATGTTTGCTGTTGACGAAAGCTACGAAATTTGAGAGGACTTGTAATCCAGCGGCTGACGATTTTTCGGGGTGGAATTGGGTCGCCATTAAGTTTTGACGGGCGATCGCCGCTGTCACCGTTTGGCTACCGTGGGTAATGGTCGCCGCATTCATCGCTGGGTCAAGCGGATCGGCGTAAAACGAGTGAACAAAATACATCCAAGGCTCAGCCGGAAGCTGTTGCCAAAGCGCCAAATCGGGCTGAGTCAGTTGAAGTTGGTTCCAACCCATGTGGGGAATAGTCAGTCGAGGTTCTGGGCGAAAAAGCCGCACCATGCCAGGGATAACGCCTAAACCAGGTTCATATCCTTCTTCGCTGCCATCCAATAGAATCTGTAGCCCCAGGCAAATACCCAAGAACGGCTTACCACTAGCAATGATGTCTTGAATCGGGTGAATCAAATCGCGCGATCGCAAATGCTGAATGGCAGGATCAAACGAACCGACTCCAGGTAGTACTACAGCATCTGCCTGTTCCATTACCCTCACAGAATCGGTGACTTGAGGCAGTGCACCCGCCCTCTCCAGCCCTTTGCAAGCCGAGTGCAAGTTGCCCATGTCATAATCCACTACAGCAATAACGGTCATGTTTTGCTCCTGTCTAATCGCACAATTCCTATCTATTAGCTAATAGTTTACTTCCTATGCTCCAATGGTTGAGGAAAGCTTGAGGAACGCGAATGAGGATTGGGTTAGCGATAGTATTGGCAGGAATTGGACTGTTCCTCAGTGCCTGGATTATTTTGCCGCCGCCCAACTTTTTTCTGCTGCGCTTGGCAGTCGGTGCGCCAGAGATCAGTCCAGTCCTAATTGTTATTAACGCGATCGCCCTCCTCCTATTGCTAGCCACCTACAGCACCTCCCCGCTCAAATCCATTGCCTTAGTCTGCGCCACTGCCGGACTCGCCTTCAGCGCTTTACCCCTAGTTCAACTTCCCTCTATGGTGCAGCAAGCCAATGGTGCCTTGGAGCAAATAGGCATAAAAGATTCTCCATTAACTCGCCTACGATCACAGCCCTTCGTCTTGCTTGATGTTTTTCGGGGCATTCCCATCCCCCCTACGCGCCGCGTCCAAACCATTCAGTTCACCCAGTCTGATGGCATACCGCTTAGCCTCAACCTTTATCGCCCAACGCAAGTCGGAAAATACCCGGCGATCGTCGTGATTCATGGGGGCGGTTGGCAGAATGGCAGCCCAAATGATAACGCTCAGTTTAGTCAATATATGGCGGCTCAGGGCTATAGCGTAGTGTCAATCGACTATCGGCGGGCACCCCAGCATCGATTCCCGGCACAGTTAGAAGATGTGAGAACAGCGATCGCCTACATCCGAGAACACGCCGATGAACTAGAAGTGGATGTTAATCGGATGGCATTGATGGGGCGATCGGCAGGAGCACATTTAGCCATGCTCGCGGCTTACGAACCCGATGCTCCTCCCATTCGTGCAGTCGTCAACTACTACGGTCCCGTTAACCTAACGACAGGTTACCAAGACCCGCCCAATCCCGATCCCATTGGCAGTCGGGGCTTACTCAGAGACTTTTTAGGCGGCACACCCGCAGACCTACCTGAGTTATATCAGCAAGCCTCTCCCTGGAATTATGTCAACAACATGGTGCCGTCTTCTCTCTTAATCTATGGGCACAGAGACCATGTAGTACAATCTAAATTTGGGCGAAAGCTATACGATAGATTAGAGAAAACTGGAAATCAAGCAATTTTTTTAGAAATTCCTTGGGCAGAACATGCCTTTGATGCCATTTTTCAAGGCGTAAGTAGTCAGGTAGCACTTTATTACACCGAGCGATTTTTGGCTTGGGCTCTGAAGTAATTAAGTCTATAAAAACTTAAGGGGCTGGAGAACAATATCATCCAACCCCTTAAGCTCATAAATTCTCAACCCACTAAACCTGAGTCTTTTCCAATTCAATGGGCACTGCTTCCAGCAAAACATCTTCAGTTGTTAGCTCTGGCAAAGAGGTGCGCCGAGTTGCCGTAATTTGGTAAAACAACTCTTCATAGCGACTCAGTGCTTGTTCAAAGGAATAGTTCAAAACCGCATACCGCCGTCCTTGTAGTCCTAATGCCTCAGCCTCAGCCGGGTTTTCTTGAAGATGTAAGATTGCTTCTGCCAGCTTATCTGGCTGCTCAGGTTCCACAACCATACCGCCGCCGCTCTGAAGAATTGCCCTTGCAGCAGTTCCATTAGATGGCACCGAAGCAATGATGGGGCGACCACTGGCAAGCAGCACTTGAATTTTAGAGGGCATGTTAAACGATATCACGTTGTTCTTTTGCATGACTAACCCTACATCTGCTGCTGCCAACATTTCTGGTAACTGCTCCCTCGGCTGAAAAGGTAGCAACCGCACATTTTCTAGCTGGTACTCAATGCAGGTTTCTTTGAGAACTGCCAACGCTTGAGGTTCGCCCACAATTACAAAAACAATTTCGGGAACATGGCTCAAGTGAGCCGCGGCTCGAATAACGGTTTTCAGTCCTTGGGTCAGGGCAATGTTGCCAGAGTACATAACGACAAACTTGTCTTCAAGGTCATGGGCTCTTCTAAAAGCATTATCGATTTTGGGCAAAGGGCGAATAAATTTCACATCAACCCAGTTTGGGATGCAGCGAATTTTTTTAGCAGGAACGCCTTTAGCCGTGAGGTTGTCGGTAAAGCCATCAGTAATCACGCTAATAGTGTGTGCCGTGTGATAGGCGAACTTTTCTAATACCTCAAAGACTCGAATAGCTTGCTTATTGGTTAACAGACCGACATGAACGGCTGCATCGGGCAAGATGTCTTGCAGGTTTAGCACGACGGGGCAGGAGTACAACCAGCCTAGCAAGGCAGCAGGCACTGACACAGGCAGGGGAGGAACCGTCAGCAAAATCGCGTTGGGTCGCCAGCCTCGGAGCGCTTGAGTGAGGCTGCTGATCACAAAGCTACCATCTAGTAACATGCGGTTAAGCAATCCGGGTTGAGGGCGCGTCCAGACACAACTCCGCTGGATGATAACGCCATTGCGTTCTTCGGTGCAGTAAAGCTTGCCCTTATATTCGGGATAAACTTGACGCTGAGGATAATTGGGCATTCCTGTAACAACTCTTACCTCGTGCCCTCTTGCTACGAGTCCTTCAGCTAGCTCCGTCATGAGTGGAGCGATACCAATAGGTTCAGGATAGTAATTGTAGGAGTAAATTAGAATTCGCATGAATTTTGGCTCGACTAAGACAGTTTGGCGAGTAACTTATGAATAGAATTAGGCTTAAAAGAAAGGGCGATCGCGCTTTCTTTTAAAGATTTGACAGTGAAGTTTTGTACATTGATTAGTTGAAGAAAATAAGCATCTTTAACGCCTAGTAGTTCATTCTTTTCAATGTATTAACTTTTATTTGGGGGTTTATCATAAATAAAAACCACTGTATAATTACCAAACTCCTTTTCCAGTAAGGCTTTTAGGTTTTTATAAATAGGATTAATATCTAAACTCATAGGAATTTTAGAAATCTAAAATTAGTCTTCTAGAAATCTCTATAAGTATTTTTAATTTTTGAAAAGGTGTCTTTAGAGTTGTTCTTGAGAGATGAATGAAATCATAAAGAATGATTTTTTAAGAATAGAAAAATGAACTAAGGGTTAATTAAGTTATTAGCATTTCAATAGAGTCTATTATTTCTTGAGCTACGTATAGCCCTTGTAACTTACAAGTTAATCGAATCTCAGTATTCTCTAATCAGTATCAGTACTGATTTTTTATTTAATGTATTAAATTTAATAAACAAAGATTGAACTACTGAGTTGCCATAAAAAGCCCCTTTTTCCATACTAAAAAAGGGGCGTGACATGAATTGATTTGTTGCAGCAAATTACTTGCTGCAAGCAACGAATGTAGTTCGATCGCTCAATCTATCCGTTGAGCAACGCCTCAACAAATTCGTAGCTAGAAAAAGGACGGAGGTCTTCGATGCCCTCGCCCGCGCCAATGAAGCGGATTGGCAGATTGAGTTGCTGGACTACAGCCAAAGCAATGCCACCTTTGGCAGTTCCATCTAGTTTAGTTAGAACAACACCGCTGAGTTGAGCAGCTTCAGAAAAGACCTCAGCTTGGCGTAGCCCATTTTGCCCCAGGGTGGAATCTAGGACGAGAAGGGATTCGACATGGGCACCCGGAGCTTTTTTGTCGATGATGCGACGAATCTTGCTGAGTTCGTCCATCAAGTTTTTCTTGTTCTGAAGCCTACCTGCGGTATCGACAATTAAAAGCTCGGTGCCACGAGATTGGGCAGCGGCGATCGCATCGAACACTACGGCTGCTGGGTCAGTATTCTTACCAGGATTGGCAATTACTTCTACGTTGCTGCGATCGCCCCAGACCTGAACTTGCTGCACAGCAGCAGCCCGGAAAGTATCAGCAGCAGCAATTAAACAGCGATAACCCGATTTCTGGGCAATGTGAACAATTTTGCCAATAGTAGTGGTTTTGCCTGCGCCGTTCACTCCAGTAATTAGCCAAATGTTCAAGGTGTCTTTTTCAGGTACAAAAGTGAGGGCATGGGCATTACCCAAAGGCTTGTCCAACATTTCGCGGAGGAGTTGCTTGAGATAGGCGATCGCTTCGGCTGGAGGCAAAACTTCTTCGCGGAGCCTATTTTGCAACGATTCCACAATAAAATCAGTCGCTTCAACGCCCACATCTGCTTGCAGCAAAAGAGATTCAATCTCCATGACAGCATCTTGATTGAGAGGACCCTGCCCTACGATCGACTTAAGTTGATTAACGAGATTGCGACGAGTCTTATCTAGCCCTTGGCGAAGTTGCTTCAACCAAGTGATTTCTTCAATAGAAACTTGGTCAGGGCGACGACCTTGAGATGCTAAGACTTCGGCAGACCACAGAAAAGCTTCATCCAGAACAAAATCAGGAATAGTGGAAGAAGTGTCTAATGAGGCAGCTATAACAGCAGGCACAACTGGCTCGGGTTCAGCGATCGATTCGGCTTTGAGGCGTTCTAAGCGTTCGAGCCGTTCGGCTTCAGCTTGTGCCCAAAAGGGTAAGGGGGCGACTTCGGGAGCAGTGGTTTCGTCGATCGATTCTATGGGTTCTGTCGGTTCTGCGGGTTCTGCGATCGCCTCAGCCGTCTCTGCTGTGATATTCTCTACGATTACTTTCACGCCTGCTTCTACAACAGAAGTTTCTTCTGCAACGGACTCAACCTGTCGTACAGCGCCTTCTAGAGGAAGCGTAGGTTCAGCAGGTTCTTCAACTGCTTTCTGTTTTTGAATGTTAGCATAGGCAGCTTTTGCCCAACTCAGAGCATCTTGGTCAATCGCGGTTTCCTTAGCTTCCTCACCCGTTTCCTCAGTGGCAGCTTCAGAATTTACCTCTGCCTGACTTGGAGATTCTGCCGATTGTCCAGGTTGGGGCTGATTAAATTGGCGATTGAACCAATTGAAAGGAGTCATAAAACTTACTTAACTGAGTATTTTTATTGAGATGGGTACTTAAACGCGAGACGCAATGGCTTGGCTGACGCGTCGCAGGACTCCATTGATGAAGCGATGCCCGTCTTCGCCGCTGTAACGCTTTGCCAATTCTACCGCTTCGTTGATTGCCACTTGCTCAGGAATGCCGAGAAACCACATTTCGGCGATCGCAATTCGCAAAATATCTTGGTCGATGCGCACCAACCGATGCACCTGCCAATCGACCATAGAAGTTTCCAAAAGCTGGTCGATTTCAGTCCGGCTTTTTTGCACTTGGGTCAAAATTTCAAGGACATAATCTCGCACATCTTGCTGGTTAGAAAGCTGGACAAACTCAGGGATTTCTACAGCATGACCAATGCGGTTAATGGCAGCTTGAGCCAAGTCCATTGCATCTTGCACCATTGCCCGAGAACTTTGCAAATCAACCGCTCTGGTTTGACTAGACAAGAGGCGATCGCTCCCCCGCTCTAGCTCCGCAACAGCGGTTTCTAAAGTTTCCTGGGCTTCCGCTGTGAGGGTACGGATTGCTGCCACAACGACATCTTGAAGTTGCTGCGTCGCAATGCGTTCTGGCTTGGTTGGAAGCTGACTGATGCTGAGGAGAGCCAGTTCACGGGCGATTCGACGAGCTTTCATAATGGGGTTGGCGAGGTTCGGCTTGGCTATTGTAGCAGAGATGAGAAGCGACCTGTTGGGGTGGTTCTAGAGGCTATTGAAGTGGAATGCGGATGAGTTGAAAGACACCAGATTGAGAGAGAAACTGGTATTGGTTGGGACTAAGTTGGGTATCTCTAAGTTTTCGAGCACGAACAACGAGCAGAACGGAACGACGTTTACGGTTGCGCTTGAGTTTTTGAATAGCGGGGAGCACTTTGTCGTGTTCGGTAATAAAGGTGAAGGGACTTCGGGTATAGAACACAAGGCTGGGCTTGCTGTAGCCCACCATCATCAATCGTTCCCCCGGTTGGCGAACTTGAAGAATAGTATTAGCAATGGTGCGTAGGGGAAGTTGGCGTTGGGCATCGACTAAAGCAACGCTGGGCAACAGAATGATTAGTAAAAGGGCAAAGAAGCTGACTAGTTGAACCCTCCAAATCCAGCGACCCTGGCGGCGTAAGAGTAGGATGAGACTAGCGATCGCCAATCCTAGCCAGAGGCTGGCTGCCAAAGTAGGAATGCCCAACTGCTGCACTGCCGCCTGCAACTGAGGCAAGTCTTTATCGCTTTTAAGCCATCGCGGACTTAGCAAAGAAGCCGCCGCCAACAGCAAGGCAAATAGGATGCTGCCAATATGACTGAACAAAATGCCCCGGCTGCTTTGGAGACGGTATTTGAAACTATACATAGAGTCTCGCCAGAACAGCGCGACTAAAACAGCAGCAGCAGGAAGGAGCGGGATGGTGTAGCTGGGAAGCTTGGTAGCCGCGATCGTAAAAAAGCCGAAAATAACGATGAACCAGATTAGGGCAAAAATACCCAGATGTTGAGAACGAGGCTGTTTGCGCCAATGGTTAATGCGCCAGAACTGTAAACGGGCGATCGCCACGGGCAAATAAGCCGACCATGGCGCAAAGCTCATGGGCACTACTGCAAAGAAAAACCACCAAGGCGCACTGTGATTATTGACGACCCGGGAAAAGCGCTCCAGATTGTGATAGCCAAAGAACGCGTTGATGTATGCCTCACCGTTTGCCTGAATGACCAACACATACCAAGGCACCGTTAGCGCCAAAAACACGAGAATGCCTCGGAGCAACTGCATCTCCTGCAACACTGCTCTTCCATTGCCCATATACAGCAAAAAAAAGCCAATAATCAACCCCGGCAATACTAGCCCAACTGGGCCTTTGGTCAGGACTGCCAAAGCCATCAAAATGTAAAAAGCTAAATACCAACGGGCTTGGGCTTTAGCCTGCCCCAACAGCGCGTAGCCAATGAAGAAGGAAAACAGCGCAGCGCCTATGCAACCGCTGAGTAGCATGTCAGAAACGCCAGTTCTCGCCCAGGCAATGGTCTGCACGTTGAGAGCAATAAGCGCTGCGCCGAGCCAAGCGGTGAACCAGGACGATCGCGATAAATCTCCTTTCTCGTGAGCCAAACTCTTGTGAGCTAAACTAAGCGAACCAAATTGCTTGAGCGTGTAGAATCCTAAACCTGTCAAACCCGTTGCCGCCAAGGCTGAAGGAAACCGGACTGTCCAGGTATTGACCCCACCAACTTTGAAGGCGATCGCCATCAGCCAGTACACCAAGGGCGGCTTATCAAATCGCGTGATCCCATTGAAATAAGGCGTGACCCAATCACCCGTCACCACCATTTGCCGAGAAGCTTCAGCAAACAGCGGCTCAGTTTCATCTACCAATCCAGTCCCATCTAACTGCCACCAAAACGCTATAAAGCAAATTGTGGCGACCCAGAAAGTGGCTAGCATCCAGGCAATTATAGGTTGGTCTTCCCAATGAAAAGAGGGCTGAGAGAGGCGATCGTGATTCAATGACATGGGTAAACAAGACAGAGAGTTCTCTAGACCCTACTTTACAGGCAATCCTGCCTGGTACAGGCAACTTTGGCACAGCTAACCTCGGCACAAACCCTTATGGGCGTAGCACTAATTGCCACTCTGCAACCTTTGCGTTCCAGCCTGGAGCCTTCGTCTGACCCACAACGTAGGGGCCCCAGTACCGCTGAGAGCCATCCTGAGCAAATGCCACCAAAATATCTCCCAGATATAGCTGTAGTTCCTTCTCTGGAAGAGAAAGCACCAGCCCCTTTTCTCTTCCCTCTTCGGGCGAAAAATCCCAGTGGGCAGGCTGGGCGTAAGGAGTTGATTCGCCTGGTGCTGACTTAGCTAAGAGCGCAACTCGGATAGGATGCTTCGTTTGATTACTGACCCTAAGACTGCCGATCGCGCCTTCCGTGATAGGGTCAGAGGCAATCGCCAAGGGGGGAGCAGTTGGTGTGGCAGTTGGCGGCGGCAACGGCACCACTTCACCAGGAGAAGTTTTATCCACCGAAGTCGGCTCAAAGCTGATACTGACAGGCAGAAAGCGCACTAGTAAAAGAATGCCTAGTGCTGCCAAAACAGCAATCAATGCGGGATGCAGCTTTTGTTTTACGTCTTTTGTCATATCTATCCCGCCTACCTAAGTCTGCTCTTCTCTAAATCTAGTGCAGAGATCAGCATCTAGTGTAGAGATCTGAGCCTTTAGGATGAGACAGGTAAAGATTATTATTTGAGTTAGGCTGCGGAATCACCATTTTAATAGAGGGCTTGGCGATGCAGAACACACGCCTCAATACGTTAGTAGAAGGTTCGTTGCAGCGACTTACCCAATGGTTGCGCAATCCGTGGCGACGAATTTCGATGCTAATTATTAGTTTGTTGTTTGGTAATTTTTTAGCGTCTGCTGTCTCGACGATCGCCGGACAACGGGCAGAACCTGACATTCTTGGGGCTGCGATCGTGGTAGCAATAGCAGAAGTGATTAGTTGGATGACTTATGCCAACAGTCCTCGATCGCCAAGAGCCAGTCAGCCAGTCAGCCCAGCCAGCCAGCCAGTTAACCAGTCAGCTAGTCAGCTAATCAATCAGCCTAGAACATACCAGCGTTCTCTACTGATCGAGGCATTGAACGGGCTAAAGTTGGGGCTACTCTACGGTTTATTTGTTCAGGCATTTACCTTAGGAAGTTGAGTGATGCCCCAACCCAACTGGAAGGAGTTAGAAACATCGCTTCCTGCCGTCCTTGAGCCGTTTTGCCGAGATCAGTTGGGCTGGGAATCTTGTCCGCCAAAATTACTACAAAATTTTTGGCTCCCCCTAGCCAAGCAATTGATCACTTGGCATGAGCAGGTAGAGGGCGTACTGATTCAAGGAATTTTGGGCGGACAAGGCACAGGCAAGACGACCTTAGCCGCCATTTTGACCCAGGTTCTCACTCACTTGGGCTTACGGGTCTGTCGGCTCTCACTTGATGACCTATACAAAACCTACGCCGATCGCCGCCAACTAGAACAGATCGATCCCCGCATACGCTGGCGAGGCCCACCCGGAACGCATGATGTAGAACTGGGACTAGAAGTACTTCAGCAGCTTAAACAAACGCATTCGGCTCAACTTCCCCGCTTTGACAAATCAGCTTGGAATGGCAAGGGCGATCGCACCACTTCTGAAACCGTCGCTAATGTAGATATCATTTTGTTTGAAGGCTGGTTTGTCGGAGTTAGACCCATTGACCCGGCTCTATTTGATCATGCACCCTCACCTATTGAGACGGAAAGCGATCGGGCATTTGCACGTGACATGAACACTCGTCTGGCAAACTATTTGCCGCTGTGGAATCTCCTTGATCGGCTAATTGTGCTTATCCCTAATGACTATCGCCTCAGTCAACAGTGGCGACGACAAGCGGAACAAGGAATGATAGGGACAGGTCGATCGGGGATGTCAGCAACCGAAGTAGACGAGTTTGTAGAATATTTTTGGCGATCGCTTCACCCCGAACTTTTCATTACACCCTTTCTGCATAACACTCAAGCCGATTGGGTTGTTGAAATTAGCCCTGACCACTATCCAACAGCCATTCACCCATTACTTTAAATAAATCAGAAAAAATAAACTTGGTATAAAGATAAACTTGGTACTCTAGATTAGAGCCGTGATTTCACATAGAATACGGGTAACAACAGACACTCTAGTGTGTATTTTTTGCTACAGGCTAAATTCTTCACCTCAGGGTGCCTGGTCTGTGCAATACCAATGCCAGTCAGAGAACAATAAGGAAAATCATTATGGCTAACCAAAATGGTCGGAAAATAGGCAATTACGTCAACGTGATGGAGTTGCTGGTTAAAGAGGAGGTTGAACTACAATTGACAGCACTCCAGGCTCGGGCGCCTCAGGCTTTGCGTCAGGTCAACACCGCTGAACTCTTAGCGCTTGCCATGAATCATTTGCCGTCTCTGTATGCCACCAGCAAGAAAGGGCTGCGATACCAGCGTCAGGTGGGAAAAACCCAATATGCCCCTCAGGTCAAAGACGTTGTCCATCGCGCTTTAGCCACCGTTTTAAATGATCCTCTCCGCACCGCCGAGCCGCTCCCACCCCAAAATTTTGAAGCCCTTCACGAAACACTAGAGGAAGTGCGATCGCTCCTCGGAAATCCCTCAATCAATTGGGATAATCTGCCTGCTGCAATTGAGCAAGCGCTTAAACAAGCCCAAGAAGGAAGCGTTAGTCGTAGCAGCCGTCAAGCCGTTTACGCCGCTGCGAGAACACCAGGTTATCGCCGTCCTGCCTCGGAGGTGTCTCCCTCAATCTCATCAGACATTACCGTTCCCCTTCACGCCCCCATTGATCAAACAGGTTGGAACGAGTTCTCTCGTTATTAACCCTCGCCCCTGACTAACGCTACGAGCCGCTTTGCCCGTTGCGTTACGGCTTGCCAGTCGCCCCGTGCGATCGCTTCTTGAGGAAACAATTGACCCGACACCCCTACAGCGATCGCCCCAGCCTCTAAAAATGTCCTGGCATTTTCTAGCGTCACTCCGCCTGTCGGAATCATGGGAATATTTGCCAATGGTGCACAGATGTGGCGAATATAATCTGCACCGCCCACTGACTGAATTGGAAAAATCTTGATACAGGTTGCACCTGCTTGCCATGCCGTGACAATTTCAGTTGGCGATAGCGCTCCTGGAACAATCGGCACTTGCAAATCGACAGCAGCCCGAATTAAATCTACATTGGCGTGGGGCGTAAAAAGAAACTGTGCTCCTGCCGCGATCGCCTTCTCCATGTCTATCCGAGTCAACAGCGTACCCGCTCCAATCATACAATGGGGCAGATGAGCACGAAGATGTTGAATCAGTTGGGCTGGGCGATCGCTATTCCACGTAATCTCAATCAGTTCCATGCCACCCTCAGCCGCCGCTTTTGCTAGGTGAAGGCCCAGGTCGTACTGAGCCACCCGAATGACGGCGATCGCTCGTTGTTGTTGGACTTGAGAGAGCCACAAAAGACTAGACATAAGCAGAGAAACCCAAAGAATTTGCTGAAACTTTTCTGAGCGACGGTGCACAGATCGTTGAAAACTGTGGGCACAATCGAACGTGTTTTGACAGCTTCAGACTTCACACTTCTTCGTGAGTCGGGTATGAAAAGTACGTTTATCTGTAAACTTTGTACCTCTCTTCAGACAGATTCGATATCGTTATCAGGGTACATGTTATGACCTCTCCGTTCCCTTCATCCCCTTTATCTGAATCTAATGAATCCATCACGTTCGCCTGATGTAGCTCTTTATGAACTTGCAACTAGCCTCGAACCCACTCCCCAGACTTTACAAATTAGCCCCACAACTTTTAAATCTTTAGTGGGAATTGTTTTAGATCTGTTGCTGGAGCACAACATTGCAGCTACAATTTGGCTGAAATTGCCTAAAGGAGAAGTTTGGCAGTCAGAAATAGAGCGATTTTGCCAATCAGCGATCGCTCCCCATACGGTCTACAGCTTGCATACCTACCAAGAGCGAGTCAAAACCAACACCCACGTCCCACCCGCTGCAAGCCGCCTATCTGCCGATTGGAATGGCTTAGACACTCTTGACTTAAACACGGGCACTCCAGTTGCTATTTTAGAGGAAACCTCTCAAGTCTACAATCTTCCTCTGGCAGCCGAAAGTCAGCTTAAACGCGAATATTTCATCACAGTTGTCTCTAACGAATTCTGCGGTTCAATATTAGCGCATCGCCCCCGTTCACTTCGTCCGCGTGCAGAAGGTAATGGGATGGATCTACCTGACCCGAAGCTAGGCACAGACGACTCTCTAGAGCAAAAGCATCCTCTGTTTGGAATGCTTTCCTTCGACCCGGCAATTGTGCAAATGGCGATCGAGGGCATTAATCAAGCCATTCGGTATGGGCAACCTGCAAGCCGATCTGATGCCGAAATCAAAGACCTTTTAGTCGGTTGGGAGCAGCTTCTTGCCCGAGGCGTTAAACCCACACTCAACCCCAAAATGGTGAGCAACCTGCTGGCTAAACAAGTGCAGCGACAGGAAGAAATTTGGCGGAGCGGGGCAGCGCAACGGAGACAGGCAGACTCAGCATTAGTATTACGTCAAGCGAACGAAGACTTGCTTAAAACGCTGCAACAGAAAGATGAGTTCATTAAAAACTTAGGTCAAGAGTTACGAACGCCGCTGACCACGATGAAAACTGCCCTTTCCTTATTGAACTCGCCGACCCTTAAGCCCCAACAGCGACAACGGTATATGGAAATGTTGAGCAGAGAGTGCGATCGCCAAGGTTCTCTCATTGCCGGGGTTTTAGACCTGGTACAAATTGAAAGCTCTCCTGACTCTGCGCCTATGGAGTCTCTTCGCCTCAGCGAAATTATCCCTGGCGTTGTCAGCACCTATCAACCCCTTGCGCAAGAGAAGGGCATCATGCTGGCATACACGATCCCTGAAGATCTACCGCCAATCTCTTGCTTTAGCCAAGGACTCAAGCAAATTGCAATTAACCTATTGCACAACAGCATTAAGTTCACGGCTAGTGGAGGACAAGTTTGGGTGAGAGCCAAACAGCAGGGCGACACCATTCAACTAGAGTTCCGCGATACAGGCATTGGCATTGTGGCAACAGAAGTCCCGAAGGTTTTCGATCGCTTCTACCGCATCCGCCAAGGAGGAGACGATGGTAACGGGGTAGGATTAGGGTTGGCGATCGTGCAGCAGTTGCTGGTTCGCTGTGGCGGATCAATCTCGGTGAGAAGTAAGTTAGGTGAAGGATCGGCATTTTGCGTCACGTTGCCCATTGAGCGATCGTAGAGACAACTCAAGTTAAGACAGCAATGCCCATCCTATAAAACTTCGCGCCTGAGATACGGTTGCAGCACTTCAGGAACCTGCACAGTTCCATCTGGCTGCTGGTAGTTCTCCAAAATTGCCGCCATGGTTCGTCCCACCGCCAGCCCTGAACCGTTGAGCGTATGAACAAACTGCGTGCCCTTCTTCCCAGCTTCCTTAAAGCGAATATTGCCCCGCCGTCCCTGAAAATCGGTGCAGTTAGAGCAACTCGAAATTTCACGGTACTTGCCCGCAGAAGGCAACCAGACCTCCAGGTCATAGGTTTTAGTAGAAGAAAAGCCTAAGTCGCCTGTGCAAAGAGCCAGAACTCGGTAAGGCAGCTTCAGGGCTTGTAGAATTGCCTCGGCATCGGCTCTCAGGGTTTCTAGCTCCTGAAACGAAGTCTCAGGCTGCACAAACTTGAATAGCTCGACCTTGTTAAACTGGTGCAACCGAATTAACCCACGGGTATCGCGCCCATAGCTCCCAGCTTCGCGGCGAAAACAAGGGGTGTAGGCACAGTGATAAATGGGCAAATCTTCGGCGGCAATAATTTCATCGCGATAGAAATTGGTAATGGGCACTTCGGCAGTAGGAGTCAGCCAAAGGTCATCGCGATCGCACTTAAAGCTTTCTTCTGCAAACTTAGGCAGCTGCCCTGATGCCGTTAACGACTGCGTATTTACCAAAATTGGCGGCAATATTTCAACATAGCCCGCTGCAATTTGAGTGTCTAGCATGAACTGAATCAACGCCCGCTCCAGCGCTGCTCCGGCTCCAATGAGGGATACAAAGCGACTTTGAGCAACTTTTGTAGAGCGCTCAAAGTTCAAAATTCCTAACTTTTCGCCAATTTCCCAATGGGGCAAAATGTTGGGATTCGTCGGCAAATACTCGTTGCCCCATCGGCTCACCTCAACGTTTTCATCTTCGTTTCTACCAACAGGTGTAGTCTCGCTCGGCAAGTTGGGAATAGTTAGCAAAATCTCCTCAATCTGAGCCTTTAGCTCACGCTCTTGGGGCTCTAACTCGCCCAATTGCGCCTTAACCTGGTTGCCTTCATCGCGGAGAGACTGAATTTGTGGATCTTGGGGACTGGTGCCAGACTGGATTTTTTGCCCCACCAGCTTGCCCACTTCATTACTCCGAGCTTGAAGCTGCGATCGCTTGACCTCTAGTTCTCGCTGTTGTTGATCTAGCTTCAGCACAGGAGAGAGGTCAAACTCACCGCGCAGCTTCAGGCAAGCTTGGAACGATTCTGGATTTTCCCGAAGTTGTTTAAGATCAATCACGATAGTCCTTGGGTCTTGAGTCTGAGGTCTTGAGTCTGGGGTCTTGGCTAACTCAATAAATCAGAATAACCTGAGTCTGGGAAGATTTACCCAGAAAAGTCTAAGGATTTTCAGGCTAATTCTGGCGATGGACTAGCGTTGCACTTCCCTGCGCTGTGGCTAGCACCACTACCTCACTTAAGTTGACATGGGCTGGACGAGTTGCACAAAACACCACAATTTCAGCGATATCCTCAGGCGTTAGCGGCGTAACGCCCTGATAAACCTGTTTAGCGCGATCGCTGTCGCCTTGAAATCTTACCTGGCTAAACTCAGTTTCGACCATGCCCGGATCGACGGAAGTAACACGCACGGACGTACCGAGTAGATCCATCTTCAGACCTTCGGACAAGACGCGAACAGCAGCTTTTGTAGCGCAGTAAACATTCCCATTAGGATAAGTCTGGTGTCCGGCGATTGAGCCAATGTTAATGACGTGTCCTTGAGATCGGCTAACCATACCCGGAACCAGCGATCGCGTCATGTACAGCAACCCTTTAACGTTCGTATCAATCATTTCTTCCCAATCTTGCACACTGCCTTCGTGAAGCTTGTCTAAGCCTCGGCTCAAGCCTGCGTTGTTCACCAAAATATCGACCGCCGACCAGGCAGCAGGGAGAGCAGCAAGGATTGATTCAACTTGAGCGCGATCGCGCACGTCCAGTTGCAGCAGGTAGGTTTGACAGCCCGATTTTGCCAGATCCTCAGCCAGTTTTTCTAAGCGATCGAGCCGTCGTGCTGCCAAAATCAGCTTGGCACCTGCGTGGGCAAATGCTTGGGCGCAGGCTGCTCCAATGCCGCTGCTGGCTCCAGTGATGAGAACGATTTGGTTTTGGATCGAAGCCATGATTGCAGTACCGTAATTTTTTGTGGTGTTTGCCCCCGTGAAAGCTTCTAGTAAAAACTTTCAGCGGAAACTAATTCTCTTTTGTTTGTTTCCAATCTTCCATTGCCCCCATCACGAAACTTGCCGCTGGATGGTTAAGAAACTGCTCTAATGCAGCCGTACCACCTGCTTGGATGGCGCTTAGAACACGCTGCATTAAAGTAGGATTGTTTTCGATTTGGGCGATCGCTTCAGCAGCCAACTGCATTTTGCCTGTTGTGGTATTGGTTGGATAGGTTTTGGAAAGTTGGTCTAGAAGTTTTTGAATCTCAGCGGCGGCTTCTACGAGAGTTTGGCGTTGTTCTAGAGAATAGATAACTTGGTTGCCCTCAACATTGCCAGCAACAGCAGTAACGGGAGCATTGAAATGTTGAGTAACTTTTGAAGTTTCTTTGTCTGCCATTGTTTCTACAATCCGTTCTAAATTTGTATTGCTTTGACGTAAAAATCTCACTTCGTCTTTGTACTCTGCGACTCGTTCTCCTAGTAATTTAAGATCTTTCTCATACAACTCTTTCGCCTGACTCTCGATCGCTGCCTTATCCAATTGAGGTGCGACCTCTAAGCGAATGACAAAGGCTCCACCGCTTTTCTTCTCGATCGCCTGGATAGCTATGTTTTCATCGCCGTACCGCGATCGTAACTCTTGAAATGATTGAAAAAATGCTTTCCAGTCAATACCGTCGGCAAAAATGAGATCAACAGTTTCGAGGGCTTTGCGGTATAAAGTGGTAAACTCACCAGGAATATAGGTTCCATATAGGGGACGACGATCGTGAAAATGAAACCTCTGACTTTGTTCAGACCATTCAGCTTTGCAAAAAATAAAATCACATATTGCATTGTCTAATTGGGTGGACACATTGATATTCCAATCTTGTAGACAACTCCCAGAGAAAACTGCCTCTGTGAAATTAGTAGATAACGCTTGGCAAACGGAAAGATTAGCACCGCTAAGATTTGCTTTCGTACAGTCAGATCCAACAAGGTAGGTTCCTCTAAGTAAAGCTCCACTCAGATCCGCCCCCCAAAGAATGGCTTCATTGAGAATTGCGTCGTTAAGAATGACACCAACCAACTTTGCCGATTTTAGGTTTGCTCCACGTAGATTGGAACGTCTGAGATTTGTGCCGTCAAGAACTGCTTGCGAGAGTTGTGCATAGCTAAGATCAGCATCAGAAAGATAGCTCATGGGGAGGTAAGCATGGGTGAGATAAGCCCTCCTGAGATTTACTCCAAAAAGATTGGTTTTTAAGAGTTTGGCTTGAACAAGGACAGCACGACCGAAGTCTGCTTTAGTAAAATCAGCCTCTGTCAAGTTAGCCCCAAAGAGAGTTGCACTATTAAAATTACTGTTGAAAGAATTAGTTTGACTTAAGTCTGCTTTGAATAGATGTGCCCCAGCAAAGTTAGTCCTAGTGAGATTAGCTCTACTCAAATTAATTTCACTCAAGTCAATCTTATCCAGCTTCGCTTCGCTCAGGTCAGGTAGGATATCCAGATTGCTCTCCCTCCAACGATTCCAGCTATCAACGCCTCTCCTCAACTCCACCAAATGTTCTTCGATCGCCACGCAATCTCCTTCCTTCAATTATCCAGTCGCCTAAGACAACTCAATTAACCCACTTTCCGCTGCTGCAAAAATTCAGCAAAGTCTCGAACTTCTGCTAACAACTCGTCAGGTAAAACGTTGAGAATTGCTAAAACCTGCGCTTGAATCATCTCTCGTTCGGGTTGAATATCCGATCGCTCCAGCGTCAGAACCGCGATCGTTTCGCCTGTTTCTTGCACAAATTCCACTTCAAAGCCCTGCCCATCACCATAACAATGAACCACAGCCCCTCTGCTCCCTTTGAGCAATTGAGGCTCCTGCACATCGCGGGTTAACGTCACCATGTCTAATTCTCTAATCACCTTTACCTTCTTCTGATTGAACAAAAATATAGCCGAGCTATCCCAACCTCCAAATCCCCCTATCTCCTAGCCAAACACCGATCGCAATGTCCACATCCTTTACCGTTGCCCAACGCCTTGGCTTCCAGAGCAAACCCAAATACTTCTAGTAAAAACTTCCAGCGGCAATCCCGCGCTTTAAGATACCAATCCATCGACTGAGCCGCTTTTAGAGGATTAGAAGTGATTTTAGCGATCGCGCCACTCAGTTTGTACTGAAACGGAGTCAGCCATTCTAACTGTCCAACACCATGCAGCAACGCCAACGCTACTGCACCATCTTTAAACTGCCGCGCCACCGCAGTTGCATCGCCTTCAGCCGGAATTTTCTTCAGCAACCCTTGTGCCGTCTGGATTTGCTTGCGACCCTGACCGAGAAAAAACTTTTGACGCTGCTGATCTTCAGGGTCAAGCCATCCGGTTGGCTCACTCACTAGCGTCAGTGCCTCCGCCGATCGCCCATCCCGCCCGGCTCTGCCCACCTCCTGCACATATTCCGAAAGCAGAATTGGCGCATGGAAATGAACCACCCATCTAACGTTGGGCTTGTTGATGCCCATGCCAAATGCCGAGGTACAAACCACAAACTGAAGGGTGCCGTCTAGCCATGCAGTTTCCATGGGGCGGCGTTCAGAAGGACTCAAGCCGCCATGATACGCCGCTGTTTTGCAGCCTTGGGCTTGCAGCCAGCTAGCAAGCACTTCACCATCTTTGCGGGTGCGAACGTAGACGAGTCCTGACTGTTGGGATCTTGCCTGAATGAATTTCAACAACTTTTGGCGACGATCGCGCGAACTCCAAGCAATTTTCACTACCAGGTGAAGATTTGAGCGGTAAGGGCTTTGGCGAAACCGTTGGGGGTTTTCAAGCTGAAGAACTTGTTGAATGGTTTGTTGCGCAGCCGGATCGGCAGTAGCGGTGAAGGCAGCGATCGCCATCTTAGTTCCGGGCGGCTTGGTTTTTAGCAGCGCTGGACGCACCGCTCCGAGGCGGCGATAGGCTGGACGAAAAGTTTCTCCCCACTGTACCAGGCAGTGAGCTTCATCTAAAATTAGACCGTTGATGACTAGCCCAGGCTGACAAAGCTTTTCCCAAACTGGAGGACTGAGAAGGGTTTCAGGCGAAAGATACAGCAGGCGGAGACGACTTAAATTCTGAAGAGTCCGGAAGCGATCGTTTTTCGATATTTCACTGTGGAGTAAGGCGGCTGGCAGATGGCGATCGCATAACTCCTGCACCTGGTTTTCCATTAAGGCAACTAAGGGCGACACCACCAGAGTTAACCCTTCAGACAAAAGGGCTGGCAGTTGAAAACAAACCGACTTCCCGCCGCCTGTCGGCATCACCACTAAGGCATCTTGCGGGTTCAGCAAACATTGAACAATTTCGCCTTGGGGATAGCGGAAACTAGAATAGCCCCAGATTTTTTGAAATGCAGCCTGGACAGACTGCCAGTTGTTTCGATCGTGTGAATGCATCGTGGACAGAGCATAGCGTTATTCAACATTCGACAGCATAGCGGATTGTCTAGTCCAATCGAGACATCCAGCCCAATCGAGACATTCTTCAGACAATAAAAGATCCCCGGCTCTTTGGAAAAACCAGGGATCTTTCATGGTCTGAAGCGCTATCGACAGAAGACTAGAACCATTCTGCGTGGAAAGTTCCAGGCTTATCGGTGCGCTCAAAGGTATGAGCACCAAAGTAGTCGCGCTGAGCTTGGGTGAGGTTTTGGGGAAGGCGATCGCGTCGATAGCTATCAAAGTAGTCGAGCGAGGCACTGAACGCAGGCACAGGTATGCCCAACTTTGCCGATACTGACAACACTTCTCGCCAAGACCCTTGCCGATCCAAAATCGTCTGTTTAAATTCTGGAGCTAGCAGCAAGTTAGGAAGATTAGGATCTTCTTTGTAGGCATCCTTAATTTTGTTCAGGAAACCTGCACGAATGATGCAGCCCCCCTTCCAAATACGCGCAATTTCGCTGAGGTTCAGCCCATAGCCAAACTCTTTAGATGCTGTGCCCATCAACGCCATCCCCTGGGCATAGGAACAGATTTTAGAGCAGTACAGCGCATCTCGAATCATCGTAATGAATGCCTTAGAATCGCCGTCATACTTGCCAGTCGGGCCTGTCAACTGCTGAGATGCCGCTACCCGCTCCTGCTTAATAGAAGACATAATCCTGGCATTCACTGCTGCAATGATGGTCGGAATGCTCACGCCTAATTCCAGTGCCGTCATGATCGTCCAGCGTCCGGTGCCTTTTTGTCCGGCAGCATCCATAATCGACTCGACCAAGGGCTGACCAGTCTCTTCGTCCATTTTGGTGAAGATATTGGCAGTAATTTCAATGAGGAAGGAATTTAGCTCGTCGGTCAGGTTCCATTCAGAGAAAACTTCGTGGAGTTGTTCGCCGTTTAAACCTAGCGTGTTTTTAAGTAGGTCATAAGCTTCGGCAATCAACTGCATGTCGCCGTATTCGATGCCATTGTGAACCATTTTGACGTAGTGTCCGGCACCGCTGGGTCCAATGTAGGTCACGCAAGGGCCGTCATCCACTTGTGCCGCAATTTTGGTAACAATTGGCTCAATCTCTGTGTACGCCGCTTGGGTGCCACCAGGCATCATGCTGGGCCCATTCAGTGCGCCTTCTTCGCCGCCGCTAACGCCCATACCAATAAAGCGCAAGCCTGAAGATTCAAGTGCTGCAACGCGGCGATCGGTGTCTGTGTACAACGAGTTACCGCCATCAATAATCATGTCACCTTCTTCCAAAAAAGGCGTGAGCTGTCCAATGGTGGCATCAACAGGGGCACCTGCCTTGACCATGATCATGATTTTGCGAGGGCGATCGAGAGACTTGACAAATTCTTCAATGGAATAAGTCGGGTTAATCTGCTTGCCTTGTCCGCGCTGCGCCATAAACTCGTCAGTTTTTGCCGACGTGCGGTTAAAAACGGATAACGGGAAGCCGTTGCGCTCAATGTTGAGTACGAGGTTTTCACCCATTACAGCTAGACCAATTAGACCAAAACTTTGTGACATAGGGCTTATCTCTCTGCTTATGAGGGTCAATTTAATTCCAGTAAAGCAATTAAACTTTGGCGTTATCCCCTACAGAGTAGTCAATGGTTGTGGAATAGCGGGCTAGCTGAAAGGTTTTCTTTATCTGATAGGTGTTGTGGATCGCATTCTGATTGGTAAATGCTATCTAGGCTACAAATTCTACTCCTTGACCCAGCTAGAAACAGCACCGCTGATGTTCCTGGCTTTTTGAAGAAAGTAGGATCACGCAAGGCAGTAAAATGCTTCTGTAAATTCTGAAGGAAATTTGATGTCTACTGAACCTAATCTCTCATCCAGCACCACCGGAGCCGATGCCATTGATGTGGCGATCGCTCAGGGCATAGACTTTGATGGCTCTGCCATTCCCCCCGCCAAGCTTGATCTTTATACTCAGGTCATGGGACTAGAGGCAGGTCGGCAGCGCAGCGGTGTCAGTAATACGATGCGATCGCGGATTGTTAGAATCGGCGCTAAACACATAGCTCAAGCCGAACTCAACCAAATGCTCATCAATGCAGACTTTGCGCCCCTTAAAGAAAAAGAAGTTGCATTTTACTATGGCGGTCAGTAGGCGACAGCCAGAGAACGGGGAAGGCTAAAACAGTTAGAAACTTTCTAATAAATTTATGGGTTTGGGCGTTAGAACTAGAAAAAACTTGTCAAGACTATGGGAGAAGCTAAATAGCATCGAACAGATTATAGAGCGCTGCGCGTTCAAGCTGCTTTTCCGCTCAATCTCACTTGACATCTCAAATTGAAACTGTAGTTCTATGCCCTGATTTCTGTTGCTAGCGCCAAGTCTGTTGCCAGCACAAAGACAGAATCTCAGCCCATTCGATTCACTAAAAGAATCTGATATGGACAACGCCTTCCCCGAACTCTCTATATTAGTCGCCAGTTTATGAACTTAGATCGTCCCAAAAAGCCAAAAATGCTCGTTGTCGATGACGAACCCGACAACCTGGACTTGCTCTATCGCACCTTTCGCCGTGACTTCAATGTATTCAAAGCAGATAGTGGCATTGCGGCTCTAGAGGTTTTGGCGACAGCAGGGGAAGTGGCAGTTATTATTTCTGACCAGCGAATGCCCGAAATGAAGGGAACGGAGTTTCTGAGCAAGACGGTACCTCAGTTTCCCGATACAATGCGGATTATTTTGACTGGGTTTACCGATGTCGAAGATTTGGTCGATGCCATCAATTCTGGGCAAGTTTACAAGTACATTACCAAGCCCTGGGATCCCAATGAGCTTAAATCTGTAGTGCAGCGGGCTGCCGAAACCTACGAGCTGCTAAAACAGCGCACTGAGGAATTACTGCAAGCGCAAGCGCACACGGCATTGTTCAACAGCATTTTGCAAACGGTACGGCAGGGTGCCACTGTGGAAGCTTGTTTAGCGCCGATCGCCACTACCCTTGGCACCAGCTTTGGCACCGATGGCTGCATTTTGCAATTGGTAGAGGGAACGTCTTTAACCGCACACGGTGGCCATAGCACTAACGGAGAGTTAAAGAACTGGCTAGAGCTAGAGCCTTTGACGCAAGCAGCGATCGCCACCCAGCAGTTTCAATCCGCCATTAGCGATACCCCAGGCATTGTCAATCCGCTTTACGCTGAGGCAGGCTTATCATCTCACCTAATTGTTCCTACGACTTTCCACAACAAAGTTCTAGCCGTGCTTTCTCTGCAATGGAAGTCGCCTCGCTCCCTATCAGAGCCTGAGTTGACCATGCTCCATCAAGCCGCTCAACAGATAGGCATGGCGCTCAATAGCGTTCGCTGCCCTTAAGCAATGGCGGAGAGCGCTAGGATTAAGGGGTCGTTCAAATCGCTAAACGTGAGTTCTCCCCCTCAAGCTCAAGAGATTCAAGCCATTTTTGACCGGATTGCCCCCCAGTATGATCAGCTTAACAATGGGCTGAGCCTGGGATTACATTGGATTTGGAAGCAAATGGCAGTCAAATGGAGCCAGGCGCGCGCTGGCTCCATTTGTCTAGATGTTTGCTGCGGCAGTGGTGATGTAGCACAACTCTTGGCAAGGCAAGTAGGCACCACTGGCAAAGTCTATGGCGTTGACTTTTCTAGTCAGCAGTTAGCGATCGCCCAAGCCCGTGCGCCCCATCTACCGATTACCTGGATCGAGGGAGATGCACTCCATCTTCCGTTTGCTGACCAGCACTTTGATGCAGCAACCATGAGCTATGGCTTGCGGAATGTAGTAGATATTTCTGCCAGCCTCGAAGAAATCCACCGAGTGCTTAAACCAGGGGCGAAGGCAGCGATTCTAGATTTTAATCGTCCCCAAAGTTCTCAGCTTCGAGCTTTCCAACAGTGGTATCTCGACCATTTTGTCGTGCCAACCGCCCAACGCTTAGGACTGCGAGAAGAGTATGCTTACATCAGTCCTAGCCTCGATCGCTTTCCTACGGGTTCTGAACAGGTCGATCTTGCTTTACAAGTAGGATTTGAGAAGGCTGTGCATTATGCGATCGCTGGAGGAATGATGGGCGTTTTGGTTGCCCAAACCTGATTTCTCTGAATTTTTTACCGTTTACCCCGGTTTCCTGCCTTGGATCTTGCACACCTTTGGCTACTTCTATCGCCTCCTATTGTGGGTGGCATTATTGGCTATTTCACCAATGATATTGCCATTAAGATGCTGTTTCGTCCCTACAAAGCAATTTACGTGGGCGGGCGTAAGTTACCTTTTACGCCAGGTTTAATTCCTAGCAATCAGGAAAAGTTGGCTAAGCGGATTTCCGATACTATTATGGGTTCGCTGCTAACGCCAGAAGAATTGCAGAATTTGGCGCGTAAACTTTTGCAAACAGAGCGATTAGAAATGGCGATCGCTTGGCTACTAAAGCTTGCTTTGGAGCAAGTCCAAGGGCTGAACCAACAGAAGACTGCCAAGATTGTCGCTAATATTCTGCGAGATTTGTTAGGGCAATCGCTACCCCGAATGTTAAAGGTATTGGCACGGCGCGAAGACTTTTTAGAACCACAGTTGAACCAGCTTTTTGACCAAGTGCTACTAGAGCTTCAATTGACAGAAGTACAAGCCAATCAGCTTTCAGCCTGGTTTCTTAAAGCAGTGTTGCCCCCAGATGTTTTGAGACAAGCGATCGTCGATTTTTTGACCGATCGCAACATTAAAATTATCGACGAAGGCTTTCGGGAAAAGACCAGTGGTACTTATTGGGTTGTTGCTAATTTGTTTGGCGTACGCAATGCGCTCACTCGCCTCCGCACTTACTGTCTAGACGAAAGAGAAGCCAGCAATGCCCGCATCGAAGAATTAATTAAATCCCTCAGCATTCGAGAACGGGTGCAAGAGTGGTTGCAAAATCTTTCAATGCAGAATCTACCCGTGTCTACCGTAAGGCAGCTTCGTAAAACCCTGCGAGACAGCATCCGCGATTATCTACAAAACTCTGGCACAGAAATGATCCAAGGGCTGAGCGCGTCGATCGAGTGGGAAAACATCGCTTCTGTTCTACTCAACCGCCTCCGCACCTCTGAAGTAGTGACCAGTTCGCTAGTTCCAGTTAGCCAAGAATTAGCCCTAGTCATAGAGCGTTACTTGGAGCGGGATTTAGAGGCGATCGTGGCACAAGCTATTCCTATTCTCAATATCGATCAGGTAATTATTAACCGGGTTAAAGCGACTTCGGCGAAGGAGTTGGAACTGGCGATTCAAGGAATTGTTAAAAGCGAATTGCAGGCGATCGTTAATTTGGGTGGAGTTTTGGGAGTAGTGATTGGTGCGTTTCAATCTATTAGTTTGTTGTTGCAATAAAGAGGTGGTTGAATAGGCGATGGCTTAAGATATGCTACTAATTTGGAGCGATTGATCTTGTACGGCTTTGGAGCGATTGATCTTGTACGGCGCAGATCCGAAGGATAAGCATCCAATGAGGGGATTTCCACAAGTCTGCTTCATTCAAAACACCGTGTCAAATCCCGATATTATTATTGGAGATTACACGTACTACGACGATCCAGAAGATTCAGAAGATTTTGAGCGTAATGTTTTATACCATTTTCCATTCATCGGCGATCGCTTAATCATCGGCAAGTTTTGTGCTTTGGCAAGAGGCATCAAGTTCATCATGAATGGTGCCAATCACAAGTTGGATGGATTTTCGACCTATCCATTTCAGATTTTTAGTAACGGCTGGGAGAAAGTAGCTCCTCAAACTGAAGAACTGCCCTACAAAGGCGATACGGTTATCGGCAACGATGTGTGGATTGGCTACGAAGCAGTAATAATGCCAGGAGTACAGGTGGGAGATGGAGCTATCATTGCAGCAAAGTCAGTCGTTGTAAGCAATGTTTTGCCCTATACAATTGTTGGCGGCAATCCAGCCAAACGGATCCGACAGCGCTTTGATGATGACGTGATCCAAGCATTACTTGAAGTCGCTTGGTGGAATTGGGACAGTGAGAAAATTACGCGCAATTTGGAGAAAATTGTAGCGGCAGATGTTGAAGCTCTGACAAATTGTGATTAGCAGTGCAGTAAAACAAATCTGTTAGCTCAGTTTTCTCAGTAAGCATAATTCCCCGGCGGTAGCAGAAAAGGTACTCTGGAAGATGACAATCTATTGACTTAGTAGAAATATTGTTGAGGGAAGGGGCGATCGCGCTGGTTGTTCCTTCCGATTAGATCGCATAGAAAACAAATTACATTCTCAAGGCTGATAGAACCAGGATACAGTGCCGTTTAATCAATCGGGTCAAACCTTTTCACTAGGAGCGCCCACAAAATGATAGGCAGTCCGGCAGCAATGCTGAGAAGGGCTTGAGTAAGAGTCAGGGGTTGAGTGTCAAAGAGCCCATTCATCACACTCCATTGACTAAACAAAACTTGTAGTATCCCCAAAGCCCCCGCTCCAATAACTGGAGCATAGCTGATAGGTCGGCGGTGACCAAAGAGGTTTGCCATAACAGAGGGAACAAAACTACTGATGGTCAGGAGGTAGAAAGTCTCGGAGGCAACCAGTGCATTGATAGCAACCGTCCGAGCAATGTCAGCATCGTTTGTCATTTTTAATGCCCACTCAAACATGCCGAAGGTGACGATACAGTTCCAAATCGAGATGATTAAAACTCGGAAGATTAAACTCTTAGAAAGCAATGCTTCACTGGGGTTGCGAGGCGGTTGTTGCATAGCACGCTGGGATTTCGGCTCAAACGCTAGCGGCAAGGAAAGCGCGATCGCACTAACTAAATTGACCCACAGAATTTGCACAGGAACAATCGGCAGTATGGTTCCAAGCAACACGCCCAGTAAAACGGTCAGAGACTCACCCCCGCTTATTGGTAAGATAAACCCGATCGCCCGCCGTAAATTGCGATAAACGGTACGTCCTTCTTCAACAGCTGCCCCGATTGAGGCAAAATTATTATCAGTTAAAATCATGTGCGCCGCTTCTTTGGCGACTTCCGTGCCCATGCCCATTGCCACACCAATATCCGCCTGTTTTAGGGCAGGAGCATCGTTAACGCCATCACCTGTCATCGCTACAATTTCGCCTTTCGCTTTCAACGCTTCAACTAGACGCAGTTTTTGTTCAGGGGCGACTCGCGCAAAGACATCGGTGGCTTCCACAGCATTTCCCAAGCCGTCGGAATTCATCTGGACAAGCTCGCGACCAGTAAATGCAGTCTGAGATTGTTGCAAGCCAATCATCTGAGCGATCGCGGTTGCGGTCGTCGGATGGTCTCCCGTGATCATCTTGACTTTAATTCCGGCAGTATGACAGTCCCGGACAGCAGCGATCGCTTCTGGACGGGGTGGGTCGATCATGCCCTGCAAGCCCAGAAAGACTAGATCTTGCTCAAGCTCATCTGGCTCAATAGTTTCGGCATCTGGGGCGATCGTTTTTTTGGCGAATGCCAGCACCCGCAACCCTTTTTGAGCCATTGCCTCCGCTTGCTGCTGAGTTAACGCAACATCCAGCGCAGTTTGTTCTGCCTGGGAATTCATCAAACTTCGACAGCGCGGCAGAATGGCTTCGATCGAACCTTTGACATAAACACCGCGATCGGTTCCCTGCTGATGCAACGTTGCCATATATTGAGCTTTCGAGCTAAAAGGAAGTACATCCAAGCGCGGCAGTTCAGTATCCAAAGCCCCTCGATCCAATCCGGCTTTCTCGGCAGCAATCAGCAATGCGCCTTCAGTGGGGTCGCCTACAATCTCCCATTGGTCATCCCCAAGCTGAAGATGCGAATCGTTACAAAGCAACCCAGCTAACAAACAGTCGCGTAGTGCCGCATTGGTAGTTAGGTTAACCCGCTGCTGGTTATATAAAATCTCCCCCTGAGGTTCATAACCGACTCCGGTTACCGAGTATTGTTGTCCACCCGCAGCGATTTCCTGAACGGTCATCTGGTTTTTGGTCAGGGTGCCCGTTTTGTCAGAACAGATGACTGTCGTGCTACCCAACGTTTCAACCGCTGGCAGTTCCCGGATGATCACGTGACGCTTTGCCATCCGGGACACCCCGATCGCCAGGGTAATGGTGACAATTGCAGGCAACCCCTCAGGAACAGCACTAACTGCCAGTGCTACGGCTGCTTTGAACGTTTCAAAAAAGTCTCCACCCCGTCCAATTCCAATCGCTAACGCCATCGCTGCTAATACCAAAACGGCATAGAGCAAGGTACGGCTAAACTTCTCAATCTTGCGGGTTAGCGGCGTTTTGAGGTGACCAGACTGCTGCATCAGTTGCGCTACCCGTCCGGCTTCAGTCTGATCTGCGATCGCAGTCACTAGCCCCATCCCTTGCCCCGCCGTAACCAAACTGCCCGTGTACGCCATGTTGATGCGATCGGCAAGCGAAATATCTTGAGGCAACTGCTCTGTAACTTTGATGATTGGAACCGACTCGCCAGTGATGCCAGACTCATCAATCTGCAAATCAAAAGCATCGGTTAAGCGTAAGTCTGCGGGAACTTTATCGCCTGCCGTCAGCACAACCAAGTCTCCCAAGGTCAGTTCACTGGAAGAAATTTGTACCTTCTCTTCATCCCGAAACACCGTTGCGCTCATCGTTACGACTTCTGCGAGAGCCGCGATTGCATTCTCAGCCTTTGACTCTTGGATAAAGCCAATTAAAGCATTGCCGATCGCAACAGTAAAAATAACGCTTGCATCTACAGGTTCTTTGAACAGGGCTGTAACGGTCGCAGCCACCAGGAGAATATATTGAACAGGCTGTTGAAATTGCTGAAGGAACCGCCGCCAGCGACTTTCCCGTGACTGACTAGCAAGGCGATTGTAGCCGTATTGAGTCTGCCGTTTTGGGATCTCATCAAGCGTTAAACCCCGATTAGAGTCACTTTCAAGAAGTTGAGATGCCTTTTCTATGGAGAGATGATGCCAAGGATGTGATAGCAAAATGAACTTGCTTCCTTCCAAAAAACGCAATAGGTTTCTGTATAGTGAGTCGTTAAACTCAGACAATTGCCAGTATTAAGCAACTGCCAGTAACAGTAATATCTCAACTCTAGCAAAACCTCTTTGCTGTTGCTTCTCTCCTTGGATCAGTAGATTGCTATCAATCTCACTCTTGCCCTGGAAGCTCACGTTAGTTTGCTCAATTTATATAGATATGCAAGATCATCTCTCCACCACGTTTGGACGATCGTCGATCTGATTGAAAAGCGATCGATTGAGAACAGTCATAATTGGATTCTCTGTCAGCGAATTCTGGGTACTGCCACCGTGATTTATGAACCGAGATTCAGCCAGTCTGCTTGATATTGTCAGATTTTTAGTATCTTTTGCCCAAAGTAAAAAGCAAGAGATGACTCAGTGGGTCGTCTCTTGCCATTCTTGTAATAGCCTCATCACGATCGCTTCTGAGAGGTTGTCTGAGAAGTCTAGGTTGCTATCCAACCCGCCCCCAAAGTCCCCCATTTTGGGGGACTTTGAAGAAGGAGTGGCTCGGAAGTCGCCCCAAAATGGGGGGTTGGGGGGCAAGTGTAAGAATCTTTGATACTTCTCAGACATCCTCTGACAACTTCTACGCTTCTTTGTTCAGAAAGCCTTGAATTTGCTTGATTGCGACCTTACCAATGTTATAAAAAGCCCAGCTTCCCGCCAAAATAACAGGCAGAAGCACCACCAAAATTCGCCAGTCCATAGTGTCCATCCTCCCAATAAAGATTTTTGAAAAACTCTCATCTTTAATTTCTATTTTGCGATGAGTTGAGACAATTTTCTAGTCTTTCTTAAATCCAATATCTGTTCCGGTTCCAGCATGAACCCTTGCCAGTTGCTCATATCGACGAGCGTGTTCAATTAACTCTGCTGCCTCATCCTCTGAAAGCTGGCGTAATACCTTCGCTGGCACCCCAACTACAAGCGATCGCTCTGGCACATCTTTGGTCACTACCGACCCTGCGCCCACTATGCAACCTGCGCCCACTTTGACCCCATCTAATACTATCGCCCCAATCCCCACTAGGCTGCCCCGTCCAATTTGGGCGCTGTGGATTACGGCTCGATGCCCGATCGTCACATAATCTTCTAAAACTGTGGGCTGACCGGGATCGCCATGCAAAATTGCCCCATCTTGAACATTTGTGCATTGCCCAACGACAATTTTTTCTACATCGCCCCGAACCACTGCCCCATACCAAATACTTGCGCCTGCCATAATCTCTACGTGTCCTATGACGATCGCGTTAGGAGCAACGAAGGCAGCTTTGGACAAATCGGGAGGCGACCAGTAGGTCGGTAAACTTGATAACTTTGCAGAAGGATTCATGGGCTAATTCACAACGGTAAGACCAGGTAAAGAGATAAAACTTTAACCACACAAAAACTACAAATGTCCTGAAGATCCCGGTGGAGAGCAAATCCCTCCAGCTATAATAAGTCCACAGGGCGATCGAAACATTGGTCACGCATGGCGATAAGAGTTTCATGATGAATCCAGCTTTTCAATATCCTATTTTTGGGCCCGAAATTCAGTGTCCTCACTGTCGCCAAACCATTCAGGCGCTGACTTTGACTGATACCTATCTATGCCAACGCCATGGTGCATTTGAGTCAGATCCTAAAACCGCCGAACTGGTTCATCTTCAGTCGGGGCGGCACTGGCGGCTATGGAACAACGAGTGGCATCGCCAACATACCCATGCAGATGGCATTCGCTTTGAAATTCATGAAGCCCTCGATCGCCTCTATACCCAGGGCTATCGTGCCACCCGCGTCATTATCGCCCAGCGCTACAAAGATTTAATCAGCACCTATTTAGAGCGCAGTGCCCCCTGGCGAGGTCAGCCTGAAGCTAGCCGTCCGCGTCTCTATGGATTGCCCGTAGATTTCAGCCCTGATCCTATTGATGAGCCTTGCTGGGATGTTATTAATTTTGATTTGGAAAAAGAACCCGGCGCACCTGTTCGTTACCCTTACTTTCGGTTATTTGAGTAAAGCTTAAAAATGCATCACGCCTCTATTCGCACTGCTGATATTCATCGGGCGATCGCTTTCTACGAGCAACTCGGATTTCAAATCCAAGAACGATTTACCGCAGGCATTACTCTTGCCTGCTGGATGGAAGGTATGGGTGGACGCATTGAGCTAGTTCAGGTGCCCCAGCCTCGCCCAGCCGTCGATGCCTTTGCAGACGAACACTACACAGGGTACTATCATCTTTCCTTTGACCTGACCCCTGTCATAACCGACCTCTCGGAGTGGTTAGCAGAATTACAGCAAAGATTTGAGGTTGCTGCTGTTGCAGGTCAAGTACAGCCCTTAAAAGTACTACTGCCCCCGACCCAACAGCAGATAGGAACCCATATTTACGAAGTGACCTTTGTTGCCGATGCCGATGAACTACCGCTGGAGTTTATCAGAATGATGATTAATCCTAATGAAAGCCGTTAACATAATGTGTAGAAGCTTTGCAGTTCTTGTAATGCATAAGCTAAATTTGGAATTACATTGCTTTATATCCTTAACTCGTCAAAAATTGTCTTATGGAACCTGGTAGTACATCCGCTGATATCGCTGCTAAGCAAAATTCCCAAAAGCTAGCAAACGTTATCGGCACGCTGATTGCGCTATTAACCTTGGCTGTGCCCTTGCTGGCGATCGTTCACTATTCGTCAGGCAGCAGAGGAAATTGGCAAGCACCCGCTCAGCTTTCTCCCATTTCTCAAGAATAGGCAAGCTTCGGCTTAAGGCTACGAAAAGTTTCTGCTTCCTTACTGAAGCCGCCATTTTTATTGCTCCCTTCTTCCCGTAGAATGATCCGGGGAGCAGTCTTTGCTGTGACCTAGTTGTTGATTTGGAGAAACGCTGTGGATTTATCGCTTATTCCCCCTCAGCCCAAGCCCGGAATTTTGAATGTGATCATTGAAATTCCGGCGGGGAGCAAAAATAAATATGAATTTGATAAAGAGTTAAATGCCTTCACGCTCGATCGGGTGCTCTCCTCATCTGTACAGTATCCCCTCGACTATGGATTCATTCCTAATACGTTAGGGGATGATGGCGATCCGCTAGACGGCATGGTGATGATGGATGAGCCAACTTTCCCCGGTTGCATTATTGCAGCTCGACCCATTGGCATGTTGGAAATGGTAGATGGGGGCGATCGCGATGAAAAAATTCTGTGTGTGCCCGACAAAGATCCCCGTTACGCCCACGTCAAGTCGCTCAAAGACGTTGCGCCGCATCGGTTAGAGGAAGTGGCTGAGTTTTTTAGGTCTTATAAAAACTTAGAAAAGAAGGTAACTGAAATCCTAGGCTGGAAAGATGTAGATCAAGTTGCTGCCCTAGTAGATCTCTGCATTAAGGCAGCATCCAAATAAGCGCTAAGATATTTATAAAGGGGCTTGTAGAATCTATTTTCTATAGGTCTCTTTTTTCAGAGCTAGGAGGGCTTTCCCCAAGGCAGGCATCTCCTCACAACTGAGATGAGCAAAGTTTTGGAGGAGTTGAGAAGGCGATCGCGTTAAGCATGACTAAAATTTTTGGCATGATTGAAATTCTTGAAACTCAGATTGAAAGCATCGAAGAACGACTGAGGCAGGCAATGCTTGCTTCTAATGTCAGCGTCTTGGATGAATTACTAGCCCCCGAAATTATCATCACCAGTCATCTTGGAGAATTATTAAAAAAACAAGATGATCTAGCTGCCCATGAATTTGGACTGATTAGGATACACGAGTTAAAACCTTCTGAGCAGCAGATTCAAATATATGGAGCAATGGCGATCGTTTCAGTCCGAATGCAATTGTCTGGTAGTTACAATGCCAGTCCTGCAAACGGAGACTTTCGTTTCACAAGAGTTTGGGCTGTCTCTCCAAGCGGAGCTTTGCATATTGTCGCTGCACACATAGGTCTGGTAGTTTAATCGAGAAAAATGCTGACGCGATCGCAAATTGATCAATGAAAGTTCGACCTGCCACGCCTAGTGATGTGCCTCTGATTTTCTCATTTATCCAAAAAAAATCAGAATTTGACCGAAACATCGGTGCATTTTCTGGTGTACTACAAGTGTCTGAAGACAAAATACGCAGAACACTTTTCGGAGCTATTCCTTTTTCTTTCGTTTTGTTTGCAGAGTTTTCAGCGCATGAGATCGGCTTTGCGCTATATGGATTCCGATACTCGTCATTTGTAGGGCAGCCCAGCATTTGGCTGGATGATCTATACGTGGACAGCGAAATGAGAAGTAAAGGTGCAGGAGCCGCATTAATGGCTCGGTTAGCTCAAATTGCGCAGGAAAATGAATGTACCTACCTTGCTTGGAATGCTGATGCTCGAAATGCCTCTGGAATTCGCTTTTACAAGCGGTTGGGTGCAGAAATTACGGAGCAGCATGGCAACCGATGTTTTTTAAGATGGATTCCGTGGGCAGATGTGCAGCCTATGTCTGAGGTAGGCACAAGTTATTAGGTTGATCATTTTGGTATCTCAAAGCGATCGCACCCTAACCGTAGCGCGTTAATCACCTATCACTCACCGCTTCCGCCGCCGCCGCACTCTGCTCCCATCCACCGGAAACCCCGCGATCGGAATCACCTGATATTTTCGCTCTTCTTCTCGCTGCTTCACTTCGGTATAGTCCAACCAATAAATGCAGTCTACCGGGCAAGTATCGATCGCCTCTTGCACCACGTCTTCCGAGTCCCCATCTTGGCGCACCACGCGCGATCGCCCATAATCTGGCTCAATGTAAAAGGTATTACGGGCAACATGAGCACAGTGTTTACAGCCAATACAAATCACCTCATCAACGTACACGCCCCGTTGCCGTGCCGTGCCGCCTAGCTCCGGCTCTAAACCCGTACGTTCTGGCGCGTCTCGCAATTGGCCGCCTAGTTCTGGCTCAAAACCACCGTGCAAATCGCTCATAGCGTCTTCTCTATAATTAGGATGCAAGTTTTGGAAACAAAGGAGGGTTGAGAGCAAGCCCCCATCCCTCCTAATCCAAACTTTTCTAGATGACGAAAGACTTTAAGCCTAAGCGCTCCAGCGTTGCAGCACTAAGCGAATTGAGCCATCTTGCTGCTGCTGTTGCTCTGATAGCTGAAACCCTTGCCGGGTCGTTTCTTCTACAACCGTGTGGTAGGCGTAGCGCTGAGTCACTTTGTTTAAGAAGCCTTGGACGGTTAGCGGCTGCTGCCAGTATTGTAGATCAGCAACTAGCTCATATTCCTGACCATTCCAGCTAAACCCGACATCGTAACCATTGTCTTGCTCAATGGTGACTTCTGCCGTACGGGTTTGTCCTCGATAACCTTTAACAGGTTGATCGCCTGCTTTCCAATCAACCCCAACATCAGTTAAAGCAGCTTTTAAAGAAGAGAGATCACGAATCTGAGTTTTAATTTGGCTAAAGTGTGACATGGCGAGGAGTGTGATAAACGAAGGGGAACAAAAATTGAACTTAAAACACTACCACTCGCTGTGGTTCTGAGTCATGACCGACGCAGACTGTTGCAGCACCTGAGCAAAATACTCAGAAGTGGTTTCTTGATTTAATACCCGACCTAACTTAGCTTCGATCGCCGCTGTGACTTCAGCACAGGACGCGCCTGTAATACCCGTAACTTTTTCTTGAACTCGACCATCGGGATAGATGATGAACTCTAAGGTTTCCATCTTTTACGACCAGCTTTTTGGGGCTATGAAACATGTCGGTTCACTAGACCAAACTCTTCAAACTCGCGATCGCATTAAGTTTTATTAACAAAATGCATCATTTCGAGTTAAAGCATGTTGATTGTTTGCACAAAAGTGAGCCGTTGCTTGGGTTATTAAGATAGTTTCCCTTAACTTTCTAATGCAGTCAAGGAGAATTGCAGCGAGAGCAAAAGTCTAAACTCTACGGTGCCACTAGATTTTCTAACCCCCTACGTTCTTGAATGCGTTAGGGTATCGGTAGTCTTTTCATCCACATCCAAGCAATATCAACGGTTCATGAGCATTTTAGAAGCCCATCATCTTCACAAAAATTATCGTTTAAAAGGAAAAGTACTGGCAGCAGTTCAAGACGTTTCATTGAAGATTGAGGGAAATGAGGTTTTAGCTTTTTTGGGAGCCAATGGAGCGGGAAAAACGACCACCATTAAAATGATTGCAGGTTTGATATTGCCCGATCAAGGCTCGGTCAGGATTGGTGGACGAGATCCGCACCGTGATCCCTGGGCGTTGCGATCGCTGGGTGCCGTTTTAGAAGGAACCCGCAACACATACTGGCGGCTGACTCCTGAAGAAAATCTGGAATATTTTGGCGTACTACGGGGATTAAAGCGAGCAGTAGCACGACGCAGAACTTTAGAATTGCTCGATCGCTTTGAGTTAACTCACAAACGCCGGGAAATGGTACAAACCCTGTCTCGCGGAATGCAGCAAAAACTGGCGATCGCCGTCGCTCTCATCCATGATCCTCAGCTTTTACTATTAGATGAACCGACCTTAGGGCTAGATGTAGAAGCAACCGAGAACGTTAAAAACATCATCCGGGAGGTGGCAGCCGAAGGTCGGGCAATCCTGCTCACCACCCATCAACTTGATATTGCCGAAGAATTATCCGATCGGGTCGCCATTATTCAGAATGGGGCGATCGCCATTGAACAGCCTACGGCTAACCTGATTCGTCAATTCTCTGGAACTGCCTACACCATTGAGCTTGCTTGTAGCTTGGATGGCGATCGCATCAGTAAAGTTGAGGCTTTGGGCGGCGTGGTTAAGGGCAATAAAATTTACATTCGAGAGCCAGAAGTAGTTTACGACGTGCTAGATATTCTCAAGCCTTTACCTTTAGTCAAAGTTGAACAAGATCAGGCAAGTTTGACAGAAATTTTTCTACAAGTGATCCAAAAAGTTAAAAACCCATCAGCGCCCCTCTAATGCACCATGCTTGATCTTTTCTTGGCAGAGCTTAAGCGGAGTTGGATTATCCTCAGCCGCTACGCAACCGAAACCATCGGGGGCATTATTGCGACCACCTTTGTATTTTATGGATTATTCCTTAGCAGCCGCTACATTGCAGGGCCCGGAATAGCATTAGGCGATCGCCTCGATTCAGTCATTGTCGGCTACATCCTCTGGACGTTGATGTTATTCATCATGGGAGATGTGGCAGGCGGGTTGCAGGACGAGGCACGTACTGGCACCTTGGAGCAAATGTTTCTTACGCCCTATGGGGCTGCCAGAGTATTTGTGATCCGGGCGATCGGCAGCCTCAGCATTCAACTCACCCTCAACGTTGTCATTGTCGTGGCAATCATACTGATCACAGGCAGCAAGCTAGAATTTCCGCCTGCTTTAGTGCCCCCGTTCATTACAGCGCTGCTAGGAGCCTATGGCTTAGCCTTTACTGTTGGGTCGCTTACCCTCGTATTCAAGCAAGTGCGACAGGTGCAAAGCATTCTACAATTTGGGCTACTGCTGCTGCTGGCGGCTCCTACCGAAACTTGGACAGGCTCATTGCAGCTTGTAGGCTGGCTAATGCCCATTGCGCCAGGGGCAGGTCTGCTGCGAGATGTCATGGCTCGGGGGCTAGAGCTAGATGGAATGAGAATGGCGATCGCATCTCTTAATGGACTGTTTTATTTTACGATGGGCGTTCTTTTGTTTGGTTGGGCAGAACGACTCACTAAGCGCCAAGGTAGACTAGGGGGATACTGAATCTTGAACTTTAGGAGAAACTACTGAGATAAGCTACTCAACATTTAACTTGCAAGTAGCCCATTTCCTTTGTTCTTCACTTTTCGTTGCCACTTAATCTTTAGTTCTCCTTGATTCAGGAGGCGATCCAGTAGCTCTCTCAATTCTTCCACCG
>JAESGK010000160.1_pt1 | contig 58985 bp, 53 predicted proteins | sample 9269681 | NCBI WGS metagenome assembly JAESGK01 (sample SAMN14515347, study PRJNA621673) | algae metagenome | isolation source: Timaviella obliquedivisa GSE-PSE-MK23-08B and co-occurring heterotrophs from... | place: USA: Grand Staircase Escalante National Monument, Utah | collected 2006-08-15
CATCCGACTTCCGGCAAAGGGGTAGTCGAGATGCAACTCGTCAATCCGGCGCATCAGGGCAAGATCGCCGTCAGGCACTGGACGAGGCAGATAATAGACCGTGCCACGGCTGAAGCCGAGAAGCTTCTCCTGGCGTGCGACCGACAATTTGTGCTCGCGGTCGATCATTTCTTTCCGCCCAGCAATCCCGCCTTGCCGAGCGCACCGGATAAAAAATCGTTCTCCAGTGTCAGGTCGCCGCTCTCAGCGCAAACACAGTTTGTCGCCGGGCGTGCAGCGTTTTGACGTCGACGGCCGGACCCGCTGGCTCCGCCTTCGCTTCATCACCAAAAACGCCTGTCGCCCCCTCAAGGAGCTGGTCTTTCCATTGCTTGATCTGGTTGGCGTGCACATCGAACTGCTGGGACAACTCCACCAGCGTCTGCTCACCTCGGATGGCGGCAAGTGCCACCTTCGCCTTGAAAGCCGGGCTATGGTTCCGGCGCGGTCGTCTCGTCATGGTATCTCCTGTTCCCGGCATCTAAGCCGAAGTCAGGCAGAAATTCCACTTATACCCGCTGTGCAGATTTCCCGAGCCAGCTCTTCGCTCAACTTGAGTGTCCTCTCTTGAACTAGTGCCTTTAATAGAAACTTGAGTGCGATACCGCGCTTGGGTTGCGCGAAGCCGACATGGTTTCAGATAGACTTCGATCCATGAACCTCTGGTACGTCCGAGGAAGCAAAAAGGACGGAGACATTGTCTCACGGCCTAGGTTTTCTGATTGCTGGCACCGAGGTCGAACACGAGCTCGGCAGACCTGTCGCGACACGTGCGAGACGACGATCTGAACGCCGAGGTCAGAGGCGAGCCGAGCTCCAATGGCATCCGAAGCATGCGGTATGGCGCAACGACAGCATCTCATCGTCATCTGGCTTTCTCAGCGGCACCAGTTCCTATAGTCTGCCTTATCGAACAATGGATGCACATGCCGGGCGTTCGTGGAGAAGCTCACATTCGCCCGCAAGGCAGCACCGCATCCGGTCAGGGAAGATCTAATATAAAATGGGAATGTAGAAATGGATCAGAAGACGAACGATCTTTCACCCGCTGGCGAGTTCTCGAGGCAGTCGATCATTCGAGAGGCTCGGCTCCTGTTTTCCAGTGATGGGTATTCGTCCGCCAGTATCGACCGAATACTGCTGAAGCTGAACCTGACCAAGGGATCGTTCTACCACCACTTCGAGGACAAAAAAGCCTTGTTCAAGGCGGTTGTGGCAGAGGTTCAACAGGATGTTGCCACGAATGCAGAGCTCGCCGGCAAAGGAGCAGAATCGGCGGAGAAAGAGCTCACAGCCATCTGTCGCAGCTTCTATTCGCAGCTGCAGAGGGGCGACGTCATGCGGATCATCTGCAGAGATGCTGGCTCAATCCTGACCTCGGAAGAGTGCGGTCAGATCGATGAACAATATATGGGAGCTGTCCTCGGCCGCGCGATTAGGCGCGCGCAACAGGAAAAACTGCTGTCTGAGGAGCTCAGCCCCGATGCGCTAATACGCATAATCACAGGCGCAATCTACCAGACGCTCGAGTGGGGATGGGATGACGAGACCGGCCAACGAGTTGCTGACGGCGAAAAACTTCTACTTCAGATGATACACGCGCTAATGCGCCGTTGACAACATACCGACGGCATGGTTGTCTCCATACCATTGGTATGGAGACGCCTATGTTTCATTCCCATCGTGGTCAAACCCAACGTGCAAATATCTTCGGTCACAATATAGCTATCATCGGCGGTGGACCCACCGCCTTGTACTTTCTCAAGCATGTCGTGGATGCGCCCCTCGAAAACACGGTTCTCACATTCTTTAGTTCGGCAGAGCAGCTCGGGCCTGGAATGCCCTACAGTCCCAACTGGGTTGGCAAGGAGCATCTTGCCAATATCGCCTGCGAAGAGATTCCCGACCTTGAGCAGTCCCCCCACGAATGGCTGGCAAGTCAGCCAGATGATTGGCTCGCGGATCACAACATTCGGCGGGCACAAATCGGCCCGAGCTTCATCCCGACCCGTTGGGTGCTTGGCGAATACTTTAACGCCCAATTTACCGCGCTTGCCGCGAGGGCCGCATCCCACGGCATTGCTGTCCAGTATCTGAACACCGTGAAGGTGAAGGATATTGAACCAATTGGCGATCGACGTTTTGGGGTGATCTTTGAGGGGGTTGGGGGCTTCGACGCTCAGCGTCTCGATTTCGACAAGGTCGTGATTGCCACTGGTCATGAGTGGCCCTCGGACCCTCAGCCGAACACGAAGTTTCTGACATCGCCATGGCCAATCTCACGGCTCACGAGCACACTGGCGAAATCGGTTGGCATCATCGGCAGCTCACTATCCGCCGTCGATGTGTGCCTTACGATCGCCCGGATGAACGGCGAATTTATCCGAGACTTTGACGGCAGGCTCGAATATGTCCCAGACGTTCTATCACACGATCTCAAGATTGTATTGCATTCACGGCGCGGCCTCCTCCCGAGCTTGCGCTTCCATTTCGAATATCCGCGGATTCAGGTCCATCAATATATCAGTGAAGACGAAATTCGCGATCACATTGCTGGCAACGGTGGCTTCCTGTCGCTGGATTTCATTTTTGAGCGATCGCTGAAACAGGCCGTGGCACAAAAATCCGCGTCGCTTTACGCAAAGATTGCGCGCATGGATCTCGAGCAATTCATCGGCTTCATGTACGAGCGGCGACAACACCATGACCAGTTCGGCTTTCTGCGTCAGGAATACACGACATCCTTTGCGTCGCTTAGAAATAGAGAGCCAATATTTTGGAAGGAAATCCTGGACGACGGCGCCTACACGTTAAACTTCTATGCCAAATATTTGAATAAGGTCGACTTCGACCGCACGCGAAATTGGCTGATGCCGCTGGTCTCTCACGTCGTCGCTTTTCTTCCGCAACAGTCCTGCGAGCAGCTTTTAGCATTGAATGACGCCGGACACCTTACTCAAGCAACGATCAGCGGCGACTGGTCGACGACGGAAGATGGCGGCCACCAAATATCGCTGTCGTATATTGATCCGGATACCGAGGCCAAAATTTCCCTCAACTATGACCTCATCGTTGACTGCCGCGGGCAACGGCCGGCGGCCTTTGAGAAGTTTCCGTTTCCGTCCTTGGCGCGTCAGGGTACGGTTTCCCCCGCCAAGATTGGCGCCAGCCGGCTGCCCCAGGGTCGGTCAGGTCAGGCAAACGCTCTGGTCGGCGGCGTTGATGTCGACGATCGATTCCATACGATCGGAGAAGGTGGGGAGGTCAACAAGTCTCTCTTCGTCCTCGCAGCACCTCATATCCATGGCCTCTACCCGTATCATTCCGGCCTTCCCTTCTGCAATGAAGCGACCAAAATTGTTGCGCGCGCCCTGTTCGACACCAAGGAGGCAATCCAATGACGAGTGAACTTTTCGGGATCGCATCTTTGGTGGTCACGCTTATCCAATACGCGCCCTACTGCTGGAAAACCTATTCCGGAAAGCTGAGACCTCACGTTTTTTCCTACGTCATTTGGGGGCTCGGGGCGGCAATCGTGGCAGGCGCGCAGTGGTCGGCTGGTGCTGGGCCGGGGGCATGGGCAATGGCCTTGGTGGCACTGCTGTGTTTTGCCGTTGTTGCCCTTTCACTGCGTAGGGGTGCCAAATACGTCACAAAAAAGGACGTCTGGACACTTCTCGCGGCCTTAGGCGCGCTTCCCATTTGGTACTTTACGAAAGATCCACTATTCGCCGTCATCGTGATTACGGTGATCGACATCGCCGCGTTCTACATGATTTTCAACAAGGCCCTCACGCATCCGGAAGAAGATAGTATCCTATTCTATGCTGTCGCCGCTATCCAATACGTCCTTTCTATTTTTGCCACCGATGTTTTCAACCTCACGACGCTTCTGAATCCGGTGGTACTGATCGCGTGCGCCGTATCCGTGATATTCGCGATGTGGATAAACAGAATCGCGGTGAATACGAAAAGCGCATAGGCAAGACGCGGCTCGGTTGCCAAGCCAAGTCCACTATCGAAACCCACTATGTCGATACCGGCGGGGTTAGCGACATGAGTTTTGCGCTTTGCCACCTCGTTGGTTTCCAGCTTGTGCCTCGGCTGCGCGGCCTCAAGGATCGCAAGCTATATCTCTTCCCTGGTGACACGCCTCCCCAAAATCTTACGTCCCTCGTCGGCGACCCCATCAATGTCGAGCGAATCAAGGCAAACTGGAATGATATCCTCCGCCTCGTCACCACCATCCGTTCCGGCCAGGTCCGGCCTTCGACCTTGCTGACGAAGCTGTCCGCCTTTCCGCGTCAAAACGGACTGGCGCTCGCGCTTCGCGATATCGGACGCATGGAGTTGCCCCATAAAAACCGGTCAGGTCCATCTTCCTGCCGCAATGGTGGCAGAACCCCGAAATGCGCCGGAACGCTACCGTCGGCCTCAACAAGAGCGAAGCCCAGAACACCCTGGCCTGCGCGCTGTTCTTCAATCGCCTCGGGGAGCTGCGGGACAGGACCTTCGAGAGCCAGTTCTACCGGGCGTCCGGGCTGAACCTGCTCATCAATGCGATCGTCTACTGGAATACGCACTATCTCGAACCGGCTTTCACCGAGCTCAATCGTGACGGCATCGCCACACCTCCGGATGTGATCAAACATATCACCCCGCTCGGCTGGCAGCATAACAGCCTGACCGGAGATTACATCTGGACCCCGACGGATAGCCCCGATCTCAGGCCGCTGCGGCGAGAAACATCCATCCTCGCTGCGTGATCACCATATGTTCTCAAATGTCGGACAGATTCACCACTTTCGTGTCGTGACGCCAACCTGTCGCGCACGCAGGAGCAGCTGGTCGAGATGACCAATGGCTGCATCTGTTGCACACTGCGCGACGACCTTTTGCAGGAAGTGCGGGCACTGGCCGAGCAGGATCGTTTCGATTACCCGCGTCGATGGCCTCAAGCGCGAGCTCACGCCGCGTCTGCGGTGGAGTCGTGATCGTGACCGCATCGACAACGCCTGCTTCGATCATCGCCATCTGGCTCGGATAGATGGCTATACCAGGAAGATCCTCTCGAACCCGCGCGATTGTTTCTGGCGCTCGCGCGACCACGCCGGCAAACTCGACGCCACGTGCCGCCATGATGAAGGGAGCGTGGAAATGCCGCCCCCCTGTTCCATATCCTACAAGTCCAATCCGCATGTCGGCCCGTTCTCCCGTCGATCGCTGGTTATTTCTTGAAGTATTTGTCGACGTATTTTTGGATTTCGGTCCGCATGAATTTACCCGAGGCGTCGGCGCGCTCTTCCCAGCCGAACACGCAGGCCGTGACGATACCGTCAAAGCCGACTTCAGCCAGCGACGAGAAGAAGACGTCCCAATCGATCTCGCCCTGGTACATGTCCATGTGCTGGTGGATGGTCACCTTGGCGCCCGGGGGATTTATGATGTAGCGCAGGCCGGAGGAAGCCTTGTGGTTATACGTGTCAGCGACATGCACGTGATTGATGAGAGGACCGGCATCGCGGATCATTTTTGCCATGTCATCACCAAAGTAGAAGGTGTGCGGCGCGCAGTAGAGGAATTTCACGTTCTCCGAGCCGATTGTCTTCAGCATGTCGATCGCCGGATGCAGTGTTTCACACCAGTCTTCGGGATGAGGCTCCATATTGAGCGTCACACCTTCCTTTTCGAACACCGGAACGAGCTCTTCGATCGAACGCCACCAGGCGGCCTCGCTGTGCTCATGTGTGTGCGTACCGCCGCAGCAACTGGACCGGTGGCCACGATCCGGAGACGGCCCGCGGCCAAACTCGGAATTCATCGCATCGCAGTCCATCTCGACTGCGATGCGAATGGCTTCCTTCCAATACCGCACCGCCGCCTGGCGTTCGTCTTCATGCGGGCTCGCCCAACGATACATGGGCAGGATCGACGCGAGCTTGACGCCATGGTCGGACAAGGCCTTCCTGAACTCGCGGATCCGCTCCTTGTGGGCGCGAGGACGTACCCACCAGGGAATGAAGTCGTCGCGCGGCGACAATTCGATATGTTCGTATCCGAGTTCAGCCGCCTTGCGGCACAGCTGGTCGAGTGGCAGATGACGATGCATATGCGGATCAAGTGCGATTTTCATGGATGTCTCCTCATCTATTTGCGTCTTTTCGCTGTTCAGGCAGATGGTTGGTTCACGACGCGATCGTAGAACGCCGGGCGTTGGCCGATTTCGATTGGGACGATGCGACCGGAATGTTTTGCCTCGACGCAGGCGTCGGCCGTGACAGCCGCAAAATAGCCGTCCCATGCCGTCGGGCCCCGCACTTCACCAGCCTTGACGGAGCCAATCCACTCCTGCAACTCGACGTCGTAGCTGTCGATGAAGCGCAGCTTCCAGTCCTGAAGAATCTCGTGGCTCAGTCGGGCATCCTTGCGCGTCAGCACGCTCATGGGCTCCGGCAGATAAGCGATGCCATCTTCGCCAACCACCTGGCACTGGATGTCGTAGCCGTAGGGGCAATTGACAAAGACCTCGACATCGATGCGAACGCCTTTTGCGGTCTCCAGGAGGATCATGTGGGGATCGTCGAGATCGGCGCGGGTGTGGCGGGTCTTGCGCGGCATGATCACCTGGGCCGAGACATAGTCGTCATTCAGCAACCAGCGCAGTACGTCGATCTCGTGCGGGAAGGAATCGGTGATGGCCATGTCGCCGGCGTAGACATCCGGTACGCTCGGATTGCGGTGCGCACAGTGGACCATCAGCGGCGCTCCGAGATTGCCGTTGTCGATCTGCTCCTTCAAAAGACGATAACTCTTGTCGTAACGCCGCATGAAACCGACCTGAACCAGATGGCGGCCACTTGCCACTTCGGCGTTGACGATGTTGAGGCATGCTTCCGCACTTGTCGCCAACGGCTTCTCGCAGAAAACCGGCTTGCCAGCCTTGATTGACGCCAGAACGAACTCTTCATGCGTCGGTCCCCAGGAGGTGACGACAATGGCATCCACATCAGGATCGTTGATGAGCCCCTGCCCGCTGTCATGGATCCGCGCTTGCGGCGAGAGCTTCGCGGCGACCCCTTCGGCCTGCGCCTGGTTGATATCGTTGACAGCGACGACGGTAGAACCGTTCAGCTTGTTGTGAAGTCTTTCGATGTGTTCCTGGCCGATTGCACCAGTGCCGATAACGCCGATCCTGAGGGTCATATCCGTGTCCTACTTTCTAAAAATCAATCGAGATCGCGCGGCAGCGCAAGCTTGAGCGTCGTCAGGGATTTCTTGACGCCGGTGAGAGGCTCCATGCCCATGTCTTCCATCTCGAGGCTGACTGGGCCGGCGTAGCCGATGAAACGAGCGACGGCGAAGAACTCCTTCCACCACTGGACATCATGACCGTGGCCGAGAGCGACATAGTTCCAGGAGCGTTTGCTGATCTCATCCATGCGATAGACGTCGATCAGTCCATTGGCCTCAGTGAGCGTGCGCTCAAGCCGAACGTCCTTCGCATGCATGTAGTGGATGGCATCGCCGAGCAGGCGGACGGCAGCAATCGGATCGCCGCCCATCCACATGTGGTGGCTCGGGTCAAAATTCATCCCGATTACCGGATCCACATGCTGGCGCAGCCGCAGCATGTTGGCCGGATTGTGGATCATCGTCGCGCCGAGATTTTCGACCGCGACGTTGATGCCGCAGTCCTTGGCTAGGTTTCCTGCCCTCTGAAAATAGGGGATGAGAACTTCGTTCCACTGATAATCCAGCGCCTGTTCCTGCTCAGGCAGGATGACGTGGGTGATCCAATTCGGGAGCTGATCTGTCGGGCTGCCACCGGGGCAGCCGGACATCATCACGACCGTCTTGACGCCGAGCTTTTCGGCAAGCCTGAAAGTCTTGTCGACGACCGTGCGGTGCTCTGCACCACTCGGTCCGGGATGGAGCTGGTTGCCGGAGCAATTGAGCGCCGAGATGGAAAGGTTTCGCCGGTCAAGCGCGTCGCGAAAATTGTTTCGCGCGAGCTCGCTATCGAGCAGTTCGTCCAGGCGAAGATGCGGCGCCTTCGACCAGTTTCCGCATCCCAACTCGACAGCCTCAAAGCCGAGCGCCGAAACGGTGTCGAGCATCTCCTCGAATGGGAGATAACCGAGGATGTCGGTCACAAGGCTCATCTGCATCATCTTAGAAAGTCTCCGTTGGTATTCAGGGAAAATGCGCGCCGGGCCGGAGCCCGGCGCGCTTCTTGGGAGGAATTACTTCACGTACTTGTCGACATTTTCCTTGGTGATCGACTCGAAGGGAACGAGCTTTTCGGCTGGCGCAGCTTCCCCCTTCTTGATCATCTGGACCACTTCGAACGCGGCCTTCGCCTGACCTTCAGCGTTCTGGAAAACCGACTGTGCCATCTCATCGGCCTTGATCGCGTTCACCGCATCCGGCGTTCCGTCGACACCGGAGATCATCACACCCTTCAGACGGTTGGCCGCCTGAAGGGCCTGCAGTGCACCGAGCGCCATCTGGTCGTTGGCAGCGATGATGGCGTCGAACTGCGGGAAGCTCTGGATCCAGTCTTCCGTGACCTTCATACCCTCGGCGCGGTCGTAGTTGCCGGTCAGCGTTGCCAGCGTCGTGACATCAGGACGCTGCAGAGCGTCCTGGAAACCCTTCAGACGCTCCTGGGAGTGGTAGAGGCCAGGCGTACCCTGAAGGTAGAGGATCTTGGCATCCTTCGGCAGGTTCGCCTTCATGAACTCGCCCTGCATGACGCCAGCGTCGATGTTCTTCGAACCAACGAATGTGTATTTGCCGCCGGCGGACTGAATGCCGAGTGCAATGATCGGGATGCCGGCTTCGTTCGCCTTTTCGACGCCCGGAACGATACCCTCGTAGTCGACAGGAACGACGACGATTGCATTGACCTTCTGGGCGATCAGATTGTCGATCTGGTCAAGCTGCTTGGAAGCATCGTTGTTGGCGTCGGTGAAGTTGACCTCGACATCGGGATCAGCCTTTGCCGCCTCGATGAATGCGTTCTTGCGCGCCATGACGAAGACGTCGGTATCGGCCATGTTGGCGTAGCCGACCACGAACTTGTCGGCAGCGAAAGCAACCGAGGTGGAAAGCGCGGTAACGGAGACAGCATAGGCAAGCGCGACTTTGAGAATGGTATTCATAGGTTCCTCCCTAAGAGTGATAAAAAGTCTACAGGTCTCGTGGCGCGCACTCCGCGCCGACACAAAAAATCTGTTTCCCGCGCCTCCTGGCGGGAACACTGCTCAAGCCTTCTTTTTGGAGCGGGCCGATTTGGTCCAGACATCGAGGATGACGGCGATCGCGATGATCAGTCCCTTGATAATCTGCTGCCAGTAGGAACTGACATTCAGGAGATTGAGGATGTTATTGATGACGCCTATGATCAATGAGCCGATGATCGTGCCGGTTATTGTCCCGGTTCCACCCATCAGGCTGGTTCCTCCAACCACGACAGCGGTGATGGCGTCGAACTCATATCCCACGCCCGCAGCAGGCTGACCGGAATTGATGCGTGACATCAGGATGATACCGGCCACAGCGCAAAGGATGCCGTTGAAGACGAAGGCCTTGATGACGATGCTGTCTGGGTTGATGCCGGAGGCAAGCGCTGCGCGCTGATTGCCGCCCACCGCATATACATATCGTCCGAACTTGGTCTTGTTCAGCAACGTCCAGGAAATGATCACAAAGAGGATCAGGATCAACACGGAGATCGGAACGGGGCCGATTGCACCCTGGCCGATAATCTTGAAATCGCCCAAGCCCGAAATCGGCGAGCCGCCCGTGTAGAGCAGCGCCACCCCTCGGGCGACAGTCGTCGTCGCCAGCGTCATGATGAAGGACGGTATGCGGAAAAAGGTGATGACGATCCCGTTGATAAGGCCAATCACCGCTCCCACAACAAGGCCGGCGACCACGGCAAGCGCAATGCTGCCCGTCATCGCCATGACGCTCGCCGCAATGACCCCGGCCAGAGCCAGGACAGAGCCAAGTGACACGTCGATATGGCCGAGAATGATGATGAAGGTAACGCCACAGGCGAGCAGACTGACGACCACGACCTGGCGCAGCACGTTGGTAAGGTTGGCTTCCGTGAGAAAGGTCGGGCTCAGGATGGACGCGAGGATACAAATCCCCACGAAGATCAGGATCGTCCCGTATTTACGGTAGATGTGAGCAAAATTCATGCCGCCGCCCTCTGAGAGGGCGCTACGCCCTGTGTTTTTTGCGCCTGTTGTGACCGGTTCAGTGCTCATCAGTGTCCTCCCGTGGCGAGGCGCATGATGCTTTCCTGATTGGCCTCGCTTCTTTTCAGTTCGCCGGCGATCCGGCCTTCGCTCATGACGACGACGCGGTCGCTCATGCCAAGAATTTCCGGCAGTTCCGACGAGATCATGATGATCGCCAGCCCCTGTCGGGCGAATTGCGTCATCAATTTGTGGATTTCGGACTTGGAGCCGACATCGATGCCACGGGTCGGTTCATCGAGGATTAGTAGCTTCAGGTCGCCTAGCAGCCACTTCGCTAGAACGATCTTCTGTTGATTGCCGCCGCTAAGATTCTCGACGATCATCGCCGAGTCAGGGGTCTTGATCTGCAACATTTTGATCATTTTCTGAGCGGCCCCTTCCTCCGCCGCGTGGCGTAGGAAGGGGCCGGAGGCGAACTTGCCCAGATTGGCGAGCGAAATATTCTCAAGCACCGAGCGGCAAAGAACGAGCCCCTCCGCTTTGCGATCCTCCGACACCATTGCTATGCCGTGAGCGATTGCGTCGGACGGAGACTTCAGGGTCAAGACGGCGCCATTGAGGACCACTTCGCCGCGGTCTGCAGCGTCCAGGCCAAAGATGACACGAGCAACTTCGGTTCGACCAGCGCCAATCAAGCCTGAGAACCCGACAATTTCCCCTGCCCGAACCGAGAAACTGATATTCTCGAAAACGCCGTCGCGTGTCAGGTTTCTGACGGACAGGACTTCCTCCCCGATCTCCACCTCTTCCTTTGGAAAGATGCTGGAGATGGTGCGGCCGACCATTTGTGAAATGAGTTTCGTTTCGTCGTAGTCGCTGGCCGGACCGGCAGCAATGAACTGGCCATCCCGCATCACCGTGATGTCGTCGGCAATCTGGAAGATCTCGTCCATCTTGTGGGTGATGTAGATCACGGCCACATTGTTGGCCTTGAGTTCGGCTATCTGGCGAAACAGCATGGCGACCTCCGTATCGCTGATCGCCGATGTCGGTTCGTCCATGATGACGAGCGACGCTTTGCGTGAGATCGCCTTAACGATCTCGATCAGCTGCATCGCCGCGATGCTGAGGTCCCGCATCCGCGTTTCAGGCTTGTATTTGAGGCCGAGACGATCCAGCAGCGACTGCGTTTCCGAATTCATCGCCTTGAAATCGACGAAGCGTGAAAGAAGCCCTGTTGCAGCTATTGCCGGTTCTCGACCTAGAAAGATGTTCTCGGCGATCGTCATGTCGAGTACCGGGCTGAGCTCCTGATGGATCATCGAGATGCCGCGGCCAAGTGCTGCGGCCGTGTCCTGATGGTCGAGCTGCTCGCCCTTGAAGTACACTTCGCCCGCATCGATCGCATAGACGCCGCTGAGGATCTTCATCAGCGTCGATTTGCCAGCACCGTTCTCACCGACGAGAACGTGCACCGTACCCTCACGCACCTTCAGATGCATATTGTCGAGGGCCAGAACGCCCGGAAAGGCCTTGGTGATGCCGCGCATCTCCAGGACGATACCGTCGGCTGTTCGGCGGGCGTTGCCGTGCGCGTCATCAGGGCGCGCCAAAACGGTCGCCGAATGCGTCGATCCTGACATGAAACTTCCTCCCGAAGCCGGCGCTCCTCGCACCGTGATGCCGACAAAGGCACCTCATTTCCTCGTTTTCACTCCACCACACTTTCTCAATTTATGTCAATTTCACGCTGGACGTTTCTCCCAAAAACTCTCATACTGTCTTTCAGGAATTTGAGAGAGGATCAGCGGATGAGCAGGCCCACAATTGCCGACCTGGCGAAAGCCGCAAAAGTCGGCGTCTCAACGGTTGACCGCGTCTTGAATGGCCGCGATCCCGTTCGTGCTCAGACTGCGGAGCAGGTGCTGGAGGCGGCTCAACGCATTGGCTTTCATGGCATCACGGCCATTCGAAAACGGATCGAAAACGACAAGCCTGTACGGAAGTTCGGCTTTCTGCTGCAGCAATCGCACCGCAAGCTCTACCAGATGTGGGGTCAATCACTGGCCAAAGCGACGGAATCCTACCGCGACGCGCACGGGCGCCCCATTGTCCGGTTTGTCGACGATCTCACGCCGGATAATGTCGCCGCCAATCTCGAAAAGCTCGGACGAGAAGTGGATGCCGTCGCTATCGTCGCCTCCGACCAGCCGAAGATCAATCACGCGATCGATGCATTGGAGGCCGAAGGTGTGCCGGTATTCACGCTGATTTCCGATCTGACCGCGCCCGGTCGCGCCGGTTTTGTCGGAACGGATAACCTGAAAAAGGGGCGTACAGCGGCCTGGTTCATCGCGAACATGTGTCGCGAGCCCGGACCGGTCGGGGTGTTTGTTGGCACCCACCGTTATCTCAGCCAAGACATGTGCGAGATGGGTTTTAGATCCTATTTCCGGGAAAGCGGCCCCAATTTCCCCATGCTTGAAACCATGGCGACAAACGAGGAGGCAAAAGTCGGCTACGATCTTACGCTCAGCTTATTAAAGACCACGCCGAACTTGGCAGGCCTATATGTGGCAGGCGGCGGCATCACTGGCGTCATGCAGGCCTTGCGAGAGCATGGCGGCTCGGCGGCCGGCAGGATCGTCGTTGTTGCCCATGAACTGACAAACGAAACGAGAGCGGGATTGGCCGACGGTGTGATCAAAGTGGTGCTCTCCCATCCAACCAAGGTGATGGCCGATACGCTTGTGGAGGCCATGGCGCAAGCCGTTACGGCGCATCGAAGTGCGACGGTCTCACAGCACATCTTGCCATTCGAAATTTTCACCGCCTCCAATATTTAGTTGCCTTTGTATGGCGCTGGAACCAGCGCCTTCATAACTGACGATGGATCAGAGAGAACAAAACCACGTGAAATCACGCCATGTCGCGGCCGACATCCAACTTTCGCTGGCCGCCCTTCTCGCAGGAAGCGGTTGGCTGTTCTCGATCAATGCACTCAAGGAGCTTCCGCCGCTCCTGTTCATGGGAAGCCGATTCCTGATTGCCGGTCTCCTTATTGGGCTTCTGACAGACTTTCGATCCCTTCGTGGGCACAGCAACCAGCTTTCATCCTTGTTGCCTGCGGCCGCGGCCCTCGCCTTGGCGATGATGTTCTGGATCATCGGTCTGAAACAAACGACCAATCCCGGCGTCGCCGCATTCATCGCTGCAATGGGTAACCTCCTGGTTCCGGTGTTCGGGCTCTTGTTGTTCCGCTGGCCGGTCGGACGCGGAATCTGGCTTTCTTTGGCGCTCGCGCTTGTCGGCATGTCGCTACTGTTTCTGGATCGTGGAGCGCATGTCGATGACGGCCACATTTATTTCATCATATCGGCCGGCCTCTGGGCTATCAGTATTGCCCTGGTAAAGCGCAATTCCGTGAATTTTGATCCGGTGGTTGTCACCTCGATCCAGCTTGCTGTTTCCGGCCTGATCATTCTCCTTGTATCCCTGGTGGTGGAGGAACTACCAAGGGCCCTGCCAACTGGGGCAGCCTTCGGCTGGTTCTTGGTCAGCATCTTGCTGTCAACCTGCCTTCGGTTCTTCCTGCAGTTTAGGGGGCAACAACTTATCTCAGCTGGCAGAGCCGCAATCCTGATGTGTTTCGAGCCTGTCTGGACAATGCTGTTGTCCATGTCCTTGCTGGGAACGGTAATCTCACTCCCTCAAGCGATCGGATGCGGCATCATCTTCTTTGCCATCACAAGAGAGATGCTATTAAATCGAAAGGTTGGCTGACTGAAGTCGCCTGTAGCACCTCCCTTTTTGGAAAACAGGTGGAGCGTCGGGAACTTGCACTGGGCGCGAACACAACGCCTTGAGCGGAGAGGAACCTTCAACCCTCGTTAAATCGACATCCAAGATGCCGAAAGAGCCCGCAAATCTGCCTCGCCCTCAAACGCAATAGCGCGCTCACTACATGTGGCCAACTACCGACCAGCCCTGACCCCTCTCAGTGAACATAGGCCATAATGGCTGAAGGCTGCGAACAGGCCAACAATCGATCCATAATTCAAGAAAAATCCTAGAGTCGACTCGTTGAAGTCCCACATGTCGAGGGAGTAGGTCAGCATCAGCTTCGAACCGAACGCCATGTAGGAAAAGCTCTTCACCCCCCAAGTGACGATAACCAAAGCGACAAGCCTCGCGATCCATGCCCGCACCGCATTCGGCTGCTGCATGCCAAATGCTGTTCGAAACGCATTCATCACCACTTCCCACCGCGTACCCAGATGGATAGCGATGATCAGCAGGACCCAGTATCCGCCAAACATATGGATTTCACGAACCGCGAAGGCTCCGCTAAGGGCGGTGAACGGGAAGAGATCACGGGAGACCAGCAAGCTCGTCACCAGCATGACCGTCATGCCGATGGCGAGACAGACGATGGTGATGAGGTTCACGATGCGGGTGGCATCCATCTTGCGTTTCGTCACGCTGCCATACCAGCGCCTGTTGAAGACGTTGTGCACGATGACGAGAGCGAACAGGGCCGTGCCGAGCATCTCATGGGATAGATTGTCGAGCCACCAGTACGCAAGGCAGGCGATGATGAGAGCAACGGCCAGGAAGTCCAGCAGCAGACGAAGACGGAACACGGTCATTCGAATTCGAATCGCCGCATGTCGTTGAAGGTGTAGAGGAAATCACGATCCGCGCGGGACATGTGACAGCTCTGGCAACGGGCGGTGTTTTCGGCTTCGTTGATCGTGCCATCCGGCTTGAACCACTGGAACTGCCAGTCGGCGGTACGGCGATTTTCGTCATAGTCCTGCCCCCAGTTCTCACCCTTTTCCATGATGAAATACCGGAAGACCTCACCGTCGCGGTAATCGACGAGGACAACCTGCGTGCCGTTCGGGATCGGATCGCCGCGCTTGACGGCCTCGATCGCCTCGCGTGTCGTCATAATATGCTCGGTGACTTCGCCGCGCGTCACCGTCGTATAATGAACGAGCTTTGCGATGTCCGGCATCGTCGCGCGCGTCGGCTCCGCGTGGACCTGCATACCGACGAGCAGGACCGCCAGTCCTGCCACCGTCGCGCCGCCGATGCTGCCAATGATCTTCTTCATCCAAACTCCTCTGTTCATCGCGAGACCAGACGTCAACGCGCGTATTGTTCGTCGGTGACGTGTTCCATCCATTCGACAGACTTGCCGTCCAGCGTCTCGGAAATGGCGATGTGGGACATCCCTGTGGTCGCTGTCGCGCCATGCCAGTGCTTTACGCCCGGCGGGATCCACGCGATGTCGCCCGGGCGGATTTCCTGGACTTCGCCATCCCAATGCTGGACGAGACCCACACCTGCCGTGACGATCAGCGTCTGGCCAAGAGGATGCCTGTGCCAGGCGGTGCGTGCGCCGGGCTCGAAGGTTACGGTCCCTCCACCCACTGTGGCGGGCGCGGTTGCGGAGAAACGGGAATCGACCCGGACAGCTCCGGTAAAATTGCTTGATGGACCCGCCGTCGACGGGTTGGTCCCGACCCGTGTCACCGACACAGCCTTGTCGGGTTCAGCAGACGCGGCGGATGCGCCAAGCGATAAGGCTACGGTCAATACGGTCTTCATGTTCATCGTGCACCTGTCATCGTGGAAGCCTTCGTTGGCCGTTTATTTTTCGGCGAAGACTTCCTTGGCGATTGCCACTGCCGACACAGCACTCGGCCAGCCGGAATAAAACGCCATATGGGTGATGGTCTCGACAAGCTGCTCTTCCGTCAGGCCATTGGCCTTGGCGCGCACGAGATGCGAGCGGAGCTGGTCCGGACGGTTGAGCGCAATCAGCGCGCTGACTGTCACGAGGCTCCGGTCGCGCTGGGAAAGCTGTGGCCGCTCCCAGATGTCGGCGTAGAGGACGTCATCCGTCAGTTCCGCTAGCTTCGGTGCGATATCGCCCATCAGTTGCTGGGTCCGCGATTTGGCGGAATCAAGATTTGAGGCTGGTTCCTGTGCCATGCTGGCCTCCATTCCGGCTGCCATGACGATGGCTGCGGCAAAAATTCCCAACATAAGCTTTTTCAAGTTCGTATCCTTCATATTTCGATCCTTCGGCATCGACCGAAGGCGGGACGGCGGCGCAGGGCGCGCACGCCTGGAGGTCCACCTCATGCGGAGGCGAGGTGACGGTCAAAGAACGGCTTCAACCTGGACAGGGCCGCATCGACATATTCGGGGACCCAGTAGGTCTCGATGTGTTTCGCTCCATCGATCTTGAACAATTCCTTGTCCGTGGTTCCGGTCGCCTTCGGGAACGCATCCTCGGTCATGTAGAGGGTGTCGGCGGCGCTGCCCGCGATCATCAGCAACGGCACGTCGATCAGCGCGATCTCATCCGTCGCGTCCCATCGCATCAGGTCCATCAGGCTGCTTGTCGTATACTTGAAGGTGGAGCCTGGATGGGCGTGGGTGCGCCAGTAGTACTCATAACCCTCGCGATAGAGATCGAACGGAAGGGCGGCGATCTGCGCGTCCGTCAGATCGGCGTCTCCAGAGTAAAGAACCTCACCACCGGCCGCTTCCTGGGCACGGGCCGCAGATGCCTGCTGCAGGCGCTGCTGGATCGTGTCCATCTGGCTGTCCTGGAAGCCGTTGCGGCGCACGCGCCCGGAATTGAACATGCTGAGCGTCGCCACGGCCTTGAAGCGCTTGTCGGTCTTGGCGGCCGCCAGCGAGTACCCACCGCCGCCGCAAATGCCGAACAGGCCAAGACGTGCCGTATCGACACCAGGGAAGCGGCTGATGAAGTCAGCCATGCCGTGGATGTCTTCGACGCGGTGTTGCGGCTTGTCGGTGCTGCGCGGCTCGCCGCCGCTTCCGCCCTGATAGGCGGCGTCGGCGGTGATGGTGATGAAGCCCTGCTCCGCGAGGCGTTGGGCATAGAGACCCGTCGTCTGCTCTTTTACGCCGCCATTCGGGTGCGCCAGCACGAGAGCTGGATACGTCTTCGACGGATCGTATCCAGCCGGGGTATAGACATTGGCGACGATATCGAGGCCGTTCAGCTTATATTTCACCGGATGGATGTTCACCTTGCCCGGCTCGTTCTCGGTGATCGCACCGTCATAGACGAGCGTGAACGGATTCTGCTTGTAGTCGGCGGCGACGGTTCTGGTCGTCATTGCGGACACGCCAAGCAGTGCACCGGAGACGACGAGCGCGGAGGCTCCGAGGAACTCGCGTCGTCTTGTGTTTATGATTTCATCAGCCATGGTCAGGCTCCTTCTCAGTTCGGCAAGCGCCCAGCGGTTGATCGTGGGAGCGGATCAGTCGAGCTTCTTGTCGGTCAGGAACTTGGAGACGACGTCCGCGATCTCGACATTGTTCAGGTCGGACATCAGGAAGTGGGTGCCACCCTTGATGCCTATCTCCGGCAGGTGAACGAGCGTCGCGTCGCCGCCATGCTTGTTGACGGTGTCGACCCAGAGCTTCGCCATTGCCAGACGAACCCTCCAGTTGTCCTGACCCCGCTCAGTCGTCGGCTCGACCGGGAAATTGTCGCCGTAGTAGATGACAATCGGCAGCTTGGTCAGCTTCTCGAAATCAGCGACCGGGACGGCCTCGCCCTTGAGCGCGCCGGCAGCGCTCGGCATGTCGGCTGGCACTTCGCCTTCCGGGAAGATGAAGCCGCTACCCGGCTCAATCGCGACGATACCTTTAACGTTCGGATTATTGATCGCCGTCAGCCAGCCGGGTCCACCTGCCTGCGAATGGGTGAACAGGATGCCCGGTCCGGTCTTCTCGAACAGGGTCGACATCGCGTCCGAGATCACGTTTGCATCGAAGGGCCCGGTGTTCGGGGTGACCGAACGAAAGAACTGATCAAGGGCTGCGGGGCTGCGGTCGAACTGGACGTTCTCAAAGTAGTCGGGCCATTTTCCGAGTCGGAACTGGTCAAAGAACAACTGATCATAGGGTGTCGGCTCGATCGTCGTCGCCACGGTGCTGTTGCCCGCGCGACCACGACGCGGCTGGTCGACGATGTAGGTGGAGAAACCCTTGCGCAAGAAGATGCTCTGGAAACCTTCGCGGCCATCCGGTGTGGTCTCCCAACTACGGCCGGACTGGAAGGCTCCGTGCAGCATCACGATTGGCAGAGGCTTGGGGTTCTGCGGAACCTGGTAGAAGACGTAGGCGTGGTCGCCGTGCAGTGACTGCCCCTCGGCCGTCGGAGCATTGTTGTTGTAGGTGCCCGCGGTCTGCGAGACCGTACCGCCCACCGCAAAGCTGCCCTGATCCTGGATAACGAGCGGTTCAGGCTTGGAACCGGACTGGGCAAACGCCACTCCGGTGATAGCGAGGGCGCTTGAGAAAGCGAGGACGGATAGGGATTTGGCGAGTGTGCGGGGCATATCGATCTCACAATGGTGACGTTGAGAGAAGGGTATGCGGACATCACTCAGATGATTAGCCGCCCATTTCCGATTGAAGCCATTAGCCTCCCTTATTAATCACGTTTGGTTGATTAGCGCGTTACCCGCGATAGCGGAGGGCTTCTACGACCAAGGCAAACGCAGGAGAGGTATGCCTGCGGTTCGGGTAGTAGAGGTGGTATCCGGAGAACGGCGCACACCAGTCTTCGAGCACCCGCACCACCTCGCCACTGGCAATCAGGTCCGCCACCTGATCCTCAGGCATGTAAGCCAAGCCAAGTCCTCTTCTCACAGCGTCGAGGCGCATCGCGATGTTGTTGAACACAAGTTGCCCTTCCACCCTCACCTTGAGCTCGTGTCTATCCTTCTCGAATTCCCACGAGAGAATGTTGCCGTGCGTGGGCATCCTGATCTGAATGCAGTTGTGCCCCGTCAGGTCCTGAGGCACCTCGGGCCACGGGTTCTGTCGGAAGTAGGAGGGTGCGCCCACGACAGCCATACGCATTTCCGGGCCGATGCGAATAGCGATCATGTCCTTGGCCAGCTGCTCACCAAGTCGTACGCCTGCGTCATAACGCTCGGCCACGATGTCCGTAAGACCGTAGTCAACGGTGATCTCGACGTTTACATCCGGATTATCGGGCAGGAACTTTTCGAGCGCGGGTGCGAGGACCGAAATTGCCGCATGCTCGCCGGAAGTAATACGAACGGTTCCGGCAGGCTTGTCACGCATTTCGGCGAGCGCTGCCAATTCCGTCTGGATTTCTTCAAACCTCGGACCCGCTATTCTTAGGAGGCGTTCGCCTGCTGCTGTGGGAGACACGCGGCGTGTCGTTCTCGTCAGCAGCCGAAGCCCCAGTCTCTCTTCAAGTCCGCGAACTGTCTGACTAAGCGCCGACTGCGACACACCGAGTTTGACGGCTGCTTTCGTAAAACTCTCCTCGCGCGCCACCATCACGAAGGCGACCAGATCGTTGAAGTTCTCCTGCGGCATTCATTAGGCTTCCTTATAGCTTCATCCCGATTACTGCCCCTAATCCAAAGGGTCGGCAAGCGATATCTTGTTCTCATCGAAACAGAGACCAGTCGTGGAGGACGGCATGGTCAACCTGAATGGAACACGAAATGCCAACCGGCCCTCACGCAACCACCTCCCCGAACAAGACGGCCATCCTCGCGATCATCTTGATCAGCTACGTGATGATTGTCCTCGACATCTCCATCGTGCTGACGGGACTGCCACGTATCCATGCTGAACTCGGCTTCAGCGACGCGGGTCTCGCCTGGGTCTCCACTGCCTACACCCTCACCTTCGGCGGCTGCCTGCTGCTCGGAGCGCGTGCGGGCGATATCTTCGGGCGACGCCGCATGTTCCTCGTCGGTTTGACGATCTTTTCGCTTGCGTCGCTCGTGATCGGCGTGTCGCAGACACCCGCGGTCATGATTGCCGCAAGAGCCCTGCAAGGTCTCGGTTCTGCTATCCTCGCCCCTTCGACGCTCGCGCTCCTGCAGACCAATTTCGAGCCAGGCCCTGAGCGCACGCGCGCCGTGTCCTACTATGCGGCGGCGGCAGGGGTATCGGCCGCGTTCGGCCTTGTGATCGGCGGACTGCTTGCCGACTGGCTGTCCTGGCGCGTCGGGTTCTTCATCAACCTGCCCATCGGCTTGGCGATGATGCTCGCCGCGAAACGCTACGTTCGTGAAACCGAGAGAACCCCTGGCACCTTTGATATCGCGGGTGCGATCATCTCGACGCTCGGTATCGTCGCGCTCGTCTACGGCGTCATCCGATCAGCATCGACCGGGTGGTCCGACCTAATGACACTGGCCTGCGTTGGCTCGGGCATCGTTATGCTGATCCTGTTTGCTGTCGTCGAATCGCGCGCAAGCCAGCCGATCATGCCGCTATCCCTGTTCGCTGACCGGGAGCGGTCAGCCGCGTACGCCGCCCGCGCCCTGTTCCTTGGTGCGAATGTCGGATTTTACTTCTTTGTCGCTCAGTTCCTTCAAAACGTCGTCGGCCTGAGCTCATCGGAAGCAGGCATCGCCTTTCTTCCGACGACGGTGGTCAACTTTATCGTCGCCATGTCGGCACCACGTCTGATCGGACGATACGGCGCTGGAAAAGTCCTGACTACCAGCGTCGTGACGGGACTGATCGGCATGATCTGGCTCAGCGTCGCCATGCAGCAGGCATCGCTTGCCGCACTCGTTATTCCGATGATGCTGATCGGTGCTGGCCAGGGTGGCGCACTCGGACCGCTGACGGCTTCCGGGATCGTGCGCGTGCCGTCGGAGCGAGCCGGAGCAGCGTCGGGTGTGGTCAATGTGGCCCATCAGCTTGGCAGTTCGCTCGGTCTCGGTATCCTCGTTGCCATCGCGGCAATCGGCTCGCAAGGCCTGCAGGGCACGGAACTTTTGGCCACACGTGCCAGCGTGGCAATGGAAACCGGATCGGTCCTCATCGCCATGACCTTGATCCTTGCCGTCGCATTCATGGCGCGTCCCCGTGCCCGCCTTGAAAAAGCATCGACGACGGCCTGAGAACAGCCGCAATGAACTCTCGAAAGGAAAGACAGATGGAAAAGCGCAGCCTTGGAAACAACCTCGAAGTTTCGGCTCTCGGCCTTGGCTGCATGGGACTAAGCCATGGCTACGGTGCAGCTACCGACACAAAAGATGCGGTCGCCCTCATCCGCGCCGCCCACGATCTCGGCGTCACCTTCTTCGACACCGCGCAGGTCTACGGCCCGTTCACCAACGAGGATGTGGTTGGCGAGGCACTTCAGCCGATCCGCGACAGGGTCGTCATCGCCACCAAGTTCGGCTTCGAGCTTCCGAGCGCCGATGGCGGCCAACACTTGAACAGCCGCCCGGACTACGTCCGCCAATCGGTCGAAGCCTCGTTGAAGCGGCTGCGCACTGACGTGATCGACCTACTCTACCAGCATCGCGTCGATCCGAACGTGCCGATTGAGGATGTTGCGGGAACCGTCAGGGACCTCATCGCCGAGGGCAAGGTCAAGCACTTCGGCTTGTCCGAGGCGGGTGCGCAGACGATCCGCAAGGCGCATGCGATCCAGCCTGTCACCGCGCTGCAGAGCGAATATTCCTTGTTCTGGCGCGAGCCGGAGAAGGAAATCATCCCGACGCTTGAGGAGCTGGGGATCGGCTTGGTTCCGTTCAGCCCACTCGGCAAGGGGTTCCTCACAGGCAAGATCGACGAGACGGCAACGTTCGGCCCCGGTGACTTCCGCAGCGTCGTTCCCCGATTCCAGGCGGAAAACCTGAGAGCCAACAAGGCACTCGTCGCCGCCCTAATGCAGATCGCGGAATCGAAGGGTGTGACACCAGCCCAGATCGCGCTCGCATGGCTGTTGGCACAGAAGCCCTGGATCGTGCCGATCCCGGGCACCACCAAACTTCATCGTCTGGAAGAGAACCTCGGCGCAGCGGGTGTTGAACTCTCACCGCGGGACGCCACGGACATCGCCTCGGCACTCGCGAAGATCGACATCGTCGGCGATCGATACCCCGCTCACCTTCAGGCCCGTGTGGGCAAATGACACCTCGCGGTGAGCCTCGCGCTTCCGCCTCGATGAAAGGAAATCGACATGACCAGCACAGTTCCAACAGTGAAACTCAACAACGGGATCGAGATGCCGATCCTCGGCTTCGGTGTCTTCCAGGTGCCCGATCCCGCTGAGTGCGAACGCAGCATCCGTGACGCGATCGACGTCGGATACCGCCTGCTCGATACTGCGACCTCCTATGGCAACGAAGAGGCAGTCGGCAACGCGATCCGCAACCACGGCATCGATCGTAGCGAGTTGTTCGTCACGACCAAACTCTGGATCGAAGATGCAACCTATGAAGGGGCAAAGGCCGCCTTCGAACGCTCCTTGAACAAGCTGCAACTCGACTATCTCGACCTCTGGCTCATCCATCAGCCCTATGGCGACGTCTATGGCGCATGGCGTGCGATGGAAGAGCTTTACAAGGCAGGTCGCATCCGCGCGATCGGAGTCAGCAATTTCTATCCCGACCGCCTGACTGACTTCGTGCTTCACAACGAGGTCGTGCCCGCGGTCAACCAGATCGAAATCCACCCGTTCCATCAGCAGGACGACGCTCAGACGCTGCTTCAGGAATACAACGTTCAACCCGAAGCATGGGGTCCGTTCGCGGAAGGAAAGAACGGCCTGTTTTCAAACGAAGTCCTGCAGTCGATCGGCACGAAGCACGGCAAGAGCATAGCCCAGATCGTGCTGCGCTGGCTGATCCAGCGCAATATCGTCGCCATCCCGAAGTCCGTGTGTAAGGAGCGGATGGCCGAGAACTTTTCGGTCTTTGACTTCGAGCTTGATCAGGAAGACGTCGCAGCGATCGCCTCTCTCGACCAGAAATCCAGCAGCTTCTTCGACCATCGCGATCCGGCCATGGTGAAGTGGCTCGGCACGCGAAAGCTCTGAGCTGATGGCACCGGGCGACGGCGTGCTGACCTCCAGTTTTAAGTTCGATGCCATAGGTACGTCCTGGGAGATCGACACGCCTGCGCCGCTCGCAGAGGTGACCAGAGCGCATGTCCTTGATCTGGTTGAACGCTTCGACAGCATCTATTCGCGGTTCCGCCATGATTCCATTGTGACGCGGATTGCAAGCGCTGCCGATGGCGGAACATTCAGCTTTCCGGTCGATGCGGTCCCGATGTTCGACCTCTACGACCGCCTTCATGACGCCACGGGCGGGGCGGTCGATCCGCTCGTCGGTCGCGACCTGGAGCTTCTCGGCTATGACCCCGACTACACGCTGGTGCCTGACGGCGTAGGTATCACGGCAATGGCAGCGCGACGGCCGGTCTGGAGCCGAGACGTAAAGCGCAAGGGCAACGCGATAACCACAGGCCGGCCGCTGGTCATCGATTTCGGAGCCGTCGGCAAGGGCAGACTGGTCGATCAGCTCTCCGAGCTGCTTTCGGCGGAGGGTTTCGAAGACTTCGTCGTCGATGGCAGCGGCGATATCCTCCATCGCGGACATGCCCCACTCGATGTCGGTCTCGAACATCCGCTTGATCCGGACATGGTGATTGGGGTCGCAAACCTGATCAACGGCTCCCTCTGCGCCTCCGCATCCAATCGGAGAGCGTGGGGTGATGGTCTCCATCACGTCATCGACGGTCGCACCGGGCGACCGACGAGCGAGGTCATTGCCTCCTGGGCGATCGCGGCAGACACGGCAACCGCCGACGGGCTCGCGACGGCACTCTTCTTCGGTTCCTCCTCGCGATTAATGGCAGCTTTCGACTTCTCTTATCTGCGCATGTTCGCCGACGGGCGCGTCGAAGTCTCGGACAATTTCGATGGTGAGGTCTTCAATTGAGACAAGGAAACACGATGCAAAACCAGACGAGTAATATTCTCTTGGCCAGCGCCATGACATTCGCACTCGCCGGCGCTGCGGAAGCGCAAGGTGCCAGGCCCGCCCGATTTGTTGACGGCGTCTACATGGCGACAGGTGAATACGGCGGCCAGCCATCCCACATCACCGTCAAGGCGACGCTCAAGGATGGCGTCATCACCGCCGTGACGGTGACACCACATGCTTATGTCCCCCGCTCGCTAGAACTGCAGCGCGCGTTTGCGGCCGCCGTGCCGAAGGTCGTGATTGGCAAGCGTATTGATCAGGTCAGGATAGGTAAACTGGCGGGTTCCAGCAGCACGCCGAAAGGCTTCAACGATGCCATCCGGCAGATCAGAGCACAGGCCGCACGCGGATGATCGACCTAAAAACCGACATCTGATGAAAGGAGCGCATCTTTGACCACCCTCAGGACCGTCCTTCTGGCTTCGTTGCCATTCCTGTTCGATCCCGTCGCAGGCAGAACCGAATCCGCGATGCCGCAGTCAGGGCAAGCCCCAAGCACCGAGCGCCGGCTCCTGTCTGCCACGAGCACGGTTGGAGACATCCTGCGTCATCCGGCATTCTCGGGATACGCCGATCGCGTCCTGCCGTGGGACGATCGTCCCTATGACAAGTCGATGAAGTTGAGCGAAATCGGCGGGCTTCTTCCGTATCACAGTGCCGTCGACACCGGGACGGTGCTTGGCGGACTGAACCGGATGATTGAGGATGTCGCATCGGGCCACCAGGTGTTTTACGACATCTATACCGAGGCCGATAAACGTGCAGACCCGAGCAAAGAGGACGCGGGTCTGTTCTACTTCCGCGGCCGACCTGGCGCACCCTTCGCGATCGTCTCCCCCGGCGGCGGTTTCGCCTATGTCGGGTCCGTCCACGAGGGGTTTCCCTATGCGGTCGAGATCAACGGACAGGGCTATAACGTCTTTGTCCTGAAATACCGTGTGGGCCAGGGCGGCAGGGTCGCAACGCAGGACCTTGCGGCGGCCATTTCCTATGTCTTTCAAAACAGCGAAACGCTTGATGTCGCGACCGAAGGCTATTCCGTCTGGGGCAGCTCAGCGGGCGCACGGATGGCGGCGTTCATCGGATCGCACGGGGTCGCCGCATTCGGAGGAGATGTCCTGCCGAAGCCTGCGGCGGTTGTCATGGCCTATACCGCACATTCGGACCATTCTGACAGTGAACCGCCGACCTTTGCGGTCGTGGGGTCGCAAGACGGGATTGCTCCGCCCGCTTCCATGGAAAGCCGGATCGCCGACCTGAAGCGGCTCGGTGCCACCGTAGCATACAAAGAATTCCCGTCAGTCGGCCATGGGTTCGGCACGGGAACAGGCACCAGCGCCGAAGGCTGGATCACCGATGCCACCCGGTTCTGGGAACGGTCACGATGACCGCCGGCGCCTTCAACACATCCACCATCAACACAAGGAAAGCGGATATGATAGCGAAACACGGACCTGAACTGAACCGGCGTGGCTTGTTGCTGGCGGCCGGGGGACTGGCCGCTGCAGCAACCGTCGATGTAGCAAGCGCACAGACAGCCACGCAGGCGACCGCTCCTTTGACGGCTTCCACATCCTCGATCGGACGGCGCAAACTCGGAACGCTGGAGGTCTCCAGTGTCGGCCTCGGCGTCCAGAACATGAGCCGCACCTACCAGCAGACGATCCCGACGCGCCCCGAGATGCACAACATCATCCGGTCGGCGTTCGACAACGGCCTGACCTTCTACGATGCTGCGGAAGCCTACGGCCCGCATGAGGTCGAACGCATCCTTGGCGAAGGAGTCGAGCCGTTCCGCGACCAGATCGTCATCGCCACCAAGTTTGGCTGGAACATCGATCTTGAGACTGGTGAGCGCAAGCCGGGCCTCAACAGCCGCCCGGAGCATATCAAACTGGTGGTCGAGGGCATGCTCAAGCGTCTGCGCACCGACCGCATCGATCTGCTCTATCAGCACCGCGTCGATCCGCAGGTTCCGATCGAGGATGTTGCGGGCGCGGTCAAGGACCTGATGGATCAGGGCAAGATCCTTCATTGGGGGCTGTCCGAAATGGGGCTGAACACGCTTCGTCGCGCGCATGAGGTGCTGCCGATCACAGCCGTCCAAAGCGAATATTCGATGCTGTGGCGCGGCCCGGGAACTGGAGCAATTCCGGTCTGCGAGGAGCTTGGCATTGGCTTTGTGCCGTGGAGCCCGCTTGGTGTTGCGTTCCTCAATGGCGCGATCGACGCAAAGACCCGCTTCGCTCCAGGCGATATCCGAGGCATCGAGGGTCGCTTCGCACCGGAGAACCTTCCGAATAACCTAGCGCTTGTGGAAGTGTTGAAGACCTGGGCGGACCGCAAACAGGCGCGCCTCGGACAGATCGCACTCGCCTGGCTGCTGGCCCAGAAGCCGTTCATCGTTCCGATCCCCGGCACCACACAGATGGCGCACATGATCGAGAACATTGGTGCATCGTCCGTCCAGTTCGATAATTCTGAACTCTCCGAACTCAATGCAGCTATTTCGGCGATCAAGATCCAGGGTGCCAGGCTGCCAGATGCGGTTCAGGTGTTTTCCGATGTGGAAGCGCCCCTGAAGTCGTAATCGTCATTTCTCCCTGGCTCGCGGCCTATTGGCCGCGAGCTGTGCCGATAGGCCCTCGCCTTGAAAGGAATCGAACCAATTCCCCATCCGTAAAACTAATCAAGCAATTGAAAACACTCGATAACCTACCGCCCTTGAAGCGCCATGCACGTATTCAACGCCGACGAGCGTTTTCTTGATCTGCAATCGCCTTGACAACCTCAAGGTCCATTGCGGCACGTGGCTCAATTCGGGCAACCTCGCTAGCGACCTTGGCCCAATGCCAGTATTCACTGGCGTGATCTTGCGCGCGACTGCGCGCTGCTCTTCGTTGCGCCTCGTAATAGGCATTTACTGGATCCGCAACGGCAAGCCGCCTGGCGTCCTCCTGCCAACGGCGGCGGATCACCCGGCGATGTTCGATCCACTGCCTCAGAAATCCAATCATGCCCGGCCCCGCCGCGCTGACAAAAGTTTAGATTGAGGAATCCAGATCGCCGAGCTGTCATCGCCGAACGGTATAGTGGTTCCTTCGTAGACACATATTCCAATCCAGGCGCAGATGACCGCATCAAGCATGTCTTCAAACGCCTTCAGCTGCCATGCCGGAGCCTGGGGGGAAGGCAGCAGCAAAACGTTAGAAGCACCTGCTATCTCCTGGTCCAGTCCGTCGATGATGTACTGCCAAGTTTCGAAGAGTTTGATACGCCGACCGGCGGGAGTTTCCGATGGCCAGTAATTTCGGGCCTTGCCCTGCTTGTAAGGCAGCCGCCTTTCGGCGCGCATCAGTTCGACCAAGGCCGGATGCGGGTAGACTTCCAACAGGCCCGGCACGCCAACTTCCTTTGTCAGCAGGCGATATCCGCAGCGCTCGAAACCGTCCCTCAGATCGTCACTGATCTTTCCGGGCCTGATCGCACTCGGCGTATGCGTACTACAATGGCGTGCGCCATAGGCTGCCGAAACCAGATCGTCTGAAACGCGCCGCGCGGTGATCGGCTCAAGAGAAAGAGGCATATCCACGGCAACAAGATCAACAGAAGCCCCAGCTATTTCCTCCGCAGCAGCAAGGAGCGCTGCGGGTTCGGCGACGGAACCAAAAGGGCGTGAATTCGATATCAGATCCGCTTTGCCGTCATCCAAAAGATGACGATAGGATGATCCGGCAAAGATAAGGCGCCAGTTTCCAGCAGTGGAGGAAGCCAGAGCGACCCCGCTCGGCTGGCTGGCGGTCCACGCCGCATCAATACCCAGAATGGTCGTCATTGTTTTTACCGACCATTCAACTGGCTCTGAAGCGATCGAACGCCGTCAGGTATTTGAGCGGCGGATCAGCATCCCAGCGATAGATTTCCGTGCGCAGGAAGTGCGTCTCCTCCTCTAATGTCTCTTCGGGAAGTTCAATCCACCAGGACTTCGGGCGGCCGTCCGATCCGTCAGACCAACGGTAACCGCGTGCCTTGAGATGATCCTTCATGTCGAAGGGACTGTTTTCTGCATAAATGCGAACCCGCGACCGCTGGCTGGCGTGGTGGAGTTCGGCGAACGGCGTGGTGACCGAGCCCGGCCGGACCTGCCCGAGCACCTCCAGCAAAGCGAAACAATCGTCGACCGCACGGTGCCCATCGTGAAAATATCCGGACTGGCCGATCAAATAGCCGAGCTTGCTGCCCTCGAAACCACGCGCCGACCAATCGATTTCGGTCACGGAGCAGGCCCAGGCCTTATGCACAAAGACCGGCGAGAACGCTTCGCAGAACGGTCGGTCGAAACTAGCATTGTGGGCGATGACCAGATCGGCCGGCTCGATCAGGGCGTTCATCCGGGAACTGTCGATGACCTGACCCGCGACCATGTCGTTGGTGATCCCGGTCAGGCGGGTGATGTCGACCGGGATCGGGATCGTCGGCTGCCGAAGGCCACCATAGATGCCGGTGACGTCTCCAAGCTCTCCCGCGTCATTGAAGGTAAAAGCAATGACGCCGATTTCGATGATTTCATCGGTACGGTGGTTGAGGCCGGTCGTTTCTGTATCGAGAATGATGCCGCGACGCGGAAAACCCGGACGCGGGTATTCGACGATCGGACGCGGCTTGAGTTTTCGCAGGATGCGGTAATTACCGGTCGCGTCGAGATGATGGGCCATGGCTTCATCATCAGTGCCCGCCCCGTCCTGCTCAACTGGCTGTAGTCGGCCAACTCGCTCCGTGGCGACAGGAGCTGCAAAGAAGTCGAGCTGCGAAGTCATTTCATTCCAATCCGATTGCAGGCGCTGTTGAGCGCACAATACGTATTGGCACTCGTGCGAGCAATGACCACCCTTGCTCTTCCGATTCGCTTGAAGCGCAGGACTACCAATCCGCAAACAATCGCCATTTGACGTGAGGAATTACTTTGGTGTGAAGTATCGAAATCGTAGGATGACGGCATTGATTTGATGATTTTGAGAGCAGCCATGAATGATCAGACGCACCAGACACGCCGGGAACATCATTTCTATGTTTCGATCGCCAAATTCCTGTTCCACCACCCTCAGCATGGCATCGTCGCGGTACGCGATCCCATAAGGCTGGCCGATGCGGCACAACGTGGACTGCATCCTATCATGCTTTACGGCGTCACTGTCGCCGGTCTGCCGATCCGCTGGCTGACATTCTCGCCTGTCGACCAGCCTAAATCGTTATGCGAGGTGCTGCTGACTGCCTGGAGGAAAGCAGAGGGGTTGCGTGGCTTACCAGATGTTCTTCGTGCGAACCGCAATGTGGCACAGGCAGATCCGGGACTGGTGGCGGATCTCGCCAGAATTGGCGTTCGCCTTGAGATTGCTGACGCCAAGGATAAGACCGTTCCTGCATCTCTGCGCTCGGCTCATGATGCCTCCCGATGGTTGTCGCGCCGGAACGATCCGATCGACTTGTCGCTGGCAGCATCCGTGGAAGCTCTTTGTTTGGATACGCAAGAAGATCACAATTGGAGTGCGCGTCGCGGGTCTCGCGGATTAAGCAATCAAAAGCTGGAGGACAGCATCGAGCAATGGCTAAATTTGCCGATGCGCGCACCATCATCTGTTCTGCCCGAAAACAGGGTCTGGGAAGCTGGCCCATGGTTGTCATCCTGGGAGGCGTCACTCCCACCCGATCAGCCGCGCTATTTTCATCATGACGGTATGAGCCGCAGAACGTGGTTGCTCCTGGGACAGGATCCGTCAGAAGAGACCGACGATGATGACGAATTCCCGACCTACGAAGAACACGACAATACGCCTGAAATCGCCAAGCACCTGGTAGCTTGTTGGCCCAATCCGCCGAAAGACATCGCGGCCGCGGCTGGAATCACACTGCGTCAGCTTCAGTGGTTTACCACGGAACGGGCCAGCCTCGACGGATCCGCCCGATACGACCTGACACGCCTGCTGGGTATCGAATACGACGAGCGCATGGGCGGTTACACGCCTAAAGGTCCTTATGTTCTGATCGCCAGGAAAGCCCAGGCGATCGAAGCGATCTATCAGGAGATTTCCGGGGGCGGTGATGCCTGTCCCTGCGAACTCGTTCCGGCGCAGGGACAGGCCGACCCGAGCTGGAGATACGTGCTCATCAATGCGCATAGTACACCGCCGACCATTGTCATGGCGCCTCGCGGCGAGGCGATCACGGAACGCCTTTCAGACCTGCTGATGAACTACGAGGGCATCCAGCAGGTTTCTCCGGCTCTTTACCGGGATGTGGTCACCACATGCGCCCGAGCCTGCCAGACACCTGAGGCCAATAGCCGGGAGATGACGGAATTCGCGAAACGCTACGAAAGCCATTGGACCGATTGCGCTTGGCTTCCAGATTAAGCTTTCTGGTATTGCGTGAACCCTGATGTCTGATCGTGTTCGAACATACCGGCCTGGATTCTTTGCACGCCTCCTTCCCCAGGGAAAGTGGAAGGTGACACTTCGACCCTTATTGCCGGCAACCATACAAATTAGTCAGAATGGAGCCAACAACCTTGCGTGCCTGGATGTTGTCGCGATTTCCGTCAGCAAGGCGTTGCTCTGGCATTCCGTCGAAGTCCGGTCTCGCAGTCAGATCCACAGCCTGCCCTGTCTTGGAGAAGACGCCGCAACCCGACTGGCGGCTGATCTCCATAGCTTCGTCAACAGCCACCTCTTCGACCTGATCGGCTCCGATCCTGAGCGTCTAAACGATGTGGATGCGAAGCTGATGGGTATCGTGGAGGGCCAACGCCAATATCTCGCCCATGCCGATCTCGCGCGGGCTATTGCCGGTGTGGATGGTGAAGCCGCCGCAGCGCTCTCGCACCCTCTGTTCGATCCGGAATTGATGCCGGCCAACCTTAAAGCGACGCTTCCCAGATCACTCGCCTTCGTCACCGATCCCGATGTCCGCCACAAATATAACGATGCGTTCGTTTCCAGCGAACTTTCGAGATACCGATCGTTCTTCGACGACCTGGACCGCCGGTCGTTGTCCGACCAGCAGCGCGAGGCTTGCATTCGACTGGAGGACAACAATCTTCTCGTTGCATCGGCCGGCTCGGGCAAGTCCGCCACCATGGTCGGCAAGGTCGCCTATGTCCTCGACAAACAGCTCTACCGCCCTGATGAGATTCTGGTGCTCGCCTTCAACAAGAGCGCGGCCGATGAGCTGAAGGAACGGATAGCCCGACAGCTTTCGGTCGACACCAAAAATCTCGAACGCAAGGTGACCACGTTTCATGCGCTCGGTCGCGGCATTATCGAAGAGGTCGAAGGCCGCCCACCCCAGTTGGCAGATTGGGTGGAACACCCTGCCGGCGAAGCCAGGCTGATCGAACAGATCATCGACGAGCTGCTGCGATCGGACGTGGAATTTGCCAAGCTCTGGATCAACCTCCTCGTCCTTCATCCCAAAGCCGATATTCCGGCGGAGGTGTTCGATACCAGATCCGACTACGACCGCTATCTCTCTGCGCGTCGGCGGAAGGGCAATGCGACCATCGGTACGATGGCTGGCGTCTATGTGAAATCACTGCAGGAACAGACAATTGTGAACTGGCTCTGGCTGAACTCAGTCGAGTTCGAGTATGAGCGCCAGATCCCGATCGAAGACGAGAACGGCGAGATCCGGCATGTCCATCCGGACTTCCATTACCCGGCCAGCAACACCATCCATGAGCACTTGGCCATCAATGCAGACGGTTCCTCCCCCTTCGAAAACTACGCCACCCATGCCGAACACAAGATGGCCGGATATCGCAAGGCGGAAATGGACGTGTTCCAGACGACGTCTGCGCAAGCGCGCGATGGATCGCTGCTCACAGCCTTACAGGCAGAAATCGCGAAGCGAGGCATTGCGCTCGAACAAAAAAGTTACGCGGCCATCGTCAAGGCTCTCGAACCGGTGGTCATCAAGCACTATCACAAGCTGATTGCGGTCTGCATCAAGCACATCCGCGCCAGCCATTTGACCCTCGACATGCTCCTCGAGCGCGCCAAATCCCTCCACGACCGGACACGCGCCCGGGAATTTGCCGAGGCGATCTGGAAGATTACACAAACCTATTCCCGGAAACTGGAAGTAGCCAACCGCATCGACTTCGACTCGATGATCGCCAACGCCACACGGCTCGTGGAGACCGGGCAATACCGGAGCCCCTACTCGCTGATCCTCGTTGACGAGTTCCAGGATATCTCGGAGCCCCGTGCAAACCTGATCAAGGCGCTGAAACATCAAAAGCCATTCACAAAGGTCTTTGCTGTCGGCGACGACTGGCAGTCGATCTATCGCTTTGCCGGATCGGACATCACCATCTTCACGCAGTTCGAAGCGAATTTCGGGGCAAGCTGGCAAGGGCGTCTGGAGCAGACATATCGTTGCAATCAGCTGATCGCCGAGACCGCCGCCAGCTTCGTACAGAGAAACTCCGCGCAGCTAAAGAAGTCGGTGCGATCGACGCGGCCGGCTATTCCGCGCTCCATCCGGGTCATTCCGATCAGTGGCGAAGGAAGCAAGCCGGACTTTGGTAAGGCGTGCCACCAGCTATTGCAGCGGCTCGATTCGTTTCTGGGCGGGATTTCGGGGCAATGGCGGAGCGATGGACGCGGAAAGCTCAAGGTGATGGTGCTGTGGCGCTATAATCAGCTCGATCCGTTCAGACGAGCACCGCCAAAATTCGAGCATATCGAGGTTTCGGGTCTGTCGTTCCATCGCGCCAAGGGTCTTGAGGCCGACTACACGATCCTGCTCGATGTCAGCGAAGGCGACTACGGGGTGCCGAGCCGGATCGAGGACGACGAACTGCTCAATCTTGTCATGCCGCGACCGGAAACCTTCGAGTTTGCCGAGGAGCGTCGCCTGTTCTATGTCGCACTGACCCGCGCAAGCCGGGGCGTGTTCCTGCTGACAAACAGCCGGGAGCCTTCGCGATATATCCGTGAGCTCTCGGAGATAGCCGGCGATAGTCTACGATTTGAAACCATCGATGGCGATCCCCTGCATCAATGTCCCAAATGCCGTATAGGCCAGTTGATCGAGAGGAAAGGCCGCGATAACAGCAAATTTCTGGGGTGCAATCAGTTTCCTGAATGTGATCACACGGAAAAGCAGCACGGAACCGTTTGAGGCGACACGACCCTGGATCACATCCGCGAGTTATCTTTTGCGCAATCTGGGTGCGGGAATGGCCAGAGAATCGCTAGAGGCTATGATAACAACAAGGCTGCACGCAGCAATCAGAATGGAATTACACCAGCACGGAAAGAGCCAAGTACGTCGTCCCGCTCGACAAATTCTCGGCCATATTCGACCTCCCAATCAGGAAAGACGTCGCTGAAAAGCTTATCTGACAGAGTACCTATGATTGGCTTATGCCCAGCGAACTGATGAGCCGTGAGATCATAGTGGAGCTGCCCAACCGTCACCCAGAAATGGTGCTCGTAAACATCAAGCTTTGTCCCTTTGACAATCTTGACGCTATCGAGGCGATACTTTTCTTCCAGCAGATAGGTCAGGATTAACGAAACGCTTTCGCAGCAATTTCGGGGATACGAATGACTAAAAGGAAACCGGAAGAATTCTTCGTAAGCGTTCGCCTCAAGGAACTTAAGAAGTTTTTGGGCAGATCGATCAATGTCAGCCCTGTTCGTGTCGCTGAACGTTATGATTTCGGTCAAATCAGAGCCCTTGCGGTATGCCATCAATATATCCGTCGAAGACATATTCGTTCAGGAATTGCCGCCGCCACAGAAAAGTGCGGTCCACGGCGCTCAGCTCAGCTTCGTTGCAAATATCGCTCCAAGCGGAGCGAACATCACTGACCTGTTTATTGATCAGGTTCCTTGCTTCAGCATCGGTGAGGAGAAAGGACGAGGCTGACAGTCGACAATTCTCCAGCAAGCTGCGACGGTCGTCCTCGCGAATAAGCATGGCTTGGCTCGCCTGCCGTCCGGTTCGCCCCTGAGGGCAAATGTCGTAAGCAGGTGTCAGCGCCAGATACTCGCCATCCCAGAAGGCAGCATGGTTGCGCGCGTGATCGTCTGTGTTGCCAACCAGGACGTTGAAGACCATCCGGGCAAACAACTCCCGCAAGGTCGTTTGCGGATCGGAGAAACGTGCGCGAACGATCTCAGCCAGGTCAACATAGCTTGCATAACGCGCCTGCATTTCACCCAGTCCGAACATGGTGAGTGCCGAAACCATGGCGCGACGGGTCCATCCATGCTCGCCGCGCTCGCGATCGAAGCGGCGAACCAGGAGTACATCTTTGCCGCTTGCCTTGGTCAGCCGCACCGGAGCAACGTGCAGACCCACTGATACCGCAAGCCGCATTGCGATATACTCAGTCTTCACGACCGCATAGGTATCATTTGAAGCCGAGAATTTGGCGATGAATTTGTCAGCGCCATCTTCGATCAGCGCCTTCGGGCGAGCACCACCGATCGAGCTTCCGTGAAACAGCGCTTTCTCCAAGGCCGGTGGAATTGGCTCTCCCCGCTCCACACGACCGGCCGCCTCGAGCAACTCCTCAAGCGTCGCATTTTCCTGCTCGCGTGGTTGGTATCGGTCGGCTGATGTCTGGAAGTCGAGTGCACCTATTCTATCCGAGCCAGAATGGAGCATGAAGGTCAGTTCATCGAACTCGACGGCGTTTGCAGCATCTCCACGCAAACCGGTCAAACGGTTGATGATAACGCGACGCCCCCATGCGTCTGGCGCTCCGTCGCGCAGGCAGCCCGCCATATCAAGTGGGGCATTCGGGGGGATGTTTCCACGCTCTAGTGGAAGTTCCGGCAGAAAGATCGGCACAGCATCACGGCGCTCCAGATAGGAGCGACCGTAGTTGAAGACGTAGACCTGCCCTTCCAGCGCAATGCGGCCCGCAATCACGGGCTTCAAATCTCCGGGTAGCCAAATCCAGACATAAGCCTCTGTCGCAGGCGCCGGCCGCGCAGGTACACGATCAGAAGTCATCCTTTACCTCCGAACGCGGTCGGCGGATCGAATGCGGCAGTAACGCCAGCTTGTCATCGATCCGAGAAATCTGCGCAGATAGCCCTGACGGCTCGGAAACGAATAACGGTACTCCCACCAATATGGCCGCTTCGAACACCAGCCCGACCTCAACCTTTGGATGACCCTTCTCGATTAGCTGAAGGGTGCTACGTGCGATGCCGATCCGCTCGGACAAATCGGCTTCCGACATCCGGCGCTGTTTGCGCCCCAAACGGATCTGGCCGCCCATAAGAGCAAGCGCTTCGCGAGTAACACGAGAATAGGTGCGAGTGTGAGAGCTCATGTCGACCTCGATGGCGGCTGTACCGGTCACGTGATGGCTTCCAGCCTGTTATAACGGTCAAGTATCACGACCCGGTCCTTGATGCAAGGTTTGACCGCTAGGACACGCACAAAGGGATTTAATGGCTGACATAACAGTCAATTACTTACTGTTACGCTGGACCAGATATTAGTCCCCTCCAACATGGATTTTGAAAGCCCTGTCCAATTACGACTACTTTCCGAAAATCGAGGTCCCCTCCACGAGCGTGACGGGCATTTCCGTGTTAATGAAGCTCGAGATATTGACGTATAAATCTGCAACAAAATCTGTCGAACAAAATTTCTATTCGAGTCTACTGAAGAGATACTGATGACAATCAGCCCATCAAAAAGAAGGTTCATCCAACTCGATTGACGAGAGCAGGCAATATTCCAATAGTATGAGCAAATTCAGCATAACATGGAGGCGATTCTGACTGGGATGATCAAATGCGCGCTGCGGAGTTTACGCCTGAGTCGCGGAGTAATAGACCTAGCGTTTCGGCAAATTTTCCAAACGCTCTCACTTGCGCCGTTGAACCATTAGAATGCTGCACACAGAATCACCTCCGACATCGACACTTCTTCGAATTCTAAAGCCAACAGTTGCAGGGTCAGCAAACTATGGCCATTTGCTACTAGAGCAGAGTGTCGATCCGCTAACTGATACGGATGTTGCAGAGCTACGCCCATATTTTGAATCAGCGCATTGCGATGCCCGTGACGTGTTTCACAAGGCTGCCCGAATATCGCTCCATCCTGAGGCTGGCGGAAGGGGTGCCCATGCAACCTACCCGAACTGCCTACCCGCCAAGACTATACGTGGCCTGTTCGGCGAGGTCGCATGCGGCCTTGTTGCGGAGAACTATACTCTGGTTGGCGGCAAATCGTGGCGAGTACCGATCTTCCTGTTCCGCGAACATGCTCCGGTAGCGCGCTACATCTTCGATCTGGTGCGAGATCCCTCCCGCATCAAGGAGGTTCACGGACGTCCAGGGAATGACTTCATTGGCCTTGAACTCGCATCAGACGGGAGTGTTCTGGCTTTCATCGCGGGCGAGGCGAAATGGCGGGGCGATCTCACCGCATCAACCATAAACGACATCATGAAGGGCGACGGAACAGGTAGAGGAGCGGCGCGGGTGTGGGCGGATAACGGTGTCTGGAACGAGATAAACACCGCGCTGCTAATTCCACAGGGTCTGCAGCAGATATGCGACCTATTGAAAACCAAGGGATCAGGCAACTATGCCCGCACCATATTATCACTTGATGAGGCTTTGCTGACGGACACGGGCCCACCACGTACCGACTTGGTGTTAATCGCGGGAAACAGATCTGCGTCACGGGCAGTGGGAACGAGCCTGCTGCCGACCACAGCGCCACCAGCGGAATATAAAGCAGGAAGACCGCTACAGATCGTTGAAATGGTCTTCGTTGGTGGGGAAGACATGATCGAACGGCTCTATACCTCACTTTGGAGAACCGATGGCTGCATTCGATGACGACCGGCGGGCGCTCGCTGAGCGCTTCCGCATGACACACGCTGTCGAGAATGCCCTTACTGCACAGCAAGCGCGATTGTTCGTGCGGTCAATTCAGAGCAGTTGGGGCGTACAGGCGCTGGCATGGACACGACGGCAGTCCACTGAGCTTTTCGGCGATGCGCGAAGACTTCTTCATGCCGCAGCCATCTTCGAGGATACAGATGGCCCTGATAGCGAGGCAGCCATCTCCTGCTATCGACGAGCTGGCGAATTATTTGAATGGCTCGCACGGGCTCGAGACGACGTAACCCGAGAGGTCCCAGCCGAGATCTTAGCTGCTGGTGCGTATCAGCTTGCCGGATTTCCGGCCATGGCAACCGGAATACTTCGTCAAAAAGAGACAGCTGGCGTCGGCGGCGTAATCGGCGCCTTTTTATCATGCGACTTCAACGCCGTCCTAGCTCTCTCAGTCGACTTCTGGCGCGACAATTCGGAACTCACGGGTCGAGATGGATCCGTGCAATTATTGGAGGCCGCGGAAGTTGACGCCAGTAGCGCTCCGGTTTCACAGGGTGATGGAGAGAGGCTCGAGCAGGACGATGAGGCTCCCCGCTCTGAGCCTGCCTTTAGCCCCATCGCATGGTACATCGCCGTTGAAACAGTGCGCGCGCTCGGGCTGATCGCCGAGGGTCTCCGACGCGGAGAGCAAGAGCGAACGGGGACCGCACTTGAAAAGCTCGGTGCCCTGGCTGATGTCGCAACGCGCTGGGCCAATGACGAGACCTGGGTAATGTTACGACTTGTGCGCGCGGCGGCAGAGCGCTTTGCCCGAAACAGCCTACACCGCCGCGCGGCGCCTCTCGCCGCCAGCGCACCTGCGGCCGGTGTGCGTTTACGGCGGTTTGCCCGCGAGCAGTTCAGTCGAGGACGTGGCGTTCTCTGGGCATCACAAATCAGAGGGCTAGACCGACTTGCCGCAGGCCATGCTTTTGCACTTTGCACGCCGACCGGCTCTGGCAAAACGATGGTCGCCAACTTGGCTCTGGTGAAAGAGCTACTCCTAACACCACAGGCACCCGGTACCGCGGGACGCCTCGCTTTGTATCTTGTGCCGTCGCGTGCGCTCGCGGGTGAGGTTGAAGCCAAACTCAGCGCCGAATTTCGTGGCGAGAATATCGTTATTACAGGACTTTATGGCGGCACGGATTGGGGCATCACCAACAACTGGTTGACTACGGAAACACCGACAGTGCTGATCGCGACCGTCGAGAAAGCCGAGGCGTTGATGCGCTATATCGGCAGGCTACTTATCAATCGCCTTGCTCTGATGATTATCGACGAGGCGCACCAAGTCGTCGTCGCAGGGACGCCCAAAACAATGCAGGATCTCGCGGCTCACGGCGACCGAGCGATGCGATTAGAAAGTCTGGTCTCGCGTATCCTAGTCTTGAAGCCCGGCTTGGCACGCATAGCATTGACCGCGGTCGCAGGAGGTGCAGCCCCGCCCGTCTCACGATGGATTGAGGACGACCAGGGGGCGGTCCCGGTCGGCCTTGGTTATCGGAGCAGCAGGCAATTGATCGGGGTTCTGGAGTGCCGCCCCAAACAAGCCCCCTACATCACCCTTGAATTGAATAACGGTCAGCCGCTTTATGTACGTGGCCGTGAAACACCCGTGTTCCTCGCACTTAGTCTGCCGCCCATGCCTGACCCACCGGCAGGGATAAAAAATAGTCTGCATCATTATGTACAGCTTCATGCTTTGTGGACTGCGATACACTTGGCGCCGAGTGGACGACGTATACTGATCTCCGTAACGCAAAGTCCTGATCGCGTGATGCGACGCTATTCGGAGGCCTTCAATCTCGCCGGCTGGCGGAATCTTGCACGTTTCGTACCGAAGACTACAGAGAAGCACCTGTTCGATGAGGCTCGCGCAGCGTGTCTTGACTATTGTGGCGCCGAGTCGAGCGAAGTGCAGCTTCTCGATCGTGGAATCGCAACAAGCCACGGCCAAATGCCTCAGCGGCTACGCCGGCTGATGGTCGAGTTAATCGACAAGCAGGTATGCCCAATCACAGTGGCGACAGCAACGCTGACCGAGGGCGTCAATCTCCCCTTTGACCTCATTATCCTGCCCAGCCTGGAGCGAATTGTCGAGATAAAGGACAATGGCGCTCCAGTGTCCGATATCATCCCGACGTCGGAGTTTCGAAATTTAGCAGGACGAGCGGGACGGCCGGGGGCGGCCGAAGCTATGGAAGGCCTGACCCTAGTGTGTCTTCCAACCGCCAATAGCGCGACCGCGGCAAGCAAACAGCAGGAGCAGCGCAATCAGCGAGAAGCGTATACCGCAAACCTAAACCGGATGCTTCGCCTTCTGGCGCTAGAGGAGTCCGCCGATCTCGTTGTCTACGCACCGCTCCAGACATTGCTCTCCTCAATCTGGAGCAAGCTGCGGGACCATCTCGGTCTCCGGACAGTTGCTGATCTGCATAATTTCCTCGAGCAGACGTTACCCGAAACAATCGGAAGCAATCTCGGCATCAGTTCACCTGCCACCCTCGATATACTCGGTGACAGCCTGGACGAGATGGATGGATTGATCGTTGCCGCGTTGGACGAGGTTAGTCGCGTTGAAGGCTTACCGCCTGTGGCCGTGGAAGACGCTTTAAGGCGAATTTGGCGACGAACATTTACCCGCTATGCGAGCGCCGTCGAGGAGTGGATGGAAGCTGCCTTCATCAAACGGGGTCAAGCCGTGGTGGAGAATCTTTATCCAGACCCCGTCCAACGGCGAGCGCTCTACCAACTCGGCTTTACGCCCTATGTGGGGCGGCAGTTCCAGTTGATCTCTCCCGCAATAAAAACAGTATTGCGAGCGGCAGCTGACTACGGTCGACGAACGTCGGAAGGGCAGTTCACACTGTTTTGGGAACTCGGGGAACTGGTGCGCCGTGGTCGCGGCTTTGGATTTACCGCTCGCGGTGCGACAGAAACAGCGCTCATCAATCGGTGGCACGAGGTTGCAGGATGGTGGTTGCAACGTCAGGGAGCACCCCCGCCGGCACCCGCAGAGTTGCGGCGTTGGCAAGGGTTCGTTTCGAACAATCTAGAATTTCGATTGGGGGTGGCGATCGGTTCGGCCGTTGCAGAGGCGTGGAACGAAGGTGCCGATGAACTCGACGTCCCGAGCTTAGAGACATGGCGACAGACCACTAACCTGCCGTGGATTGGCTTTTGGTTTCGAGAATTATTACGCTGGGGAACCCTGGATCCATTCGTTGCCTTCACGATGGCTCAGGGAATTGTCGGCACGCGAGAGGAGGGCGTAGCGCTTCGCCCGGCGTTTGAGGCGTGGCTTGTGCAGCGAGGCCTTCCGATCACCGATGAAGACTTTATTGATCCTCAACTTTTCCTCGAATGGCACCGCGAGCAGCCGAGAGCGCAGCAGGCAACAGGCGTCAATGACACCGTCCCAGCAAATTTCATTGGCGTGGAAGGAAAGCTCAGCCGCTACGCCGTCCGTCCCGTAACTGGACCCAATGGTGTGATTTGGCTAGATCCTGCAGGATATCAGGTAGCGCACAGCGTTTCCCTACCAGGCGACCTTGGTGAAAAGCCACCGCAACGGGACTACGAACTAGTGAACGACATCTTCGGGTCAAGGGTTGTTCGAACCTTCTAAGCGCCGGGCAGCGTTTCAGACACACACTGTCTTTGCGCATCGTACGGATGCTTGGAGCGGAGCGGCCATGTGATTATCTTTACTGTCAATCGGCTCGGAATGTTGGCTCTGACGCAATTTTGGTGGTCAGAGCCCAAGATGGACCCCAGGCTTGCTGAAGCAGTTATGTCCAAACTTCTGTACAAGCCAAAATATTCCGAGATCCCCTCGCAAGCGCAGCGGATGACAGTCGAGATTTTAGAGGCCGTTTATGGCCGTGAACCCAAGGCCGAAGCGCAACCGAAACCACGGCTGTTGCGGTGGATATCAACCTAGACCCATCAATTTCAAAAGTTAGCGACCTGGGACTCCCTGATCACTTGTCTCGACGTCGAATTGGAAACATATCCTCGCCCCGGTGATGCAGACGGGTATGATGCAGTCGGCACAACCAACGAACTTTCAGGGGTTCATCGTATCGATCGTGATGAGCGTCAACTTCTTGAGCCCCACAGATTTCGCATGTTTGTTTTTCCAGATCACCCGCCTTCACCGCCCGCTGCACGGCAAGATGAGCATCATATTTGGCCGGGTTAGCTCGGCGCCAGTTCGCCTGGGGGTATCGGTTTTCAGCATCGAAAGGTCCCTAAATGAAGCTAGGGCGCAACGAGTTCTGCGAGCTTGTCCGCCACCACTGCCATTGTGTCCTCTCCGGTGCTCAGGCCGCTTCGCGAGGCCAGAAGGGGACTGACGTTGCGAAGAGCCTCATACGTCGTGTTATGGACGATAGGTACGAGCTGTTCGGTCGCCAGGAGCGCTGAAAGTTCTTTGTCAGCAACACCTGCTGCTGGAAGACGCCGCAGCAATGCTGGTGTCACCAGCACTATGCCGACTCGCGACTTTACCAACCCTTTGTCGATTTCGCGAAGCAACGACGTTCCCAAGGCAACGTCCTTTTCACTGAACCAGACTGAAACACCCCGTGCTTCCAGCAGATCATGCAACGTTTTGGCGTCACCCTGCCGATCGTCCCACGCATGACATAGGAACACGTCGCGCAGATCAGGTAGTTGCGCTCTGATTTCGGCAGTCTGACGGATCGGTGTGAGTGCGCGAACTTCCGTGGGTGTGTATAATATGGGCGAACCGGCTTTCGACCATTTCGCTCGTATACGACCTGATCCGCCGCTACTGCTGCTTCCTGATGAAGAGCTATAAGACGGCGAGTACGAGGAATACGACCCGTAACCGCTATTGTAGCTGCTGTAGCCACCATAACGCCTGCCACCACGGCATGCTGGGCAGTTCGCAGCGGCATTCGCTGAGCGATGACCTTCACTCGGTGCTGTACATCTAGCCATTTGAAAACCCTTATAAATACTGAGTTCAGCTATCTTTGATCGTCGAACGCGGGTGCGACTTGCCATATGCCGTGGTCACAAACCTGCCGGAAATAGCACTCCTGTAAGTGCCTCCTGTGCTCCCGCCACCCTTCGCTTCACGCACGGTTGTTCTAGAATTTGCGCGTCCCTGCTTGGCTGTGACAAACCTTCCAGTGATTGCACTACGGAAATTGCTTCCGCTTCCTTTTCCCTTTGCCATCTACCTAATCCTCTTCGAAATGCCCCATGAATCGGGCTAATTCGACAGTAGCGGGCTAAGGGTGTCAAAAACTGTCACCTCTACAAACAAGTGGGTGCGTCTCTCGGTCCAATCGGTCATTTGAAATGCTTTTATGGCAATGAATCGAAATCGATTCTGCGGTGGTTTTCGACGAAGGTACGCAGCCCTTCGGGCGCAACGACCTCGACCGCATCCCCCCATGAATAAAGATGCCATGCCATTTCGAGCCAGCCCGCCGCATGAAAGCGCACTAGAAGGCTGCCATCTTCTTGCGCTTCAGTCGTCTGTTTCGGGTGAAAGCAGAACTCGGCCGCTCGCGCAGCAGCTTTCGGAGCGAAACGCCAAATGACTTCGCCATATTGCTTCGGGCTCTGGTAAACGCCGAACGATCTCGCAGTGTAGTCCTCAAGCGAAAAGCCGGACGCGATACTGAAGCTCTCATCCAGACTCTGGGCGCTTAGTATTCGATCCATCCGAAAATTCCGCATCTCGTCGCCGTGTTCTGGCTGGCGAGCTACGAGATAGCTTCGATGCCCAAGTAAAAAGCCGTGAGGTTCCACGACACGTTCCGGTGCATCTATGCTTCCGTAACGCATACGCAATCTGAATGGTCCCCGTAACGCTTCAATAACAGCGTCGACCACAGCTGGAATCAAATTGACACGCGGTCCGGGGCGAGCGACGGATCCCATTCCTAACAGGACTGCTTCGACATCAGCCTCTGTGCGAAGAGCATCTTTGGGCGTAAGGCGGGCAAGCAATCCACCGCGAAGGTCATCTAGCGCGGCAGCGTGGCGCAAACGGCCATCGCTGCGCGCTGTCTTGCTCGCGAATTCCAGTGCTTCAACTGCTGTCTCCTGCCGCAACTGCAGTCTTTCCAGTATCGGGTCGACAACACGCCAGCGTCGTCGTCGATCAGGTCCGTCGACCGTCTCGACATTAAGAAACACCGCATGAAGTGCTTCCGTCATGCGCTGTGCTGTTCGGCGCGAGATGCCAAATTCCTCACGAATTTCATCGAGGCTGATCCCGGTCCGCCGCGTGGCAGCCAGTCGCGCAAGTCGGATGAGGTCTTGAGACTTAGAGAACGGCACAACAAAATTCCTTGGTCAATGACCATGCCAGATATTGACACCCACACACGCTATGGCTGAATCTACGATCTGTCGATATGCAATTGCTTTTATCGCGGACTACCGTTGCGTTCACTATTACTAACGATGTTGCCTCACTCAGATAGACATTCTCAAGGGCTGCTATGCATTATCCTTTTCTCGTAGCCGATCCACGCTCTGGACTGCAGTACAGACTGACAGATACGGCTCTGGCGGAACTGTCTTTGGCCCCCAAAGCGTCGGAGTGGATGCCTGGGCGCGCTATTGCCAACACCTCTGATCCGGTATGGGCGGACAGCCTTGCCAACGCGCCACTCGAGACGATTTCTTCTGTTACGGCTGCGTTGGAAGACCTGGTGCTTGCGGCACCAGACCTAAGGGTGCCAGAGGTGGATAGCCTGCCTGACAGCCGAGCGAAGCGACATCTGATGGCGTTGGTCGGCCTGTGGCGGGCTTTGGGGGACGCCTTACCTGAAGGCTTGGCCCCGCTGCTCCATGTCTTAGATCTTCCTCATGGAGGCTTTCTCGCCCCGACCCCAGTTGTTGAAGGTTCGCTAGATCCGCTGGCGTCCGCCGCGATGGTGGCGCTCTATACCCGGCTAAAGAATGAGTTCGGCTCAGTCCCAGCCGCCCCGCGCGATCAGGCGGCTGCTGTTGGGAGCCGGTTGTACGCCCTGCAGGGCGGAGTAGCGAGCCAGCAGATCGAGGCTGGTCCCATTGATAACAGCCTAGCCTTCCACGGCCTGCGCGATCCCGCAGCCTGCGCAGATTTCGCCGCCGCCCACGCACGTGGACTGATCGATGCCGGCATCCCCGCGCGCGAGATCGCCGTCCTTACCGCCGGCAGTCCTCATCAAATCGCCCGAGCTTTTTCTGCACAAGGAATACCGCTGTCGGGTCTGCCTGCGGGCCTCCCGAAACGCGATGTTGTTGGTGAAACTGCGCTTCATCTGGCACTCGCTAAACGCCCACCTACCCCCGCAATGGTCCTAGCAAGCCTCGCACTCTCTCCGCTAACGCCTTGGCCCGCTCAGACTGGACGCGATCTAGCGGAAAGCCTGATGGCAGGAGATTTTCGGGGGGAAATTCTTACGGCAAACCCGGCACATAAAGCACTTTGGGACGATATCCGTGCCTCGGCAAGCAGCCTTGCGCAGCTACGTTTTCTTCTCGATCGTATCTGCGGGCAGATTGCGGAAGGTGAAAGCGTTCGAGAGCGGCTGTCGGTTCCTCCAGGCGACGGCTCGCCCGATTGGGAGGTAATCCTGCGTGGCATTCAGGTGACGCCACCTGCCAGCGCAGATCCGGTGCGCAATTTGGAAGGAGTGAGTCTGTGGCTTGCGCATGAAAGTCCTTGGCGCCCCTGCCGACATCTGATCGTCTCTGACTTTACTGACGGGTTTTACCCAACGCGTCCGCGCGCTAATTCCATGTTCCTTGATAGCGAAATCTCTATGATTCGTGAGTTCACTGGTCTTTCATTGCGTGGGCGGGCCGAGAGCTTAGCGCAGGGACTTGCGATTTTTGATCAACAGTTACAAGCAACCTCAGAGGCCGTCACTTTTCTGATCCCTTGGCGCGATCTGGCCGGCGCCAGACTGCAACCGTCGGCAGGACTGTCACTTGTCGCGCGATCGATCAATTGCATCGATGACACGAGTGAACTCATCACCGATCTATCGCGTCTCGCGCCTTCAGATTGGCCGATTATGCATCACCTTTCTCCTCCATTAACCGCGCAGCCCGACTTACCCGAGGCTCTGGACTTTTCCGGTCAAGATCTCCTCTCTCTTCGTCGCAACGATGACGGAACGGCAAGACCCCAATCACCTTCGCGGCTGGAAACATTGCTCGTCAGCCCACTTGCTTGGCTTCTTGCCGAGATCGGGGCCGAGGATTTGTCCTGGTCGGCTGAAGAGCTTGATGTCATGGCCAAAGGCAATATCGCTCATGACGTCTTCGAGCACATCTTCCTGAAGGATCAGCCTATCCCGGATTCTGAAGCACTGGCTGCGGCAGTTCCAGAGGCTTATGACCGAGCCCTGACGCGCCATGCCGGCTATCTGCGCAGCCCATCATGGGAGATGGAACGCAGAGGACTGGAACGCGAGATCCTGGGTGCAGCACTGCGCTGGCGCGATCATCTGCTAGCGCTGAATGCGAAGATCATCGGCAACGAGATATGGTTGGCGGGAGAAGCGCACGGCGTACATCTGCACGGTAAGGCAGATGCGATCCTTGAGTTGCCGGATGGCACTCTTCTCGTCGTCGATCATAAAAAAAGCGGAACTTCGGGTCGGCGCAAGCGGATGGAGGCAGCATGGGATCTACAGGCCGGTCTTTACCGGGACATGATCTCCCGACCGCACCGCCGGGAGAACGATGGGATGGATCCCTTGATTGGGCGCAAGGTTGCCGTTGCATATCACTTGATGAATGACGGGGGCCTCCTGACCTCTGGCCTCGCACTTTCAGACGGTTCTCCCGCGCGCGACATGGGAGATGCTGTGAGTGATAGCGCCGTAGAAAAGCTGATGGCACGCCTGACGGAACTGAACGCAGGCCGGGTGGTCCTCAATACATCCGGCGATGAAGGGTTCTTCAGGAAACAAGCAGGTTTCACCCCCTATGCACTGACCGACGGCTCTCCCCTTGTCACCGCCTTCATTCGTCAAGTCGAGGAGGAATGATCATGGATCGCGGATTGGTAATTGTTCCTTCGGGCGCAGGCGCTGGGAAGACTCACCGCATCAAGACCCAGCTTTCTGATTGGGTCAAACGCGGTGTGGTCAGGCCCGAGCGCATTCTGGCCGTGACTTTCACTGAGGCCGCTGCGGGCGAACTACGTGAACGTATCCGTGCCGGGCTTCTAGCTGATGGTCTCGTTTCCGAGGCTATGGCGGTCGAGCGCGCCTATGTCTCGACTATCCATGGGCTAGGCCTCAGGCTTCTGACCGAACATGCGTTAGCAGCAGGTGCCTCGCCGCAACCACGCCATCTAGGCGATGCGGAAAGAGACCTCCTGATCCGTCAGGCGCTGGCACACGCGAAATCGCTGGATCCAATAAAGGCCGAGCCCGAGCGGTTCGGCTATGAAGCAAACTGGCAGAAGGGCGAGACAGTCGAGGACTCTCTACGTGGCCGGGTGCTGTCGATGATTGATCTCCTGCGCGGTCTTGGTGACAAAGGGCGCGACAATGGCCTGATCGCGCCGGCGCTGACGCGACTCGACACGATCTACGGTACGGTTCTCTCCGATCCGGCCGCTGCCCGGAATGCGCTGGAAGTGGCCGTCCGGACGATGGTCGCGACCTTCCCGGCAGGCGGCATGGCCCAGATCACGGCCAAAGGGAATGTCGAAAAACTCGAAAAGAATCTGGCGCTCTTCAAAAAGGTTCGTAGCGCACCCGATCTCTTGGACCGAGACTGGAAGCTTTGGAACGACCTGCGCAGCTTGTTCGTGTCGAACCGCAACAGCAAAACACCGGAAGGTTACGACGACCTTGCCGCCGCCATTATGGCGGCAGCTGACGTCCTCCCCGCCCACCCAGGCCCTCTTGCGGATGCCAAGCTGCATCTGTCCTGCTTAATTACTTGTGCGCAAGAGGTGATGGAGGCCTATGAGACCCGCAAAAAAGCACTGGGCCTAATCGACTTCGCTGACATGATCACCGGGGCCGAGCGGCTCTTGCGCACCGATCCTGCGGTGCGCCAAGCTGTGCTCGACGAGATAGACTGTGTCATCATCGATGAGTTCCAGGATACAAATCCTGTGCAATTCGCCCTGCTTTGGCAGCTCGGCGCACGTGCAACGCGCACACTGCTGGTCGGCGACATTAAACAGTCGATTATGGGGTTTCAGGGCGCCGACCCGCGCTTGTCGCAGGCATTGGCGTCGGCAAACCCCGATGCAACACAGCCGCTCAATCGCAACTGGCGATCGACGCCGGCCGTGATGCAATTTGTCAACGCAATGGGAGCGGGCCTATTCGGCGCGGGCTACAACTCTCTGACACCAACGCGCGATCCGATTCCTGGTTCGGCACTCGAGGTACTGAATGCGGTCAAATCACGTAGCGTTCGCACCGCATCGAAACCACAGGAACACATTGCTGAGCGCATCGCCACCATCCTGGCGGATGGTGACATAATAAAAGACCGATTTACGAAGGCAGCGCGCCCTGCAAGGCCATCGGATATTGCCCTGCTTGTCTGCCGGCACACCACAGCTGCCCGATACGCCGAGGAACTACGCGCCCGCGGCGTCCCTGTCCGCATCAACGAGGACGGCTGGGCTACGAGCCACGTCGTCACCGCCGCCCGCGCCGCACTTGCGTTTGCCGCGAACCCGGCCGACATTCACTCTGGGCTGCTCTTGCGGACGCTTGGTCCCGATCCACTACTTCTGCAAACTGCACTTTCCGCCCAAACTGATGGGCGGTTGGGCGATGACCCGGTCCTCGTCCGCCTTGCAGCCTTGTCCGATCAAATGGCAAGCCTGCCAGTCGGTGCGGCATTGGATTTGGTGCTGTCGGTCACAGGGATACGGCTTTGGGCAGACAGTCAACCCGACGCAGCGGGGTCGCGTGCCGATCTCCTGCGGCTGGAAGCTGAGGCCAATGAATTCGAGGGCGCGCACCGCGATCTCAAAGCTGCCTCAGGATTCCATGGTGAAACAGCAAAGGTATTTCTCGGCTGGCTCGATGCCCGAGCGGGTGAGCGCGATTTTGACCGTCGACCCGATGCAGCTGCCAATAACGCCGAGGCCGTCGAGATCGTGACATGGCACGCCTCGAAGGGGCGAGAATGGCCGATTACGGTAGTGGCTGAACTTGATAACGGCATTGAGGACTGGCCAGGTTCGACGACGACACGTTTCGATGCGCTGGACAAAATTGATGATATGGCTGTGGTCCTCGGTTCTGCGGCGCTTGTCCACACACCGGGTTTCGCGGCACCAGAGGCTACGCGCCGGTTTATCGAAGATCGGCGTGCAGATTTTGAGGCGAATGCGAAGAACTTGCTTTACGTCGCTCTCACTCGTGCGCGCGACCGAGTGGTGCTGGAATGGCCCGACTTCCTCAAAGAGCGAGAGGATGACACGCCAGAAGCGACAAACCTGTTCCATATCCTTATGGATAATTGCGCACCACATATCGGCACCAACTCCTTGAAGGTCGCTGGCATCGATTGCCCCGCGGTCATTAAGCAATTGCCAGAGCAGGCGGGCTTCACCAAATTTGCAAATGGCGTCGTCAGCGTAACGCCTCGGTTCGGCCCGGCTACGCCGTTGGCTGAAACGCGACTCTCACCGTGGCGGCTGCAACCATCCCAAAGCCGTAGCGCGGGAAAGGTGCCTGAAACTCACAGCATCGCTCTTGGCGCGCCCTGGTCGAAAACGCTCAACGACGCGGCACGCGGCACTGCACTACATCTGGCGTTGCGCACCTATTTAAACCGGCCTGACTTGGCGCCTGGGTTGCCATCTGCCACGTCTCTGGAAGAGGCTACACTCGAACTGATTTCCGAGCGTGCCAATGCGCTGAAAGAATGGCTCGCGGCGGACGGCTATTCAGACCTTGCAGCCGAAATCCCGGTGCTTGGTTTCACTCAAGATGGGGCAGAGATCCCAGGCATGCTCGACCTTCTCGCCATCGGACCAAAGGGGAGCCTGCTCATTGACCACAAATCCGGCGGCAGTGGCGAGGGCTTCGGGCCCTACTGGCCCCAACTCTCCAGCTATGCGGAGTTGGTGGCAAAGCTGTTCCCGGAGCATCCGTTACAAGGGGTAGCAATATTCTGGCTCGATCACGGGCGGCTAGACTTGGCGAATGTAAGCGTGCCGTCAGCAACTACCGCGTAAATTGGAACAATTTTGTCGTTTAGCGCATCTTAAAGCCCAATAACGTGGGTTCGGAAAGGCGCCATCAAAATATGGATCCCTGGGTAAGGTGCGCCGGCTAAACGGCCGGGCAGTTTTCGAAATCGGCAGGATGTGGTTTTTCTGCCGTTTCTCAAGTCGGGAACGGCCGAGATGATCGTGCTGATAACATACCATCTTGCGAGTGTTTGATGATCCCTAGATAGTGCTATTTGATGAGTTGTCGCTGGTCGTCGCTCAAGGGAATGGGTAAAAATGTACGCCAAGTCGATTAAAATATACGAGTTCAAGTGCTTCGAAAAAGCAGAGGCTGTTTTTCGCTATCCAGGCGAAAGCAGCACTGTTGAGCGAGACAACATCAACTTGGTTCTTGGCGATAACGGCGGCGGTAAGTCATCCCTGTTGAAGGCGATAGCGATCGCCACCCTCGCCCCGGCGCTGCTAGAAAGCGGATTCGTGCCTTATCGCCTTGTCCGGAGAGATTCGACAGGTCGGCCAGCCGACGAAGCGTTGCTAAAAATGATCGGCGTGTTGAATGCCGAGGAGAACCGAGAAGCATCAGCGCCCTCGAAGCGACGCAGAGTGCCCGAAGGACAAAGAGAATTTCTCGCACGCTTAAGGTCGAGGGAGCGAGGCAACGATAGTCTGTCTTTGGAACGAACTTCGGAAACACCGATTTCAGATCTCATACACGACGACTTTTCGCCGTCGTTTTTTGTTGTCGGCTACGGCGCGACACGTCGCGTGGAATCGGAAGGCTACTCTGAGTCCAGTTCGCGCAAGCGCCGAGCCCGACGATATCAGCGCGTCGCCAGCTTGTTCGAGGACCAAGTGACCCTGCGGCCAATGCAGTCTTGGTTGTTGCGGCTTTCTGACTCTCGAAGGGCGGAATGCGTTCACCTCATCAACAGTGCGCTCCCAGACAATATTCGGTTTTCGGGTAAGCTCGATGAAGACGAGTTCCTGTTCGATTTCGATGGGGTATCTACGCCCTACCCTGCCCTTTCTGATGGATATCGATTTTTCATAGGTTGGATCGGTGATCTGGTCGGTCAGATGAGTGAGGTGTCGCCAGATCGACCGCTGGTGGAGCTCAATGGGATTGTCCTTGTTGACGAAATTGATCTTCACCTTCATCCGTCCTGGCAACGTGACGTCGTCGGGCGACTATCGAGTACCTTCCCAGCTCTGCAGTTCATATTTACATCACACAGCCCACTGATTGCCGCGTCCGTCCGTAGCGATAATGTAATCGTCACGGGTACCGCAGAAAATGGAACAGCAATCCTCGAACACATGGATGAGTCCTTGTATGGAAGAGGGATCGAATCGGTTTTGCTCAGCCCCTACTTCGGCCTTGATAGTGCGCGTCCGGCGAGGGAACGGGCAATTAGCCAGAGTCTCGCAAGTGCAGCTGCTGAAAGTCCTGATGGCGGGGTCAACGAGGCAGAGGAATTTCTCCGCATGCTTGCGCAACCCATGGAGAAACTTCAGGCAACGCGCTCAAAAAATCGGACCAACGACGCATGATCCGCTACCCTGTGGATGAAAACCAAATCCGCTCCAATATCATTCTTGAGGACGCGACCTGGTTTGCGAAAACTGCAAGGCGAACCGCAAAATTCAAGCGTGAGCGACAATACGCTGAAAAATCGACGATCTGGAGCGCTGCCAAGCCGGCTTTCATGATCGCGCAGAAAAACAAATGCCTGTTTTGTGAAAGGGCCTTCAGTGGTCCCGACGACAGCCGAATTGAAATGGACCTTGAACATTTCCGGCCCAAGTCTTCCGTTACACCCTGGGTTCGCCCCCAGGGGGCAGATGGCTATCCGGACGACACCGGTCAAGGATCCAGTGGCTACTATTGGTTGGCCTACGACATTTCCAACTATGCCGCGTCATGCAAGACCTGCAACACACTTCATAAATCTAACTGCTTCCCAATAGCGGGAACGCGATTGGCGCAACATGATGCACAAGCAAGCCTTTCATCGGAAAGGCCCTATCTCTGCTACCCGCTTGGCGACCAGGACGAAGATCCTGAAAACATCATAAGTTTTGCCGGGACGATTGCTATTCCCGCAGCGGCAGGGGGATTTAATCGACAGCGTGGCCTGCTGATTATCGACTTCTTCGGGCTCAATCGACATGACCTTCTTCACATCGAACGAGCGCAGGCGATCGAAAGGTTCGGATTGGCTCTTCTGGCAGTCAGCGAGGGACGCGGGAATGCGGTGGATCATACCTACGTTCAGCAGATCAATAACCCGATGATCCCTCATGCAGGCTGCTTGCGAGCGTTCTGGAGGCTTTGGCAAAGTGAAGAGCAGAAAGGCCGGCGAATTTTATCGGCCTGCCGCGATATGCTCGCCGCGCGGCTTACGGCGCCAAATGGGACCAAGTTTGCCGGAATCGGCGCCGACTTCTAACTATGCGACGCCTACGACGTCGCCATCAGCGTAGGTGAAGGACAAGTATGGCCGGCACGAAGAATATAGCGCTGTTTCTCGATGGGACTTGGAATACGGTCGAGGACAATACCAATGTCTGGCGATTATCTGCCCTTTGCAGCGAGCTCGACGGGCAAGGCGTCCCTCAAGCGATCTATTACGACCAAGGTGTCGGGACCACTTGGGGCGAACATTTTCGCGGCGGGATTCTCGGCTATGGCCTCGATCGGGCTGTCCTTGCGGCATATCGTTGGCTCATAAAAACCTATAATCCCGGCGACAAAGTCTTTGTATTCGGGTTTAGCCGTGGGGCTTATACGGCGAGGTCTCTTACTGGCCTAATTGCGAAGTGCGGTCTTCTTCAGCCAGGAGCGCCTCTCTCCATAGATCAGACCTTTTCTCGTTATCGGCAGGCGAAGTCGCAACGTCCTATCTACCAACTCGAATTTGAGAGGCGCGAGCTTGATAGGCGAGCGCGCGGAATGTCCAAGACCACGGATCTGATTAAAGAATTTTCGCGTGAAGAATCTTGGCTCTTGGCTTACTCCCAACGCATCAAGATCCAGTTCATTGGCGTTTTTGACACTGTCGGATCCCTCGGCGTGCCATTTGGACACCTGCCGGGTTTGTCGCGCAGTTCGTTCTTGTTCCATCACACCAGACTGAGCAACCTGTTTCGGTTCGCCTATCAAGCCTTAGCGATCGACGAGCACAGAAGGGACTTTAAACCGAGCTTGTGGACACGCTTTACGCCGTCTGAGCCGGATAAATCTGTGCGAACCGAGCCCAAGATCGAGCCCGTGGTCGAGCAGCGCTGGTTCTGTGGAGCGCATGCGAATGTCGGGGGAGGATACATCGACGATCGGCTTGCGCAAACACCTCTAGAGTGGCTCGTAGGAAGGGCAAAGTTGGCCGGTCTCGCATTTCGTTACCCGGTCATTGTCGATGAAGATTCTGTACTTGATCCGATCGCCGACTCCTACAGCGAAATGGCATACGGCCTCTACAAGGCAGCTACGCTGGGAAGGCGCGCCTATCGCGCGATAGGCATGCCGTCATTCTCTGTCTCAGATCCGCCCGGTATGGTCTCGACCGCCAATGAGACAATCGACTCCAGCGTCTTTAATCGATGGAGGGCGCAGGAAGGCTATCGCCCACCTCCTCTTACCGACTGGAGCAAACGCAATGGTGTCAACCCATCCTCACTGAGATCATCGGTGGCCGCTGACGGTGGCCAACCGATATAGGGTCTTCATTCGGTCATCGGCCATTATGCTACAGAAAAAGGCGGCTGCTGCGTCGAGGTCCGAAGCCGAGGGATTCCAAACCTTTTGCCGAACGTTTTTTTGACCAAGCATCGAAGTATCGCCCTTTGTCGGCGCAGAAGAATGGCCCCGATAACGTCAGGCTATATGCTGACCAATTTCACGTTCTTCGGCTTTCTGTGTCAATATCTGGCTTTACGGGGAGGCAATTAGCCACCTGAAAAAAACGTGAGAAAACCTCAATATCGATCAATATTACCGTCATCCATGACATCAATTTTGACTTTTACGATCAACGATTCTCTGTTTCGATTCTGCTCTAGACGCGGCAATATTTGCCTGGACAGTCTTGATATTGTGAAGACAAATCTGCGCTCGTGCCGGAGGTAAATCGGCAAGATCCAAGTTCATTCGCATAATGAAGTAATACGCCATAGATAGCCGCACCTCGATTATCCGCCGACCGTCGACCATCGCGTAGTCTCGTTCGATAGCAAGGGCTTGTTCTTCGGTCAGGCCGGGATGCGGCCGGAGATCCAGCGATACTATTGTATTCCACTCCAGGTCGTCTTCTGGATCAAAATCCGCTGGTGAACCTGGCTTGATCTGATCAATACGCGTCAGAACGAAGTCTCGAAAATCGTCGCGATCACACGCCCAGGCGCGAACGTGCCATCGGTAACCATCAAAGGCTAGCGCGTGAGGCGCAATCTCCCTGGTACGTGAATTGGTCAGAGATTGATATCGGACCTCTATGGAATGCTTGGAGCGAATAGCAGCAAGAATCGTACGCAAGCAATCTGGATCCACGTGTCGCACAATATCAGGCGCCATATCGATAGTCGGCAGGTCTCGGAACCAGACCTCCCTTCTTGGAAGGGCGCCAGTCAGCAATGCCCTCAATTGCAGCAGGAGCCGGTCGGCGGAAACCCTCAGGAAAGAGGGCTTAATATTGCCCGTAGGTTTGAAAGTTTTTTCAGTCGCATCGTAAGCGATATTGTCGCCAGCCAGTTCCCGATAGCGGCGTAGGTCGATCGACGCTTGCGGCGTCGATATCTGAAACATCTCTTCCAAATCGCTTCGGTTGAGTGCCCCCTCCCAATATAGCTTCCATTCCATGAACTCGAAGCGTTGATTTTGTGTCCAGGGGCGCTTCTCATCGGTCATGCATATAATTCCTTGACGGGTGTATATTTTATACCCATATAGTTCCTATCGGTATCTTTGAGGAATCTAGTATCTTGGCTTTGAAGTCAAGGGTTTGCCGTTTTTGGAGATGGGCATGAGCCGTGAGCATGTAGGGCATCGTGAAATATTGAGCTTTGCAGAGGAGCGTGTGAATCTTCCGCAGGACAAGGCGCGAGAATATCGCGCCCAAGCGCGGCGGCTGCGGGAAAAGCTCGAGTCCTATCTCGACGAGCATCCCGATTTCACCCTTCGCAAAATGATGCTCTCGGGCAGTTTGGCGAAGGGAACAGCGTTGCGCTCGCTCAACGACATCGACGTGGCCTGCTACATAAGCGGCGCGGATGCGCCGCAATCTGTAAGCGCCCTGCTGACCTATCTCGCCGAGCGGCTACGCAAGGCCTTTCCGAACTTCGCAGCTGATCAAGTCATCCCTCAGACATACTCGGTGACCGTCTCCTTCCGCGGTACCGGATTGGACGTGGATGTCGTCCCGATTCTCTACAACGGTGATCCGCAATGGTATGGAAATCTGGTCAGCCAGGATGACGGGTCATTCCTGAAGACCAGTATCCCGCTTCACCTGGAATTCGCCGGCAAACGAAAGAAGGCGCAAGAGAAGCACTTTGCCCAAGTCGTTCGGCTTGTGAAATTTTGGGCGCGTCGCCAGAAACAGGAACGCGACGGCTTCCGGTTCAAATCATTCATGATTGAGCTGATCATGGCCAAGCTTTGCGATGACGGTCTTGACCTCTCTGATTATCCGGAAGCGTTGCAGCACTTCTTCACCTACATCGCAACGAGTGGCCTCAAAGACCGGATCGCCTTCTCTGACTACTATCCGATCTCCAGCATCGGCGCATTCTCTGAGCCAATGAAGATCATCGATCCTGTGAATGCTTTGAACAATGTCTCGCGACTCTACACAGGCGCCAACACGGATGACATCGTCGAAGCTGCCCTCGATGCAGGAGACGCTATCGATGCCGCATTGGCAGCCCCCAGCAAGCAGTTGACCGTCGGCTACTGGCAGAAGGTCTTCGGTTCCACGTTCCAGGTATGAGGCCGCGATGTCCAGCTACAGCTACACCGAGAGCGCGACATTTACGATCACACATGCTCGCCACATGGCAGCCAAGATCGCAACTGACCTTAAGCGCATTCAACGCCTCTACGGCAGGCCGACCGATCAGACCATTGCCGACTATGAGGTTGAAGCCGTCGCGATGATGAAAGCGGGTTATCTGTCTTCTGTGACCTATGGCTTTAAGCGCGACGGCTCCTGGATCGAGCCGACATTGAAGTACACCGCTCGTGATCTCGCAAATGGTACAGGGAATGATGACGACCCCGGCAAAATCCGCCCCGGAAAGGATATTTCCGGGGCGTCGTTTACAAGTTTCCTGGCTTATTCGGACGCGTATTTTGCTCTGCCGCAAAGCGACCGGAATTCGTTCGATGGTGGCCTCCCCTTTCAACGGACCACCGGCACAGAGCCGCCAGTAAGCGGTTATTTCGCCTCCGACCATACCTACTCAGCCGGAGGTCGAGCGCTCGACCGTTCGTGCGTAAGGAGCTACTGATGCAGAACATACCTGGATTGGACGAGCTCTTTGAGCACCGGCAAAGTTACCCCGATTTCGAGCCGCAAGAGCGTCTCGCCCGACTTGTCGGCCTTGACGATCAAAAGTCGCGCCTGGCAAAGATCCTCGGCCTCATGGTTAACCCGCAGGGGCTCGAAAAGTGGGCTGCCCGGTTTCATGCGACCGAAGCTCGCCCCCTGCTCGACGTGATTTTGCGGCGTCCGCCGCTTGTTGTCCTCGCAGGAGACGTCGGATCGGGCAAGACCGAGCTTGCGGAGACGATAGGAGATGCCGTCGCCCGTCAGGAAGATATCGAGATCACCCTCTTCCCGCTTAGCCTCGCGACACGCGGTCAGGGACGCGTCGGTGAAATGACCCAGCTGCTTTCGGCTGCATTCGAACACACGGTCCAAGCGGCAAGCAAGCTGAAGGGCGACCGAAAGGCGAAAGGTGGAATCATCCTCCTGGTCGACGAAGCAGACGCCTTGGCACAGTCGCGAGAGGCCGCGCAGATGCACCATGAAGACCGGGCTGGGGTCAATGCGTTCATTAGAGGTATTGATCGACTTGCGAACTTGCGGCTCCCCGCAGCTGTCATCATGTGCACGAACCGGCTTAACGCACTTGATCCCGCAGTGCGGCGTCGGGCGGCCGATATTCTGGCATTTGCACGCCCGAACCGAGAGCAGCGATTTCACATACTATCACTTCGGCTCGGACCGCTTGGTGTTTCCAAAGAGCAGTTGCACACGCTCGTGGAAGCAACGGGTGGAGCCGGCGATGTTCCGGGCTTCACATTTTCCGATCTTACCCAACGTCTGCTCCCGGCCATCGCACTTGATGCGTATCCAGACAAGCCTGTTGAAGGCATGCGCGCGGTCCAGATCGCCAAGGCCATGACGGCGACGCCAGCGTTTCGAGACGAAGGCCCTGCAGAAAAGGTTACAAGATGAGTTGGTCGATCCAAACGCTCCTCTCGGAGCTGCATGACGATATCCAGGAGCGCCTTGGTCGCGCCCGTAAAGCTTTCGGCCATTCGGGAACGAAGGGCGAAGCCAGCGAGGCCGTCTGGCTTGAGATGTTGCAGACCTATTTGCCCACCCGATACAAAGCAGCATCTGCCCACGTCGTGGACAGCACAGGCGCCTTCAGCGATCAAATCGACGTTGTCGTGTTCGACCGCCAGTATTCACCCTTCATATTCTCCTTCCAGGGCCAAACGGTCATTCCGGCTGAGAGCGTATACGCGGTGTTCGAGGCCAAGCAGTCGATCAATTCCGAGCAGGTAGCATATGCCCGAGATAAGGTCGCGAGCGTGCGATCGTTGCATCGTACTAGCTTGCCGATCCCGCATGCTGGCGGGAAATACCCTCCCAAGCCGTTGCAGCACATCATCGGCGGCTTGTTGACGCTGGAAAGTGACTGGTCACCTGGCTTGGGGGCCCCGCTCACGAGGTCGCTCACCGACGGCGACGAATCTGATCGGCTCGATTTGGGATGCGTGGCCGCGCATGGAATCTTCGCACGCGATGCCGACGGAGAGAATACGATAACACCCATGCGCAAACCAGCCACGGCTTTTCTCTTTGAATTGATTGCGCGGCTGCAGGAGCAGGCGACCGTTCCCATGATCGATATTCGGGCTTATGCACGGTGGCTTGATGTAGATCTTCCGAACTAGTCGCCAACGGCAAACGCGAACGACATGTCCAACCCATCATACGACTGAGCTTCCGTCATGCCCGCGATCAGTACAGAACTCTTCAAGAAAAGCTACACGACTACACCGAAGGCGCTCAACTCAGCGATAGTCGATCTTTGTCGAGAAATCAGCCCAGATACCGAGCCTCGTTTTCTTCCTGTCATGCCTGATCCGATCGCCGAGCCATCGGAATGCTTTAACAACGTCATGGCCAGAGTTTCCAAAGACGGCGGCAATCTTGTTTATGGATGGCTTGTCTGGGAATGGCCGAACGTGTTCATCGAGGCAGAACATCATGCGGTTTGGGAATCGAACGGCATGCTTGTGGACATAACCCCCCATGTAAACGGTGAGAACAAAATCCTTTTCCTGCCCGACCCGAAGAGGACGTATGATTTCGTGGGGCAAAAACGCCGAATTAACATCAAGAGGAGTCACGAGAAGTTCGCTAGCGTGTCTCCCTGGATCGCGGCTACGGATGTTCTGCAGAAAACCATCGAGCGGCGTTCAACTGGAAATACCTTCACAATTGATCGCGACGAGCTGGCGGCACTCGCGCGAAATGTCCAAAATAGCCTCGGGGCGGTGTTCGTCGATATTGCCAGGCATACCAAACCAAACGATCGTTGCTTTTGTCTCAGCGGACGCAAGTTCAAGAAGTGCTGCTCGAACTTGGTCCAGCTTTAGGATCTCAATGAGAGGTTTCCATCTGCGCTGACCGCAACTGAAGATGGAGCTTGCCAAGTTCTGCCAGGCTGGCAGTTGATCGCATATCGTATTGCAGAGGGGATATATGGGCAGACTGAATCGATGGGATAATTGCGCACTTTGCGGCGAGTACCGACTGACGACTCGTGAACATGTGGTCCCTCGATCGCTCTATCCCTCGTCGAAATCACAAAGCAAGTTCCAACGAATAACGATTGCCAGCTGTTCAGATTGCAACAACGGCACCTCGGACGATGACGCACATTTCAGAAACGTCATTCTCGTAGCCGGAGAACCCAATGCCTCGGCGACCGAACTATGGAATGGCCCCACACGCCGAGCCTTCGCACAGGTCGATGGCGTCCGCAGAGCCAAAGAGATTTTTGCTTTGATGGAACGGGTGCCGGAACTAGAGGGCGAACGTTACAAGATTTACCCAGCACGAGACGAACGTATTCTTCGAACTGTGAGAAAGATTGTCAGGGGGCTATCGCATTTTCACGACATACAATCTGCGGTACGAGACGACGAGATCGTAGCAGACGTGATGAAGTATACGCTTCCACATGAGACTATCGAAGCCATGCAATACCACCATGCTGAACCCGACGTCCTGCAATACGCATTCGTAAATCTTGGTGCCGGCCCCGACGTTCATAGCCTTTGGATATTGCGTTTTTTCGAGCGAACCAATTTCGTGGCCGTGCATTTCGGTTCATCGACCGCAGCCGCACTGAATAGCCCCGAGATTTGTAGACGCCTTCTTTCCTAATTTTGAGGCAAGAAGATCACCATGAGCAAATCGAATTTCAGCGAAGAGTTTAAGCGCGACGCGGTGCGTCAGATTACGGA